>Ga0255352_1000671_pt1 | contig 18725 bp, 16 predicted proteins | sample HBST0metaG_FD_189939 | JGI IMG/M metagenome (GOLD analysis project Ga0255352, IMG submission 189939) | Peat soil microbial communities from Stordalen Mire, Sweden - H.B.S.T0 | ecosystem: Environmental > Terrestrial > Soil > Wetlands > Peat | place: Sweden: Norrbotten County, Stordalen Mire...
ACTTCCGAGTCGATGGATCGCGCTACATCGTGGACAGGCTCTTCGACAAAGCGATTCTTGTGGTTGGCGTGGGCAAGAAACAGACCCGCGTGACGATCACGCGCGAGACGCCCTACTCCCAGGCGGGAAAGGAAAACTGACGATGATTAAGCCTGACGAAAATCCAAAACCGGTGAATCTAGAAGGCGCGCGTGAAGAGAATCGGGAAGAGCTTCTCGAAGCGGCACAGACCGAAAAGGTCGTGCGTGGCGTCAATGGCTCGCTGACACCCAAAGCGCGCAAGCTCCGCCCTCTGGCCGGCATTATTCTGATCGCGCTGGTAGTGCTGGCCGCGGCCTATATGCGACATGGGCTGGCCAACCGCCACAAGAAGACGATCAAGCAGGCCGACACGGAGAAGGTCGGCGTGGGACCGGCGACGACGGTCGAAAAAGGCCTCATGTCGGACCAGGCGCGGAGCGGCCTGAATACCGGGCAAACCCACGTTCCCGATTCCTCGACGCTCCGTTCATCTATATTGACCGGCGAGACCCCGGCTGGCCACTGGGCGCAGTCGGCGCCACCGAGCAATTCCTCGAAGACAACCTCCATCCCGCCTCTGGAGTACCGGCAGACCCCAGTTTCGACCGCTGCCAACGGCTCATTATCCTTTGCCGAACAGCGGCGGCTGGACGAGTACAACCGGGAACGGGAAGCGATGGAGGCTCCAACTTCCGTCAAGGGAAATCTTTCCGGAAGTACCAAAGAAACCTCCACAGCATCCTCCGATCCCCTGGCCGCCATCCAGTCGGCCCTTCTTAATGCCCGGTCGATGCTGGGAACCGGGACCGGCGGTTCGACCCCGTCCACTCTCCCGCAGGCCGGAACTCCAGGGGCGGTCGAGCAGCGGTCAGACTACGAGCGCCAGAACGATCAGGAGCAAAAGACTGTCTTCGGCCAGCAACACTCAAAACAAGAGTCGGAGTACCTGACTGCGACACGCAAGGCCGCCCAGGGCCAATATGAACTCAAATCGGGCTGGCTGATTCCGGCCGTTTTGGAGCAACAGCTTAACTCCGACCTGCCCGGAATGATCCGTGGGCTGGTTCGTGAAAATGTGTATGATTCCTCTACTGGGAGGTACATTCTAATACCTTCCGGGAGTACACTGATAGGGGTTTACAACTCCCACGTTGGTTACGGACAAAGCGCCTTGCAGGCCGTCTGGCGACGGATCGTCTTCCCGGATGGCTCCAGCCTTGCTCTTGGCGGATTTGAAGGGGACGACAGCGCTGGCGCGGCGGGACTCCGGGACCAGGTTAATAATCACTGGGGACGGCTTCTCTCCGGTGCGCTATTGACTTCGGTCTTTGCTGCCGGTATCGAGGTCAGCCAGGGTACGAATTCCTCGGTTCTGCAATCGCAAAGCGTTGGCCAGACAGTGGGACAGGCAGTTGGTCAGCAAGTTGGCCAACTGGGCACGGAAGTCACGCGCCGGAACCTGAACATTCAGCCCACCATAGTCGTCAGACCTGGGTATAGGTTCTTTGTTCGGGTGGAGAAGGACATTCAGTTCAGCGGCCCGTATGCGCCGATGAACTCGATTTCGCAAGGGGCAAGTGGCCGGAACGGTCAGGTGGCAGTCGGGGTAGGAAGGGGGCTCAGTGGCAGTCAAGAAAGCAGTCAAGAAGAAAGCAGCTCGCAAGGTCAACCGTGAGGGGCAGCGGTGGACGGATGATCGGCCAGGCATGACGCTGCGTCTTCCGCTTGACCTCCGCGAAGCCATCACTGAAGAATCCCGCGTAAAGGGCGATCTGGCCAGGATCGTCCTTTTTGCTTTAAGCCACGTAGACAAAGAGGAAGTCGATATTCAGCAGACCCGCAAGGCCGGCATGGAGCTAACCAACCCCCAACTCCTCCACGTCGGCGCAGAAGCCCGTACCAAGCTCAAGGAATGGGCCGAAGCCGAAGGCGTCAGCGTCAATGCCATCGTCGTCAGTGTTCTCGATGAGTTCTTTAAGCGCCTCAAGAAGAGCAAGGCATTGAGGGAAGAACTACGGCTGGAGATTCGGGCGCACCGAGGATTTTTGCCAAGTTAGAAGTCCTGCGGGGCTGGGATCAATTCGCATTCGCGTCTGATCGAGGTGCCGCGAATCATTGAATGCTCTTTCTTCGCAAAACCCAACATTGGAGACACAGGTGCCGAATCTTCAAGATCTTCTCGCGCGGGGCTATTTCCCTAAAGAACTGCCGCCTCCATTCACTACGGTTAGCTTCGCATCACATGTCTGTACTGCTCCTCGTGTAGCCGATTTTGCCAAGACCATTGATCAGAAGCCAAAGTCATCTAAAGCAGGGCGCTATTCGCTTGCGCGCGGCGGACTCCTTCGTCGTCCACTAAGCATATGCAACCCGGTTGCCTACTTTCTCCTTTGCCAAGAGATCGTTTCTAGCTGGACAGAAATATCGCCGTTCGTTGTCGGAACAGTGATTTCATCGACCCACCCTGAAGAGAAGGCTACGGGAAGAGCTGTCGATGGTCATTTCCCGCAAAGTGCGCGATCTGAGCAGGCTCGACAAAAAAGGCTTGGGAAGCGATACGTATTACAAACTGATGTCAGTCGCTATTACTCCAGCATCTATACGCATTCAATCCCTTGGGCTATGCACTCGAAAGCAACAGCGAAAGTCAATCGATCTTTTAGTCTTGTTGGAAACCGCCTCGACGCGCTTGTGCGACTCGGTCAGGATCAGCAAACAATTGGGATTCCGATTGGCCCAGACACTTCGCTTGTAATAGCTGAGATTCTAATGCAGCGATGTGACGAGCATTTGGCCAGTCAGTTCCCTAGCATCCAAGGCTTTCGATTTATTGACGACTTTGAACTCAGCTTCATGACGCAGGCCGAAGCCGAGAGGGCTCATCACGAATTGGAAGCGTGCCTTTCTGAGTACGAACTTGCCATCAATCCAAAGAAGACATCGATACGCGATCTGCCTATTCCTTTAGAGGCTCCCTGGGCCACGCAATTGAAAAGGGCGAAACCGCGCAAAGAGAAAAACACGCAAGCTGCTGATTTAGCGCATCTGTTTGATCTTGCATTTAAGCTTCATCGAGAGAATCCAGAAGATGCGGTTCTGCAATTCGCCATATCACTGCTCCAGTTTGAAACCATCCACCCAGAAAACTGGAGTCTATTCCAAAAACTTCTCATGCTCTGTTCGTTTCCTGAACCGGCATGTTTTCCGGGAGCAATACGTCAAATCGTCCTCCGGAAAAATCTTGGGATGGCTAATCTAATTCCGGAAATTGCTGAAATCACAAACGCTCTAGTAGTTACTCATTCTCCGCTCCGCCATTCCAGTGAAGTGGCGAACGCTGTCTATGCCTGTATCGCATTAGGCATGACTCTCGGCGATGCTGCTGTTGACGCAGTTTCAAGATGCGATGACCCTGTAGTAGCTCTCCTTGCACTTGACTGCGAGTCGCGTAATTTAACCACAAAAAAGGTTGATAAAACACTCTGGAAGAGCCATATGAAGGCTGCTGCACTGTATGACGAATACTGGCTGCTTGCTTACGAAGCAAACATCAGGAATTGGTTGCCGAATAATAGGGGTAAAGATTTTGTCGCAGCCGACCCAAACTTTTCTTCATTGAAGGCTGCAGGTGTCCATTTCTATGACACCACGATCAACTTACCTGTTGCCCAAGCTGTGACGAGTCCCGTTACACCCCAAGCGTCAAATGGGGATGATGGCACAGCGCAACTTACAGTTGCAGTTCCCCCTGTTGAGCCTGCAATACCTACCGATGCCGCATTCTCTGTTTAGTTGGCCTGATCAACGCAAATCGCCGACTGCGATCTGTGCAGAATAGACTGATCGTTTCCACCTTCGTCGACTTGCCTGCAATCGTCACAAGCCCGTCGGGAGGGCCAAACGAGTCTGACGCGAAGCGGCAGCACATCACAGGGCGGGAAGACGGGCGCCCGCTAAATAAAAGGGGCCTGCCTTAGCAGACCCCGTATTTCAAGGTTCACGAATTGACGCTATGCGGCCTTTGCCTTCTTGGGGGCTGCGGTGCGCGGCTGGCTCGGCTTCGCCTTGTCAGTTGCCTTCCGGGTGGCTTGCGCTTTTTCCTTGGCCGCGAACTCCTGCTTGATCTTGGCCGTGATCGCGGCCACGTCCACCTTGTAGAACTCGGCGGCTTCTCGCAGGGCTTTCGCGGATTCGTTGGGGTTTTGCGCCGCTTGCAGCACGGTGATCGCCACCAAAACGCGGCCGATTGTGCTCTCGTCTGCCTTGCGAAGAAAGGACGTGAGCAGCTTGGCCGGGGAGTCTCCGGTGCCGGTGGCCTTGCCGATGCCGTGAAGGCGAAACATGACCGCCAGACGGCGCTCGTCCAAAGCGGCGGCAAGGCGCTCGGTGACAAAGAGCAGGTCACGCTTCATCAGCCGAACAGGAACCGCGTCACTGGTTGCTTTGAGGACGCGGAGGCCGGTTGCCTGGGCAATAGCTTCCTCGCGGCGGCGCTTCTCCTGCTCTGCCTTGAATGCCGTATCCGTCGCGGGCTTCTGTTTGCGGGCGTGGTGGATGGCGCATTCAGGATTGGCACAGATTGTGCGGAGTTCGCCCTTCTCCGTGCCCTCGGTGACGATGGCCTCGGTGGTGTACTTGCACGTCTTGTATTCCGGCCAGTCGCGTTGCTTCTGGTTCGTCGGCTTCTCGGTGTGAATCTCGACGTACTTGTTGCGCGGCAGGGCGGCGCTGCCGTCGGTAGCCGCGTTGTAGGCCGATGAGATCTGAACCAGCTTCGGCTTGGCGGCGATGGATTGCTTTACATAGCCGTCCAATTTGGATTGATAGCAGGCCGGATCGGTGCAAGCGTCCTGCGCGATGTCGGCAAAGAGCAGCGCGTTTGCGCCGGTGCGTTTCGGGCAATCGTCGCAACTTCCGGCGGCGGGGTTGAGGGTGGTGTCGGATTTTGAGAATGGCGCGTCTTTGAGAATGAGCAAAATATTCTGCTCAATCCACTCTTTCAAGTGGCGAACGGGGAGCAGAATGCGGCGTGCCTTGCTCTGGTTGCCGTTCCAATCGCTGCGGAAGCAAGCCGCGAGGGCCTGTTCCTGCTCGGCGGGTTGCAGTTTGGCCAATAGAAGCGCGTGGCCGATGCCGATCTCGTCCTTGGCGAATGCCTCGGTGACGGCGGCGGCAAGCTCGGTCAGCTTGACGCGCTGGAGGCAATAGGCCGGGGATTTGCCGGTCTTGGCGGCAATCTGCTCAATGGAGTATTTCGGCTCTTCGAGCATGAGCAGGGCGCGGAGTCCCTGCGCCTCTTCGAGCGGGTGAACGTCGCGGCGCTGGAGGTTCTCGATCAGTTGCGCTTCGAGTGCCTGAGCGTCGGTCAGCGGAACGATGCGGACGGGGATGGAATCGACCTCGGCCATGAGTGCGGCGCGGTAGCGGCGCGCTCCGGCAACGATCTCGAAGCGATGGTCGGCGATTGGCCGGACGAGCAAGGGCGACAATACGCCCTGGCTGCGGATGGAGTCGGCGAGTTCCTTGAGGGCGGCATCGTCAAAGATGCGACGCGGGTTGGTCTTGGATTCTTCGAGCGCAGTGAGGGGCACATTGCGGTATTCAGTAGTGGCTTGATTCGTCATGGTTGCTCTCTCCTTTTGAGCGGTTGAAAAAACTGTGAAGGTGGCGCGGACAGTGCCAGTCGCGCTGTCCGCCGAACGGGTGATGAGCAGAGGCGGCCTAAGCCGCCGCCTCTGCGGGCTGTGAGTTGGTTTCTTCGGTTGCCTCGACGGACAGAGCGCCGAGAATCACAGCGGATGTGCGCTGGATAACTTCGAGGCTCTCGGTCAAGAGCGCAGCGTTTCCTGCGTACATCTGGATGTAATCGCTGGAAGCGGTTCCCATCTCCAAGCCGATGGCCTGTCCAACGATGAAGGCCACGGCCTCGGCTTCCGTCTCGCGCACGGTGGCTGTGGTCATGGTGCGGCGCTCGGTCTTATGCAAAAGCTCGTGCGCCGTCTCGTGTACCAGCGTGGTGAACTCCTCGGCCTTCGACTGGCCGGGGAGCAGTGCAATCCTTCCGCCGTAGCTGACGCCAAGCGCCGGGGCAATTTTTTCGTTGTATTCGAGCTTGATGTTCTGCTCGTCGAGGAATGCAATCAGCCGTTCGCGCTGGTCGCCCACTTCGCCGCTGATGCTGTGCTCAAACTCTGGAAGGTCTGCGCCTTCGGTCTGCGAGTGATCGAAGACATAGACGGCGCGGAAGCCGATCAGCATGGGCGCTGGCTTCGCTTCCTGACTCGTGTTCTGTTCCTCGTCGCCTGCATCCTTCCTGCGGCGGTGGCCAACGATTGGGGCAAGAATCTGGATGCCCTTTTCGCCTTTCTTCACGAAACGCCCCAACTCGTTCCATGTACGGATACCGGCAACGCGGGTTGCCGTCGGGCGCTGCCGCGCGATGGCGAGAATGTTGCCGAAAGAGTAGTTGTGAAAACGGGCCATTGCTCCGAGATACGCGGTCAAGGCTTCGCTCTTGCCTTCCTCAAGCTGCTTGAGTAGAAAGTCAACGGCCTGTTTAATGAGTTGCTGCGCGGGGTTCTCGCGCTCGGTGGTGCGCTGCTGATAGGGTGAGTTGCTGCGGAGCGCCGCATTCTTCCTGTGCGGCGCGGTGGTGGCGTGGTTGCTGCTGGCGTAGGTCATGATTCGTCTCCTTGGGTGTTTGAATTTGCCGTTTTTGAGCCCTGGGAGGGCTAAAAAAAGACATTCGTTTCATAGCTGCGAATTTGGGCGTAGAGAGGCGCTGTCCACCCCGAAGCCCGAAGGGGCGCGGAAGCGAGCACGGCGTTCTTTGCCGCGCAGAGCTGCACAAGCGGGATGGACAGAAGGAGCCGAACGGAGCCTAGAGTTCGCACGGAAACGAATGTCGAGACACGAGGACCAGCCGAAGGCTGCACCATTTCCAGGGGGCCGGCGTTGCGGGCAGGAACAGGCCCGCTGAGGTGGGTGGCGGAGAACAGGCCATATCGTTCGGAGACAGGGAGGAACCCTCCTCCCACAAAAATGAAGGGAAGAAGAATCGGCGAATGAGTGTGGAGTTAAGCGTAAAGAAGCGTAAGGCCATCAACAGAAGAAGAGAACTCATAGATTTTTGCGAAACTGTTGGAATAAAGTTACGTCTATTGAAATGTACTCGTCATATAGGAGAACGAAGAATGGCAGCAATCGGCGCAATCGAGATGAGAACCTCGCGGCACTCTTTGGAGAAAAGTAGAGAAGCTGATCCCATTGTTGCTGAGAACAGTTTGCTGAGGCGCTATGGGCCTTTAATGAACTTGGCCACTCTGGCTTCAATCCTCGATCGATCTCCTGATGGACTTCGCGTAACGCTGCGTTCCTCCGGTGAGTGGGTGGAAAAGATCAACTCAGCTCGTCTTCAACTTGGCCGTAGAGTCTACTTCCGCACCGCAGAAATCGCGGAAGTACTTGGTATCCGGTAACGAGTCGCGTGGGCTCCGAACTCACTTCCGTCCGGTCGATCCTCGGCCTCAATTCCGATCCTGCCATCGAAGAGCGTCCGCGCGGCGGAAGTTTGAATCGATCCACCCCAACACCGTCACGTGCCCGATCCGCTCCTAGAATGATCCTGAATCAGGATCAACGGATTCGACTCGGCGGCGTTCCCTTGCCATTCGTCTATGACGAATTCCGCGAAAGCGCCTACGACGCCGGGGCCATCGGTTTCATTGCCAAATTTCTCGTTCAAACCACTCTTCCGCACCGCCGACAGCCTGGCTCACAATACACCCGAACCGATGGTCACTTCACGCTCCGCGTTACCGATGTCGGTGGCACAGGTCTGCCGTATGGAAGCTATCCGCGACTGATTCTCATCTGGATGACCTCAGAGGCCATCCGCACGTCCAACCGCGAGTTGGAACTCGGCGCATCTCTGTCGCGATTCATGGCGGAACTTGGCCTCCAGGCCACTGGCGGCCACTGGGGCACGATTCCACGCTTCCGTGACCAGATGCAGCGGCTCATCGGCGCGGCCATATCAACAAGCTGGGAGCAGGATGTGAATGGTCAGCATTTGACCTCCGGCGAGAATCTGCTTGTCGCTGACCGTTTTCAATTGTGGTGGACCCCGCAGATCCTTCCGGACGGGCCGCCAGCGACATCCTCCATAACGCTTTCGGCAAATTTCTTCGAGCAACTTGTCGCATCTCCTGTCCCGCTCGATCTGCGTGCGGTTCGTGTACTCAAGCAATCGCCGCTGGCACTCGATCTCTACGCCTGGGCAACCCGGCGCGTGAGCTATCTGGAGCGGCCTACGCTGATCTCGTGGGATGCGCTACGCCGGAGTTTCGGCGCCGGGTATGCCGAAACTCCGCAAGGCCGGGCTTGTTTCCGCGCAAAGACGCTCGATGCCCTCAGGCGCGTTTGCCGTGTCTATTCCACGTTGCGCCTTGAGGTCGAAGACGACGGCGTGTTGATCTTTCCTTCTGCACCGCATGTTCCGAGAATCGTGCGCTGAGCGCCGAAGGCGCCTTTCCCCCGCAGGGGGCGGAGGTTCTCGCCTTGGCGCTTCCCTGAAGCAATTTCCACAATGCACGCTGCTACTACAGGCTATCCATACAGGTATTCCATATAGGTATACAGGGGGACGTGCATCCTGCTCAGAATCAATATGTTGCAGACGCTCCGTACACCAAATATGCGTAGAAATACGCCAAATATGCGTGGAAAAGTCGTCCAGGTACACCAAATATGCGTGAACAGATACACCAAATATGCGTGGAAAACGGCCACGATGCACTCTGGCCTGTGGATCGGGGCAGAAAGAATAGTGCAGTTTCCGGTTATCCACTGATACGCACAGCACACGCATGCTGTGCAAATTTGGCGACAAGACCGTTTGCGGGAACGAATCGTGTTCGAAGGCTTCGCAGACACGGTCGCTTGACAGATCTCGACAAGGCGGGGGCTCTACCTTTCGTCGCTCGTGTGGAGATTCCGGTATCCTCGGAATCCGCGCGAAACAAGCAACTCAATCATTTCCCCTGCTTCCTTCCGCGCGATCTCGCCATCGCGCAAAGCTTCCTTCAGAATACTGTCCAGATGTTGACTCCAACCATGAATGGCCCAACCATCCCGGTCTTCTTCAAAGAGCACATGCACGACTCGAACCGCCTCATATGGATATTTCGAAGAAAGTCTATCGAGAGCCTCAACGACCGCGAAATCGGGGCGCAATGACCGGACCCGCTCCAAGATAGGCAGTGCTTGCTCAATGGCCCACTCGTCAGGAAACTTTCCACAGGCCAGCCACCAGCCGAAGCTTGCCAACTCCTCAGCTTCTTCTTTGGATACGGCATTGAGCAACTCCATTCTGCTCTCCCAAAGCCGCATGAACCGTGCCTGTATCTCCTCTGACAGAGACGCACCCTCCTGAATCAGGTTCCAACCGATGTCGCCAACGGCCTGGGCCCGGAGCTTAATGCTTGCCGAGGCGAAAAATTGAACCAATAACTCGTCGTCGAGATCAATGACGCCGTACGCGTAGTACTGCATCAGATGACCTGCCAGCGTTCGATCATTCTCGCCTACGGAAGCCTCGCCTTTCTGCAATGCCCTGATCGCCATCAGGTAACGCGTGCGCGTCGCCGCTAGAGTTTCGCCGACCGGCCCACAGTATTGGAGATAGGAGTTCCAGGCGAAACGATCGAGTGTCTTCTCCTCTTTCGTCCCGTCCTTGCCAGGGAACAGCTTCGGAATGACAGACAAAAACCATTCAAGGCCCAGCCATCCCAAAGTTCGGAATTGCATCCCGAACATCTCTCGGACGGCAGCCGAAGGCTCCTGGGCGGCATCGAGCTTGTTCTCTAGGACCGCGAAGACCGGGGCGAGCAGTGCCGGCGTAAACTCTGCCTCCGGTGTCGCCAGTTTGATCCACCGCCCATAGCGGATCATGGCTTCCACTCCGACGGGGCGAGGGGTATTCAGGGCAAACGAGGCATGGCGACTGGGTTCTTTCTTATATTCGGCCTCGTCTTCGACGGTCGGACGCGGCAGGAAGCAGACGGCGCGCGCAGGAGGGAGCAGCTCATCCGCCCGCGCAATATTCAGACGCTTTTCCTCAAGAAACAGATCCGACAAAAAGCGTGCCGCCGACATGTGCGCCCAATTCCAGGTGGCTTCCCGGTTCCAACCCTCACAGTCGAATTCCGTAAGAGCATCGGTACTTTCCGCTACCCACTGCGCCGCTCTGGCTACTGCGTAGACGTCGAACGGTTTCTCCGTTTTGAGAGTGCCCGCAAAGGCATCGAGTAGCGCGGTGATATACGCCGGGTCGAGTTCCGTTGTGAGAAAACTCTCCAGCACTTCGCTAGCGTGTTGCGGATCGTCCAATACCCATTCCCGCAGGGTCTTGGCTACCCCGGCCCGGGAGGGCTGTTCGAAGGGCAGTCCCGTGGAGGGCGGTGTCCAGTCCTTCAGGTACTTCACCAATGCTTCGGTAGACATTCCCCGGAAAGAATCAAGATCGGTGGGGCTGTGATCCTGCACCTGGCGCACACCTCCGCTGCGGAAACGGGGCCGCGGCGATTCGTACTTTTCAAGCAGATGATCGAGTTCGCGGGCGTGCGTCTCATCGAGTACCGCAGCTAAGGGATGCAGCCAGTCCAGTTGCCAGCGTTCGATGATGACGGTTTTTTCCAATTCAACATTTTCGGGACGAACCCGATGCTTCAGATGGTATTCATACGATGCCGGTTCCGGACCGCGGTCGATCCGTTCGAGTATCTCTGCCAACACATCTTTGGGAAGCGCCGGTGCCTGCATCTTCAAGAGTTCCGTGAACTCAAGATTCTTTGAGGCGCGCGCATAACGATGCGGTTCGTTGAGGAACCGCGCGACCAAATTCGGGTCAGCATGGGCGGCATGAAGGAGCGTAAAGGCGCGCACCCGGTCGAAGATCGGCCAGGTGTAGGCGTCGAGCGCGCGCAGGATATGCTGAGTATGGTCCGCCGGTTGAGTGCAAAGAAACTTGATGGCCCCGATGAGCGCACTCACCGTTTCGTTCAGCGCCTCGTAGTGAGAACTGTGTTCAAGGTGCGGGCGCCAGATCGCCGAGTAGTCATCCGACTTGTCCTGTTGATTGCTGCTGTGGATGGTGACGGCGCGATTGAGATTTTCTGCGAGCGCGGCGAGAAAGCCGTCTGGAATCGCCAGCGATAAGGGTTCCGTCACCGTCCTTAGAAACAGTTGCGACCAGACGGGTTCTAACTTTGCTTCAGGATCAGGTGCGGGTTTCCAATCAATGGTACTGCCGTCTTCTGCTTCGATAGTCGTGCCCTTCCGCGTGTCTTTGGGAGCGCGGACTTCCAGGATTGCGGACGCGAGTTCGAGCGCAGCTCCCGGCTCTCCCTCCGTCCCCAGGTGTTCGACTAGCGCCGCCGCCTTTTCGGGATAAAGCGGAATCAGCGACCCCTGTTGCCGCACCCACGCGGCTTCTTGCAGAGCAAGGTCTCTCGCCAGCGGTGGGGGTAGCTTTCGAGCAGTCTCAACCAGCAACCGATGAACGATATGGTTATCGCTCGCAAAGCAAGCGGGCTTGATTGCCGCCGCTACCTCCTCTGGGACAACATCCGCCATGCGCAAGAGATACTCCCCCTCTGGCCAGGGAGGGAAGCGATACATGTTGCCGATATGTTCGGTGCCGGGCGGGTGATCGAAGCGTCCGCGCTTGGCAAGCGGGTCGATCCATGCGGGGCTGGTTAGCGTCTCGAAGAAATACTCATAGTTGCCGCCGCTCTTTTGGATCAGTTCGAGGGCCTTATCCACCTGTGCGTCAGTCGGCATTTTCGCCCTCCGCTAGCAATGCATCGATCTCGTCCAGATCGCTGACCGGACGTGGTTGCATCCGCCGCAGCAAAATGTCCTCTACGGCAAACAGCTTGCCGACAAATTCATCTCGTTCGGCGCTTTTTCCACTGTGTGCTACCGACTTGAAGTATCCATCCGAGTCCATCCAGCCGGAGATTTCGTCTGCCACCACATCGGAAGGCAGCGCCGGACCCGGCCCGGCCAGTTGCGTCAGCAGCAGAGCTGTCTTCTTCCGGTTCTCTGCCCGATTGTTGTCCGACCAGTCAAAGAAATCGTTGAGTGCTCCGATCAGGGCGTCCGAGACCCCCGATGGACGACCGGTTGGATCGGGCGCCAGTTGAGTGGTCTTTTTCAGCGCGAAGAACGCATTCTTCACCGGAACGAGGCGCTGTTTCATCCCGTCTCCGAACACAGCCTTTCCGCCGGTCATCCTCAGACAATGAGCGATCAACTCGCGGAAAGCGTGAGCCGCCAGTTGAAAGCGATAAGGGTTGGTTTCGTCTGCGAACGCTCGTAGGCCGCCAACATAGATATCGGCAACCATCGAGTCGCGCCGTCCCAACTGGTCGAGAAGTATCCCTTGCTCTTGCCGAAGAAACATGTTACGCCATCGCGCCGATAAACAATGCCGAAGCCGATTCACTATGCAGTTGCATAGGACCACGTGGCCCTATTATGCTGCGCTCTGCGCCAGAGGAGATAAAAGTAGCTGGGTCTGCCCACATCAATCATATGCCTGTCGGGCGGGACGCCAACAGTTGTGGGGTGGCGACCTGGTCGGCAAGCATTCAGGAATCAGTCATTCGCGCAGTGAAGCGCGTGGATAGTTATATTTCACAGGCTACGAGCGATTGGTCGGCCAACCGAAAACTGCACCCTTGACGTCCGCTTGCGTCCACCGGCGCAGCAACTCTCAGTGTGCAACAATCGACCGAGCTATAAATTGCCCGCGCCGGTTCTGGCCGGCGCGGGCGGCCCAGCTAGTATTCGCTGGGCAAGTGGATGACGTTGTTGGCGAAGTAGAGCTTCACTTCGTCCAGCGGGAAATCCGTGAACGGGATCTCCTGCGTGTAAACGACGTTGCCATTGCCGTCGTCGCAGAGAACCGTTGCGCTACGGTCGGCGCGAACTTGCAACTTCCAGACCTGAAACTCTTCTTGGGCAACGCGCGGTTCATGCTGCTGGGCGATTGCGATGATGTCGAGCAACCAGTAGGCTCTGCCCTGCTCGGCGAGAAACTGAGCGCCATCGGTGTAGAGCACCGAGCGATTGATGCCGTGGCGATACCAGTTTTCAGAGCCGGTGAATTGCCGGAGTTGCGATTCTGAGAGTGTAGCTGCGTTCGTCATGTTGTGCCTCTTTCGTTGAAGTGTCCCCCGCGGCGGGGGCGAGAGCAGGCACAGTGCAGCCGTGACGAGCGCAGCAGTCATAGCTTTTTGGGGGGACCGCGACAAAGGAGTGGGGGAGCCAAAACAGCGTCATTGACGGCAAGCAACGGCGCTATCGTGACAGCTCCCCGCCGTGATCAGAGGGCACGGGAAAGAGGCCGTTGACGCAGCGTATAGAAAAGGAACGAGCAGCATACACAGCGGCTTCACAGGCGCGGCCGCTATTCCTTCGTCTTGAGCTTCGAATCGTTCTCTTGGATGAACTTCTCGATCTCTGGTGCAGCGGCTAGGATTCGAAGCCATTGCTCTTTGTAGAGAGTGACGGGAAATCGGCCCATCCCGTACAAAGATACCGCACCCTTGTCGCTCACTTTGAGCGACAAGCCGTCCCGCTTCTTGTTCTTGAGTTGTGCGTTCTCGGCCCGGAGTCGCTCAAGTTCTGCTCTCATTTGATCTTCGTTCATTGTCATTTCTCCATTCTCGCTGCTCTTGCTATTCTGACGCAGCCCTGGAGCCACGTGGCTTGGATCTGCAACGGGACGAAGAATGCGCCTGTTTACTTCGACTCGTTCGTTGATCCGCTCTTGAACCATCTGACTGACTTCCTGCGTAGAGATTCCAAAGTTGCTCAATTCAGATGCCGTGCCAAGGACGAGATTGTCAACCTGCTTCTTTGCAACGGCCACTTTCTCGCGTAAACCAGAGTCAGCGATTTCCTCTTCGGAGTAAATCGCGGGTAGCGCCACAAGGTCCATCAGGCCCGAATCTGCGGGAATGTCAATCAGCTTGTGTGTGTTGCCCGTTTCATATGTGATGGGCGAAAAAGATGTGTTCTGGAACCTGATTCGCCCTTCCTGTATGCGAACTCTCATCGGGCCGGCTTTGTAGGTTGAACTTATCTTTCTCAGTTTAGCCAAATCTGCAACTGAGATTCTGACACGCCCTCCTGACTCACACTGCGCTGCTACCTGCGCTTCTGTGCCAGTGGCCGCCAACGTCACAATGGAGTCCTCGGCGGTAATCTCGACCAAATCTGCGGGATTCTCCTTGCGCCCATGCAACAGTTGCTTCATGGCAGAATCCAAGCTTTTCTTCTCGACGATAAAATCCATGGCAAACCTCGAATTGATTCCCGAATTCTTCCCGATGTCAGCTCACAGCCCCAAGCAAATATCCAACGTGGAGCCCTTGCTCCTTCATCCACTCCTTGAAGGCGCTCTTGTTTTCAGAAAGCACTTTGTCAACCTCTCCACTCACTGCCCTCAGGCGATTTGTTTCTCATTCGCATACATCCACGAGTACATTCCCGCAAAATCTATTGAGGCGCATCTGAAGGGCTATTGTAAGAGTCATTCTTGCGAGCATTGCAGAAGCGATGTGCCAGCTGAGCGTTTCCCGCAACGGTCTTGCCGCCTTTGCTGTACGGTTCGATGTGATCCACGGTGCAATCCTCGAAGATATGAATCTCGTTGTTGCAAATCTTGCAAGTGTGCGAATTCTCCCAGAGCGAGAACCGGTATGCGTAGTCGAAGAACCTCGGCTCCGTGACAGTCCCTTTGAGTATTGGCTCCACGAGCGTAGCGAATTTGTTGAAACGTATCTTGGTCTGCAGTGAACTGCCGGTGCGGCGTGAGGTTGCGTCCTTGATTTCCTGGTCGGTGAGAATCGTGAAGAGGAACAGTTCGCGGATCTGCTCCGCAGCCTGCTGGACCTTGGCGGGGGATTGGTTCATCAGCGCGGCGGCTTGGATGTCGAAGACGGTCACAGAGAACTTCGAGTCCCACCGTCCGGCATTCTTTCCGGTGGTCTGTTCATACAGGCGCGCGGAATGCTCTCCAAAGACCGCATAGATATTCTGCATCGTTTGGCGAAAGAGCGCGGCGTGCTCCTTTAGTTCCGCTTCGTTTTTGGGCGCATACTGCCCTATGTAGCTGTTCAGGAATGCCTTCAGATTGCTCTTGTAGAACGGCAAGCGATACGCAAAAGCAAAGAATCTGAGGATAATCTCCCGTTCTTTGTACCGTCCTTCCGGCTCTGATCCGCCCTTTACTTTTCTCCAATGTTGATCCGTCTCCAGCGTTGCCAGCAGGTCGTTGAAGGGGCCGCGGTAAACGCAGTTGCGGAGTTCTTGTTCGTTCAGCTGCATCGAACCGCGGTTGAGGCGCTCAAATACCTCGTATCGCAACTCGCTATTTTCGCCGGCATCGATCATGATGGAGCGGATCGGCTCATCCTCGATCTTCGCTCGTTGGTCTGGACTGAGGTTTTTGAAGAGCTTCCCATTCAAGCTACCTAGGCGTTGGAGCTTTTGCAGAGGGAACTCGTTCCGGATGAATTTGACCAGAGTGGTGAGCCGCTGCTGGCCGTCGATCACCTCCAGTCGCCCGCCTGCTACTCTTCCGAAATAGATCGGGGGGATCGGAATCCTCAACAGGATTGATTCAATCAGGCGCGACGGCAGTTCAGGCCTCTGTTCCCAGACGTACTCTCTTTGGAAGTGCGGTTGCAGGTCCAGCAGGCCGTTATCGATTTTGCCCGCCAGAGTACCTATGGTCCAGTCGCACACCTGGCTGCTGACGGGGTGGTCGTCCGGCTTGGCCTGTTGAGGCTCCTCCTCGTTCTCTGGTTCCAGCTGATCATCGGACGCAGCGGGTTCCGGTTCCGTCTGCTGCGAGGCAAGGGGCTGCGACTGCGCCGGGGCGTTGCTCCCTTCTACAGGCGGGGACAGAGTGGAAATTTCCTCTGGAGGATCAGCAATGGCGTGCACAGTCAGTTTGCTCACCACTGTTGGAATAACCGACTCGAAATGCACTAGTTCGTCGATGCTTCCTGTAGCGGAAAAGTCGGGCACCGTCTTGATTCCGTACTGGGCGAACGTCGCCTTTATCAACTGCGCAATCGCGTCTCCGCGACGTTTGGCGCCAAACCATTTGAGAATCGCACGAACCTTGTAGCGCCGTGAGGGTTTCCCATCCGTCTTAAGCTTCTGGGCCATCTCGATTACTTGGTACGGTACCTTGCTCATTTCGCCTTTCCTCGTTGTTCCAAAGTGCACAAGCGTAATGCGCGGCAGCCATTCAGGCTGCTGCGTCGGACTCTTCAATCGACACGGCCCCCATATCGAACAGCGGGGCATTTAGTGAGTCTCTTATAGTGAGTATCTGCTTCCCGCTGAGTGCGAGCTGCTGAACATGAGCCAGGGTCTTGCTTCCCGATGCCGCGTGGGGGACGAAAATGCGGTCGGCAAGTGCGCCGACGAAGCTGTTGCGCGCTTCGGCCAGGGTTGCGGTGATGCGCTTGTCCTTGGGTGGAAATGGGGACAGGATCAGGAGGCGACCGGCTTTGAAGGCAGGCACCAACTCCGGCTTGAGGTGCATTCCGACGATGGAGCGGGCGGGAACCCAAATGACGGGCTGATGGCCACGGAGCAGAATGCCGAGGCATTCCCACTCCATTACGGAGTGGAAGCCGCCTATGAAAACCTTTCCTTCATCGCGCATCCGCGTGATGGCATCGAAGGTCTTGAGGACCACGGAGCCGGGGCATTGCGAGGAGCAAAAGAAGGCTGTCTTTGGAAGATCGAGCAGCGCGATAGGGCCAGCGGCCCAAAGCTCAGCGGGCGCGTCGCTGCCGAAGCCCGCGAGCAGAGTCTGCGGTAACCCTGGACCTCCAACGCGTAACGCTGTGATCTGCCCGTTGAGGATCATGCCTACTCCTAATCATCATCCGCATCCGCACCCAGACGGTACTTTATGTCGTAGTTGAGAATGAAGTCACGCGCCTGGTCGGAGAAGCCGAAGTACGATGCGATGACCTCGTCAATTTGGTCGATAATGCTTTTCGAGTGGCGCGGCATGATGCATTGAACTTGGAGCGTCTGGTCCTTGAACTTCATTTCGCGATACTCGGAAGTCCTCTTGAGGCTTTTCATGAGTTCCCTCGTGAGGACTGATAGCGCTTGACCTTTTGCCGACGTAAGTCCGCCTAGGTCGACGGGGAAATTCAGTACTTCGCGCCTATTGAGATTCCTACAGTCGCTGAATGCTGACAGGAACCAGCGGAAAAGGGTGCTGTTTAGAAGCGCTAAAGCCGCGTCGCGTCTCAGCTTCGAGTCGAAGTTAAGCGTCTTCTGCTCCGACGGGTCACGGGCTACTCCTCTCGAATCCCGCACTTCCGGCACAAAGTCCAAGATGTTAAGGAATGCATGTACCTTTCTCGTGTAGAAAATTCTGTGGGCACCGCCGTCGGCTCCTGCACCCAATGTGGAATCATGCGACCAGATCTTTGCCAGTATCTCGTGTTCTTCCGTAGAACCGACCTTCGGTACTGATGCCTGCAATCCGGTCGGAGGCGGGTGGATAAAGTTGAGTTGCTTAAAGAGAAGTGCTCGCTCGGTGGATGACCACTTCATGCAACGAGTGACAAATACCTTAGCCTGCCCCTGACGCTCCATGGAGTGCCTGGCAAGAACTATTGTGAGCTGGATGTGCTCCAGCCCGTCGAACAGTTTCGATGGGCGATCATCAAAATGGCTTAGCCATACTTCCCTTTGCCGCAGAACAATCTGCTGGAGAGGCAGAAACTTTTCCGTAGACATTGAAGACAGGGGAATAATAAATCCGAAGCGGCCGCCTTCTCTGAGAAGATGGAGACCGCGTTCGCTTGAGTACGCAAAGAGATTATTCGTTGTGTCTGTCGATAACCCACGGAGAGAGTATTGGCCAGTTATCTCCTTTTTTTCGACATAGGGAGGATTCCCCAAGACCACATCAAAGCCGCCGGCTCCCATGACTGCATGGAAGTCGCAAAACCAGTGGAAAGGCTTATGGGAATCGGTCCATTTTCGAATGCCAACGGGTTTGATCCCATACTCCCCCGAAAGGTAATCATTCAGTTCTGATTCAAGTTCGAAGTACCGATTTCGGAGTGTGACCTTATCGTCCTGCGTCACCGTGCCATTGAGCTGTGTTTGCTGGCCTCGGAAGACTTGAACCGCTGCATCCAGTGTCTTCGCTTTGTCCTCTATACGGCTCATTGCGTCGCCAAAATCCAGTTTCGATCCGACAGCTAATTTGACGTCGTCATAGCGCGCATAGCCAATAAGCGTATTCCCGGAGCGGATATTGAAGTCGATGTCTGGAAGTGGCTCAATGCGATCCTGGGACTCGACCTGAGCAACCAGCTTAAGAAAGAGCCGCAGCTTGCAGATTTCGACAGCTTCTTCCATGATGTCCACGCCGAAGAGGTTGTTGACGATGATCGCCTTGAGAATGAAGTAGTCCTGCTTGGGGTGGCGCTTCGATTCATCGAGAGTCTGCTTGAAATCGCTGAACTTCGTTGGATGATGCGGACCCGCGGACTCCATATCTTCAATGAATCCCTGCATCCTTATAAGGCAGGCTTCGTAGAGCGGCTTAAGAATATTGAGGGCGGCGAACAAAAAGGCGCCGG
>Ga0255352_1000682_pt1 | contig 18516 bp, 18 predicted proteins | sample HBST0metaG_FD_189939 | JGI IMG/M metagenome (GOLD analysis project Ga0255352, IMG submission 189939) | Peat soil microbial communities from Stordalen Mire, Sweden - H.B.S.T0 | ecosystem: Environmental > Terrestrial > Soil > Wetlands > Peat | place: Sweden: Norrbotten County, Stordalen Mire...
GCGGCTACCGCAACCTCAACTATCTGCTTCTGAAAGCACAACGACTGGCCGCCACGAGAACAGAATTCGTCGCCTTTCAAAAAGCCGCGTAAAACGCACACTTTTCCACTTTCTCGTCAAGAGCCCTGAATTCAAAGGCCAGGAATATCTGGGCCTCTATCCTCCCGTTGAGAAGCTCACGACTTTAGCCCAGCGGTTGAATCTTGGCTTCGCGAAGGTAGGCTCAGAGCGAAGTGACATTCCTCTATCGAAAGCCGCCAAAGGCACTGCAATATACTTCACGTCCGAATAGACGGCATCCATTCGGACGAAAGCGAATCACGGGAGGCGCTCGCTTGCGCGACCGTAGCCGTCAGGATATGAATACGGCTGTAGCATAAAGATTATTAGGATTGTGAGGCCTGTGCGTGACCGCAATTTTTAGCCGCAAAGATGTTCCCAGCCATCTGTCCAGCATTCACCAACTGGACTTTTCGGGGGATCTCTTCGCCGAGCGCTTGGCTGGCCCTTGGGTAAGGCTCGGAGCGTGGACACCCACCTCTCCTGTGGACGAGCGCGGCGTCGAGGATGACATCATGCGGCAGAGCCTGGTGCTTCCTCCTGAGGCTTTTGCGTCCATCTTCGCCAAGCTGGAGTCTGTGGGCAACGTTCTTAGCAGCCTTGGGAAGCCCGGCGGCGTAATCCACTCCGCGCACGGTCAGGAGGAGTACAGCTATGCTCCATTCCATCAATTTGAGTTCCCGTTCACTTCGGTCGTCGGCGAGCCGCTGGTATTTATCCATGCTGAAGCATCCAACGCCGGACTGTTCATCAATCCTGACCTGTGGATATTTCTAGGTCTGGAAGAAAGAACGCCTGGATACGGTATCTGGTGGGACCCACGGCGAGGAGTTGATGCCCTCATCCGGCGAGTAGTCCAAGGGAATTTGCAGACCGTCGAAATTCGGGCCGACTATTTACTCAAGTACCTGCAGGCCCGCCAGATGTCATTGCTTATCGGGCACTATCGCCAGCTCCTCCTTTTCAACCCCACCAAGGCCGCGATTGGAGCGTTCGTGACCGGAGAACTCACAATCGGCTCACCGGCGCAGGGCTCCAAGGCGTTCCTTCAGAATTGGGGCCTACGGCGGGGCGTTGGAGACGGTCGCGAATATCTTCAACGCCGGTTACATTTGTGGTTCGAAATCAAACCGCCTGCAATCGACATTGAAAACCCGTGGGATGAAGTACCCAAGTTTGATTCATATGCATTCACGCTGCCAACGGGTGCAGGGCCAGTCGCCCCGGCCCGCTGGAAACGCCTGCGAGATACCGAGGAGCGTGAATTCGATGGTGTTAGCTGCGACTTTATGGATCGCATTTACTTTCGCCAGGAGGTTTTGTCGAAATACGAGGTTGCTTCCGGATTCGACGTGAAGGACGACGGTTCGGTTTCCAATAGCGGCTATTGGGGTCTTACCCGCAGCACGTCAAGGATTGGTAATGAGTTGCTCGCTACCGCAATAGGTGATTTTGCTGAAGGAGTGCCTTTTGAAGAGTGGCCACACTGGAAGCAGTACGCGGTCGAGCCGCCGAGCGCCGACACTGCGAACGCGTTCTGGCAGGAAGTGCCAATCCCGGAAGTAGTGAATTCCCTTGTTCGCGCACTCAATAGGCTAAACACCGCCTTCGCCGAGATGGCTTATTTTCTCGGCGCGACGATTAGTGAGCCGCTGTGGCAAGGCTCTCTCGACAGCCTTGCCGGGCGTCAACTGAAATGGGTTTATCCCGCTACAGCCGGTGACGACGAGTTTATAAAGAGAGCTACGCTCGCATCAACTCTATTCCTGGATGGCCTGCAATCCGCGTCATTGCGCAAGTTGCTCAATGCCGTCGGCAAAAAGTTGCACGAGAGCTTCGACAAGTCCCCCACAACTCTCGGCTCTCGCAAGCTGCTACAGCGTGCAACCCTTATCGCTCTATTGGTCGAGGCCATCCAGCCTAAGACAACTAGGCTCCCCATGCTGGTGAAACAAGCGGAGGGCAAAGGCAAGAGCCCCATCGAAACTGACTTGCAAGCGGAACTGACAAGGTTACATAAGCGGGTCCAGGATGAGTTTGCGCCACTTGCCTTCCTATATGCCCTGCGCATCCACGGTGGTCTGGCGCATCCGCCAAATAAACAGGAAGCTGCATCAGCAGCGGCGAAACTGGGGCTTCCCAAGGGGAACTGGCACCGCACCGATTACCTGCGCCTTCTGAAACTAATTGCTGACAGTTTCGACCGGATTAGCGAGCATCTTCAGGCGGCATCACAGGTGATGGATTGAAACAATGACGACACACATTGATCGCAAGATGATCTCAGCGGAGACACGATGAAGAAGGGACTACTGTTTGGGGCTGGCTTTTCTTACGACCTTAAAATGCCGCTTTTCTATAAGTTAGCAGATGTCCAACATGGCGACTATACGTCCAAGTGGCATCGCCGCACACATCCCCGTTACCTCTACCGCACATGATCGCGCCTAAGATAGGCGCCGGCGTTGGTTGTCCCTGGACATGATAAAGAACGTTGTCATTCGCATTTGGCGATCTGCCGCTATTTCAGTTCATGTCGCCGAGTACTAAGTGCCTGAACTCATCATCCGAAATCGTCGGGATCTGCGACTCGTAAATTGTCCGAACTCGGACATTTCTCAACAGTGAAGGGTGTGTCTTCTGAAGCTCATTCTCAAATTCAATCACCCTCCGCGCCAAGGGAGAACCCGTAGTAGCAATAACAATCAATATGAGCCCACTGACATTCTCGTTGAATGTTTTTGTGTAGATTGCCATTCGCAGCGTGAGATTGCTGATCGTATTTATTAGCCACCCGCGATTGAAACCTTTGCGGATGTATTTCATCTCGATAATGATCGGTGAAGTGCTTTTCATCCTGATGATGGCATCGAACTCAACGCTGCCCAAACGCTGATTACCCATAACCGTGCCAAACTGACCAAAGGCGTAACGAAGTTTTTTCTGAACGGCCTGCTCGACAGCCAAAGCAGAGGCAACCAACGATGACGACGCATGAAGTGCAGACGGCTTTGGCTCCGGCTCATCAGCAGCTTGCTCAACATTCTCGACTTCGTTCTTGGCTCTTTCCTCAATCTGGGCCGGGGACATTGCTTTCAGCTCTTCCTCTAGCTTCTTGGCTGCCAGGTCTTCGCTTTTGTCACGGACGGATTGACGCGAGTGCCATCCAATAAGGCCGATTCCGGTCAACAGCGCCCCCGCGGTAGCCAAGCCAACGGACACTTTAGGAAGGGCATATACAATCGCAGTGATCAAATGCTGACGTGCGTGGATAATACTCTGCGAATCTTGTGTCAGGAGAGGAATTTTCGAAGCTTCTATGGCAAGATCAAATGGTTCGCGAAGGAACATCCAGGGCACAACGACTGCACCTGCGATAAGCGCGATGCCTGCCGATGCGATGAACTTGTAATAGTCTCCATATTCGAGCTGCGCCACTGAAACTCCTCGACGGACAATACGACGTCTGTGGAGTCTCTCCCAGAGCGTATTGTGATTCGACAAGCTGCTGGTCGCGCGCTTGCCTTTTAACCGGATAATACCATTATCGTGCTTAAATCCCTCGAACACGGTCCTGCACTGTGACTTCCGACTGGTCAAAATGCGGAAATCGACCGCTGCTAGAGCAATGCTCCCGTGAAGGGTGCCAAGTCGGTTGGTGTTCTCTTATGCCACTTGAATGCATAACGGCCAAACACGCCAAAGTATCCCTTCGGCGACTCTGAAGCGTCAACAGCCGAGTCGGTCTGGGTTGGCCGAGAACGATAGGTATTGGGAAACGGGCATCTCATCGGGATGAATCTCGATTGACGGAAAATCGCCAATACGCTCATCAAGCTCAGAAACGTCCTTGAAGTCGCCTCTTGTCCACCCACTCCCGCGCGCCGCAAACGCATCCGGCGTATCCGCCCCGCCCTCTCGATCCTCCTCCCCTTCCGCACCGGCACAGCGTTTCGGAAGACCTACCTTGTTTTCGGCGAATCACTCAAGACCGATGAGCACAATGGCACACCGGGTTCACTCAAAACCCTTTCAAGGAGTTGTGAATCGACTTCCTCGTACCGGGCATCTGAAAACCATGCGAATCACACTGATCGGCGGTCCGACTGCGCTTTTGGAGATCGATGGTTTGCGTCTCATGACCGACCCCACCTTCGATCCGCCCGGCAGCGAATTGACGAATGGTTCGGTCACGTTGCGTAAAACTGTCGGACCCGCATTGGAATCTGCGCAACTTGAACCCATCGACGCGATCCTTCTCAGTCACGATCAGCATTTTGACAATCTAGATCAATCTGGCCGCGCCTTTCTTCCGCGCGCGCGGCAGGTGCTCACCACGCCAAGCGCTGCAAGCCGCCTCGGCGGTCACACGAAAGGCCTATTGCCATGGCAATCCACGCGCATTGTTGCGGCGAATAACTCTGCTGCTTTGACCGTAACTGCCACACCTGCGCGTCATGGGCCTCCGGGAATTGAACCTGTCTCCGGTGAAGTCGCAGGCTTCGTCGTCCAGTCCGAGCTTTCGCGAGCCCCATCCATCTACATCACAGGAGACACCGTCTGGTTCGAAGGTGTCGCCGAGGTCGCCCGACGCTTTTCCGTCCGCGCGATCCTCCTCTTTGCTGGAGCTGCGCGCATCGCGGCCAGGGGGCCGGAGCACCTCACCATGAACCACGACGATGCCATTGCCACAGCCCGGGCCTTCCCCCTCGCCCGCATCTTTCCCGTGCATCATCAAGGCTGGGAACATTTCAGCGAGAACCAGCAAACGCTGCTAGGTGCTTTTACCGCAGCCGGTATGGCAGAACGGATTGAGCCGCTGTTCGCCGGTGTTCCTGCCGTATTCAACGCTTAGCTGCTCCGGCCACTCCAGCAATCGACCTTCCGATCGGTGGAAGGTTTGGATTTTCAGCCGGCGCAGAATCACCGATTCACGCCGGCGGCACTGTGGACTGGCTGCACAACGAAAGCCGACTGCATAGCAAGCGTTCGAGGAGGATGCATGGCAGACACCAAAACTGTAATCGAGCAGGCATATTCTGCATTCAATAAGCGTGACATCGACGGTGCGTTAGCACTGATGACGCAAGACGTGAACTGGCCCAAGGCTTCGGAGGGCGGCAAGGTTGTCGGAAAAGAAGAGATCCGCGCCTATTGGACCCGGCAATGGGCTGAGTTCGATCCCCACGTCGAACCGCTCGTCATCGCCGAGGAAGACGGAGGCAAGATCCGCGTCCGGGTGCACCAGCTCGTCAAGAGCCTTCAAGGAGATGTCCTTTCCGACAGCGTGGTGTTCCACATCTTCACCATGAATAGCGGGCTGATCGCAGCCATGGACCTCGGGGATGAGGCCGATCCCGCCGCCGTTCCATCTGCCGCATTCGCACATCGATCCTGACTGGCTGTACCGTGGCGTGTGAGAGTCGAACACAACCCCAAGCCTTCGACAAACACCGGAGCTGCGTTTTAGAAAAACAATCCGGACAATCGCGCCCATCCGATGTTCTATGAGTGCGTTGGCCTGAATGCGCCAATTAAGAGTTCGATGTTGAAAATTAATGGCTACAAGCTGACTTATCCTCCTAATGCATGTCGAAGGCGGGGAGATACGAGTTCATCAACGATCCTGAAGATGACTACAAGAATGTCGCTCCTGCGCGGACGTTAGGCTTGACAGCACCACAGAACCGTTCGCCTAGGCAGTATAGCCAGAACTTCTTCATGATGGCGGTTTGCAACAAATGCAAATACGTCCAGTTCTTTCGCCTATACCTCGTCAAAGGCGCATATGAACTGTGGCTCCGCAAACCACAGAAATATAAGCCTCTCTCAAGCCTCTGCGATCTTCGCCTGCAGGCTAATGGCTTCAGGAACGAGCCGAGCTGTAAGGAACGACACCACACTGCGGAATGCCTCACTCACTTCACCAGGCGTCCGCACAAGTTCATTCTCGACTTTCCAAACATGTTGCGTTGCCGCTGAAAGCGCATCCTCTAAATCTCCATTCCTGCTTTTCCTGTTCTGCATGGCGGGTAAAGCGGCGGCGAGACGTATCAGGCTGAAGGACACGATTTCGCGTCCTTCTGCGGCGCTCAAGAATCTGGCGAAGGCAGCAACGAAGTCGGGGTCCTTGAGCCACCGTTCGCACCATTCACCAAGTTCTTTACGAAGCAACAGCAAGGGTGAAGCCAAGCCTTTGTCTGCCGCATACGAAGGATGGCCACTCATGCCGAAGAGATCCCGGTACAGTTGCTCCAGGTAGTAGTGCAACTTCACGTTTTCGGGATTCCATCTCGGCGAATTGTTTGCAAACGTGATGAGCGCTCGCCACCGCTCTGATAGGTCTTCCGGGGTGGGGCAAAGACTTGGTGCGTGGCCGAAAAATGCTTTCACGAAATCTGCTATCCACGCATGAGCCCCAACACCAAGCGACAGAATCGGATTCGCGACGGTGTTCATCGCGTCTTCGATCGTGAGTGTTGCGAAGTAGATCGACGCGAGTAACATCAGCCAATCGTCAAACTCATACTGGTTCTGGAACTCGTCTGAATCTGTATCTGGTGAATCTGGAAGAACTGCCATCTCCAAATCCATAAGCGTCTGGAAGAATGCCCTGAGTGCTGGAGCATCTGCGGAACGCAACCCTTCAAACTGGCCGAGGAAATTGAAGCCATAGCGAAGCACTTCCGTGTCCATGTAGCTTTCCACGCGGTGCAGTCTATTGCGGTTACCGAGCATCTTGGGGCTCGTAGCCATCAACGCGACTCGCTGCTCATGCCACTCCCAATTAGGTGTGCCTGTCAGCGTGTGTTTTGCGAACCGGTGATTCAGCGCAAGCAGGTAGGAAGCGGAATACTTGCGCGACTTAAAGTGCCCCCTAAGGAACCGCTCAATAATTATGTCGCGATATGGCTGAAGGACATTGAGATCATTCCGATGTGTTTTGGCGGACGCAGGCCCGCGAATGACTGACCACAGCAGCAGTGCAGTCGCTGCTTCGTGGAATCGAAGGCGCACATCCGAGCGCTGCTCGTGCAAGCGAAGCATGATCTTTTTGGTAGTCGGATAGCAGTATGCAAAGATGCCGTTAAGAAGGATCTTCCAGATTTGAGGATCTTCTGAACCTCGCCGTATAAGCACTGTTGCGGCCTCGCTCATGAAGAGGTCGGCCCCATCCATGATGGATTCCGGTGATTCGAAGTCCCGTGGTGTGGCTTCTTCTCCGGCCAACTTCAGCAGTTGGTCGACGCAATATCGTTCCACTTCGGTTCCCGGAGCCGCTACATTGTGGCCTGCGTTGAGCATCAACGCAATTCCTGCGGCAATGGCGTCACGACGGTACATGAGGAACGTGTCATCCGTGGAAGGTGACTCCGCGATCTTCTGAAGCTGACCAAAGGCTGCGGCAGAATCTGCATCCGAAAGGACCCGCTTCTGATCTATGCTCTGACTAGCTTGTGCGATGATTCCAAAACAGGCAAGGCTCAACTCTGGACGCTGTCTCTCACTATCCAGCCGTGCCTGAAGCTGCGAATCTGAATGGAACTCGATGGCCACTTGGCCGTTCCCAACATCGCGAACTGTGCAATTATCTCTTGAGAGCTGCGCGATGAAAAGCTCTACCGTCGACGGTAAGGTGCCGTCAGCTCCTCGATAAGGCTCGGCTTCCGCTATACGATACCTTGGCTCTTCCTTCGTGCGATTGAAGCCTTGAAACCTCTCCAGCCAACGATCGGTGGCGAAGTCAGTAATCCGAATGATGCTTGATAACGCATAAGCCGGATTGGTTCGCAGGAACAACAGCCAAGGCCCGGAGAAATACATGGCTGGGGTATGCTTCGACTGAAACGCGAACCCGCCATCATGCAACCGCATTGACGATTCGTACTCGTTCTGATGTTGCGGCTCCTCTATGTACGCAGCCAAGATCAGTTCCTGTGCGACGGCAGGCCTGCTGACCATCAGGGATCGCAGCGCGTCGCCGGCAAGCACCGCATGGCTGCCCACCGGCGATACTTACCCCGCTGTTCCGCCGCTGCCAACTGGTAATTTTTTTGGAAAAACTTTCCGTGGATGCGCAGATGCCTCCGCCTACTCTTTGGATTACGGACGCTTGACGAGGCGCGCCGCACCGGAGAGTCCTATGAGAGATTATCGAGGCATTCAAAGCAGTCTTCCCATTAGCGATTTCGCTGAAAATCTTGCGGCTCAACCCATCAAATTCGACGTTTCCGAGCGGCTCTACAGCCCGAAAGAGGTCGCTGATCGCCTCGGCGTGTCGGAACGCTGGGTAAGGGATCACGCTACCCGGCGTCATCCCCGCATTCGCGCCGTTAAACTCGGTCCGCTTCTGCGCTTCCGTTGGGCCGATGTTGAGCGCTTTGTTGCTTCCCAAACCATCGACTTTTCCCGGTTCAAAAAGCCGCCCAGAGGCGTTAAATAGAGGTAATCCTCCGCGGCTCAACGAGAGGAGAAGCAAGATGCCCATGAAATACCAGCGAGGCAATGTGTACCTCAAAGGTGTCAAAACAAAAAAGTGGTATGGCAAGTTCCGGGTCTACTACAAGGACCGGGACGGACAGGAGGTGTGCCAGACGAAACGGGTGGTCCTCGGGGCAAAATCCGAGCTGAAGAAGTGGGAAGCAGAGAAGAAGCTGGAGCAAGTCGCGGCGGTTGCCAACGGCAGCGCCGGTAAAACGCCGATCACACTGCTGGCCGACGATAGCGTCACCTTTGCGTGGTTTGTCGAGGAACGCTACCTTCCCATGCGCCGCGGACGTTGGCGCGCGGCCACGAAGAAGAGCACGGAGTTTGAAATCCGGCACTATCTGGTCAGCAAGTTTGGGCCGAAGCCCCTGCGGGAGCTTGATCCATTCCAACTCCAGATGTGGCTGAACAAGCTGGCGGAGAAGTACGCCGACACGGTTGTTCGGCACTCCTACGTCAATCTCCGGGCGATTCTGAAGATGGCGCGGAAGCTGAAATTCCTCGTTGAGAATCCGGCTGAAGATCTGGAAATGCCGGAAACGCGCGAAGTGGTGCGCCCTACGCTCTCTGCGCAGCAGATCTGCACGTTGATCGATGGCGTGGAGAATCTGCGGGACAAGGCCTTGCTCTGCGTCGGCATCTTCTGCGCGACGCGCGCCAGCGAAACCTTCGGGCTGACCTGGAAGAGCTACCTCGGCGACCGCCTTCTGGTGCAATCGACCGCATACGAGGGTGAATTTTATGAGGGGAAGGTCAAGACGCACAGTAGCAAGACAACAGTGCCGTTACCGCTGGACGTTCAACCGGTCATCGAGGCCTGGAAGTCTGCCTGCTCGGACACGTCTCCCGACGCTCTGATGTTCCCGACCTTCGGCCGGGGCCGGCGGGCCGGAATGACGGTTCCGTTCCACTCGAAGAACTTCCTGCGCTGCAAGATCGGACCGATCGCCGAGAAGCTGGGCATTCCAAAGAGTCTGGTGACCTTTCAGGTCATGCGCCGCACACTGGGCACAGACATGCAGGGTTTCGGCTCGCTGAAGGACGCACAGATGGTCCTGCGGCACGCCAGCATCAAGACGACTGCCGATGTTTACATGCAGGAGATTGCCGAGAGCACAGTCAAGGCGATCAACGCCCGGACCAGGGCCGTCCTGACGGCAGGCAGAAAAACGCCTCCGCCGCAGCCGAAAACGGGCTCCAACGGGCTCCGAAATAAAGATTCGGTACCTGTTTTGGTGTCTGTGAAGAGAAAACCGGCTTCCGTCGGACGCCAGGGAACGGGCAAAACGACAAACGTGATCGCGATCCGTGCAAACACACGTTCAGGTTCGTTTGAGAAGGAAAAAATTGAAAGGGAAGGAGAAAACTTGAGGGCTTACGAAACGCTTGAGGAAGATCTCGAAACTCAACGGGCTCCAATGGGCTCCTGTTTGAATTTCGCTGCTTCGTAAGTTATTGATTTATTGGCTCCTCAGGTAGGACTCGAACCTACAACCCTTCGGTTAACAGCCGAATGCTCTGCCATTGAGCTACTGAGGAATGAATGGCTTAACTCGCTAAAACAAAGGTAACAGAGTCTGCGGCTTCCGTCAAAGTCAGAAATCCACAAGCGGGAAATTTTACCCATTTCCCTTGGCGGAAGATGCCAGATATTCGCGGAAATTTCCCGATGGCGCTCATCTTCTGGTTCGCGTTTCCGTGTGATTTTTCGTCATTTACGCGGCAATTCGCCCGCGACCTGCATCACAAAGATCGTTACGGTACTCTAGTGATAGAGAAAAGCTGCACTGCGGCAAGCCGCCAGGCCGCTCCCGGTGCCCCTACACGGCGCACCGCTCGAAAAGCATTTCTACATGCATGGCAGATACATACGCTTCAGGATTTCAAGGAGTCTTTTCACATGAAGCTGCAACTTCCCGCCGGAGATTTCCGGGCCTATCTGTTCGACTGCGACGGCACCATTGTCGATTCCATGCCCTTGCATTACAAGGCTTGGGAGCAGACCTTCCGCGCCTGGAACTGCGAGTTTCCCGAGGATCTGTTTTACGAGTGGGGCGGCAAACCCGCAGCCGAGATTGTGGCCACGCTCAACCAGATGCACAATCTCTCCATGCCCGTGCGCAAGGTCAGCGAGCAGAAGGAAGAAATTTACTTTCAACTGCTGCCCACGCTTGAGATGATCCCCGAAACGGTCGAGCACATTGACGCACAATACGGAAAACTTCCCTTCGCCGTCGTTTCCGGCGGGCGACGCAAGTCGGTCGAGCGCGCGCTGACCACCGTGGGCCTGATCGATAAATTTCCAGTCATCGTCGGCGCCGAGGACTATACGCACAGCAAGCCCGATCCAGAGCCGTTTCTGACCGCCGCCGCCAAGCTCGGCGTCGAGCCCGCGCACTGTCTGGTCTTCGAGGACACGGCCATGGGCATTCAAGGAGCCAAGGCCGCGGGCATGGGCGCCGTGCGCGTTCCCGGCTCGCTTGAGCGCACTCAACAAGCAAAATAAAAAGCGCGAACTTACTCTGAACGGCAAGTCTGCGAGAAAACTGCCTCAATACAGCAGCACCGCCAAACGATACAACGTGAAGGAGCCTTCCGTGCCGCGCGCCGGACAACTGCCGACCGCGGCCTGGTGGTAGCTGCCGCTCGCCAGCCGCTTCACCAGCGCTTCGGGCAACTGATGAAGATCTGTTCCCTGCCAGCGCATCACGAAGCCCGGCGCGACGCCGCCCGCGGACTGTGGCAGGCCACGGTCCGTGGAACAGGCGGCGCGCGCCTCGGCCGTGCCGCTGGCCGCATGCACGCCTCTGGCGGCAATCATCGCGGCGATCTGCGCCTCGACCTGCGCGGCATCAAGCGACTGCACGCCATGCGCGTAATCTGCCACAGCGTAGAGCGAACCGTGACTGGCCACGACGGCAATGCCCACGCGGTCTACGTCGGGCGCAAGAAGATTTTTCCGGTGGCCGGGCGAGTGCATCCAGGAGTCGTGAATCACGGCAGCCGTCGGCCCCATCGCCACGTTCTCCTCGATTAGGGCAAAGTGCGCACCCTGCTGCGCGGCGCGCTCGGTCAGAGTCAGTTCTCCGCTATAAAGATGTGCGATCGGCCCCTCGACGGCCATTCTCTGGCAGTGCTTGAGCGCCGCGGCGGCCAGCGCCGGGTCCCACTGCAGCACTCCCGCACCCTCGGAGGCCCGCGCCTGATTGGCCAAAGTTAAAAGCTGCGCAGCCTCCTCCGAACGCGAAACACCGCCCGCCTGTCCGGCAGCCAACAGCGGCCAGCCCAATGCACTACAGAAGATCAGCGTTTTGCCTACCCAAAGAACTTTTTTGAACGCACTCATGCCTTCTTATACCCGGGCCTGACCGGCAAGTCGCTGTATTCTTTCTTTGTCGATGTTTTTTCTACTGACTAAATTTCTGCGCAGCACGCGCAAGCAGCCACTGGCCGCAGTGGGCATTTTTCTGTTGGCGCTGTTTATCGTCTGCGGACTGGCCGCGCCCTGGCTGAGCGCCTACAGCCCGGCTACAATCGATCTGGTTCACAGGCTCGAAGGCCCTTCGACGGCGCACTGGGCGGGCACCGACGAACTGGGGCGCGATACGATGGCGCGGCTGCTTTATGGCGCGCGGCTCTCGCTGGCCATCTCGGTAACGGTCGTCGCGTTTTCTCTTGCTCTTGGGCTGGCCATCGGAGGCTTGGCTGGCTATCTCGGGGGCTGGGTCGATACGCTGCTGACCACCTTCGCGATGAATACCTTTCAGGCACTGCCGGGGATTCTGCTGGCCATCGCCTTCGCCGCGTTTCTCGGGCCGGGCTTCCTCAATCTGGTGCTGGCGCTGGCCATCGGAGGCTGGGCAGGCTACGCGCGGCTGGTGCGCGCGCAGGTGATGGCCGTGCGCGAACGCGAGTATGTGGACGCGGCGCGTGCGCTCGGCGCATCAGGTCCACGCATCTTCTTCCGCCATATTTTGCCAAACATTGTGCAGCCCATTCTTGTGCAGGCAGCCATCGGCATGGCTGGTGTGATTCTGGCCGAAGCCACGCTCTCGTTTCTCGGTCTCGGCATTCCCTCTCCCGCGCCGAGTTGGGGCGCAATGCTCAACGACGCACGCGCGCATCTGTTCGATTCGCCGCATCTGGTGCTCTTCCCGGCCGCGGCCGTCGCCGGAGCCGTGCTTGGCTTCAACTTCATCGGCGACGCACTGCGCGACCGGCTCGATCCGCGCACGCGCATGGAGTTGGGTCTATGAAACTCGGCATCGTAAGCGACACGCATGGGCTGGTGCGCCCGGAGCTCTTCCCTGCCCTCAAAGGCGTCGAACACATTCTGCATCTGGGCGACGTGTGCAAGTATTCGGTGCTCAAGGAACTGGCCCGCATTGCACCGGTGACGGCCGTGCGCGGCAACAACGACACCCACGGCCACTGCGGCGCACTGCCCGAAACCGAGGTCTATCTCGCCGGCTCGCATTACATCTACATGCTGCACAACCTGCACGATCTCGATCTCGACCCGGCCGCAGCCAACTTTGCCGTAGTGCTCTTCGGCCACTCGCATGTGCCAAATTTTTATGAGCGCAAGGGCGTGCTCTACTTCAATCCCGGCTCCTGCGGCCCGCGACGCTTCGGCCTGCCGGTGACGGTGGGACTGCTCACCCTTGAGGCCGACGGCACACTCACGCCAGAGATCGTGCATCTGGACGTACGGTAACTCCTCGGAAAATTATCCCCGCATCCGCGGGTTGATCCACTGGTAGACAAGGTCGGTAAGAAAGTTCACCAGCACGTAGGTGAGTCCAATCGAAAGCAGACAGCCCTGCACCAGCGCGTAATCGCGATTGGAGATGGCGCTCACCGTAAGCCGACCGAGTCCGGGCCAACTGAAGATGGTTTCGGTCACGATGGCGCCCGCCAGCAGTGCGCCGAATTGCAGGCCGACCACGGTCACGATGGGCACCAGCGCATTTGGCAGCGCATGACGCCAGACCACGGCCATCTCGCTCAATCCCTTGGCGCGCGCCGTGCGGATGTAGTCCTGGCCGAGTTCTTCCAGCATCGCCGTGCGCACCATGCGCGTGAGAATCGCAGCCAAAGACGCACCCATGGCGATGGTCGGCAGAATCAGATAGCGCCAGTCGATGGTCGCTCCTCCGCCGCTGTTCGCGCCCGAAACCGGGAGCCAGCCAAGGGTGACGGAAAAAACGAGAATCAACATGGGACCAAGCGCGATGCCCGGCACCGAGAGGCCGAAGAGCGAGACGACCGAAAGCAGTTGGTCGGCTGCGCGGCCTCGTCGCACCGCGGCCCAGACGCCAGCCGGCAACGCCAGCGCGAGAGCCAGTACCAGCGCCGTCAAGGTCAGCGCCATGGTGTACGGATAGCGCTGCGCAATCAGATGACCAACGGTGTCCTTCATGCGGATCGAGTTGCCGAAGTCGCCCCGCACAACGCCGCTCCAATAGTGGAGATATTGCGTGCCGAGCGGCAGGTCGAGCTGATACTGGTGGCGCAACGCGCCGATGTCGGCTGGCGTCGCACCCTCGCCGAGCATCATGGCGATCGGGTCGCCGGGGACAAGGTGAATCAACAAAAACACCAGCGACACCACCAGCCAGACAACGGGCAAAGTGAGCGCTAGACGTGCAAGGGTCTGTTTCATGGGCTGACATCCATTACAACAGACCGGGCGCGGAGTTCGCGAGTTCGCCCGCTGCGAAGGAAATGCCGCACGCGAAAACGCCAGGAACTACACGCCTGTTTACGAGGCGGGAACAAGCGCCTTGGCGACGGCATCAGGTGTGCGCGCAATCACGGTGAGGTAGGCACGCGCGGTGGCGTCGGGTATTTTGCGCTCCTGCTCCCAGTCGCGCAGAGTCCCGAGAGGAATGCGATAGGTGGCAGCAAAAACATCCTGCGTCATGCCCAGTTTTTCGCGCAGGCGCTTGACGTTGGGAATGAGGTGAAAACCCGGAAGATTGAAAAAACCGATCGGCACTGCATCGGGATCGTCACGCACAGCAGCCTTGATCTGCTCATCCGTAAGAGCCTCGACAGCGGCCCAGTCCGTACCTGTCTCAATCGGAGGATCGCCGGGATTGTGCTCAACCAAAATCAAACCAGTCATCTTCATAGGGGTTTGCCTTTCGCACGGAAATGATCCGCACCTCTTCTTTGCCGCCCGCATCAAAGCCCCTCTCCGTGGAGACAACGATAAGAGTCTGGGCACCGCTTTTGCCTGCGGTGACAATCCGGAGTTCCCCGTAGTCATACCGGTCATCGAACCAGACTTGTCGATGCGGGTCTTCAAGCGCTGGAACTCCGTCGGCCAACGATAGACCATGCTTGCGCCGGTTCAGGAGGTCTTTCGCAGGGTCCCAGACGTACCGCACGAGACAAGAGTACGGCTAAGCCGTACCTTCGTCAAGAAAAATCCACTCTTCCACTCTTTCGCCCTTACTTCCCTGCTCTACTCCTCGTGATGCACGTAAAACTCGGGAATGAAGTTCTGCTCGTGCAGTGGCGGACGAACGTACTTCGATTTGACCAACTGCGGCAGCTTCAACGGCTCCGGTGTCAGATCATGATACGGAATCATCGAGAGCAGATGACGAATAGTGTTGAGTCGCGCCGCCTCCTTGTTCTCGGCGTTGACGACGAACCAGGGCGCCTGCTTGGTGTCGGTCACGGCGAACATATCGTCTTTGGCGCGCGAGTAGTCGGCCCAGTGCTTGCGCGATTCCAAGTCCATGGGGCTGAGCTTCCAACGCTTGGTCGGCTTGTTCATCCGGTCCTGAAAGCGCTTTTCCTGCTCGGCGTCACTCACCGAAAACCAATATTTGATGAGGATGACGCCCGAGCGGATCAACATACGCTCGAACTCCGGGCAACTCTGCATGAACTCCTGGTATTGCTGCTCGGTGCAGAAACCCATCACGCGCTCAACGCCGGCGCGGTTGTACCAACTGCGATCGAAGAGCACCATCTCACCGGCGGTGGGCAGGTGGGCCACGTAGCGCTGGAAGTACCACTGCGTCTTCTCGCGCTCGGTGGGCGTACCCAGAGCCACGACGCGGCAGATACGCGGATTCAGGCTCTCGGTGATGCGCTTGATGGCGCCGCCCTTGCCCGCGGCGTCACGACCTTCAAAGAGCACCACCACGCGCAGTCCCTCGTGCTTGATCCACTCCTGCAGCTTCACCAGCTCCACCTGCAATTTTTTCAGCTCGGCGGAATAGCGACAATCATGGCCGAGCGCAAGCGGATCTACGGCCTTTTCCACGCTCGCGGTGCTTCCCAGCACCTCGCTGATTACCCGCTTCTTCTTAGATTTTTCCTTGCCCTGCTGATTCTTTTTCTTCTCTGCCATTGCTTCTCCTCATAGAACACATGCACGCGAAAACCAGGCCACAATCAAGCCTGTCACTTTTCACTATCGGCCACTTCGCCACAAAGCGCACAAAAAAAGGTCCGGAAGAAATCGAGAGTCCCCCTGCCTTGTTTCGGATCTACGACGGCGCAGTCTTTCCGGCAAGCTTTTCGACACGCACACGGGAAATGCGCCGGCCATCCATTGACTCAATGGTCAGCCGGCGATTCTCGAAGAGCAGCGACTCGCCCTCCTGGGGAATGTGCCCGAACTGCGTCAGCAAAAAGCCGGCCAGGGTTTCGATGCCGCCCTCGCGCGGCAGGTCCCACTGCATCTGCGTCTCCAGGTCGCGCAGGTTCACGCCTCCGTCCAGCGTCAGCGCGCCATCGGAGTCCGAGAGCAGAGGCACGGCCGGAGAGTCGAACTCGTCCTCCAGTTCGCCGGTAATCTGTTCGACGGCATCCTCGACCGTAACCAGTCCCACCACCGAGCCGTACTCGTCGACGACAATGGCCATCTGACGGCGGCGTTGCTGAAACTCCTGCAAAAGGTCGAGCACCGACTTGGTCTCCGGCACCACCAGCGCCTCACGCATCAGTTGCCGAAGCCGCAGCGCGGCAAAGGGTCCGCGCGCCGCACCCGAGGCCGGGCGAAAGTAGAGCAGCCGCGCCAGATCGCGCGCATAGATGATGCCGACAATGTGCTCGGGGCCGCGCTCGCCGTCATAGACCGGCACGCAGGTATAGTGCCGCGCCATCAGTCGGCTGCCCGCATCTTCAAGGCTCATCTCCGCGGGCAGGGAGAAGATCTTCTGACGCGGAGTCATGATCTCATGCACGGAAATCTCTTCGATCTCCAGAGAGCGATGGACGAGCGTTTCCTCGAACTCGGGCAGCAGCCCCATGCGCCGCGCGGCAGTGGCCATCAGCTTCAGTTCCTCGGCCGAGTGCACCTGGGCGCGTTCGCTCATCGGCACATCGAAGGTGCGCAGCACCAGCGCCGCGCCCCCCTTGAGCAGACGCACGGCAGGCCGCGCCGCAGCCATGAAGGCCATCATCGGCGGGGCCACGGCCAGCGCCAGAGCCTCGGCCCGGCGCAAGGCCAACGCCTTCGGCACCAGTTCGCCGATCACAACATGGAAGTAGGTGATCAGCGCAAAGCCAACCACGACGGCGATGGCCTGCGCGTAGACATGCGCATGGGGCAGCATACTCACCGGCCCCAACAACAGCGAGACGGCCAGCGGCTCGCCCACCCAGCCAAGCATCAACGAGCAGAGCGTGACGCCCAACTGCACCGCCGGCAACACATCGTCAAGCCCCTGCTGCAGGCGACGGACGGCGCGCGCACCGGCCACGCCAGCTTCCAGAAGTTGCTCCACGCGCGTCTCCCGGATCGAAACCAGCACGAACTCGGTAGCGACAAAGAAGCCGTTGACCAGGATCAGCAGGGCCACGAGCACGAATTGGAGCAGGGTGAAATTGTGCATCTGGCTGTGAGCATAGCACTTTTGCAGTTAATTTCTGCACTGCTCCGTTTCGCCCGACGGCTTCGCCGCACTTTTCAGGAACAAGTATCCGGCCGCCTGCGTATCTTCTTCCGACGACGAAAGGAAAGCTCTGTCATGAAGCGTTTTTTAAATTTCGCGGCTCTGCTGCTCATTGCAGTCAGCGCATTTTCTTCCGTGGTGAAGGCCCATGCGGCCGAGGCCACCTTCACGCGCACGCTCACCACCGGCAGCAAAGCGGAGTTGGACGTCGAGACTGGCGCGGGCACGATTCATCTGACGCGCGGGCCAGCGGGCAGCATCCGCATCTTCGGCCGGGTACGCGGTGGTTGGGGGACGAGCGAGGACCGCATCCGCGAGATCGCCGCGCAACCGCCCATCCAGCAGACCGGCAACATCGTCCGCGTCGGCGCAAACCGCCAGAATCTGCATAACATCAGCATCGATTATGAGATTCAGGCCCCCGAGGACGTACTGCTGAACGCCTCGACCGGATCGGGCAACATCGTCGACGACGGCGTCGGCCAGAATACCAAACTCGAAACTGGATCGGGCAACATCCACGCCACCGGCATCAAGGGCGGCTTCTCGGTTGGAACCGGCTCCGGCGCAATCTTCGCCGATCAGGCAATCGCCGGCGATGTGAAGGCCGAAACGGGCTCGGGTTCGATTGAGCTCCACCACATCCGCGGCGCGATCAAGGGCCATACAGGGTCCGGTTCCATCAAGATCGACGGCGCACCAACCAGCAGTTGGAAGCTCGAAGCCGGATCGGGTTCGATCGAGATCTGGACCAGCAATGCCAGCTTCGACCTCGATGCCGAGACCGGGTCGGGCAGCATCCATAGCGACCGCGCCGTGGCGGTGCAGAGCGCGGAAGGCAAGCATCACATCAGCGGCAAGATTGGCAGTGGCGGCCCGCAGATACGGATCGAAACCGGATCGGGTTCGATCCGCGTGCACTAACCGACAAGCTAGAGCATTTTTCCAATTGGTGTAGAGCGAAAGCAGGATGCCGAGTGGCTTTTTCCTTAAGAAAAAGCCACCTTGCACACCACTCAACACTGCACGTGTATTGGAAAAATGCTCT
>Ga0255352_1000693_pt1 | contig 18364 bp, 15 predicted proteins | sample HBST0metaG_FD_189939 | JGI IMG/M metagenome (GOLD analysis project Ga0255352, IMG submission 189939) | Peat soil microbial communities from Stordalen Mire, Sweden - H.B.S.T0 | ecosystem: Environmental > Terrestrial > Soil > Wetlands > Peat | place: Sweden: Norrbotten County, Stordalen Mire...
GAGCGGGGGAACCATGCACGGCCAGATGCAGGGCGTCGGTCCTGGCGCGGGCCATCCGGGCGGCCAGGGCGGCGGCGGCAAGGCTGGAGCCGCAGTCAACCTGAAGCTGACCTTCTAGCGCGGTTTCAGAAATACTGCGAGGTCACTTGCGTCCTGCAAGGTCGTCGCTTCCTGGGGGTCGCGCCGACTTGGCGGATGTGCTCCACTCTATATCTTCCTGAAACCGCTCCAGAAAAATCATTTCCCAAGTTCTTTCTTCGCCTGCTTTTGCGGGAGGAGAAAGAACTTTTTTGATGGCGCAAGTTACTTGGCGCGTGCGGTGGCGTCGTGGAGGGCCTTGGCGATGACACGGGCGGCGACCGGGTCCAGATCCAGCGGGCCGCCGGGGGCGCACTCTTCGGGCGTGGCCCAGTGGAGGGCCGCGGCGTCGTCACCGGCGCGGGCCGTGCCGCCCACGGGTCGGCAGAGATAGTCGGCGATCACGTAGTGGTAGCGGATGCGGCCTTCTTCTCGATAAATTCTGTCGAGTAGCTCGACGAGCCCAAGGTTTTCGATCTCGAGTCCGGTCTCCTCGCGGGTTTCGCGGCAGAGGGCTTCGTCGAGGGTTTCGCCCAGTTCGACCAGCCCACCGGGGATCGACCAGCGGCCCTTCATCGGTTCGTGACCGCGCTGCACGAGCAGCACGCGGCCCGCTTCAACGATAATGGCGCCAACGCCCACGAGTGGCGCTTCGGGAAATTCTCTTCGCATGATGCCTTCAGAATACGCGGCTGCGCGATGGGGATCGACGCGGTGCGCAAAGTGGAACACGGATGCATCCCGGGTGGTGAGCGATCATCTAACAAATAGAGGAGAAGCCATGGCGGAATTCGAACTGACAATCGATGGAATGCACTGCGGTTCTTGTGTGCGGCGTGCCGGGCAGGCGCTGGCGGCGGTCGAGGGTTTGACGGTGGAAGAGGTGCGCGTGGGCGCGGCGCGGCTGAGCGCGGACGACGCGGCACAGGCAGCCGTGGCGGCGATCGCGGCCCTCGACACGGCGGGCTACCCGGCCCGTCGCGCAAAGTAAGCGATGGACGACGCGGGCACATTGCCGACCGAAACACTGACCTTGCCGGTGCTGGGGATGAGTTGCGCCTCCTGCCAGCATCACGTGGAGCAGGCGTTGCGCAAGACCGCGGGCGTGGTCGAGGCGCATGTGGACCTGATGGCTCACCGGGCGCATGTGGTCTTCCATCCGGCAACGGTGCGGCCCGAGGCGCTGATCGAGGCGATTCGCGGCGCGGGCTACGATGCCGTGCTGCCCCGGAACTCCGCTCCGCAGGCACGGGAAGAAACTGCCACAACAAAAGCGGGCGCGATGCTCGTGGCGGGCGCGGTGGCGATGCTTTTGGCGATGCCGCTGGGCGGCGGTCCCGCAGGCGCGAAGATGGGCGCGACAATGGGCGCCGATCACGCGCTGATGCGGCTTGTGCCCTGGCTTTATGCGCTGCCCGCGAATGGCCTGCGCTGGACGTTGTTGATATTGACGGCGGTGTTGCTGGTTTGGGCAGGTCGGCCCATTTACGCCAGTGCGCTGCGTGCCCTGCGCCACGGCGCAACCAATATGAACACGTTGGTGAGCCTGGGCACGAGCGTGGCGTTTCTTTATTCGGCGTACGCGACGGTGTGGCCCGCCGAAAATCGCGCGGTCTATTTCGATGCGGTTCTGTTTATTCTGGGCTTCCTTTTGTTGGGCAAAAGCCTGGAAGGCCGGGCGAGGAAGCGGGCGCTGGCCGCGCTCGAAGCGCTTTCGCGGCTCAAGCCGCAGCAGGCGCGGCGCGTGGTGGACGGGGTGGAGGCGGTGGTGGCGCTCGATGAGATTCGCCCGGGCGACCGGGTGCGGGTGCTGCCCGGCGAACGGTTTCCGGTGGACGCGACGATTGTCGAGGGACGCACGACGGTGGACGAGTCGATGCTGACCGGCGAGCCGACGCCGCTGGAACGCGCCGAGGGTGGGCGCGTGCTGGCCGGGTCGCTGAATTACGACGGCGCGGTGGAGTGCCGCGCGGAGTCGCTCGGCGAAGAGACGATGCTCGGGCAGATCACGCGCATGGTCGAGCAGGCGCAGGGTTCGCGCGCGCCGATGGAGCGGCTGGCCGACCGGGCCAGCGCGATTTTTGTGCCGATGGTGCTGGGGCTGGCCGCGCTGACCTTCGTAGTCTGGATGGTGGCAACGCATTCGCTGGAGATGGCGTTGGCGAGTTTTGTCGCCGTGCTGGTGATCGCCTGCCCCTGCGCGATGGGGCTGGCGATTCCGGCGGCGTTGACGGTGGCGGTGGGCCGCGGGGCGCAGCTCGGCGTGCTATTCAAAGGCGGCGAGGCGCTGGAGCGGTTGGCGCATCTGGATGTGGTGGTACTCGACAAGACGGGAACGCTGACCGTGGGCCGACCGGTGCTGGAATCTTTTTCCTCGTTCTCAGAGTGGCCGGTGAATGAACTTCTCAGACTGGCGGCGGCGGCCGAGGCGCAGTCGAATCACCCGTTGGCGCACGCGCTGGTGGACCGGGCGCACGCGATGGGGCTGGTGATTCCCGCAGCCGATGAGGTGCAGGTTTTGCCCGGTCGCGGCATGAGCGCGCGGGTGGAGAATCACGAATGCCTGCTCGGTAACGAGGCTCTGTTCCAGGAGTTTTTTATCGCGCTGCCGCGCGATGGGTCTGCGCCGGAGACAGGCGCGACGCGGCTGTGGATGGCGCTTGACCAGAAGGCCGTGGGCTACTTCGATGCGCGCGACGCGCTGCGTGAGGATGCGGTGGAGGCCGTTGCAGCGTTGCGGCGCGAGGGGCTTGCCGTGCGAATGCTGACCGGCGATGCAGAGGGTGCGGCCGGGCCGATTGCGGCGCGGGCGGGGATCGATGTTGTGGAGGCCGGACTTGACCCGGCGGGCAAGCTCGAGCGGATTCGCGCACTGCAAAAGGAAAGCTTGCGGGTGGCGATGGTCGGCGACGGCATCAACGACGCGGCGGCGCTGGCGCAGGCCGATGCGGGCTTGGCGATGGGTTCGGGAGCGGACTTGGCGCAGGAGGCTGGCGATGTGTTGCTGCTGCGCGCGCGGCCCGGATCGATTCCGGCGGCGATTGGGCTTGCGCGGGCCACGGTGCGCGTGATGCGGCAAAATCTGGGCTGGGCGGCGGGCTACAATCTGTTGGGAATTCCACTGGCGGCAGGCGTTCTGTATCCTGCTTTTCACGTGCTGCTTTCGCCTTGGGTGGCGGCGGCGGCCATGGCGCTCAGCTCGGTTTGCGTGCTGGGCAACAGCCTGCGGCTCAGACGGTGGCAGCCGACGATTGCACTTGGATTTCCCAGAGACTGATCCTCGATTTTCGGCTTTCCTCGGGAGGGAGCCAAAGGCCCAAGGCTAAAGCCTTGTCGCTTGCAGCATGGTTTCAGGGGCATAAATGCCCCTGCGCCCTCCCTGAATGAGCCAAAGATTTATTTTGCCAAGAAGCTTATCGAAAAAATCTCAAGTGCGATTTTCCTGGACGGTGGCAGCCGACTGCGGCATCGGGCGCGTCGACACGATAAACTAACCAACGGAGTACAAGAGCCAGCACGTGCGCATTCTTACCCGCTATATTCTCGGCGAAATTCTCTCCCACACGCTCATCGGATGCGCGCTGTTCACCTTTATCCTCTTCATGCAGTTCTTGCCGCATGTTCTGGAGATGGTGGTGCGCAACCGTTCGGGCATGTCGGCGGCGGCGGAGATTTTTCTGTTCATGCTGCCCAACCTGCTGCGGGTGACGATTCCGATGTCGGTGCTGGTGGGCGTGCTGCTGGGCTTCAGCCGGCTGGCGGCCGACAGCGAAATCATCGCCATGCGCGCCTCGGGTCTGGGCATTCTCTACTTTGTGCGCGTGGCCTCGATCGTGGCTGTGGCGGGAACGGTAATCGGGCTGGCGAATTCGCTGTATCTGGCGCCGCGCGCCAATCAGGCGATTCTCGAAATGGAGCAGTCGCTGGGCGCTTCGCAGGCCTCCTATGAAATTCAGCCGCGCGTCTTCTACGAAGACTTCAAGAATTTTGTTCTCTACGTGCAGGACGTGCGCGCGGGTACGGGCGCGGCCAACTGGCGGCAGGTCTTCATGGCCGATGTCAGCGATCCGCTGACGCCGGTGGTGACGACGGCAGCCTCGGCGACGGTGGCCAACGATTCGCCGCAGGTGCTGCTGATGCGGTTGCGCGACGGCGCGCGTCACGAGACGAAAACCAATCAGACGCAGCAATACAATATTTCGACCTTCACGACGACCGACCTGCCGCTGGCCCTGAATGCACAGAGCGGTGTGCATGTGGGGCGCATGGATACGGCCATCTATGCGATGCCGGTGAGTGAACTGTTGCAGCACATGAATGGGCGCGATGGGCGCCGCTATCTGCTGGAACTGCACAGCCGGTTCGCCTTTCCCGTCGCCTGTCTGGTGTTGATGCTGGTGGGCGTGCCGCTGGGCGTTTCTTCGCAGCGCGGCGGCAAAAGCTCGGGCTTCGTTTTCACGATTCTGCTGGTCTTCTTCTACTACTTCCTTTCCTCGACAGGCATGGCGCTGGGTAAGCAGAACAAGCTGCCTGCCTTTGTGGCGGTGTGGGCGGCCAACATCCTTTTTACTCTGGCGGGCATATTCCTGTTGCGCAAGATGGCGCGTGGTGGTCTGGCCGAAAGTCCGTTGACGACGTGGGCGGCGCGTTTGCCGAGGTTTTTGAAGAACAAGCGTGAATCGCGCGATGTTTCGTCGCGATGGAGCGGGTTGTTCGCGAGATTTCCTCGTCTGCCGCAGCGCGCACGGGCGCGCAATACCTTTCCGCGCATTCTCGACGAGTATGTGATTCGCGAGTTTCTTTCGTCGTTCTTCATGGTGCTGTCCACCTTTGTGCTGCTGATGCTGGTCTTTACCTTTTTCGATCTGGTGGGCGACATTCTGCGCAATCACGTATCGTTGGCCACGGTGGGCGCCTATCTGGTGAACCTGACGCCGAGCATGCTCTACCAGATCACGCCGCTGGCGGTGCTGATCGCGGTATTGGTGACCTTTGGCCTGCTGAACCGCAACAGCGAAATCATCGCCATGAAGGCGACCGGCGTGAGTCTGTATCGGCTGGTGGTGCCGGTGGTGACGATTTCAGCGGTGATCGCGGTAAGTCTGTTCCTGTTCGACGATTACTATCTGCCGCAAGCCAATCGACGCCAGGAGGCGTTGCGCGCCACCATCAAGGGCCGGCCGCCGCAGACCTTCCTGCATCCGGAACAGAAGTGGCTCTTCGGCCAGCCGCACGCGGGCGAGGCAAGCCGCATCTTCTACTACCAGTTCTTTGACCCGGACAAGAATGAGTTCGCGAATCTTTCGGTCTTCGAGTTCGATCCGGCGACCTTCGAGATTTCGCGGCGTATCTTTGCCGCACGCGCTTATTGGGACGAGGACGACGGCTGCTGGAAGTTTCAGAATGGCTGGGTGCGCGACATGAAGGGCGCCGAGACGACCGGCTATCGCGAGTTCAATACGACGGCCCTTACCGAGATTCACGAGGATCCCTCGTACTTCAAGAAGGAAAACCTGCAGTCGCAGGAGATGAACTTCGTTCAGTTGAAGAAATACATTCGCGATCTGCGGCAGAGCGGCTTCGACACCATGCGACTGCGGGTGGCCCTTTGGCACAAGCTGGCCTACCCGCTGGTTTCCGTGGTGATGGCCGTGCTGGCGATTCCCTTCGCGTTGTCGATGGGGCGGCGTGGATCGCTGACGGCGATTGCCGTGGCGATTGCCGTTGCGCTGGCCTACTGGGTGGTGGACGGCATGTTCGGTGCCATGGGCAATGTGAACTATCTGCCCGCGGTTCTTGCCGCATGGGCCTCCGACGTGTTCTTCGGGCTGGTGGGCGGCTACCTTCTGCTGCGCACACCAACCTAGAAAGAAGCTTCGGGCGGCGTGACGGACGCCTTCCCCGTACAATAGAAATATGCTTCGCGATCTGCGACCGCTCTTCACTTATATGCGCCGCTACCGATGGGGATATGTCGCGGGCATCCTTTCCTGTGTTTGCACCAATGCCATCTGGGTGCAGTTTCCCCGCGTGCTCGAAAAAGCCATCGACGCGATGCAGCGGCACCAGGCAACGCGGCAGGGGATTCTGCTCTTTGCCGGACTGCTGATCGCCATCTCGCTGGTCAAGGGCGTCTTCCTCTATGCGCAGCGCTGGATTCTGATCGGCATCTCGCGCGAGGTGGAGTTCGATCTGCGCAACGATCTGTTCCGCAGGCTGGAGCGGCAGGACACGGATTTCTATCGTCGCTATCGCACCGGCGACATCATGGCGCGCATGACCAACGATCTGAATGCCGTGCGCATGCTGCTCGGTCCGGCCCTGATGTATAGCGTCAACACCCTCTTCTTCACCGTCGGAGCTTTGATCTTTCTGTTGCGGATCAGCCCGTTTCTGACGCTGGTGGCCTGGGCGCCGATGCCGCTGGCCAGCATCCTGATTCAGTACTTCGGCAGTCGCATCCACACGCGCTTCGAGCGCATTCAGGCCAGCTTCTCCGACATCTCGGCGCAGGCGCAGGAAAATTATTCGGCGGCGCGGCTGATTCGCGCCTTTGCGCGCGAGGATTCCGAGATTGGTCTCTTCGAGCGGCTCAACCGCCAGTACATTGCCCGCTCGCTCAAGCTGGTGCAGTTGATGGGAATGCTCTGGCCCTCGCTCGAATTCATTCTGGGCGTCTCGATGATCCTCACGCTGCTGGTCGGCGGCCATCAGGTTCTTGCGCATCGCATGACGGTGGGCCAGTTCGTCGAGTTCAACACCTTCATGATCATGCTCACCTGGCCCATCATCGCCATCGGTTGGGTGATTAACATCTTCCAACGTGGCACTGCTTCGGTGAAGCGCATCGACGAATTGCTGCGTGAAGAACCGGCGATCGACGACCGCGGCGCGGAGCAGACTCTTGGTCTGGATCTGGTGCTCAAGGGTGAGATCGAATTCCGTAATCTGGACTTTAGTTACGGCGAGACCAAGGTGCTCAGCGGCATCAATCTGCGCGTTCCCGCCGGATCGAGTCTGGCGATTGTCGGCCCCACCGGCGCGGGCAAAACGACGCTGGTGAGCCTGATCGCGCGGCTCTACGATGCGCCCGAGGGAACACTGTTGATCGATGGCCGCTCGGTGCGCGACTATCCTCTGGCCACGTTGCGGCACAACATCGGCATGGTGCCGCAGGAAACCTTTCTGTTCAGCGAGACGATTCGCGAAAATCTCGCCTTTGGCGTTCCCGGGGCCGGGGAAGAAGAACTGATGCAGACCGCCGAAGCAGCCCACATCCGCAAGGAATTCGAGGAGTTTCCCCTGCGGTTCGAGACAATTGTCGGCGAGCGGGGAGTGACGCTGTCGGGGGGACAGAAGCAGCGTGCGGCGATTGCGCGTGCCTTGCTGCGCCGCCCGGCGATCTTGATTCTCGATGACGCGTTGGCCTCGGTCGATACGTACACCGAAGAACGCATCCTCGAAGGTCTGCACTCCTATGCGGCCAATGCCACGACAATTCTGATCTCGCATCGCGTTTCGACGGTGCGTCATGCCGATCAGATCGCGGTGCTTGAGCATGGGCGCATTGCCGAACTCGGCCAGCACGAGGAGTTACTCGCGCTGGGGGGATACTACGCCAGCCTTTACCAGAAACAGCAACTTGAGGATGAACTCACCACGGTCGGTTAGAGCGCTTTCGATTCACACGTTGACAAAGTGGTCTTTTACTTCCACCCTGACGACGAAGAGCTGTCGCCAGGGGCCCGGTTCCCTCGCGGAAAAAACACTTGGCATCGTGCTTTCGGTCTACATCAATTCCGAAAATACTCTAAGCGTTCCAGTTCGACCCGCCGGAGGTTGAAGCAGATTCAAAGTCGCCGTCGGTGTGGTTGATCTGCGTCGGAATCGGGTTGATCTCCGGGTCCTTGGCCACCTCGCGCCAGGCTTCGCGCACGTTGCGCACACAATCGATGGCGTGTTCGAACTTGGCTTTGGAGGCCGATTGCGAGGCTTGGAGAATCTGCGCGAAGATCGATGCGTAGAATTCGCTGAGAGCCTGCGCAGGACGGCCGCCCACATCCATGCGCAGCCGTGCCTGCAGGTGAATGATGATGTCCAGAGCGCGCTTGACGGCAGCTCTGCGGCCCTCGACATCCTCGCGGTCGACGGCCTCAATGGCCGCGTAGAGAAAGCGGACGATCCCATCGTACAGAGCCACCACAAGGTCAACCGCCGAAGCCCCATCCAGCGCATGTTCCTGATAACTTCCCATTCCTTGTTACTCCTTAACTGCTGCTTTCGTTGTAACCGGTGATTGCCGAGTAGAGCATGTTGACCTCGGAGATTTGCTGCGGAATTGCCTGCAGAACTTCGTTGGCACTGTTCAGCTCCGTGGTAATCTTCGTCCTCTCGGTGGAAATCAAACTTTCTTCATTGGAGATCTGTTTGTTCAAGGAGGATTCCGTGCTGCTGATCGAAGTCAGTTCGAGAGCCAGAATGCCGCTGGAGGAACTGGTTCCCACATTCGTCAACGTGGTCGTGAAATCCGCGCCCCAACTGTTAGCGTTTTGGAAGAAATTCGTCACTCCGCTGTAGTCGGAGCTCAAGACCGAGGAGAGGGTCGTCAGATCCAGACTCAAGGTTCCGTCCAGGGACGAGGAGACCGTGATACCCAGCGAGGAGAGAGTGCTCAGATCCGAGGAACTGGTGTAGCTCAGTGAGGACGAAGTGGTATCCGAGGTATCGAGAATGCTTGAGGAGACGGTCAGCGTTCCGGCGCTGTCCGAGGTGCCCGAGGTGAGTTTCAGGCTGTAGCCGCTGGAACTCGAGACTACCGAAGCCGTGACTCCGATACCGGCATTGTTGATGGAGGAGGCCAGACCGGAGAGGGTGTTGCTGCCCGAACTGACGCTGATGGTCTGCGTCGTGCCGCTGCCGACCTGAATGGTCATCGAACCGCTGAGTTTGTCGGTGGTGCTGCTGATCGTGGTCAGCGTGCCGTTCGAGGTGGTGGAACTGGAGCCGGAGGTTCCCGTATAACTGAGCAGTGTGCTGGCGACGGCGTCCAGATTTGAGGTTACCTTCAGGGCGCCATTCGATCCGGCGGTTCCAGAGATCAATTCAAGTGTCGAACTGCCGGACTTGGTCGAAATCGATGCCGTCACGCCGATGCTGGCGTCGTTGATGCTGTTCATCAGGCCGGTGAGCGTATTGTCGCTCGAACTGACCGAGACGGTTTGTGCCGTTGCCGTTCCAACCTGAATGACAACGGAGCCGCTGAGCGTCGCGCCGAGCGTGCTGGAGACCGCAGTCAGTGTGCCGCTTGGATTCGAGTTATCGAGTCCGCTGATCAATTGCTGCTGCAGAAGCGAAAGTGTCGGGGAGCCGTAGAGCGGTTCGGCGTTACCCGAACTGTCATCTCCCACCTGCGCGTTCATGGCGCTGACCAGCGAATTGTAGTTGTAGACAAAGCTCTCGAGCGCGCTTTCGGTTCCCGTCGTGTTGTTGCCGACCACGACCTGCACTGCGGTGTAGGTGTCGCTGGTGCTCTCGGCGCTGCTGGAAAGAATCTCGAAGGTGATTCCAGGAATCATGTTGGAGATGGTGTTCGAGGAACTGGTCAGATCGATGCCGTCGACCGTCAGACTGGCATCCGCGCCGGTAGCCGAGGCGGTGTAAGTCAACGAGGTGCTGCTGTTCGTGACGTCAACAATGCTATTGCTGGTCACGGAAATGTCTCCACTGGATCCAGAGGTGCCAGAGACCAGAGCCAGCCGCGAACCGGAAGTGTCGGTGAGCACATTGGCGGTAACTCCGATGCCGGCATTATTGATGGCTGTGGCCAAACCGGAAAGGGTATTGTCGCTCGAGTCCAGCGTGACGGTCTGCGCGGAACCCGTGCCGACCGTGATGGCGATCGAACCCGAGAGCGTGTCGGTCGCGCTGGTGGTCGCCGTCAAATAACCGCTGGAGGTAGCGGCTAGATTTTTGACGATGACGGTATGCGTGCCTGCCTGGGCCGAAGAGGTTGCCGCGGTGAGTTCGAGCACGCTGGTGTCGGAACTGGAACCGGTTTTTTCGGACATGATGCCGGAGCTGTCCGTCAGTTCACTGAGGTCGCTTGAGACGGCAGACAGCAGCGATCCAAGATTAGAGATAGCTGAGCCTTGACTTTCGAGCGAGGTTAACTTGGTCTTCCACGGGGTCTCGACATTTTCCAGATTGGCGACGATCTGGCTTACGGTCGTGGATACGCTAAAGCCATCTCCGCTCGTGGGCGATCCATAGCTGATACCAACAACACTCATTCAACCCTCCACTCCAGACGAATGCAGACGAAGGACCTAGAATCTCCGGATAGAGTTAAAGAAAATTAATCCGAACACGAAGACACGACAAAGGGCGCCCTAATAGGACGCCCTTTGTCGTGTCTTCGTGTTCGGATGTGCTTCTGCCGTTGGTTTACTGCAGAAGCTTGGTGACCTCTTGCTGCACGCTGTTGGCCTGCGCCAGAGCCGAGATGCCGGTCTGGCTGAGGATCTCGTATTTGGACAGGTTGGACGACGCGGTTGCGTAGTCGGTAGCCTGGACGGTGTTCTGCGCAGACATGATGTTCTGCTGTTGCGTGGACTCGACCGAACTGATGGCGTTCAGGGTATTGATCTGGGCACCGATGTAGCCGTCCTGCGCAGAGACGGCGGCGATGGCCGTATTCAGCGTGGTTAGAGCCGACTGCGCGTTGGTGGTGCTGGTCAGGCTGGTGGCGGCCAGCGAGGTGCCGGTGCCGAGTGTGTAGTAGATGGTTGCCGCGGCAGAGGTACTGCCGGCGGTGTAGCTGATGCTGCCGCCCGTGTCACCGACCGTGCCCGTCGAACTGGTCGCGTCGAGTTTGGCGAAGGTCAGTGTGTCGACCGAAGCGCCCGCGGTGGTGGAGTCGCCGGTGTAGATGGCAAAGGTGCCACCGAAGACCGTCTGCTGGTTGTAACTGGTGGTCGAACCGATGTTGGAGATTTCCGACAGGATCGACTGATATTCCTGATTGGCAGCCGTATCCTGCGTGGAGTTGAGGGTGCCGTTCGAGACCTCGGTGGCCAGTGTTACGGCACGGTTGAGCAGGCTTGTAACTTGCGTAAGGGCGCCATCGGCGACCTGTAACAGACCGACGCCTTCGGTGGCGTTGGTGACCGACTGGGTTAGCGCTTGCTGGTTGGCCTGCAGGCCGTTGACCAGCGAAAGGCCGGCGGCGTCGTCCGCGCCAGAGTTGATCTTCGAACCGGAGGACAACTGTTGCAATACCTTGGAAAGACTGTTGCCGGTAGTGTTCAGGTTGTATTCGGCATAGGATGCGTTCAGGTTATTCAAGACACCCAGGGACATGGGTTTCTCCTTGCGGGATGCGTCGATTTATGGCGGGGACGTCTCGAAGTTGCTCCCATCATTCGTGACTGTGGGTAGCTTGTTTCGCGAAGTATGCCATCGCATCTGGCCCAGTTTTCGGCCTAATCGAATAGGACTTTACAGATCCACTTTTCTGTCCAGAGGCAGGACAATCATTGGTCATTAACGTAGCCCTCTAACTTTTATTGAGCGAGGGCCGATAACGGCAAAGAAGGAGTTCTCGTCCATGATTGAACTGACGCGGCTGAATGGAAGTCCGATGGTGCTGAACAGCGATTTGATCAAAACTGCAGAATCTTCACCCGACACGATGCTGACTCTGATCAACGGAGAAAAGCTGATCGTGCGCGAAGATACGGCGACGGTGGTGGAAAAGGTGCTTGCCTACAGAGCGCGCCTGCTGGCGGATGTGGCCCGCCGGTTGCCTGATTTCAGCAAAGTGCAGCGCGCTGCGGGGTTGTTGAGCCTGGATGTCTCCGGCAAGCCTCCGCAGCCGCAAAAACCTGCATCGCGTGCCCTGGATTCGGAAGAAGAATAACAACAGTGGGGGCTGTGATTGTCCGTTGTCCGGCAAGGACAGAGTGTTCCGCGATGCGGCGCTGGGGAATCTCGCCTGAAGAGTTGAGGAGCCAGTTATGGATAAGGGAAGTATCGGCGGAGTCTTGGTCGCTGTCGTGGGCATTGTGGCGGGATTGCTGATTGAAGGCGGCAATCTCGGCCAGATTCTGCAGCCGACCGCGGCCATGATTGTTTTTGGCGGAACGCTGGGCGCAGTTTTATTGCAGTTTCCGATGTCGACCGTGTTTGCGGCATTTGGCAACCTGGGAAAGATCTTTGCCGCGCCGCGCAAGCACGATGGGCAGTTGATCAATCTGCTGGTTTCGTTTGCCAACAAGGCGCGCCGTAACGGCGTGGTTTCTCTCGACGCGGATCTGAAGACTCTTCAGGATCCATTTTTGAAGCAAGCACTGATGCTGGCGGTCGATGGCACCGAGCCGGTGGAGTTGCGCAAGATCATGCGCGTGAGCCTCGACTCGCAACTGGAGAATGAGGAGCGCATGCCGGCGGTTTTTGAATCGGCCGGTGGTTTTTCACCGACGATCGGCATTCTGGGCGCGGTGCTCGGACTCATTCAGGTGATGCAGCACTTGGATAATATTCAAGAGGTGGGCAAGGGCATTGCCGTAGCCTTTGTGGCGACGATCTATGGCGTGGGCATCGCCAACCTGTTCTTCCTTCCCTTTGCCGGCAAGATGCGCATCCGTATTCATGACGTGCATCGTCGTCGCGAGATGATGCTGGAGGGCGTGGTCTCGATTCTCGAGGGTATCAATCCGCGCATGTTGGAAGTCAAGCTGGGCGGATTTTTGAATGCGACGGACAAGAAGAAAGAAGAGGCGTCCATATGAGCCGGCGTTCGCCGCGCAAGGTGAACAGCGAACGCTGGATGGTTTCCTATGCGGATTTCGTCACGCTGCTGTTTGCCCTGTTTGTCGTGATGTATGCCACGGCGCGCTCCGAGCAGCACAAGGAAACGCAGGTGGCGCAATCCATCGATGCCGCCTTCCAGTCGCTGGGTCTGTTTTCTTCGGTTTCGCGGAATCCATCGAAGGGCGCTTCGGAGAAGAACGGACCGAACACCTCCAGCGGAAGCAATCCTTCCACGGAAAAAGCCGCGATGCCCATGAATATTGTGATGGGCGAAGACGTGTTGTCGCCGGCCAAGGTGAAGCAGGATCTGGATAAGCTGCATAACGATTTGTCGCAGAAGCTTTCTAATCAGGTGGCCACGCATACCGTCTCCATCAAGATGGGGCGCGACGGATTGGTGATCAGTTTGCGTGAGGCCGGATTCTTTGCTTCGGGATCGGCGGATCCCAAGCCGGAGACGGTCGACACGCTGGCCAAGATTGCCGCTTCGCTCAGCAAAACGCCGTACGATCTGCGCGTCGAAGGGCACACCGACAATATCCCGATTCATACCGGGCAGTTCGATTCCAACTGGGAGCTTTCTTCAGCGCGCGCGACGCGCATCGCGCGGTTGATGCTGGCCTCGAAGGTGATTACGGCTGACCGGATTTCGGCGGCCGGTTATGCCGAATTTCATCCGGTGGCCAGCAACGACACTCCCGAAGGCCGCGGGCAGAATCGCCGCGTGGATCTGGTCGTGCTGCCGCGCACGCGCGTCAACTTTGCCAATGGCGCAGGCTTGCCGGGGCAATCCGTGCCGCAGTCCTCGGGCGCGTGGCGCAAGGTAACCGACGACGGAAAATAAGAAGGACTTTTTTGGATGGGTCCCGTGCGGTTTCTGCCGCCCGGGACCCATTTCTTGTGAGAATTATTCTTCGACGCCGAGGACTTTGACGATGACGCGCTTGGGGCGTTGGCCGTCGAACTCGGCATAGAAGATGCGCTGCCAGGTGCCGAGGTCGAGGTGGCCGCCGGTGACCGGCAGTGTGGTTTCGTGATGGAGCAACAGCGATTTCAGATGAGCGTCGCCGTTGTCCTCTCCGGTCAGGTGATGCTTGTAGTCGGGCCGCGCCGGGGCTAACTCTTCGAGCCATGCGCCGATGTCTTCGATCAGGCCGCTTTCAAGATCGTTGACGTAAATAGCCGCAGTGATGTGCATGGGCGAAACGAAGCAGAGTCCATCTTCGACGCCGCTGCGCCGAACGATCTCTTCGATCTTGTCGGTGATGTGAACCATCTCCCGCCGCTTGCGGGTTTCAAAGACGAGATATTCGGTGTGGCTTTTCATGGCTTCCTCGTAACAATAAACAGTGGGAGATATAGCATTTCTCCAATTACTGTAGAGAGAAAGCAGGATGCCGAGGGTCTTTTTCCTTAAGAAAAATCCACCTTGCACACCACTCAACACGGCACGTGTACTGGAGAAATACTCTAGACCGCAGTGTGTGAGCAAGAAAAGAGAAAAGCGTTGATCGCTGTCCGCGGCTCACTGCTGACTGTTTTACTATCCTAATCAAAGCCATGTGTGGAGAAGATAAAAACCGGGAAGGCGCATCCGCCGAGGCACTGCCGGACCGCGGCGCAGAGCGTTGGTCCGCGCCCGGGAAGCGCTCGTCTGCCGGGCGATTGCGCTGGATGCATGACCAGTTGGCCGCAGCCTATGGGCCGCAGCACTGGTGGCCGGCCAAGACGCCCTTCGAGGTGATTCTCGGGGCATATCTGACACAGAATACCGCGTGGAAGGCCGTCGAACGATCGCTCGACAATCTGCGTCAGGCCGGAGCGCTGACGGTCGCGGGCCTTCGCGCGCTCACGGTCGAGGAACTGCGGCGTCTGATTCAGCCCTCGGGTTTTTACATGCGCAAGGCGCCGTCGATCAAGGCCTTCGTGGCGCTGCTCGATGCGGAGTTTGCCGGATCGCTTGACCGGATGGCGGCTGCGCCGACCGAGCCGCTGCGAGCGAAGTTGCTAGCGCTGCCGGGTGTGGGAGCGGAGACGGCCGACGCGATTCTGCTTTACGCGCTGGGCCACGCCGTGCCAATGGCCGACGAATATCTGCGGCGGATTGCCGTGCGCCACGCGCTGATCGAAAGCTCGACGAAGACGATTCGCTACCAGGCATTGAGCGAACTGACGCGAGCGGCCTTTGCCGCCGATTCGGAAGAGGCACGGGCGGCGCTCTACAACGAATTTCATGCGCTGACAGTGGCTGTTGGCAAGGCGCACTGCGGACGGACGGCGCGCTGCGAGGGCTGCCCCTTGGCCGAGGACCTGTCACCAGGGGCCCGGTTTTCTTGAGGAAAATGCCACTCTAGGCCTGCGGCTCTGGATACGGCAATTCTGGAACCGCTCTAGCCGTGTTTTCCTCGCGCCCTTCTCGCCGGTTCTGCCCCTGGCGTCGTAAGCTGGAATCTATGAGCCCTACGCAACCGCAATCTCCCAAGATGAATGTCGTTCAGACCGAAGACTACCGCCAGTCCTACGCGAACAGTGTGCAGGTGCGCGTCAGCGCATGGGATTTCCAACTGACCTTCGGGCTGGCTTCGAGCGAATCTCCCGATGAGTTGACGATCAACAATCGCGAGACGGTCTTTCTGAGTCCACAGCAGGCCAAGGCTTTCTGGAACGTGTTGGGGCAGAACCTGGCGCAGTACGAACAGGCCTTCGGCGCGTTGAATCTTGAGCCCAAGCCGACCGATCTGCCGCAAGGCTCGGTGAATTAGCAGCGGGGTCGACTGAGGTGCAACTCGGAAAGCTGATTTTTCTCAGGCGCGGCGTGCCCAGGCCCGACGCGCCGTTGCCGCTATGGATGATCTATTCGCTTATCTTCGTGGCGCTCTACGTGACGCACTGCACGCTGCTGAGCCTGCCTTATTACTGGGATGAGGCGGGCTACTACATTCCGGCCGCGTGGGACTTTCTGCGCACCGGCTCGCTGATTCCGCTCACCACGCTGACCAACGCGCACCCGCCGCTGCCGAGCCTTTATCTGGCGCTGTGGTGGAAGCTTTCCGGCTTTGCTCCCGAGGTGACGCGTGAGGCGGTGCTGGTGGTGGCCGCGCTGGCTCTGCTGGCCGTCTGGCGGTTGGCGATGCGGCTGGTGGGCACTACGTCGGTGGCCTTCTGGACGGTGGCGCTGACGGCGCTCTATCCGGTCTGGTTCGCGCAGAGCACGCTGGCGCATGCCGATATCTTTGCCGCATGCTGCACGCTGTGGGGCTTGGTCTATGTGTTGCCCGAGCGCGAACGCCGTCCCTGGCTGGCGGCTGTTTGGTTTGCACTGGCGGCGCTGGCCAAGGAGACCTCCATTGCGATTCCGCTGGCGCTGGGTTGCTGTGCGGCCTTCGAGGCATGGCAGCAGCGGCGGACAAGGACTAGCTGGCGCAAGGTGGTCGAAGTGCTCTGGATGGCGGCGAGCCTGTTGCCGCTGGTTGGCTGGTATCTCTATCACCGCGCCAAGACCGGTTTCCTCTTCGGCAATCCCGAGTTTCTGCGTTACAACGCGCAGGCCAATCTGTTGCCGCTGCGTTTTCTGGCGGCCTTCGGCCATCGCCTGCTGCACTTGACCGCGCACATGAATCTGTTTGTTCCGGTGTTGATGGCGCTGGCGGCCTTCTGGCTGGCTCCGCGGCTGGACGGAAAAGGCCGTGAGCGCACGGGGCTTGACCGGGTGGTGCTGGCGCGTATCTTTTTCCTACTTTTGGCCGAAGCCATTTTTTTCAGCATTCTGGGCGGCGCGTTGCTGACGCGTTATCTGCTGCCGATGTTCCCGCTGGTGCTGTTGATGGCGGTGACCACGCTCTACCGGCGCGCGCCCTACTGGCCGTTGCTGACGACGGTGGCGGCCGGGGCCTTTGTGCTGGGTCTGTTCATCAATCCCCCCTATGGATTCGCTCCCGAGGACAATCTGTCGTATGCGCGCTTCGTGCGGCTGCACCAGGCCGGCATCGCGCAGCTTGAGCGGCGTTATCCGGATGCGACGGTGCTTTCGGCCTGGCCGATGACCGACGAGCTGACGAAACCCGAGTTGGGCTACGTGAAAAACCCCTTCGAGACGGTTCCCATTGAGGACTTCACGGAAGGGCAGATCGCGCGGGCGGCGTCGCAGTCGGGTCGTTACTCGGCGGCGCTGGTCTTTTCGACTAAATACGATCCGCCGTCGGCGCTATTTACCTTCGGGCCGCGTGGGCGGGCGCTCGACGAGCGCTACTTCGGCCTGCACAGTGATCTCTCGCCCGAGCAGATTGCCGCCGAGCTACACGGCACCCTCGTCTGGCAGCGCGAGGACCACGGCCTGTGGGTGGCGCTGATTCGCTTCGAGCAACCGCTTGAGGTGTGGGTGGAGCAGGGGAATCGCATTGAAATTTCACAGAGGCTGCACCTCGACTTCCATGGGGAGGGAGCAGGGACATTGATGTCCCTGAAGAAGGCAGCAATGACTCTTGCCTTTAGGCACGGGCAGTTCATTTTTGGGTGAGTCAAAGGCCCGAGGCTAAAGCCTTGTCGCTTCCAACATGGTTTCAGGAGCATAAATGCTCCTGCTCCCTCCCTGAATTTGCCAAAGATTTATTTTGCCAAGAAGTTTGTCGGGAAAATTACCAAATGCCATTCCCCTGGAGGGTGGAGTTACCTGAGGCTTTTTCTCGGCCGCACCGCCTATAATCGATCTGACGTGAGTACTCTTTTTGCAACGCGCCTTCGTCGTGCGGCGCTGGCCTTTGCGGGCTTGGCGCTGATGCTGCCGTTCGTTCCGGTTCTGCCTGCCCAGACAGCCAATTCCTCTGCAACTGAAGAGGGCCGCGGTCGTATTCTGCTGGTTCTGCCCTTTGACAATCGTAGCGGCCAGCCGAGTCTGGAATGGGTGCGGGAGGCGGCCTCCGATCTGCTCGCGCGGCGCTTTGCCTCGGCAGGTTTCGCGCCCATGAGCCGCGTCGAGCGCCGCTATGCCTTCGACCATCTGGGGCTGCCGGAAAACTTTCAGCCGACGCGCGCCAGTTCGCTCAAACTGGCCCAGACCCTCGACGCCGATTCGATTGTGGTCGGCAGCTTCCTGGTCGACGGTTCTCAGTTGGTGGCCGAGGCGCGGCTGGTCGATGTGCCGCATCTGCGCATGAGCGATGCGATCACCGTGCGCGGTCCGCTGAACAGCATGATCGATGTCTTCGATTCGCTGGCCTGGAAGCTGACCCGCCAACTCGATCCCACTTACAGCGTGGCCGAGGAGACCTTCATCGCGGCGGGCAAGGGAATTCGCGTCGACGCCTACGAGCAGTACATTCGCGGCACCATCGAGCCGGACATGGCCGAGCGCTCGCAGCACTTGCAGAAGGCTGTCGCGCTCAGCCCGAATCTCAGTTCGGCCTGGATGGCGCTCGGCCGCGAGCAATACAACAGCCAGCAGTACGAGCAGGCGGCGGCCTCCTTCGCCAAGGTGAGC
>Ga0255352_1000698_pt1 | contig 18295 bp, 20 predicted proteins | sample HBST0metaG_FD_189939 | JGI IMG/M metagenome (GOLD analysis project Ga0255352, IMG submission 189939) | Peat soil microbial communities from Stordalen Mire, Sweden - H.B.S.T0 | ecosystem: Environmental > Terrestrial > Soil > Wetlands > Peat | place: Sweden: Norrbotten County, Stordalen Mire...
CAGCGCCGGCGATGGCGAACATAGCGCCGATGCCATGCGTGATGGCGTTGGCCAGGATGTCGCCCAGATGGTAGATTGCTTTCTCGGGTTGCACAGATTGATGATAGCGCCGTGGATTGAGGAAGAGATCCGCTCCGGTCATTGTGATAAATGCCCTATTGCGCATAATGCTCTATATGGCATAATAGTTCCATGGGCTGGTCCGTCGAGTTCCATCCAAAGTTCAAGGCAGAAACCCTGGCACTCTCAAGAGCTGTGCGAATTGAACTTGTTGCGTCTCTCGCACCATTGCGGATGTTTGGACCATCCTTGGGACGGCCTGATGTAGACACGCTGAACGGTTCGCGCTACGCGAATATGAAGGAGCTTCGTTTCAAAGCGGACGGGGGCGTCTGGCGCGTCGCCTTTGCGTTCGATCCTCGGCGGAATGCAATTCTGCTTGTCGCCGGAGACAAATCGGGTGTGAGCGAGAGGACATTCTACAAACGGCTGATCGACAAGGCTGACAAACGGTACAAGGAACACCTCGAAACTCTCGAGTAAAAGGAGTAATTGCGATGTACAGGGCCATTCCGCTTGAGGAAGTAATTGCAGCCATGCCCTTGGATGAGCAAAAGGCCGTTGCAAAAAGGGGCGCTGAGTTGGTGGCCAAAGTGAGCCGCCGCATGACCCTTGCCGCTCTGCGCAAAGAGCGCAAGTTCAGTCAGGCCACGGTTGCCGAGGCTCTGGGAATCGGCCAGATGCAGATTTCGCGCCTGGAGAAGCGCAAGGACCCACGACTGTCCACGATGACTCGCACCATTGCAGCGATGGGTGGCCACTTGACGATGATTGCGACCTTCCCGGACCAGGAGCCGGTGGTGCTTGTGACCTCGCAGTTCGCGGAGAAGGCTGTGCGCGCTGCAAAAAGGGCCTGATGAGGTGATTTTCATCTCACGCGCCAGAAAAGAGACGCGGAGCATCCGCGGAATGGAGTGAGCAGGAATGAACGCCTTCGAGCAAGTGGTGAGCGATATTCTCCGAATGGAAGGGTATTGGGTTCGCAACTCTGTCAAGGTGACATTAACAAAAAATGAAAAGGACAAAATCGATAGGCCCTCATCGCCACGATGGGAGCTCGACGTAGTCGCGTACAGCGGGCGTGACAATATCTTGCGTATTGTCGAGTGCAAGAGCTACATGGACTCACATGGCGTACATTTGCGTGGCCTTGACGGGAGCGATCCTAAGGAAGCCAAACACTATAAATTATTCTCCGATCCAACGCTTTATAAGGTCATCTCCAATCGCTTGAAGGCTCAGTTCGTGAAGTCTGGGGCGTGTCCTTCGAGCGCTCGGACTAAGCTCTGTTTAGCTTGTGGACGAATTGCATCTGAAAGAGACCGGATTGGGCTAGAAATGCTTTTCAAGAAAAAGAAGTGGGATCTTTGGGATGAACATTGGTTGAGAAATCGCTTAGAACAAATGGCTGATCCTGCCTATGGGTATGAGGACCAGATTACCGCCATCGTGACTAAGCTTCTTCTGCGACGCAAGCCCAAAAAATGAGTTCAACCGCCAGCCAGCACAACATTTGCGCTTGTTTCGCCCTGTACACTGAATAGTTCGCTACTTTTGTGCCAGCCAGCAGGAGGCCCTTCATGGCATCGATTACTTTTCCGGCAGTTCCATCCGAATCGCGCGCCGGGCGCTTTGGCGTTTATGGCGGGCGGTATGTGCCAGAGACGCTCGTGGCGGCGCTGGTTGAGTTGGAGCGCGAGTACGATTTGGCCAAGAATGACGCGGCCTTTCAAGCGGAGTTGGCCGATCTGCTGAAGAACTACGCGGGCCGGCCCACGCCACTCTACTTTTGCAAACGGCTGACGGAACAGTTGGGCGGGGCCAAAATTTATCTCAAGCGCGAAGACCTGCTGCACACCGGCGCGCACAAGATCAATAACGCCCTGGGCCAGGGATTGCTGGCCAGGCGCATGGGCAAGAAGCGCGTCATTGCCGAGACTGGCGCGGGCCAGCATGGCGTGGCTACTGCAACGGTTTGCGCGCTGCTGGGCCTGGAATGCGTGGTCTACATGGGCGATGTGGACATGGAGCGGCAGGAGCTGAACGTGCTTCGCATGCGCCTTCTTGGCGCCGAGGTGCGCGGAGTTTCGTCGGGATCGAAGACGCTGAAAGACGCTATAAGCGAGGCGATGCGCGACTGGGTTACCAACGTCCGTACGACTTACTATTTGCTCGGCAGCGCGCTGGGAGCGCATCCGTATCCCACCATGGTGCGCGACTTCCAGCGCTGCATCGGGCACGAAATCAAGGAACAGATTCTCGAAAAGGAAGGCCGGTTGCCGACAGCCATCATTGCCTGTGTGGGCGGAGGATCGAATTCCATCGGCGCATTTTACGAGTTCATCCCCGATAAAAACGTTCGACTCATCGGCGTGGAGGCCGGCGGACGCGGCACGGCGCTGGGCGACCATGCGGCGCGCTTCCGCGGCGGAGCGCCTGGAGTTTTGCAGGGAACATATTCTTACGTCTTGCAGGACGAGAACGGCCAGATTGCGCTCACTCATTCGGTTTCCGCTGGCCTTGACTACGCCTCCATCGGCCCGGAGCACGCCATGCTGCACGATTCGGGACGCGCGGAGTACGTTTCGCAAGACGACGCAGCCACGCTCGATGCGGTGGTGCGGCTGGCGCGTACGGAGGGAATTTTGCCGGCGCTCGAAAGTGCGCACGCCGTGGCCGAGGCGCTGCGAATTGCTCCCACGATGGCGGCGCGTGACATACTAGTGGTGAACCTCTCAGGACGCGGCGACAAGGATATGGGAATTCTGGCGCGCGAGTTGAATCTCCAGGGGGCGTGACAGTAATTTCGATGGCAATTCGTTTCGATCACAAACCGGGATTAGTTGTGTATCTGACGGCGGGCGATCCCTCGCTCGATGCCACGCGCGAAATCGCGCTTGCGGCCATCGACGCGGGCGCCGATGTGATCGAGCTGGGCGTGCCGTTCAGCGATCCGCTGGCCGACGGGCCGGTGATTCAGCGCGCCAGTGAGCGAGCTGTGGCCAGGGGAACGCGACTCCAGGATGTTCTCAAGCTAGCCAAAGAGATTCGTGTGATGAGGTCGGCTGCGGGTCTGGTGATCTTCAGCTATCTGAATCCGATTTTGCGTTACGGCCTCCATCAATTTGCGGATGCGGCGGCTGTCGCCGGCGTGGACGGCGTGCTGGTGACAGACCTGATTGTCGAAGAGGCGGACGAATACCTCGGCGAGATGGCACGAGTGGGACTTGCGCCGATTTTTCTGGCCGCGCCCACCAGCCCCGACGAACGGCTGCAAGCTATCGCGACACATTCCAAGGGTTTCGTTTACGCCATATCTCGCGTGGGCATTACCGGCACGCAGCAAAGCCTGACCTCCGACGCAGCCTCGCTCGTCGAGCGAATACGGCGATACGCAAAGCTGCCGGTGGCCGTGGGTTTTGGCATCAGCAACGCGGAACATGTTGCGCAGGTGGCCGAGTTCGCTGATGCCGCGGTGGTCGGCAGCGCGATTGTGGAGTTGATCGAGCGCTCAACTGCGGAAACAGCACCTGGCGCGGTCGCTCGATTTATCAAGGGCCTCCGCTTGCCGCACGCGGCGTTGGCCCGGTAACTTCCCGCAAGCGGCGCACGCGCCGCAAGCATCTGTTCAACTTTTAATCCTAAGCAACGGTGTACCCGGTCCCTATTCAACGGACCGGCCACTGGCGCAACACGAGGATGGAATGACGCTGGAAGAACTGCGAAAACAAATTGATGTTCTGGACCGCCAGCTTGTGGAATTGCTCAGTGAGCGAGCACGCGCCGCGCAGATGGTGGGCCACTTGAAGGCCGCCACATCGCTACCGGTCTACGAGCAGGAGCGCGAAAAAGTGGTCTACGCCAATGTGCGCGCGGCCAACAAAGGACCCTTGCCGGACATCGAACTGACGCATATCTACGAGCGGATCATCGACGTGATGCGGGCATTGCAAAGGAACGAGTTGGCATCGGAGAAGAACGCCCAGGCAGCTAAATCGGTGTCCCCAGTGACAGGACTTGGTCGCGGGGATGAAGATGCGCCGGGCCACGGCACCAGCGCTGAAGCGCGCGAGACAGGAAACAGACAATGATCGTATCCATGCAGGAAAAAGCGACCGAAGAACAAATCTACGCCGTCATCGAAACGATGGAAGAGGCGGGGGTCAACGTACACCGCACCACAGGCGCCACACAGACCATTCTGGCCGGCGTCGGGCCCACAGCCAATGTGGACCTAAGCAAATTTGAAGTGCTGCCGGGCGTACTCAACGTGCTGCGCATCAGTGCGCCGTATAAGCTGGCCGGCCGCGCCTTTCGCCCCGAAGGTACGGTGGTGGAGTTTGCCAACGGTGCCAGCATCGGCGGCACGCAGGTTGCGATAATTGCCGGACCATGCGCGATAGAAAACCGCGAGCAGATCTTCGCGACCGCCGCACGCGTCAAGGCTGCCGGCGCTGGCTTTCTGAGAGGCGGCGCGTTCAAACCGCGCAGCTCGCCTTACGCATTTCAAGGGCTGGGCATTCCGGGGCTTCAAATAATGCACGAGGCCGCGCAGGAACACGGTCTGCTCACGGTCAGCGAGGTCATGGAGATTTCGCAGATTGAACCCATGCTGCCCTATGTGGATCTCTTCCAGGTAGGCGCGCGCAATATGCAGAACTTCAATCTGCTGCGCGAGCTGGGCCAGGCGCGCAAGCCGGTGCTGTTGAAACGCGGCATCGCCGCCACTATCGAAGAACTGCTTCTGTCAGCCGAGTACGTCATGGCCGGCGGCAACTACGACGTGATCCTGTGCGAGCGCGGCATTCGCACGTATGAAACAGCCACGCGCAACACCATGGACATTTCGGCGATTCCGGTGATTCACAAGCTCTCCCATCTGCCGATTGTCGGCGATCCCTCGCATGGCACGGGCCGGCGGGATATGGTGGCTCCGATGGCGCGTGCCGCTGTGGCCGCGGGCGCGGACGCGATTCTGGTCGAGGTTCACCCCAACGCCGACAAAGCCGCATCCGATGCCGCGCAGACGCTCTACCTCGACCAGTTCGATGAGCTGATGGGCCAGTTGCGGGTGATTGCCACGGCAGTCGGACGGACCATATAAGAACCCGTACGGAACGCTGCAAAGTGTGAAGCGGCTGGGTTGAATTCGGAGCGAGGATGAAAACCATTGGTTTAATCGGCGGCATGAGCTGGGAGTCAACGGTCCCATATTATCGGATCATCAATGAGACAGTCAGAGATCGCCTTGGCGGACTGCATTCCGCCAAGCTGGTCCTTTTGAGCGTTGACTTTTACGAAGTGGAACGCCTCCAAAGCACCGGCGATTGGGCCGGGGTCGGGAGGATGCTTGCTCAAGCCGGCCGTTCCCTCGAATTGGCCGGGGCTGATTTTCTTGTCCTGTGTACAAACACAATGCACAAAGTCGCATCGACAATCGAAAAGTCAGTAACAATTCCACTCCTCCACATCACTGATCCGACAGCCGCGGAGATCAAGCGCTCCGGCTTCACAAAGGTTGGCCTGCTAGGTACTCGCTTTACCATGGAACAGGACTTCTACCGTTCCCGTCTGCAGTCGCATTACGGAATCAGCGTCTTGGTGCCGGAAAAGAAAGATCGAGAGATCATTCATCGTGTCATTTTTGAAGAACTCTGTTTGGGAAAAGTAGTCGATGCATCGCGTATCCAGTTTCGAAGGGTCATCGAAGATCTCGTTGATTGTGGCGCTGAAGCGATCATCCTCGGCTGCACTGAAATTTCTACGCTTGTTCAACGAAGCGATTCTTCAGTCCCTCTCTTTGACACCACAAGTATTCATGCATGCAAAGCGGCTGAGTGGGCAATGGCGCCAGGCGAAGCCTAGCCGGTTACTATTGTCAAGCCGCGTCTTTTCAAAAATCGTCGGAGCGAAGAAGTCTGCATGATCGAGCGTATCGCCATACTGGGCACGGGTTTACTTGGCACGTCAGTTGGGTTGGCGTTGCGCGCGGCTGGCTTTCACGGCTCCATTACCGGCTGGAACCGAAGCCCCGAAGGCGCGCAGACTGCGCTCTCCATGGGCGCGCTGGATTCAATTGCGACAGACCCGTTGCAGGCAGCGCGGGAGAGTCAGGTGGTTCTGCTGGCCGTGCCCATCTACGCAACGCTTGATTGGATGGAGAAGCTCTCTTGCGTGCTCGGCTCCGAGCATCTGGTCACCGACGTGGGCAGCACAAAGGCGCAGATCACCGCAGCCGCGGGACGCCTCTTCAACACGCCGACGCAGGCGGCATTTTTGCCAGGGCATCCCATGGCGGGCAAGGAGCGCGGCGGCGCGGCGCTGGGCGATGCGAATCTATTTCGCGGCGCGGTGTGGCTTTTCACAGACGACCCGGCCTGGCAGCGCTCGCCACATTCGGCTGAGTTAGTCAAAGGCTGGCGGGAGTGGGTCGCGGCGATGGGATCAAAGACTCTCGATCTGGAACCCGCGCGTCACGATGAGTTAGTCGCCTGGGTCAGTCATCTGCCGCAGTTTCTGGCCACGGCACTGAGCGCGCTTTTGCAAGAAGAGATCGGCGACGCGCCGGAGCTGAAAGACGTGGGTGGTCGTGCTCTCAGCGAAATGACGCGGCTCGGGTCCAGCCCTTACTCCATGTGGCGCGACATTGCCCTCACCAATACGGAAGCGGTTCAGGCCGCATTGCTCGCGCTGGAGCAAAGGCTGGCGCATCTGCGCGAAAATCTACGCACGCCAGAGTTACGCGATGAATTCGAGCAGGCCAATAAGTTTCGGCGCGAGTAAGGTGCTGCAAGGAGCCAGATGAGCACAATCGAAATATCGAAACAGGCTCGTGCGGATGCGATTGCTTCGATCCAACGCTATTTTGAAGAGAACATGACAGAACCAATCGGCGAAATGCCAGCGGGTCTACTGCTCAATTTCTTCTTGGAAGAGATAGGACCAGCTATTTACAACCAAGCGATTCGCGACGCGCAGGCACGGATTCAGCAGCGGGTTTCTGATCTTGACGGCGAACTCTACTCCGATGCATTCCAGTATTGGACAAGGATCGACGCCAAACGGAAAAACCGCCGTTAGGTAAGAATTCCAGAGATTGGTTTTCCCACATCTCGCTTCCGAGATGTGGGTTTCACTCACTCTTGATCCGCTTCTTTTGCCAGCTCGACCACTTCCTTCACCGGCTCTGCCGCCTCCTTGGACGGGTCGATAGTGTGAAAGCCTTCGGTTTTGGCGGTTTCAAGCAACTGCGCTGAGGCGGAAACGAAGATGATCTCCGTGTCCTGAAACATCTCGCGGGCAACGAGTGCTGCCGCCAGTTGCAGAGTGTCCGGCCAGCGCAGCGTGGTGCGGTCAAGTAGCTGGCGCGCAGCTTCGAGCACCGCCGGATTCAGCGGCTCCTGAACCATGCGCGCGGCTTCCATGCGCAGGCTATCGAGCGCGGATGTGGCGTCTTCTGCCGAGATGGCGCCGGCCCGCTCGCGCCGCCGTATGGCCCCGTAGACCTCAAGCGGCGTGGAGGCGGAGATCAGCTTGCGGTTGTCCTCGACGGCCTCCATCAGGCTGATCAAGGCGCTGGTGCCCTGCTCCTGCACAAACAGCTTGGCGAAGGCAGTGGCTTCAAGAAAGTAGCAGCTCACTGATTCCCCCGTTCTTCCTCGATGGCCTCGGCGATGGAGTCACCGTGAGATGTGACGGGATGGAAGCGCTGCGCCTCCTCGGGCATTCCGGCCTCTGCGCGGTTGAGGCGAATGGTTGTAGTGGGATAGGCCGGCGTCTTGGGGTTGGCGATCTTGCTGGTGATGACGACGCCGCGCTGGATGGCTTCGGCCAGCACAGTCTGGCGCGACTCGGGATGCTGATTCCAGCGGAAGGCCTTGCGCGGCAAGAAGGAGTCGCGGAACCACTTGAGGGCGATGAAGGCGTGTCCGCCCCGCTCAGCCTCAGCCAGCGCGGCGCACAGCTCTTTGACGCGGGCGTCGATGTCGGCGGGAATCACCGCCTCCTGGCCGTCTTCGTCGTCGTAGAAAGCTGGCTCGGCGGCGGCACGCGGCGCGCGGATGGGATGCGGCGTCATCTCGGCTCCGTCGATGCGCTCAAAGTAGATGCGCACCTCGTCCTCTTCCGGCGTCCATGAGTCCGCCATGGCATTGCGGCGCTTGCTGCGGCCGTTTTCGCCGCACAGCTCGACAATTGCCTGATAGCCCGGAGGCGCCAGAAACTGCAAAGCGCGCGCCATGCCGGGGTCTGTGGAGGACGCCAGCTCGTTAAGAGCTTCTTCAATAATTTCTTCCGCATCGGGGATGCTCAAGTTGCTTGCTTCTACGCTGCTCGGGGCAGCTTTTGTCGATTTCATTCTTTCTTCTCCGTATGCGCTGCCTGCGCCCGTCAATGCGACCCGTCTCCGGAAGGCCTCATGGCCTAATTCCAGAACTCGTCCGCACGCGGACAAAAAGCAGCATTAGTCCTATACTTCACTCGTTACCGCTGGTCTCTTTCACCACGCGGAAATTCAAGGAATACTTGGGGGACCTCAAGAAAAAGTTCTTTTTGTGAAGGAGACATTTCCTCAGGGGCTCAAGCCCCATTCATATTACTGGGATTATGCAATGACTAAAGCCCGCATCCTTCAAAATAAAGCCGTACCCTCCAAAATTAAAGCCAGTATCGGTCACAACGTCGGCGTATGCAGAGATGATTTAACTAGATCCTCAGTTTGAAGCTATTCATCCCTCAGTCTAACCGAATCAAGCGGGACGGTGGATGGTTGTCTAAAAAGCCGAACGCCCCGTAAATAAACCGTAAACCCCGCCGCCCGGAAAAAGTTGCGGCATCACCGCAATTTTATTTGGACGGCCTGCTTCGTACAATAGAAGATATGCGCCATTATTTGCAACTGCTTTTATTCTGCTTTTTGGCTACCGTCGGGCTGTATGCCGATGGCCCGGCTTTCGATCTGGCTGGCCCCAAGGTGGACGTGCGCGTCAAGCGGGGCGAGGTGACGCTGCCGATTGGCGAGACCCCCAATCTGCTGGCAGGAGACCGGCTCTGGATTCATCCCGACTTTCCCGAGAGCCAAACCGCGCACTATGTGCTGATCGTCGCATTCCTGCGCGGAGCCACCAACCCGCCGCCGCCGGAGTGGTTCACACGCGTGGAGACCTGGACCCGCGAAGCGCGCGAAGAAGGCGTATTCGTGACCGTGCCTGAAGAAGCGCAGCAGGCGCTGATCTTTCTGGCGCCGGAGACGGGCGGCGACTTCAGCACCCTGCGCAAGGCGGTGAGGAACCGCCCCGGCACATTTGTCCGCGCTGTTCAGGATTTGCAGTCGGCGAGTTGGGATCGCATGCGCCTGGACTCCTATCTTGCCGAGGTCAAGGAGACGTCGCAAACCGACCCCGCGCTGCTCAAGGAGCGCGCCGAGAAAGCTGCCCGCAGTCTGGGCATCAAGCTCGACCAACAGTGCTTTGACAAGCCCACCGATCAGCAAGCGCCCTGCCTGGTGCAGCACACCGACGCGCTGGTGCTCGACGACGCCAATGCCCAATCGCGGGTGGCGCAACTGACCAGCGGCTCCAGCGCGGACCTGATGAACCAGATCAGCTACTCGAACATGGCCGGCGGGGGCGTATACAGCCCCTACGTCGGCGCCATCGTGGACACGGCCAAGATCCTCTCGTCGTTGCACACGGCGCATTTCCAATACATTCCCGCGCTGGCCCTGCCGGCCAGGGATACGCTGAATCTGCGGCTGAGCGTGCCGCCTTCCTTCAAGGACCCCAAATCAGTGGTGGTGGTGGCCTTGCCCCCTGTGGGCGCCACCAGGCAGCCGCCGCTGCATCCGGTGAATCTGGCGGAGAGCTATTGCGCCCAGAAGCCGGGCCTGGTGTTGCCGGCCGAGGGAGCACCGCTGGTTTTTGCCACGCAACTCGCCTACGGCCTCACCCTTCACATTGTGGACAAACCGAGCATCAAGAATAGCGCCAGCCCGGTGAATCTGCCGTTGAAGGTCGATCCGTCGCTGGGCGGGTTGGTGCTGGAGCATCCGGCTCCGGCCCTGCTGAATGGCGATCTGACCCCGGATGGCGAGCTGACCGGCGTGGTGCTCGGCAAATGGGGCTTTGACGACTGGGAGGGCCCGCGCTTCCACCTGCGCGCGGCGCTCTCCGGCAAGTGGACCGTGACGCCAGCCGACGAGACCGCGCTCGTGGTGGGCCGCGAGGACAAGCTGCACATCGAAGGGGAAAATTCGCTGTGCGTCGAGCGCATCGAAGAGCAAACGGCGACGGGCAGTTCGATCAAGCTGGTTTGGAAGCCGGTGAAGGCGGAGCAGTTGGAAGTGTCCGTGCCCATGAAAGACGCTTCCCCGGGGATGGTCAACCTGAATATTTACCAATCCGGGCTGGAAAAGCCGGACCAGTTGCAACTGAAGGCCTATGCCGAGCCAGCGGCGCTGGATCGCCTTACGCTGTGCGCGGGCGACACAGACGCGACTCTGAAAGGCAACCGCCTGGACGAGGTAGCCAAAATCAGCTTGGACTCCATCACCTGGACCCCGGCCACACTCACCCGCGTGCAGGACTCTGACCAGTTGCAGTTGACCACCAGCGGCTCGACGGCCGCCCTGGTGCCTGGAAAGCCGGCTTTTGCTAGTGTGCAGTTGCAGGACGGCCGGCTGCTGAAGGTTCCGGTGACGGTTGAACCGCCCCGCCCGCAGGTTACTCTGCTGAGCAAGGGCACACAGAACGATGTCTCCACGGCGCCCTCGCCCGTGCATCTGGGTAGCGACGACGATCTGCCCGTTGACGAGCGGCTGGTCTTCTTTATCCGCTCCAGAGAACCGGAAAACTTTCCTCGCGATGAGAAGGTCGAGGTGGCCGCGGCTGACGGCAGTTTCCGCACCGTGCTGGCGCTGGCCGACGGCAGCCTGATGCTCGAGGATGCAAAGACCGCATTGGGAGTTGTGGAACCGCTGCTGCGCTTCGGCTCCTCGGCTTTTGGGCCGCTGCGGGCGCGCGCGCTGTCGGCTGATGGGATTGCCGGCAATTGGATGCCGCTGGGAACGCTGGTGCGGCTGCCCGGATTCAAAGAGCTTCACTGCCCGCGCACCGCGGCCAGGCCCTGTGTGCTGATCGGAACCAATCTCTTCCTGGTTGCGTCTTTCTCCGCTTCCTCGGAGTTCGGGAAGCCAGCCGATGTGCCCCCGGATTTTACAGGAACCCAGTTGAGCGTCCCCCATCCGGCCAACGGCGTGCTCTACCTGAAGCTGCGCGACGACATGAATACGGTGCAGACGCTCACTCTGCCGGTGATGCCCATGAGTGCGCTGACGCAAACCACGGCGTCGCAAAAGACCGCAATCCCATCTGAAGAGGCGCCATCCGTTCCGGCGCAAACTCAGGCTCCGGATGCGCCGGAACCTGCTGCAGAGCCTGTCCCTGCGCAGGCCCAACCCAAGACAACTCCAGCCACACCTCCGCCATCGCCCGACAAACCAAAGCCGTGACAAATGGTGGGGTTTCACTGCGATTTCAGAAGAGGTTTTTCAGAGGCGCGAGGGCAAACCCCGCGCCTCTCTGTTCTTGCAGAAGGGCCGCCAGCGCCTTAGAGTTTATCCGCAAATTGGTAGCGCCGACCTCCTGGTCGGCTGTCCTGTGGGTCTCCAGACCCACAGGTGACGTCTGGCGGCGTGGCCGCTGCCAGCACAGCCGACTTGGGGACCGGCGCCACATTCCTCTCTCAATTTACGGATAGGGCCTTAATTGAAATAAGCTTGGTTCTTCTCGGCAAAATGCGCCTTGTCCGCAGGCAGATCGTCGATGGAAAAGATTGCGCCCTGCGCGCAGAGGGATACGCAGTTGCCGCAATCAATGCACTCGTCCGGGTTGATGAACAACTGGGAGACGCTGTCGGCTTTTGGGTCGTCGGCCGCCGCGGGCATGATGGCGGCGGTAGCGCACTCGGCAGCGCAGACAAAATCCTTGACGCACGCATCGGTAATTACATAAGCCATAATGAAACTCCTTGGTAGGGTGGGCGCTTCTGGACCTTGCGCCATCCACTCAAGGGTATCCAGTTCAGGTTTGCGGCTCCGTGACTTGGGTCACACACCGGGAGAACCGGTTTGCTCGCGGGAGGCGGCCAGAAAGCTCATCTTCACTTCTGGCCGCTCTGCTTCCGCCACCCGCAAATTCACGGTTTCGAACCAGGTCTCTGACCGCTTGTTTATGTATCACCTTCCGTGCCCCATCCTTTCGCCTTTTTCCTGGCGAAAGGGTGGGACACCTCGAACCTGAAGATATGAAATCATGCGGTCAGAGACCTAGAACCCAGCCTGCGCCACGTTCAGTTCCACCTGCCGCTCCTGGGCGCGCGCCCACTCGACCGGCTCGCCGTAGTGGCTGGCGACCATCGCAACAGCCTTGCTTTCATCCATGTACGGCCGCACCGCGGCCAGCTTGATGGTGGATTCAGAGGCCATCCGCGCCACCGCAACCTTGCTGGAGACGGACTGCACCAGCGCAAGCATGGCCAGCACAACAGTTCCCACTGCGTTGATTGCGTTCAGCACAGACTTCTGGCTGGCGGGATTGGTAATCTCTGCAGCCGACAAGAGCGAAGCGTTCACCTGCTGCTGAAAAGTTACGACGGCGGCTTGCAGTTGCGCCAGCACCGAGGCTGACGGATTGGCCAGGTACGCCTTGGCCTGGGCTGTCAACAGAGTTGCCGCGGCGTCAAAACCGGCTGTTGCCGCAGCAAAGATGGGCGCATCCGCCGGGGCCAGCAAGGCGGCTGTCGAATCCACGGTCGCCACCGCGCTCTCCAGTGCCGGCGTCCAGTTGACGATATCCTGCGCCACGCTTTTCTCCGAGCAGCCGCTCACAAACGGCAAGGGCAGCAGCAGGGCGATCAGCGCCCACGCGCCCAGTTTAGCAGTGGAATTGCTTGAGTTGGCGCCGGAAGCCGGGTTTGCCGGATCGCGCGCCAGCAAACCAAGAAGAGCGCTGGCCAGGCCGCTTATCAGTGTGACAACGGTGCCGCTGCCGGCCGTGCCCAGCGTAATGCCCTGCTGAGAAAGCACGCTGCCGATGGTGACAACCGCGATCAACACTCCGGCGGCCGAGGTTTTGGGGTGATTCCAGGTATTCGAAATGGAATTCATGCGGAAAGCTCCTCGCAAAGAAAAAGGCGGCCGTGGCCGCCTTGGTTTGTATGGGATTTGGCAGGCGCGGGAGAGGCCTGAAGCTTTCCCGCGCAAACAGAAATCGAGATCAGCCGCGGGCGTCTAAAAGGCCTGCTGCTGGTCTCGATATGTCGCGTCTCCCCGAATTCGAGCGCCACCGTGGTTGCGACTTAGGCTCGCGGCGGAGAGCCGCTTTGGCACAGACATGAGACGGCCCCGCGCCCCGGAACCCATCCGCTTTGAGGGAGGGCGTACACATTCGCCGGGCTCGGCGCCACCGTCTCTTGTCTGGCTACTTACTAGCCTAGGCACTCTTTACTTAATCTTCTGCAAAGCGAGAAAAACTTCTGTCACATATTGGTCATAATCAAGAAAAAACATCGCTGCGGGAAGCACAAATTGGCCGGGAGGCTCTTTCAAGCCAGATCGTGTAGGCCCGGTTCCGATTCGCGTTCCTGGGTAAGTGATTATGGAGAAGTCGTTTATGTATATTGGACCCGGCGCTCGCCTTTGACCACGCGTCCGATGACGTAGAACTTCTCCTCGGTCCGGTCCAGCAGGTTTTTTGCCCGCGCGAACTTTACCGCCGGAATAGCCGCAATCAACCCGATGCCCATGTTGAAAGTGCGCATCATCTCTTCCTGCGAAACCTGGCCCAGGTCCCTCAGATGGTCAAAAATCGGCAGCACCGGCCAGGAACCGATCTCGACCTGTGCCATGGTGTTCTTGGGCAGAATGCGCGGAAGATTTTCGGTGATGCCTCCGCAGGTGATGTGCGCCATGCCCGTCGTAAGTCCCGCTGTTATAAGCTTTTGCGCCACATGCAGGTAGCTGCGATGCGTCTTCATCAGCGCCGTGCCGGCCTTTTCCTTGATGGCCGTCACATATTGCGTCGGTTTGTAGCCGGCCACCTCAAAGAGCAGCCTGTATGCCAGCGAATAGCCGTTGGTGTGCAGGCCGGTCGAAGGCAGCCCGATAAGCACGTCGCCGGCTTTGATTCCCGCCCCAGTCACCATCTTGTCGCGGTCCACAGCGCCCACAATGAAGCCTGCCAGGTCGTACTCGCCATCGGCCTGAAAGCCCGGCATCTGCGCCGTCTCGCCGCCGATCAGGGCGCAACCTCCGGTCTTGCAAGCATCCGCCAGGCCGGTGACCACGCTTTCGGCCACCTCCGGGTCCAGCTTGCCGCCAGCCATGTAGTCGAGGAAAAACAAAGGCGTTGCGCCCTGCACGGCAATGTCGTTTATGCAGTGGTTCACCAGGTCCGCGCCCACCGTGCGGTGCATTCCCAACTCGAAGGCCACCTTCAGCTTTGCGCCCACCCCGTGGCCCGAACTCACAAGAATGGGATTCTTCCAGCGCTGCATGTCCAGCCGAAAAAGCGCGCCAAAGCCGCCCAACCCGCTCAACACATTGCGGTTAAAGGTCTTTTGCGCCAGGTAAGCGCGGCGTTCCTTGGCGCGGTCGCCGCTTCTGGTTTCCACGCCAACGTCGGCTGTAGTCACGGATTCTGGTTTGGGTTTGTCAGGCACAATGCGGCTTTCTGCGGATGGATTTCTCATGCGGCGCGGCTGGCCGGGAATGTTAATTTTAGCAGCCCTTGCGGGGTTCTGGATGTGCGTTAGAGAAACCGCGCTCGCTCATCTGCACCAGGAAATGGGCAAACTTCCAGCCGTCCCCAAATGCGGTACCGCCAGCGGGCAATCAGCCGGTAGCCCAGGTCGCGCAAGGGCCGCGGGACCCAACCCAGAGCGGCTGCGACCGCCGGCCAGGGCTGCGGCAACTCGGCCAGCAGCGCCAGAACCGCCTCCGAGCGCGCCAGAACTCTCTCCGCCGGGTCGCCGAAATTCAGCACAGTCAAAATAGTGGTCGGGCCGGATTTCGCATCCGGCCGGTTGATTCCATGCCGCACCAGCAGCGCAGCCGCAATTTCAGATTCTGAAGCCAAAAAGCGCAGCCGGTCCCGCCGGTCCCGCCGCAAAAGCCACCGCACAGTCCGATTGCATAGCCCGCAATGGCCATCGAAGACAACCACCAGCCGGTCTCCGAGTTCTGAAAGTCCGCTCACGTTCAACGGGATGCAGCCCCGGAGCCGCGCGATTCAATTCGGATGATGCGCGAGTCTTATACTTGACCCACGATGAGTTCCCAAGCGCCGACCCACTTCCATGCCCGTTCCCACGCCCTCCAGCAGCGCGCCGAGCGCTTCTTTCCCGGCGGCGTGAACTCGCCTGTGCGAGCCTTTCGCGCGGTGGGTGGCGCTCCGCCATTTGTCGAGAGCGCTCAGGGCGCCTGGCTCACGGACGCCGACGGCAACCGGTACATCGACTACTTTGGCTCCTGGGGGCCGATGATTCTGGGCCACGCCTTTCCGCCAGTGGTTGAAGCCATCCAGAAAGCCGCGCGCAGTTCGGCCAGCTTTGGCGCTTCCACGGCCGCCGAAGCCGATCTCGCCGAGCGCATTGTTGCCTGCTTTCCGGCCATTGAAAAACTGCGCTTCGTCAGTTCCGGCACCGAAGCCACCATGAGCGCCATCCGCCTGGCGCGCGCCGTCACCAACCGCAAAATCATTGTCAAATTCGAAGGCTGCTACCACGGCCACGCCGACGGGCTGCTGGTGAAGGCCGGCTCGGGCGTTGCGACTTTTGGGATTCCTGGCTCAGCCGGCGTGCCTGAGGAGATAGCTCACCTCACACTGGCCCTCCCCTACAACGACCTCGCCGCGGTTGAAACGGCTTTCGCGGCCCATCGTGGCGCCATCGCAGCTGTGATTCTGGAGCCCGTAGTCGGCAACGCCGGGTGCATCGCGCCTGCGCCTGGTTACCTCGCCGGTCTGCGCGCCATCACGCAGCGCGAAGGCGCGCTCTTGATTGCCGACGAAGTGATGACCGGCTTCCGCGTGGCGCTGGGCGGAGCGCTTGAGCTTTACGGCGTTGACGCTGATCTGGTCACGCTGGGCAAAATTGTCGGCGGGGGATTGCCCGTGGGCGTCTTCGGCGGCAAGCGCGCCTTCATGGACCTGCTCGCCCCGCTCGGTCCCGTTTACCAGGCCGGAACCCTCAGCGGCAATCCGCTGGCCATGGCCGCGGGCATCGCCACCGTCAGCTATTTGCAGGAGCACGCCGCTCAGGTTTACCCGCAGCTTGAAGCCACGGCCAAGGCCGTCGCCGAAGGCGTGGCTGCCGAAGCCGTCCGCGCAGGCGTTCCGCTGACCCTTAACCGCGTCGGTTCCATGTGGACCTGGTTCTTCACGGCGAATCCCGTCGCAAACTACACCCAGGCTGCCGAGAGCGACACAGCCGCCTTCGGACGCTTCCACCGCGCGATGCTCGATTGCGGCGTCTGGCTTCCGCCTTCCCAATTTGAAGCAGCCTTCCTGAGCACAGCGCACGGTGCGGAAGAGGTCGCCGCCACCATCGCCGCCGCTCGCGAGGCTTTCAAAGCTGTCACTGCCCGATAGGCCGGAATGGCTTGTTACTCGCTCCAGCCTTTGGCTCGCTCCACGGTTCGCAGCCATTGTCCGTCGTCTATCTTCGGAGTCCAGTCAAGCACGCGGAGCGGGCACGCAGCAAATCTGTCCGAGAGTTTGTGAAGGCTGAGTGTTAATATCCAAGGAAAAAGGCCATGCTCTTAGAGAAGCATTTGAGGAGGAGCAATGATCGACCTTTGCTGCCCAAAGTGCGGAAGAATTCGCCATGTGCCAGACGAGTACCTCGGTCGCCTTCTAGAGTGCGCTGGCTGTGGGCAAATCATCCCTGTTGCACCGCAGGCCAACCCATTCATCTCATCGTTTTCCGCCGGGAAGTCAACGAATGAGAGATCAGAGCAAGGTGCGGTGTCAAAGACAAAAGATTGGCGAAGAACAACTGTGTTAAGGCGGCTCCGCTTGAGCAAGCGTACAGGGACTCTCCTGCTCTTGGGCCTGATAGGGGTTGCCTGGATACTTATGGCTCGAATTGAATATTCAAAGCAACAAGACCAATATGACAAGGAGATAGCGGATCGAGTTGCGGCGAAAGATGCTCAAGAGCACCAAAGCGAAGTCGCCAAAGAACAAGCAGCGTCAAATGCTCCCACAGATGGCGGCTGGGACGAGAGCAGCGCGGTGCCTCTAAACGGCAAAGAACAAACAGTGTCAAATGCGCCCGCAGATAGCGCTCAAGAGACTGGATCAAGCGGATCTCCGTCAGGCAACGTCTCCAACCCCTTCCATGCGCCATCGGCTACAAGCCCCAATCGTTTCTATATTCCAGGCAATAATTCCATCGCTGGCCAAGCGCCCGCGGCAAGCGGTGAAGAGGTCACCCCGGCCAAGCAAAAGCCACATCGCGACTTGGGGGTTGACCTTGCAATCCCGATCCGCACCCGCATCCCACTCATGGATTCGCCGGAGTCAAATGCTAAGCAGATCAGGGCAGTCTCAGACATAGACCTGCTCGTTCTAATAGACCGAGAGCCAACACATGACTGGTACAACGTTATTGACGTTCGTACGGGCAAGGAAGGCTGGGTCAACGGGGACGATGTCCGGATCAGCTTGACCAAACACCCGATACCTGCTGCAAAGTTTTCCGAAGAGTATGTTGGCCCAGACGCCGCACCAGAGGTCGTGGTTGCGAACCAGACCAGCGGGCACCTAAGCCTAAAGGTTGAAGGGACATTCTACACATTGAAACCTAATTCCCAACTCCCAGTGGCTGTATCCGCCGGGACATTCAGTTTTTATGCGACGGAGCCGGGCGCGATACCAGCACAAGGACGACAAGAATTCAAACGGGGCTATCGCTACACTTGGAAATTTTGGATTGAGACAAGCTACTCCAAGTTCCCATAGCGTAAATGCCGGATGCCTTATGCCTCGGCTCGACATCTGGCGAGAAGACAGAAGCCAATTCGGCGGGATTTGCGTCCGATTTGCGGAGAATTACTTCCCCTTGGCACACAATGTTCATTAGAGGCCTGAGCGGGCAACGAGGTCCAAAAGATGCCGAGCGCCAATTAGGTCGCGCTGGAACCGGAGAATCCTGTCTGGGATTCGCCCGGTCCGTACCC
>Ga0255352_1000703_pt1 | contig 18213 bp, 18 predicted proteins | sample HBST0metaG_FD_189939 | JGI IMG/M metagenome (GOLD analysis project Ga0255352, IMG submission 189939) | Peat soil microbial communities from Stordalen Mire, Sweden - H.B.S.T0 | ecosystem: Environmental > Terrestrial > Soil > Wetlands > Peat | place: Sweden: Norrbotten County, Stordalen Mire...
CCCGTTCGGAGATCGTCTTGAGCGCCATGAAATTGCCCATGACAAGTCCAGCGGTGATCGTTGCGAGGACGCCAGACAAACCAAAATGATCCGCTAACAGAAAAGACCCATAAGCGGCAACAGTGGTAACGGTTATCTCGACAAGATGATCGTCCGTACGCCCTGCGAGCAAGAGCGCCGCAAGCGCAACCAGGGCGCCGCAGAGTATGCCTCCCAGGATTGTCTTCGCGAGCATCGCGAAAATCCCTAGCGATGTGAGATGCTGCCCAGAAGCCAAGGCAAGGACTATGCCAAAAGCAACTGCAGCGGTGCCATCGTTGAAGAGACTCTCAGCTTCGATCAGTACCAGCAAACGGCCATGAGCCTTTGCTTCCTTGAACGTGGCAATGACAGAAACCGGATCAGTCGCAGCAATGAGCGCGCCAAACGCAAGAGCACTCATCCATTGCCACTTCGCTAGAAAGTGCATTCCCGCCGCAGTTACGGTCGCAGAGAAAATGACTCCAAGTGTCGCCAGTACAACAACCACAGAAAAATCACGGCGCAATTGATTCCAATCAATGTAATACGCGGCGTGAAAGAGAAGCGGGGGAAGCAATGCTGTGAAAATGAGGTCTTTAGTCAGTTGGATGTTAGGCGCAAAGGGCAGCACAGCAAGAAGTATTCCTGCCACCACGAGGCCAACGCTGTAGGGAAGCTTTAGTCGCCTGGTCAGCATAGCCACGACGGCTGCTATTAAAAGCAGAAATGTCCCGGTTTGGAATTGGTACTCCATGCGTTCTCCCCGTTTCCCATTCGTCCAAGTTGGCCCGGAACTTCCGTCGCGTATTCAGAATAGGCTATTTTTGCCCAACCCCCCGAAAAGGACTAGTTGGTAAAGTGTTCCAGACAAATATCAATAGAATGAGCAAGTTAGTTAAAACTGGGAGAGCACACTTCGATCAGATTCTCCCGCCGAGTTCGAATTGGCCAGACGTTATGAATCAATGGTTTGCAGGCAGGGGATAACGCCTCTCGATGCTAATTTTGCCTTTTCGGGGGGTTGGGCAAAAATAGCCATGTTCTTGGTCGAACTCGGCGCTGATAATCGTCGCATCCACGATGGTGCCCGTGCTGATGTGAATGCCCTTGCTGTCGAGATATAAATTCACCGCGTCCAACATTTGACCACATAAATCGCGATCTTCAAGCAAGTGGCGGAAACGCAGGATCGTACTCTCGTCGGGCGCGGCAGCCACGCCCAGATCCACACCGGCAAAGCGGCGCAGCACCGGCGACTCATAGAACGCCTCTTCCATACCGGGGTCGGAAAGCGAGAACCACTGTTGCAGAAAGTAAGTGCGCAACATGATCGTGAGGCCCACGGGCTGGCGACCGTTGCCCGCCTTCGGATAGTGAGGCTCGACCAACGCCAACAACGCCGACCACGGCACCACTTGCTCCATCTGGTCGAGAAACACTTCCCGCTTGCTCTTCCGGCTATGCTTCTCAAAGATCGCTTGTGACGCCAGTGTTAGTTGCCGCATCGCGCTTACCCTCTACTTATCACTCTATCCAAGCAGGCTGTGGATTTGGGACTTGTGCAGAGGGTCCTTAGGCAGGCTCTCAATTGATAACCGTTCAAATGCATTTAACCGACCGTGAACAGCTGTAAACGCGCATTGACAACGCGGTTCCTACAGGACGAGCGCAGATCAGATCTGCGAAGGTGGCGCAGACTAGGTCTGAGGTCAGCTGCCGCAAAATCTAAAACTGAGGAAGCCATCGTGCGCCTCGAAGGTTCCCTCATCCTCGTGAGGGGCTTGGGCGACACAGCTTCGAACGTGTGCTCAAGGCGCTACGCGATATGTTGACTGTGCAGTAACATGTCAGCTCCCCGCCAGCGCCGCAACCTCAGGCGCGTACCCCTTCAGGTGATCTTCGATACGGACCTTGCCAAGGTTCACGGCGAGGCTCCCTCCTGCTCGCAATACGCACACGTCGCTGATCCCCATAAAGCTGAGTGCCTTGCGAAGCACCGGCGTGACCAGGTCATCTGCCTCGCTCGGCTCGCCTGCGTTGTAGCTGTCGCGCGACACCACGATCAGCCTGGCTTTCTTGTTCTCCAGCATGCCTGGCCAGCCGGGGGCCAGGCGGAAGGTGCAGCCAGGCCGCACCACGTAATCGATCCACGACTTCAGAACCGCGGGAATGGTGAAGTTGTACATCGGCGTGCTGATCAAGAGCACATCGGCGGCCTGCAGCTCTGCAATCAACTCGGCTGAGAGCGCAAGCGCCTTCTGCATCTCTGGAGTGCGCTCCACGGCAGGTGGGGCATACACACCCGCGATCCAGTCGTTGTCCATGTAGGGAATGCGCGATGCGTTCAGGTCGCGATGGATCACAGTACCACCTGGGTTGTGCTCTTGCCAGTCTGCGACGAAACGCTTTCCAAGAGCGCGCGAGATCGATCGGTCTCCGCGAGGGCTTACATCCAAAGCAAGCAGGATTGGCATGGCTTATTCCTTTCGGTTGAGTTTGAAGTTGGGTAAGGCTTACAGGAGCGTAAAACCGCCGTCTATGACCAATTCTGTTCCCGTGGCATCCGCTACAGAGTGATGCTGTGAGGGAAGAAGTGATCGCTTACGTATCCAGATACAGAACGATTCAGGAGAGCGCGGGATAGCTCGTGTAGCCGGCAGCGTCTCCTCCATAGAAAGTCGTTGGGTCTGGTTCATTCAGAGCGGTTCCGAGTTGCAGCCGCCTTGGGAGATCTGGGTTGGCTAGAAAGGCGCGGCCGTATGCGACAGCGTCGGCATGCCCGGTCTGTACTGCTTCCTCTCCCTTGGGCCCGTCATATCCGCCATTCACGACGTAGAGACCTTTCCAAAGTGTTCTCAGCTGAGCTGACATGGCGAGATCCTCCTTGCTGCTTCCTTTGCTGTTCTGCGCGGTTTCAACGACATGAAGGTACCCGAGCCCATAGCTGTTTAGTTTTGCAACCGCGACTGAGAAGGTTTCCAGTGGGTTGTCGTCCGTCATGTCGTTAAAACCACCCGTCGGAGAGATTCGCACACCCACCTGCTCGCTATCCCAGACTTCGAGGACACGTTCAAGTGTTTCAGTTAGGAAGCGGACTCGATTCGACGCAACGCCTCCATATTCATCGGTTCGCCGATTCGATCCTGTTTTGAGAAATTGATCGATCAAGTATCCATTCGCCGCATGAATCTCGACCCCGTCAAACCCGGCTTCTTTTGCGTTGCCGGCTGCTCGCCGATAATCTTCCAAGGTCTCTTTGATCCCGCTAGCTGTCAAGGCAACCGGCTCCGAAACGGGTGCCAGACCCGTGGCAATCAGCGTCTGGCTATTGGCACGGATTGCGGAAGGAGCTACTGGCTGTGCATTGTTCGGCAACAAGGACGTATGAGAGATTCGGCCGACATGCCACAACTGAAGGAAGATTCGGCCACCGCCTTTATGAACGGATTCGACGATTCGGCTCACCTGGTACTCGGCATGGGGAGAGCCCCGGACGGTGAACATCAACGCGCCGCTGGTCCAAAGCGGCAATGGCACGCCTCCCGATCCCACGGCTGCTCTGCTTGCGCCTCGGCCCGGCGCACCGAACTTGAACGTCTTTGAGTATCAGAACTCGGCCCACAACAGCGGAAGCGTTGTCTATGCGGGGATTGAGCAGAAAGGCTACAAGCGATGGACGCTGAACTTGGGATTCTGGAACGCGAACTTCAAAAGCAATTCCTGGTCGCCGCAGTCCAGCTATAGCATGCAGGGCGAGTCTGCGCGGCCCGATTGGCAGTCGAGCGGCGCCCTGGCTGAGAATGACTTGAAGTTTCCCTACAAAGTTGAATTGTCGACGCAAGTCTACTGGCACTATGGGACGCCATACAACATCACCACAGGAACGGATGCAAACGGCGACGGCGACTTCAACGACCGGCCTTCCTATGCGTCTGCTGCCGGCGATGGAGTGTACAGCACGCCTTTCGGACGGATGACGACGAATGCGGTGAACGGCGATGTGCCGCGCAACCTGGGAACCATGCCTGTGATCGTGCATATGTATTCCAATTTGAGCCGTGCTTTCGATCTGGGCGCAAGAGATAAGGACCACCCGCGCACGGTCACATTCAATGCTCGCGCGGTCAACCTGCTGAACCATACCAACGTCACAGCAGTGGGAACCGTCGTCTCTTCACCCAGCCTCGGACAGTCGCTCGCTGCAGAAGCAGCACGGCGTGTTGAGCTTGGGGTACGGTTCGCGTTCTAGAGAGACCGCTGGACCGTCTCAATTCCATAGTCATCGCGATGCCGCGGTCGTTGTGTTCGTCTTCTATACCTCTGGAGCCCGACTGGTTTGCACATAGGGCAGTGAGTGAATTATGAACGGACCAAGTCAGGAAGACGCGTTATCGCACTCTCGCTCGTCGCAAAATGCATGAGCAGCAATTCGAGATGAGCTGAGAGCCAGGCAAGCCGCCAACGTTAGGTCCCCTATACAGTGATTACGCAGCCAATCATCAGACTGGTCAGAGGCGACCTAGCGGAATGCCATGCAGGTTTGCGGAGAACTTCTCAACTCCCGCTTCGGCTACGTCTCCATCTCCAGCGCCAGCAACGAGGCTAGTTGTTTACCGACGGTATGAACAGGCAGCCTCAACTCTGCGCCGATGTCTCCAAAGTATGAGTCCTCCTGAGTGGCATTAAGTGATACCAACTGATTTTGCAATGGCGTTGGCAATGCAGGGCGCAGGAAACTGGAAGTGTTCGTCAAAACAATCCGGCGGAAGAAAACCGTACTGGCCTTTGGTGCATGATGCATGAAATGGACTTTTCTGCAGTGGGCGGCAGTTCAGACTGTTGTCTTCAGTGAAAGGCAGCGGTCAGTGAACGCTTTCACAAGATCACACCAAAGCTCAAAAGAATGTCGCATCCTGCGAACCAATTTCCCTTGCGATGTGAATTCAATCAATGGCAGACTCGTCTCAAGCCATTCCGGGACTGTTCTCGACAGTCCAAGAATCGCGACCACATCCGTCGCTTGCATCCCAAGCGCGAATCCAGATCGTACCGACCTGTGAGAGTCAGGTCTGGTGCTCTTTCGCAACGGGTGTCTCAGGAAAGATAGGCGGTAGATAAACATTTCTCATTCTTTTGCCTTGGACAGAGATAAGACTCGGACCGGATTGGCCATGAACCAACCGATTCTGTAGTGCCCCCAAAGCGAGGCGTGTATGGCAAATCTTCCCCCATCCTCTGAGGGCTCCAACGGCTGGAGTCCGGAGGCCTTGGCCCTTGCCGCTCAGGCCAAGGTCCTCTCTGGAAACAAACTTGAGCAGTTGGTAGTTCGATTGCAGCGCAACACCGGGCGTCCAAGCGAACAATGCTGGCGCTTCGTCATCCAGTACGGACTCAAAGGGAGAGTAGCCAATCGCCGCTGGGCGGACGAGGAAGTTGATTTCGTGCGCGAGGAAATTGTTAAGCGGTCTGTTGATGAGATTGCGAAGAAACTCGGTCGCACACCCCAGTCGGTTCGAAGCATGTTGCAGAGGAATCGCCTCGGAGTACGAGAGATTCGCTGCGACCTCTTCTCTCTGGAGAGTCTTGCAAGAGCGCTGCATATACGAAAGGACGAGATTCGTCTCTGGATCGAGCAGGGATGGTTGCAAGCCTCCGTTTCGACACACGGCAGAAGGCGTTCCTACACCATCACTCCCGAATCGCTAGCGGACGCCTATAAGCGCCATCTGCCTGATCTCTTGAAGCGTGGTATTCCCAATCAGTCTCTGTTCGAAGCCTATGTCCAGTACGTGCATTCGCCGAAGCATACTGTCGGCGAACAGCTTCTCGATGTCCGCCGGGACAAGCGGGAACGGGCGGCTTACGCAGCGATCAATGGGAGCGGTATGCAGCAAGAGACACCGCAGGAGGAAGACGACAATGATGATGATGATGACGAGGAAGAATATCGCGTCAGCTTCAGTCGAGACACGGAAACCAGAAACGAGCGAGTCACCTCGTCAGACTGATTGCTGTGAGTTCTGCGGCGCTAGCCTGCGCTCGGTCCGGCCCTCTATCGGCGAAACGGCCGTCAACGCCGTCTGTGGCATCTTGCTGCTGACAGCGCTCACGCTCGCCGGGCACTTTGCCGATAAATGGTTGGAGCGGAATGGGCACGATGTCTTCGACCCGCCGATCTGGCATGAACCGTTGGACAGCTGGAGTCTTTGAGTGGACGCACCGTCGGACCGGATCAACCGGACTTCAACGCGAATGCGTCACTCTGGCCTGATCTCCTCCATTGAGTGGAGGTCCAACTCCGAAGTTCAGCGGATCTGGTCCAAAGGTCATCTAAGCGCATCGGGCCGCTGAGAATGAATTGGAACAATGAACAATCATTGTCAATGTCAAGCTCTCTGAGCATTGCTTAAATGCGGGGCGGAATTAGTTACGAAAGTGTGCGGGACACAAGGACGGCATGAAACTAAGTGCACTTCCGGAGAGTCATTCACGCATAGCCACTCCAAATGGGGGCTTTCAATGGAGCAGATCGCCACCAGACTTCGGGCCATCCGGCAGAAGTGGGGGCTTACGTTGCGAGAGGTGGAAGAACGCAGCGAGGGTCTCGCACAGGAATGGGGCAATCCTGCGTATAAGATCTCCGCAAGCTGGCTGGATCGGATTGAACGGGAGAACCGGCGCCTGTCCGCCGCAAAGCTGATTGTTCTTGCTGCCATCTATAGCATCCCATCGGAACAGTTGCTTGCATTATGCTCCCGCGCAAACGTCAAACCTCCCAATTGCAAGAATGTCTCCCGTCCCAATACAACGCTTCTACTGACGAAGGGACCGCTTGAGCAGCATGCACGATTGTGGCTTCCCGACAGCATCGCCATTGAGCCTGTGCCGGATGAGACTACGCTTCTGTCTCCAGAGAAGCATATTCCCAGTCGTTACCTGCGCGGCATTATCGGCCGTCGCGACAAAACGATGGACCCGATGATCCGGCCAGGGTCGATCGTTCTGATCAACACCCAAAAGAGAGCCATTGCTTCCCGTAAGGAATGGAAGAACGAATTCGACCGCCCGGTCTATTTTCTGTTCACCCGTGCCGGCTACATTTGCGGCTGGTGCGAACTCGACAAGAATGCGGAGTGGTTGACCTTGGCTCCCCATCCCTTGTCGTATGCCCCCGGACAGCGCTGGAAGTATAGAAAGGAAGTAGAAGTGGTTGGCCGCGTCTCTGTCGTTATGCTGCGCCTGGAAGAACCCATGTAGTCGCTATAAACGGTACGGCGCTTCAGCCGCGCAGTTCAAGAGGCTCAATCCTCGACAACTCAGAGAGCCTCTCGCAAATCGGCAAGCATGGCGAGGTTGCCTCCTTCATAAAGCGCGAGAACTCGGCGCGTCATCAGATAGTACGCCGCCACTGCCGGCTGGGCGTACATCGGGAAGGCGCTCTCGAGCTTCCCGGTCTTCTGCGCGCCCTTCAGTCTTTCCACATGCCACTCGATCTCCTTGGCGCTTAGGCGCAGCTGTTCTGCAACGGCAAGGGCTTCCGGGTACCATTGCTGGACATAAAAGGCCAGGTCAATCAATACCGCGCAATTGGCCTCCAACATCTCGAGGCCCTTGAGGCCTCCGACCAGCTTCCAAATCTCTGATGGTTCGAGCGCGGCACTGCCCTCATCCTTCCGCCGCTCGCCGGATTCGTCGATGATATCGAGCGCCACTTCCGCAATCGAGCTGCGGTTTACAATCGTCAACCGCGTCAAAAGCTGTCTCCAGTCTTTCTGGGAGGATTTCTGCGCGCGGCGAAAGTGATACACCGCAATCACAATGAGAGCCATTACGAATACTGCGACGGCGATCAGGAACCAGACAGACCCCTTGTTCACGATCTTCTCCTCGCGCGAACCCTCTCAAGATCGGAATCCACCATAGTCTGCAAATGAATCAACTGTCCACGAAAATTCTTGGATAGCTTTCGGGGGCGGGGCTCATCCCGCCAGAGCATTACGATCCAATAGGCTACACAGACCAGATATGCGCTCATGCGGAAATGCGACAGCATCGTGTACGTCTGTGTGTTGCGACTCACACCGAGGTAGCTGTGCCCGGCTTCTATCAATACATCGATGAGCGAGTAGACGCCCAGTCCTTGGGAGATTCGTGCGACATGCGTCCTCCATGGTAGGCCAGCTTTTACAGCAAGGACAATCATTCCGACAAACAATTCGCTCATGCAGGCAGATGAGAAGAAGGTCCCTTTGATTACAACGACCTGCATCCATAGCCTGGCGTGAGGGGTCGCGAGCCATGTCAGTCCTGCTGCCACGACAATGCTCACGATGACTAACCAGGCAAGCGCGCCACGCAAATCCCGGGCCCATGATCCGAGCGGGCGAAACGTCAGAGAGTACATTTCGTAGACCACGGCAAGTTGTAAAGCGGTGTCAAGTATGGCCAGGGACCAGTAAGTATAGAAGTAGCTGGCCTTGGTCCCGTAGAGCTCGACCAAGACTAGCGCGATCGTTCTTCCAATGTTCGAGATCACGAATGCAGTAAAGATCGGGAAGACCATGAAGCGGCGGCGAATCAGAAGAACGGAGAAGAGTATGAAATGTGCGCCAAGGCCAGCTGCCCAGAAAAGAAGATCGAGACCCGTCAGATGCATCTACATCCCTCCGTTCGGGCAGCCGCCTTTGGGTATCATGCATTGGATTTTACGCCAGATTGATTAGCGTCAGAATCAAACTCACGATGTCCGGTTCGATCGGTTCGGGATCGGTTCCAGTCACTCCGTCCGTGGTTACGGATGGAGGATTGGTGGACGTTGAGGTCGTGGTTGAGGTCGAGCCCGTACCTGAGGCGAGCGCCCGGTCAACGGGACCTGCCAATAGTACGAGAAGTAGAGCGAATGCCAATTTGCGAGCTTTGTACTTGAACATGGGACAGTCTCCTTTTGAGCGCAAATGTGCGCTGGGCGGAGACTAGTGATTGCAAGCAGGAAAGCCGAGGCATTCCTGCGATAAGTTGCTTATTGGAAATCTTATTGGCTGGTTGCTACTCTTACCTGCTCCATCGCAAAAGCTCATAGCTGGGCGAATTAACCCGTAATCCGAAAATGTTTTATCTTTGCGGTTTCGGATAGGCAACAGGAAGCTGATCTTCGTTGAATTCTCGTCGCACGACGCGCGAGGAATCGAAGTGCCGTAGTTCAGACTTTGAAGGGCCGACTTTCAATCCGCGTAAAATCGAAGTAGGACAATGGCAAACCTGAAGTACGGCGAAAAGGACGACTTTGAAGCACTGCTAGGCATGAAGACCGGCTACGTGCTCGATTTCACGAACCGCCAATTCCGCGAATTCGTGCTCGATAGCGTGCGACTTGACATTGACGATCCAACAATCGGCGGCAACGGCTCAAAGGCGGTTCGGCTCCGGCATTCTTGGAACAGCCAGCCCGATCACATCTTCGGCCGGGTCCTGAAAGATCTGGTCGAACGTACGCATGACGGCAATACCACGCTCCGCAAGAGATGCGCGGCGGCTGCGGAGCGCCTTACGCAGTCCGCCGCAGTCCATGACGCGAGCGTAATCTCCGAGCTCTCCGGCATAGAGGATTTTGAACAATTGGCCGCGGGCATCCGGGATTCGATCGAAAAGAATGAGCCCGAGGCCGGGCTCGACAGGCTGCACACGTTCACGGTGAAATTCGTCCGCTGGGTTTCCGAGCGGCGCGGGATGATCGTTGATCGGGACAAGTCCCTGAACGCCATTTTCGGTATGTACGTGAAGAAGCTCCAAGAGCTCAAACTCATCGACTCCCGGATGACCGAGCTGATCCTGAAGTCGTCGATCTCCGTCCTCGACGCATTCAACGACGTGCGGAATAACCGAAGCCTCGCCCACGATAACGTGCTTCTGAACCGTGAGGAAAGCCTTCTCATCTTCAATCACGTGACGACCGCCATCCGGTTCATTTGGGCGCTTGAGCAGTCGATCGGCAGGAAGGAAGCCGCCACTAATGCTCCGTAGGGCGGTTTATCTTTCCTTTGGGAAGGGGCACCCTTGGTGGGTTGCCAAACCACCCGAGTCGTCGTAACCCTCGAATTCTCGATCTGGAGCGCAAAGTCGGCATGGCAGCTGGGATCTCGCGAGCTCAGCTCGACTGGAGATCCCGTCGCAAAGGGTGTTTCTCAATACCCATATCGCACTTAGTCCGCTAGTATGAAGGCCATGGATATTCCAGGCTTATCGACGCTTTACGCGATTCTGAAGCGTGACATCGAGCGAAAGAACGATATTCTGACTCAGCGCAAGGACCTGGCCGGGCAGTTGCTAAAGAACTGCCAAGCATGGTCGCAAGTGTTACTCACCACTTTCGATACTGCTATCGAGAGATGGAGGGTTGAAGGACGCGAGGCCGCGGAACGCGAAATTATGGATCAGCAAAATGACTTCATGAAGCTGGACTATTGGAGTTTGGGAACAGAGAGTCCAATTCTGAGGTTCTTGGACGAAGACGAGCGATTCAAACCGTTCGTTGCCTCCTGCATCGACTTCTATCAGTCGGCACTATCAGTAAAGCGGTTAGTATGGGGACAGATTGAGGATCATCCGGGACATTACATCACCTCCCATGAAACGGATGTCGGCGTCATGGTTGCTCTATGGAAGGCAGAAGTTGAGAGAATGCTCCACGATGTGAGCCTACAGCACATGGCAGTGAAGGTTCTGACCCCGAAGTAGGCCGAATTACTTCCGCGTCATTCGCTCTCAAGCTATCGACGATCGTCATCGTAGTCTGACCACAGGGAGGCCATCTCTCGTCGCGGCTTGGTTAAATGAATCCCCCATAAGTCGACCAGTGCTAAGGACATGGTGCCGCGGGACCGAGGGGGACATTCACCCGCCATTGACAACCCTTTAGTCGACTCCCTCAGTGGAAATCGTGAGACTGCACATCTAAACTCGTGACGTTGAGCGGTGCGATGTGTTGCGCCTTCACATGTATAACGCCGTCCTGATTCTGCAAAGCCCCTTCGACGAGGAGGAATCTGCTTCGCGTTACGACCAGACGATCACGTTCATAGAGATCGGGCGTGACAATCACGTTGGCGATGCCGGTTTCGTCTTCCATCGAGATGAAGATGAACCCTTTGGCTGTACCCGGCCGCTGCCGCGCGATCACGCAACCCGCCGTTCGGACGAACACACCGTCTCGGCACCCTCGCAGATCCCGCGCAGACAAGACCCCATGCAATCGCAACTCGAGGCGTCGATAGTACATCGGGTGTTGGCCTACGGTTAAGCTTGTACCGGAATAATCTGCAACGAGGCGTTCTTCGATGTTCATTTGTTGAAGCGGCAAGCTCCGGCCCTCCTCACTGAGCCAATCGCTGTCTTGCCGCAGAAGCGGTCCTTCCGGTTTCCCGGCCCATTCGACCTGCCACAGCGCGTCACGACGATGAGCGATCCCGTCGATCTGGTTAAGGGCGCCGATCCGAGCCAAGAGCGTGAGTTCCTTTCGGTTCAGCGATGGAACCCGGAGAGCGAGATCATCGGCAGAGCGAAACGATCCGTCCTTCTGGCGGGAAGTGGTCAGCACATCCGCGGCTTGCTTCCGCAAACCTTTCGCATACCCCAGGCCCAGCCGCAGTGTGAGCGCGCCACTTTCGTGTTCTACCGTGCATGCCCAATCCGACACCTGCACGTCGATTGGCTTCACACGGAGGCCGTGTCTTTGCGCGTCCTTGACCAGCACTGCGGGCGAATAGAAGCCCATCGGCTGATTGTTGAGAATGGCGCACGTAAAGGCGGCAAGATACTTCACTTTGAAATACGCCGAGGCATAGGCAATCAGGGCGAAGCTCGCCGCATGGCTTTCGGGAAAGCCGTACAACGCAAATGAGCTGATGTGCTGCACGATTGTGTCTTGCGTCTTCGCATCGATCCCTTTGGTTGTCATGCCGGCGCGGAGCTTGCCTTCGAGATTCTTCATGCGCTCCCACGAACGGCGCATGCCCACGGCCCGGCGCAGCTCTTCGGCCTCCGCGCCGGTGAAGTTGGCGACGGTCATGGCGATGCGCAGCAATTGCTCCTGAAAAAGCGGCACTCCGAGAGTACGTTTCAGTACCGGCTCCAATGAAGGATGAGGGTAGGTGACCTCTTCTTTCTTCTGCCTTCGCCGGATGTAGGGATGCATCATTTTACCCACGATCGGGCCGGGCCGAATAATGGCGACCTGGACAACAACGTCGTAGAACCTTTCTGGATAGTTCTTTGGCAGTGACGCCATTTGAGCGCGGCTTTCCACCTGAAACATTCCGACTGTATCCGCCTTCTGAAGAGTGCGGTAGACCTCCTCGTCTTCCGGCAACTGTGCAAGATCCACTCTGTCGCCGTAATGTTCGGGAATCAGTTCAAGACAATCCTTGAGTACCGCCATCATCCCCAATCCGAGCAGGTCCACCTTGATAATGCCGAGATCAGCGCAGTCTTCCTTATCCCACTGGACGACGGTCCGTCCCGGCATGGAGGCCCGCTCAAGGGGCACGACGTGATTCAACTGCCCCTGGCAGATGACCATGCCGCCCGAATGCTGGCCGAGATGACGCGGCAGGTCCTGGATTCTCATGCAGAGTTCCAGATATTTGGCGATACGCGGATGATGAATGTCGAAGCCTGCATTCTGAAACGAGTGCGCCATCGTATCGTTCTTACCCCGCCACTCCCAACTGCTCACCAGACTGGAAAGACGGCCCAGAGATTCAGAATCAAAGCCCAAAGCCTTGCCCACTTCGCGCGCAGCGGACTTGCCTCGGTACGTGATGACATTGGCGGTAATCGCGGCGCCCAGCTCGCCGTAACGCTGATAGACATATTGAATCGCCTGTTCGCGCTGCGCTTCCGAGGGCAGATCGAGATCGATGTCCGGCCACTCGCCCCTGCTCTCACTCAAGAAACGCTCGAAAAGTAGCTCCATACCCACCGGATCGATCGCCGTGATTTCGAGCGCGTAACACACAGCCGAGTTCGCTGCGCTGCCGCGCCCTTGGATCAGGATGCCATTGCGTTTCGAGAACTGAACGATGTCCCAAACGATCAAGAAGTATCCTTCGAAGCCGAGTTTCGCGATCAACGCGAGCTCATGTTCGACCTGTTTCTTTGCTCGTTCAAGCAGGCCCCGATCGTTCTTCGGTCCATAACGGCGCTCGACACCTTCCGCCGTGCGCTTTCGCAGAAAGCTGTCCATTGTTTCGCCATCGGGCACCGGATAGCCTGGGAACTCGTAACCGAGATCGTCCATTTGAAACTTCAGCCGGGACGAGAGTTCGGCTGAATTCTCTGTGGCTCCGCGGACATCGCGGAAGAGAGCCGCCATCTCAGATGCCGTTCGGAGATGCCGCTGACTATTGAGCGCGAGGAGTCGCCCCGCTTTGTCGAGTTCGCTGTGATTGCGGATCGCCGTGAAGAGATCAAGAATCTCCCGGTCATACGCGGTGGCGTAACGGACGCCGTTGGTCGCGAGCACCGGCAGATTCAGGGAACGGGCGATGCGGACGGCCGCCTGATTCCTCCACTCTTCTTCGCGCTCCTTGTGGCGCTGCACCTCGACATAGACATTGCGCGGACCGAAGATCTGCGTCAGCCGCTCGACGATCGTGCGGCCTTCTTCTTCTCCGCCACGCATTAGAGCGGCAGCCAGAGGGCCTTCATCGCCGCCCGTCAGACACACCAACCCATCAGCGTATTGCTCGAGATCGTTGAAATTGGCCGCGCCCTCCTGCTTCGTCGTCTCGCGCATCTTGAACTGGGTAATGAGCTGGCATAGATTCTGATACCCTTCGCGAGACTTGCACAACAAGGGCAAACGCGCAGGCTCAGCCACGCACCTATGCGGCAGCCAGGCTGGAGGCGTAAGGCGCGGGCCGAAGCTCGATACCGCGACCTCTGCGCCAACATGCGCACGCACACCATTCCGCTTCGCGCTGGTATGAAATCGCGCTGAGCCGTAGACGCCATTGCGGTCGAGGAGCGCCATCGCCGGCATCTCCAATGCAGTCGCGCGCTCGATCAACCCCTCCGGTTGCGAAGCCCCTTCAAGAAAACTGAAGGCGCTCGCGGCGTGCAGTTCGACATACCGCTCAGTCATAGAGCGCCGCAACCTGCCAAGAACCCTGGATGAGGTCGCGCACCAGGCAGCAATGCAGGGTTGAGCCATCTTGCGCTTGCGCGACCAGATCCCACTGCTCCTGACCCCAGAGCGTCTGATTCCACCACTCCCCGCCAACTAGCCAGGGACCGTAAGCACTATCGATGGCATAGCGGCGTCCCCGGAAGACGAACATCGCCAGGCGTCCATTCTCGAACGTCACGGGAGCCGTTTCCGGCGGACGGATTTGCCTTGCCGAAGCACGCAAATCAACCGGACCAATCGCGGAAGGGTCGCTGGACAGCACCGTGAAGGGTTCCATACGGAAACCTTCCGGAGCGTGGGTATCCTCAAGCACCGCGCAGCCAACATTCTCTTCACCCACAATGGCGCGGATACGGGCGAGGGTCACGTCCAGCCGCGATGCCTCCGGCAACTGCGGCGAGAAGAGGCCGAGCTGCACCTTGCTGGTGCTGCCCGGCTCGGCATCCAATGCAACCGCCAGTATCACCGCCTGCGGCGGATGCGCTTCAAGATCGAGATGCAGCAGCTTGACCCAAAGCTGTTTCTCGTTGTTCGGGAGCGCGGGTCGCACAGTGCGCGAGTGTGTGCCTCCGCCGTCGAGCGCAAGTGTGATGGTGACGGAAGCCAGAGCAACAATCCGAGCCTCGGCCCGCAGAATCAGTTGATCGAGCATGACGCCTGCCACGAAGAGCAGCGAGTCGAGCAATTCGACTTGGGAATCAAGTTCCATCCGTTCCGAGAGCGTAAAGTGAGGCTCTACAGGCTGGAACAGATGCGGCAACTCCCCGCGCGCGAGTTGCCGGAGGCGCTTGCCGTCCTGCCCCATGCGGGCGATCAATTCTTTCTCCGGCAGAGCCGCCAGCATCCCCAGGGTACGAATGCCCCACGATGCAAAGGTCTCCGCCTGCATATCCGTCAGGTCGAGAACTGCGACCGGCAGGTTCGCCAGCGCGGTTGCTTCTTCGCCCGATGGAATCACTCGGACGGCGATGCGCAACGACGAGTCTCTGGCCGTGCAAGCTGCCGCATGGAAGTTGCTGCTGACGCTCACAGTGGCCGCAATGCCGGCCGCCCTGACCCGCTCAAGAAGGCTCCGGGCCAGCATCTCCGGCGACCCGAACAGGCTACCTGTGCCCGCTATGTCGATGCCACACAGAAAAGCTGTGTCTTCGCTGCGGTCTTCGACGCGCGGCGAAAAAGCGCCGGCACATTCAAGGAGAATGGCTCTTGTCTCGGCTTCCGTCTTGGGCGAGCGCGGCAAGACTACGGACGCGGGAAAGGTATCTACCTCTACGCGCGTCATGCCGCAGGTCATGCCCAGCAGTCGCGCCTTCGTATTCAGTGAGCAGACTTGTTCGAGTGGAGGGGCGCCTTCCATGACGACGCAAGGCTGGTCCCGCAACTCTGGCCGCAGCCGCAAGAGTGCTTGCGCGGGAAATTCCTTTGCGTAGAGGCAGGCATAGAGTTCGGCGGATTTGGTCATCTGGAACCTGCCCATGCGGTCCGGCTCAGCCAGTTCGCCGCATCTGTTCTCTGTGGCGGCTTGCGCAAAGGCACGACATTCTCCACCGTGCCCGTGAAGCGCCGGCGAACGACCTCTGTGCGATGCTCGATGCCGGTGAACACGGTTACTTCGTCGCGTAGTGCTTCCCCAGGCCCGAAACACAGCGACAACTCCGCGCTGCTCTTCGCGCAGGCGTATTGCGTCAACAGCAGGATGCTCGCCTGCGTTCTCTCGGCTGCGGCTCGGTAGCGGAACCACGTCGCCAGCGGCACCCGCGACGAGAACTCCGGCGCAACGCTTCCCAAGTCGAGCACGATTGCGCTGAAACCGCCGCCCTGCAAGAGCTGGTCCGTCACTCGCAATGCCTGATCCATCCGCGACCACGGGCTCATGGAACCAGATGGGCGAACTGCGGCGAGCGAGACCGGCGAATAGTTCGGCTCGAAGATCCCCGGCTTCGACCGTTGACGCAGTTGTGGTTCACCGCAACGGGGAGCAATCGCTTCTGGCCGCAGTAATCCGCTCACAGCTTCTGAAAGTCCTTTGACCTCGTTGCGCGGATGTCCGCTGCATCCTCCGCCATGCAATCCCTTCTTTGCCTCGGCAGGAACAAGATACTTCTCCGGCAGCGCGAAGCTGCGGCTTGCTCGCTGCGCGGTGCGCTGCGATCCGCCACAGCGCACCCACAAGAGGCGCGCCAAATCGACGCCGGTAGCCGCGGCCGAGTTCGGATCGAGCACATTCGAGACATCGATCCACGCGCAAACTTTGCCGGCCTCAGTCATGCGAGCAAGAAACGACAGAGCCACACTGGTTCGGCCGGAACACTCCGGGCCAACCAATTCGCTGATCAATCCAACCGGCAGCCCGCCCTTCAGGAGTTCATCCAACGCGTCAATTCCGGTAGCCGCAACTGCGCGAATGACTTTCGCCACTGGAGTCAGCGCGCCGGGAATCTTCCGCTCTAGCGCGGTTTCGATTTGCAAGCGGATTTGGGCGGCAGAAGGCATCGTCAAGTATTCGCCTTATTTTCGCCTATGCCCGTGCTTCAGTGTCAACCTTGTTTTGCATGGGAATCGGTGCAAACACGCCCTAAGTCGAAGATTATGAACGGCAAGAATAAACCTAGGCTGAGTTCGAACTGCCTTCGGGAAGTACCATGACCCCTCTGACATAGCGAACTGTGTTGAGCTAATAAGGGTGGCTCTAGATAAGATCGTGCGATGAGGGAGAAGTTGTGAAACGAGATGACAATAAGACCGATGGCATTATCCTCCTCGCCGAAGCCTATCCCCACGACGAAGAACAGATGGCGCTCACTCTCCAGTACGCCGAGTCCGCGGAAGACGCCTTGAATCACCAGTTCAAATTCAAAAGGTTCCTCATGCAAAAAAACACAGCGCATCTGCTATGGGAGGGCCTGTCGGGGATTTTGTTAGCGCCGGACACTGAATCCGCGTGGGAGCACATTGCCAACAATTGCCCTGAAGCAGATTGTCACTTTGATGAGGATGATTCCGCGCCGGAGGCGAATTGATTTTATGTGCGGGAGATACGGAAGACGGGCGGACAGGCAGCGAATTGCGGAGTGGTTCCATACCCACAATACCGATGTGTTCAACGGCGAATATTACGAGATCAATGACATCTCGTTTGCGCCTTCGTACAACATCTCTCCGGAGAGCATTCAGCCGGTCGTGCGGCTCGACCGCGACACAGGCGAACGTGTTTTGGCGCTCATGAAGTGGGGCTTGGTGCCTTATTGGTCGAAGACGCCAAAGGCCAATTTCAGCTCCATCAATGCGCGCTCCGACAAGCTAGAAAGCAGCGGCGCATGGCGAGAGCCATGGAAGCACCGTCGTTGTCTCATCCCGGCCGAGTTTTTCTTCGAATGGGAGCCTCTGACCAAGGAGGAGGAAAAGAAGAAGCTCAGCAAGCCATGGGCGGTATCGCTTGCGGATGAAGGACTTTTCGCCTTCGGTGGAATATGGGACCGATGGAGAGGACTGGACGAAGGCAAGAACCAGCTCATAGTCGAAAGCTTCAGCATCATTACGACGGATCCGAATGAGGTTCTGGAACCATTCCACAACCGTTGTCCACTCGTCATAGAACCGAAGGACTATGAGCGATGGCTTTCCCCGGCAGAATCGTCACACATGCCTATTGACCTGGTTCGGACCTATCCGGCAGAAGGAATGAAAGCTTGGAGAGTGGCGAAGCTACAAGGGAATGGCCCGCACCTGCTGGATCCGCTCGACGATTCGGGGGAATCCGTCCAATCCTTCTTTGCGGAGCATTGACCAAAACTCAAAGATTTCGAGGCCTCTGTTTGTGCCAGTCAGCCGGAATCTGATAGGTGCGAATTCGTCCGAATTGGGAGAAGTCGATCGAGGAGAGATCCGGTTTTGAGGATGGTGCGAAGCACGACTAACTTATCGTCAAATATCAGCGCGAGTCCGCTACCAGACTAAAGATGTGCGCTCCGTATTTTTTAACAATGCCGGGCCCTATACCCTGTACG
>Ga0255352_1000704_pt1 | contig 18203 bp, 20 predicted proteins | sample HBST0metaG_FD_189939 | JGI IMG/M metagenome (GOLD analysis project Ga0255352, IMG submission 189939) | Peat soil microbial communities from Stordalen Mire, Sweden - H.B.S.T0 | ecosystem: Environmental > Terrestrial > Soil > Wetlands > Peat | place: Sweden: Norrbotten County, Stordalen Mire...
GTGCCAAATTTGATGAGACAATCATATCCGCGCTGGTTTTTGTGACGTCCGATTCCATCCGCGCGCAATGCAAGTTGCTGATTAAAAAACATAAGCGGGAGTAGTTCAGTGGTAGAACGTCAGCTTCACCATTGATTCCCAGCCACTCTCAGAATTTAACCTCCTGAAATCTCATATAAATCCATCAAAATAAGGATGATAACAAGCCGCCAAGGCGGCTTTTTATTTGCCCCAAAATGTGTCTGTTTTTGCACACTTTTTGGTGATTTTTGGCATGTGGCTAGTAAAAGTGGCTAGTAAAAAACTACGCTAATTTTGGTCAAGATCGACTATCGAAGGTTACATTCCACCACTGAAGGAAATGCGTACCCCCTCAATGGAAGCAACGCCCAGTAGCAAAAGGGCAAGCGACGATTCCCAAAGCAGCTTCGTGACCGCCTGCAACTTAAACCGGGGGACCGGTTCAAGTTCTTCTTGCATCCTGACGGCGTCATCATTCTGCCCAAGATTTTCGCGTGCAGCCAGTTGCACGCTTCTCGGAACCAATCCTGAGCGCCTTCGGGTAAGATCATTCAGCGTCAGTGGTTACCGCCAGGATCAGACTCGAATTCGCCCGCGAAGGACATGAAGACGAAAGCGGCAAAGAAGGGCACACCGAAACAACCCCCAAGAGCCTCAAGGACCTCAAAAGCTGCATGATTCCAAGCTGTGCTCCGGCGGAGGAGCCTTGCCATAGGCTCCGCCATTTTCATGCTTCCTGCCCGTCTTCCCGCCCTTCATGAGGCTCGTACACACGATCAGGAGCTCCACTTTCATCCCACCCGACTGGGCAGTAAGCCCGCTGATCCTCGCGACTTTCTCACGTACTCATGCAAACACATTGGCGACAAACAAGAGCTGGGAAGCCTAAAGGCTTCACTTGCCGACAGAAGCTAGCTCTTCCAGAAGAGATCCTTTTAGTGACGCATCAACTTTGGCAGGATTGAGCTGATCCTGGCTTAGCGCAACTCTTGCATCGTCCAAGCGTCCCGCTTTCCAAAGCGCCCAAGCCAGCCAGAACCAGACCTTTTGTTGCGGATCGTCCTTGAGAATGGCGCGATACTGCTCCACGGCTTGAGAGTATTTCTTTTCGCGCATCAAGCAGAAGGCAAGAAGCCGATGGGGAAGAACCGAGTAAGGATCGAGCACCAGCGCCTGCTGAACATCGTTTTCCAATACTGCGAGCTTCTTCCCAGAAAGGTCCGAGAGGTCTTCCGGCGACTTGTACTTTGCCAATAGGCTTGTGACCGCGGCCTTTGCCTTCAGATGACGGTCATAGATTGACTTATCTATCTCCACGAGACTGTCGCGAAGCGCAATTGCACGTGCCGCAACAGATGCCTCCGAGGAACGAGCCAACACATCGAGAATCGAGAGGCTGTGATTGCTGAGAGGCGTCGCGAGATAACAGGTTACGGCAGCGAAACCTGCATCTGTCCGGTCGGGAAACAGCCTCCATCCCGCCGCAAACAAATCCGCTGCTTTCTCCTTGTTGCCTTGGTTTATGGCCATTTGGCCTGTACGCAGCAGCCGGGCATATTCGGCTTCAGCAATAGATTTTCTGATGAGCACATCCAAGTCATTGTGACTATCCAGTGGAGCATTCTGCCGAGCGGCCAGTAGGTCCCGGGTTGCGGCATCATAGTCCCGACTCGACATCTCCACAATTCCAAGCAGAGCGCGGTCTCTCCAAGTGGTGTCTATATCCGCCACCAGCTCGCGCGCAATGATGAGAGCAGGCGCTATTTCGTGCATATTCAGATAGAGACGTGTTTCTGCTACCCGATCTTCGTGTTGAATTGCGGCGCACTTCTCAGGTGTAGATGCGACCGCGTGCGACGCTGCGATCGCCTTTTGGCGTGCCGCAGCGTCGGCCAGCTGGTTGTTGAGACCGATCTTCAAAGCCTCAGAGAATTGTTCTTCTGCACCGAGCCAATCACCTTTTGCTTCTAGTAGCATCCCAAGATCGTAGTGTGGAAATCCATCTTTGGGCTGTGCGCTTGCGCAAAGCCGATAAGCCGAGATACTGCCCTCCAAGGACTTGTGAGCGACCACAGATTCAAAAGCTGCGCGGCATGGATCGATTGTAGGCTGCACCCATGCGACCGAAGAGCCAAAGAGAAGCCAAAGCGATAGAACCACCATAGAGTGCGCAATCATTGCTCACCCGCCTGCCTTCCATCAACAACAATTCCCCAGAAGCTTTTGAATCCCTTAACTATTTGTGCTGGTGCCAACAGATTTGGCACGATATATGCGCGAAAGGCAATCTCGTCGCGCTGGCTCGGATTTGCAGCAATGGCAGCATTTACCGCATCCGCGGTGGTGAGATCATAAGCCTTAGTCACGACCGCTCCGGCGAATTGATCTCGGAGAAAGTCAATGCCCGCGCTGAGCGGGTCGGTTCGAGAAGGTTGAGGATCTAATAGATTCGCGACACTCACGCTTGCGCCGCCGAAGCTCGTCCTATAAAGGGCGGTCACACGGTTCTCGTCGATCGCGCTGAAAGCGGCCGATGACGGTAGCCCGTTTGCTGTGTCGCTCATAATGTCATTTGCGACCTGCCTTATAGTGTTGGCGTACTGCTGCGCCTCTGCTGGGGGCAGGTTAACTAGGCCCGCGACCTGGTTTGTAAGGCTAGCAGTTGCGCTTGGATCAATGGAGCTGGCACCTGGGGATTGGCTTATGGCCCTGCCCGGTTGGGGGACTGGCTGCCCACCGGAACTTGATCCTTGGATGCTGGTGTCCGCCTCTGCTGCAGGGATTAACGCATTGCCGATCTTGTTGAGGAGTCCAAGGCTGCTAGATCCTGTAAGGTTGCTATCGGCCGGATCGTTCATGTTACCGGGTGCTGTTTCCGAAGTGCCCAGTGCTGCCTGATCGGCTTTCGATGTTGACTCACTCACGAAAGAGACCTGCTGATTCGCGGGCGGTGCAAAATCACTGTCAATCGGTGTGCAGGTGAGCACTGTCAGACACGGTCCCGACGCCTGAATTCCCTGGGCATCGGGACTCGGAAATGTGATGATGCTGACTCCTGGCATACTATCAGGCAATGTCTCTGGATGATTGAAGTCGAGTTCACGTGGACCGTCGTACTTGAGACTTCCGTCAGATGGAAAGTCGCCTTGTGTTGGGACTCCCGGTGTCCCAGATTGAACTTCTGCAAATAGTGCCGTAGCCTCGGCATCTGCCTCTTGTTGCGCCTCTGCTGAAGGTGACACGAGCCCACGGCTGAGCGCTGCTGCTCCGTAAAGTGAAGGATTGATGGTATTCATCGGTGCTGTTGGATTGAGCGGCTTGCCCCCATTGCTATTTCCACCGCTGCCGAAACTCGGACATTGGGGAAAGCAGTTATTCTGATAAGCCGCCAAGTCTTTCATATACTGTTGATTATTCGTCATACTGCCGCGTGGGTTTAGCAGCTGCCAGTAGTCCCATTTCGCGTCGAACAGAACCTCTGACTGTTTGGCCCAGGCCGTGTATTGCGTTCCCACTCCCGGTGTATTTGGCATGTACTGCTGCGCCGAGGAGTAAGTCTGGTTGGCCTGCGCCAGAGCCTGTGCATAAAGCTGCTGCAACTGTGGATCATTTCCTGGCTGTGGTACTCCTGTCCAGTTTTGCGTTTGAGCGTGACCGAGGCCGCTGAGTGCTATGGCGAGGACCATTGAACCGAAACGCATGCGCATTTCCTGACACTCCGATGTGGTTGACGAGCGGTTTCGTAGGGATACCGATGAATACGGTCATTTGGAACGACGGCTCAGCCACAGGAGCTGAGCCGTCTCCGCGCTCATCTAGCCGATTGGAGCGAGCGAAAGACCAAGCTCCAGTGAATCCTTGAGGCCCCAGTGGTGAATCTTTTCGTTGTGTGCCTGCACTTGTTCGGGCATGGCTGAAACGTCAAAGATAGTCGTCACCGGCTTCCCGTCCTTGTCTGGGTAAGAGATGGACAATTTCTTGCTCTTCAATACGAGTTCGTAGAGCTTGGTCTGCTTCTCTCTCGGAGTAAGCAACTGCTCTGAGCTGTCAGGGTCTTGCAGAATTGCCCAAGTCTCAGTTACCGGCGCCGCATCGTCGAAGGTCAACGTGACGGACACCTTGTTCTTCGCCATCTCCGTCGCTAGCGATTTGCTGTGGCTCTTCAGTTCCCTGGGTTCCGGCAGTAAGACAGAAATGTTGCCGAACTCGTGCTTGTAGAATCGAAGCTCAAGCTGCTCTCCGCCCGTCGCAGAAGAGCATTGCGCAAGATCGGATTCGTTGTGCTTGCCCGACGCGCTCCACTTCCAGGAGACGTCCGTCGTCTTTGCCTTTTGAGCCCCGGCGGCCACAGAGCCAGCAGCCGAGAGCAATGTCAATGTGATTGAAACCACGCTTATCGCAGTTCGCATAATTCTCCTTGGATTTCCGTCATTCGACGGTTTTGTGTTTTGGTGTGTTCCCTGCGCTTGTACGCCAGCAGAGAACACGAGATGAGAGCAGCGTCGAAGCGATTCGACGAACCTCCGGGCAGCAAGGGGTATCTTGCAAATAGCCTGTCGGGTCATGGGACCGATCCTAGAAGAGGACGGAGATGCCGACGCGGAAATCGGCGGTGCCATTGGACGAATCCTTGACAACGGCTTGATAACCTCCGTTCCAGTCGAAGGCCGCACGCTTGCTGAAGTAATACTTCAGGCCGACGTTGGGCCGAATATAGAAGTTGTCCTGGAACTGGGAGGTGTTTCCGTCGGACTGAATGCTTGTACCGGCTTCAATGCCCACATACGGAGCGAACGGGTTCTTTGGCTTGATGAAGTTGTACCGCACGAAGACGTTCGGATCGGAAGTCACAGCCAGCTTCGTGGTGGTGCCGGTGACAACGCCGGTGGAGCTGTAGTTCTCAGTTGTGTCCGCAAAGAAATTGAATGTTGAGCCAAGTCCGGCTTGGACACGACGGGTAAAATACCGGCTTATGTCGAAAGATACAAGGCCGGTCGTACTTTGCGTGTTCTTGACCGGAACGAAGATGTCGCCGCTAATCGCGAATTCCTTTTGTCCTTTTGCGGCCTGGGCATGAGCGTTGACGCTCGCAACGCTGAGCACGATGATCGCGAGCGCGATCATGTGCCGGAACGAGCGCATGAAGATTTGAAGATTGAGTGAAATCACAAATTGCCTCCGGGGATTGAAATCTGGTGCTACCCAAAGAGGCGTATTGCGCGGTCAAAAGAGGACATGACCGAGTGGATCCAATTCACGCAGGTTGACAGACCACCACACTCTCGTTCTTCATCGCGGGCCTAGCTTGCTCCTCAACACTTCAGAAACCTCTGTGGGAGCGCACAGAGAGTCCGATAGTCCCACCATAATAAAATTGTATATGCAAAGCTTCGAGCCGGAATTTCCGCGAAGACTGCACACCACCGTTTTGTAAAACAACAAAGACCTGAGGCGGCGCGATCTATGAGCAGGACGACACAACAGCACGATTGCTCTCGTTACTACTTCGCGTTCCTTCATCGGCTGGTCACTTATCTCGGGTATTCAGTTTCAGGAGATTGTCGAACTGATCTAGCGTCTGCTTACGCACTACTTCCGCATGGGCGGGTAAAGATGTGCTCTGATTATCAGCGATGCTCCAAATGAATTGTGTCTGGACAGAATGCTGGAAATATTCGACTTGTTCCTTTCGGCGCTGAGCCGCAGATTCATACTCCTCGGGTGCTAGAACATTGTTACCTTGCGCGAACGTTGGATCCTGACTCGGAGACGATGAATATGCGGCAAGCCTATGGCAGCTGAGGCAGTTAGCGTGAAGTCCGCGTGGATTTGTCCCCTCAAGGTAAGGGTTAAAACAATAACGATGTTCTTGTTTCTCCTCCTCGCGAATTGCGGCCGTGGATTTCATCTGATAGTGGTCCCAAGGGCTTCGCCAACCGGCATCAGATGTCGTTTCTGGTGTCCAGTAGAACGTCATCCACATCCAGTTCGGATTACCTGCTGTCAGTGTCATCACATGAAACCCGACCAAGAGGGCGACCGCGGGTTGCTGCATGCCAGCTTTCGGCTGAACTATGTCCTTGTTCTTGGAGTCGTGAGGACTAGATGCGGGGATCGAAAAATGATAGAAGCACGACGCTGGTATTCGTGTTGAGGCATCCTTCGAAAGGGTGAGATCAGGACACTTCACGCTGCCGTTTTCTTGATAAACGAAGTACCTGGATTTCCAATCGCGTATTTTGTTAAGAGTTTCCGGCACTTTTGCTGAAGTATCAACCTTGGCGTCTTTCAGACTATAAAGTTTGACGGGAACTCCCTCGTTCTGATTTGAGGGAATCACGTACCAAATAAGCTTAACAATTGTCGAGCCTGCTGGAAACGTTTCTTCGCGGAGAGCGCGCTCAATCCCAGTCTTATGCTCCCGATCCGCGTGCTCGACCGCAAGCTTAAGAATGCTTTCCTCCCCCAGCTGCGCTTGCTTAAGGGCTTGAGAAGCCAACGGGTTGAAAAGGATGCTCGAAAGTTCTGGAATGTCTGGGTTTGACGCTGAAAATGTCCCTTCCCCAGAGTCGTGTAACTGTGATGTGGCAAGCGTTTGCGTGGGGATGTCCAAGGCTCTGATCTCAGGCGAAAGAACGGGCGAGTGGACATTTATGGTTTGAAGTGCGAAATGCTCGTCATCACAGAACAATTTCAGGCCAGACTCACATCTTGTCAACCAGCTTTTCCATTCCGGGTCGACTCGATTCACACTTGAATCAGAGGCATGTGTAAGAGCTTCAAATTCCTTCCAAGCGAAATCATCTTCGGCGTCCGTCGACCGGAGAAGTGGTCTTTGGGTTGATGAAGCGCTTGAAAGTTGAGCGGCACTTACATCAGTATCCGAAGGCCATTCCACTCCCGAATACACCCATAAGGCTGCCGCGGCAACCGGCCCAAGAAGGAGAAGGCCTATGTCTTTCCATCGCGCATGTCTCATATCTGCCATTTCTTCCGTATGTCCTCGACCGAATACATCCGCCTTCGCGATCAAGCGTCGGAGCAATTGCGCCAAGAAAGCTGGTTCGGCGCGGCAGCCCCGCGGAACGGCTGCCGCTATTCGCAACTCGATAAATCGAGATTGAAGACCCACTGATAAAGTTGTTCTCAGCTCGTCACTACGCTGCTGGGAAGGTCCTGAAGATGCCGTTGAGCTCTCCATTCGTTGGGTGCTCATTTCCACCCCATCCCCCGCCAACAAGAGAAGATATTGTCAGAAAGTCTTGAGCAACTGTCATGTACGGCGATACCGTGCCAGCAGCTGTTGCATCATCCTGCGCGCTCTGGACGGCATTGTTGATATCGTCCAAATCCTGCGGTCCAATATGATTGAGTGCTGGCAAAGCAGGTGCATCTGGATGCAATTGCTTAGTGATGATCGTGTAGATCCAAGCGTAGACAACGTCACGGAGAACTTCGGGCTTAACTGCAGGCATTTGGATGCTCCTTTTCTCGGTTAGTTAGTTTTGTCGTTGGCGTGAAGCGCCGACCGGGGGTCGACCGGATCTGTGCGGAGGGAAGCCATGCGGGCACGAGCTTGGAGAATCTCTGGTGACGACACTCCGAGTTCGTCGGCCAAATGAAGGTAAGCTACGAGTTGATCGGAATAGAAGCCGGGCAAGCAGTCAAACATCTCGCTCCAGACGGAAGCTGGTGAAAGCGCCGCGAACGAGTAGGCATCGAAGGCGCGCACGGTTAAAGCTCGGGCCTCAGAACGTTCACGCTGGATTGCTGCAAATCTTAGCAATGCGCGGGCCAGATACTCTCGGCTTTCTACAGGCGCATTCTTGGCGGCGGCGCCCTGAAATGCCTCCAATGCAGCAACCGCGTTGCCCCTTGTCAGAAGGACCTCGCCGCGCGTACGGAGCCGGACGACATTAAAAATGGCGCCATAGCCTTCGGACGGCTGCGAATGCTCGATCTCCCGGAGTGCTTGGCGAATTGGCTCCGCCCTGTGCCTGGGAGCTTTGGCAAACGCGAGACCGAGCACGGTATCGGCAGCTAGGACATTACGGGGAGAACCGTTTGTCCGCAACGCGGATCTCACGTCCTCAACGCATTGATCCAACGTACCATCCCGCATTTCAATGTAGGCCCGGGCAAGGAGCTTCGATGCGCGCTGGGCGGCATTGTTTTGCGCCTCGTCCTCAGTGAGCCCGCGGTTAATCCATTCGATCGCCTCACGGTCATGGCCCGTCTCGGCCGCAAGAACCGCCAATCCCTGATAAAAATAGCTGCGACGCCTGGAATCGCTGGATTTACGTAGAGGCTGGAGTGCCTGTGCCGCTTGTTTATACTGACCGCCCACGAGGGAGAGATATGCATCGGCTTCATTCGCCAAATCTGTGTGACCTCTTTTTCTAAGAAAATCAATCCACTGGCCCGCCTCCGCTTTCCTATCGACGAGAATGAGTTCCTTAGCAAGAGCGTAAGGGGCAAAAGGACGTTCAGGCGCAATTTGTACCGCGTGTTGAAGGTTCTCTATAGCTTCCTTGTCCCGCCCGAGCATGTGCAGAGGTAGAGTCGGATAAGCCCACCCCAGATAATCGTCTTTGTAGTACACGCTATAGTCTTTGAATGCATCGACGGCGATGTTGTAGTCTGCCGTATCTGTAGCTCGCATACCGCGAAGACGATCTTCTTCCTTTCGAGTGAGGCGTTCTTGACGGCTGGCGGCCAAAGCGCGATCGTAGGCGAGAAATCCCTCCACATCCCTGTGCAAGGCAAGAAGCAGATCGCCCATGCGCGCAAATGCCAGTGCAAAATGTGGATCGTCTTGAACCGCGCCTTGGAGGACATGAACGGCTTCGCCAATGCGGTCCTCTTGTGTCAAATGCTCGGCTTCTGTATATTCTTCGAGCGCCCGCCAATTCCCAGTCGTCACGTCTTCCGGTGGCGTATCTAGTTGCGCAATATCGTTCGCTGATTCGCCGGCTTCGAGACGAATCCAGTTACTTGAGGTGCGAATGGCTGTTAGCAGATCTGGAGGTATGGCACCGCTCGTTGCTGCGGGGCCGGAGGTGTGCCAAGCAAAACTTCTGGTCCAGTGATTGCGGTAGCGCCTCGGGGTGCTGTCGGGTTGCTGGATGTCAATGTTCAGGTTATAACTGCCAGCGGAACCGGCGACGGTGGCAAAGACAAGGCGGGAAGCTCCAGCGCGCATGGCGATCTCGCGCGCGATGGGCGGGTCAATCACGGTATCTGGAGGCTTAGTCATTAGCTGCAAGATATCTCCAACCTGGCTCTGGTCGAGAAGATTGATCTGCGCCGATTGAGTCAGTCCGGCCTGAATAAGTTCAGTGAGATTATCAAAGGCCTTTTCGCCTGTCTGGTTCTTAACCGGCGTCAAATAGACCAATGCGCCGGGGGTGACTTTGGAATCAGCCGCTGACTTATATAGGCGAAACGCTCCCAAAGAAAGGGCCACACCGGCAAAACAAAGCGCTGCAAAGGCGAGAAGCCGGTGTCGGAGAGACCAGGAGGCGAGCGTCAATCGTTGGACGATTGGACGCTTGCCGACCGAAGGAAGGTTTGTGTAGCTTCCATCGAGAACGTCGATGATATCGGCAGCAGACTGGAATCGATCCGCTGGCTTGAGCCGAAGACAACCCTCAATGGCGCGGCACCATGGATGCGGAAGGTTGGGTACGAGCGCTAGGGGCGAGGGCGGAGAGCCCGTGAGGCGCTGGGCGATGCCGCTAAGGAAGTTGTCGGAGGGAAAAGCGCGCCTTCCGGTGACCATCTCAAACAGAACCAGACCAAAGGCGTATAGGTCGGTCGCCGGAGAAACAGTTGAGCCATCCAACTGTTCGGGAGCCATGTAGGCAAGCGTGCCGATGGGCCTGGTGGTATGGCTGAGAGCGGAGCGCGCGCCCGATGAGACGACGGCGTCGATGCGGGCAAGGCCGAAGTCTGTAATGACGGCTCGGAATCCATGGGGAGCGGAGGTTTCCACCGGAACAAGCATGATGTTCGCCGGCTTCATGTCGCGATGGACAATTCCCAACGCATTAGCGGCATGAAGCGCATCGGCAATCTGGCGTGCGACCTGAAGTGCCTCATCCAAGGGCAGTGCACCGGCTCGCTTGATTCGGGAAGCAAGCGTTTCTCCCTGGAGAAACTCCATGGTAAGAAAAACAACTTCCTGCTTCGTGCCGCGCGCCGTATCGACAGCACGGGTCTCGCGCTCTATATCGAATGTCCGGCAAACATTGGGATGGGTGATTCGGCGGGCGAGGCGGACTTCCTGGCGAAATCGGGCGAGGGCTTCGGGGTTGGTCGCAATTTCTGGCCGGATGATTTTGAGGGCGACATGAACGGAAAGCTCAGAATCGAGGGCCTCAAAGACATGGCCCATACCCCCCTCGCCGACCGCTCTCAGGATGTGGAAGCGGCCGCATAGCACATCACCGGCATTCACCGGCGAAGCGGCGTTTGAAAACAGCTCATTGGGCAGAAGCGGGGACTCAAGATAGCTTCCTGCATCCTGATCCGCCTGGAGGAGAAGCTCAACTTCGGCCTGAAGATCGGGATCGCCTTCGGATGCCGTGAGCACAAAAGAATACCGTTCGCTGGCAGAAACTTCCAGCGCGGCGTGAAAGATATGATTGACAGTCTTCCAGCGACCTTGGTCCATCCTTGACTTCACCAGGCAACGGGCGGCGGGTAGCGCCGCTAACGATCAAGTCAACAATTGAGTTCCTTAAAGAGCCAGGCTTTGGCTATACGCCAGTCCCGCTTAACCGTACGCTCGGAGATGCCGAGTGCATTGCCAGCCTCCTCTTCGCTCATTCCGGCAAAAAAGCGCAACTCTACTATTCTCGATTGGCGCTGATCGAGCGTCGCCAGCTTATTGAGGGCTTCGTCCAAAGCTAGGATTTCAGGGGCCCGCTCCGGAGAAGGCAAAATTGCCTCGTTGAGGCTTATGGCATCCCAGCCGTTGCCCCGCTTGTGCGCTTTCCCAGCTCTGGCATGGTCAACGAGAATGCGACGCATGAGGGTAGCCGAGACTGCGAAAAAATGAGACCGGCTCTGCCAGTCGATCTCCTTTATGTCTGTCAGCCGAAGGTAGGCCTCGTGAACAAGCGCCGTTGGCTGCAAGGAGTGATCGGGAGCTTCGCGTCGCAAATGAATGGCCGCAATACGGCGCAACTCATTGTAGACCAAAGGGATAAGACGACCCTCGGCCTCCTTATTGCCCTGCCTCAATTCAAGCAGGAGATGCGTAACTTCGCCTGGTGCCGTGTTCACGGGAATCCTCTGCGAAGGGGAAATGAGGACTTGCCCTCATTTATACCATTGAATGCGCAGAAGATACCGAAGTTTTTGATGATCAACAAACAGGGCCAAACGGCTCGTGGCGCATCGACCACTTGAAATTCGGAACCACGTTCCACGTACGACCGTGCGTGAGTTTCAGACCTGGGGAGATAGCGCTGCCGGAGCTATGGCCTTGTCAATTCTTTCGCGGAATTCAACCACTAAAAGGGACATGAAAAGGGGCATCCCGCCCAACAAAACTTCCCTGAAATATTTTGGCCTCTTTTTCACAGGAATTCCGCCAACTTGAACAGCACACATTTTCTGGCCGGGGAGAGAAGGGCTCGAATGATCGAGCTCGAATCTTTACCAAGCCCGGAAGACCGTCACCACCAACCGTCTCGGGAGCGAGACGCAACAACCAATAGGAGGATTCCATGATACGTGTGAAGCTCTTGACACTTGCCGCAGCAATTGCACTCACCTGCGTCACTGCGGATGCACAACAGATGAGGACCGTAACCACCTACACCTCCGGTAACGGCTCGGCCACTGAGTCGGATCGCGGCCAAGCAATGGACGAAGCCACGGAACAAGCGCAGAACTGGGCCAACTCTACCTGCATGGGAACCGTTACCAACACGAGCACCACCTCTTCAAATTGCCTCAAACTCGGCTCCGACGACCAAAACAACGTCACCTACACCTGCACCGTGGTTGTAAAAGCGACGTGCGAGATCCAGTACCGCGGCAGGTAGATGGTAGGAGCACGTGATCCGATTTCTTTCAGGAGATTGTTGATGAAGAAGCAGTTCGTCGCGTTTTCAACTCTCTTCGTGCTCTTGCTCTCTGCGGGGAGAGCGGACGCGTCGGCAACCCTTGCCATCGACATCAGCCAAGGACGCTTATATGGTTGGGCGATCAACAACGACTCACAGTCAAGTGCAGATATGCTGGCTCTATCGCAATGCCGAGGGACTTGTTCAATAGTGATGCGCTTTGCACACACCTGCGCCGCCTATTCAGCGGACCAGGGCTCGAATAGCTTGGCCTATGGATGGGCCGACGACCCAAATCCTGCGCATGCTCAACAGCGCGCCTTTAACATTTGCCTGAGCCAGGGCGGAATCAGCTGCGTCCTCGTCATTTGGGGCTGCGACCGGTAGCCCCCTTCGACCCTCACCGTCAGCCCAAAGGAGAAATTGTCATGAAGCTTCCTCGACTCACACCAGTCGCCCTTCTTATTGTTCTCGGACCCCTAACGGCTGCGGCCGACAATTGGGGTGGCTGGGAACGATTCGGCGATACAGGCATATCGATTCGATTCGCGCAAGTGAATCGGACAATGTGCACGTGGTCCTTTCGCAACGATTCAAGTCGGACACTGACGACATTGAATTTCGCGATTGACGATATCAACGCAGAGACGGGCCAAGCAGAACATTCAACCGATCTTCTACCGTACAGCCTTCGTCCGGGGCAGTCCGTCGGTGGCTGGACGGCTTTCTCGGCGGCGGCGAACTGTGGGACAGTTCGGCTGACGAGTACGGACATAGAATGGAAGTAAACCTTGGAATGCCCGGCAAATTCCGTACGAGCTAACCCCAACAGCACCGAAAGAAATTTGGCGGGCACTCCGTTATCCACTTAGTTCCCCCTGAGTGATTTGTTGAATTGCGCTGTAAACCCAGCCCGTCGCCGTCTTCGTATCCGTCAGTACCTTCGCGCGCAGCGACTCCGGCAACCATGTCCGAAGCTTCGCGATGATCTCTGGCGTGATCTGCTCCTGCCCAAGCGATTTGAGGGCCTGGACGATCAAACCACTCTCCTTCAGTTTGACTCCAGATTCCTTGAGCGCCGTATGCTCGAAGACCAAGGAAGTATTTCCAATTTGGTAAACCCGGTCCGGCCCGTCCGATAGATAGACGGCGCGGGCGGGAACTTGAGTTGAAAGTCCCAGGTAATTCAGCGCGGTGGCTCCGCTGGGCTGGATTCGCCAGCGAAACTTCCGGGCCAACGCCGTTGCAACCTGGTCAATATCGGGACTCAGGGGCTGATTGAGAAGTTTGCTGAAGTGCGGGTAGTCGTAGATCCCGCGGATGACGCGGCGTATCTCGCCCCGCTTCTCTAGACGATGAAGCGCAGAATCGACGGTGGCACGGCCTCCGAGGTCGAGAAAGTCACGCGGAGAGAACGCCCAGCCACTACCCGTTCCTCGAATCCTGTATATCGCCTTATTTTCTATAGTTTGCGCCATGCATAAACCGCCATTCATGCAAGAAAAAATACCACTCTTTTCTTGCAAATGCAAGCGCTTGATGGATCTCATCCAGAAAGGGTGCCAGCTTCCTCACCGCATCCTCAAGCAACGGCCGATTCGGATCGCGCAGCTGCAATAGTGCTTCAAACCCGGTGTTGGGAGTCATCTCTAACTCGCAATGCAAATCAATGCTCTAAAACGCGCAGCCCGCCGGGGATTCCTCAGGCCCGCCTGAAGGAGGGATCAAAAAGCATCATGCGGATCTTCACGAGAGAATAGGACGTACTGCGCCCTCCAGACGAATCTTTCATCAGGACGCCGGCTCCGATGAGATTCTCAATATCGCGCAGAGCGGTATCCTGCGAACACTTCTCAAGCTTGGCCCATTTCGAAGACGTCAGCTTGCCATCGAAGCCATTCAACAGCCTGTTGATCATGCTGCGCTGCCGCTCGTTGAACTCCGTTCCGGCGAAGCGATCCCAGAAGCGGGCCTTGTTGAGCACAGCGGCCAGGATGGTCTCCGCATGGTCGAAGGCGCGCCCGAGACATGCCAGAAACCATTCGAGCCACGACGTAATATCGAGATCACCTTTCTGCGTTGCTTCAAGGATCTCGTAGTAAGCTTTCCGCTCCTGCTGAATCTGGGCCGACATGCTGTAGAAGCGTTGGGGGCTGCGTTCTGAACGCGCCAGCACCATATCGGCAATCGCGCGCGCGATTCGTCCGTTGCCATCTTCGAATGGATGAATGGTGATGAACCACAGATGCGCGACACCTGCCTTGAGCACGGGGTCGGTCGAACTCTCTTTTTCAAACCAATCCAGGAATTTCTTCATTTCACCGCGCAGGCGGGCGGCAGGCGGCGCTTCATAATGAACTCGTTCCTTCCCAATTGGCCCTGAAACCACTTGCATGGGACCGTTTTTGTCATTGCGCCACGCGCCGACGTTGATCCGAGACATTCCACTTCGGCCGGTCGGAAACAACGCGGCGTGCCAGTCGAACAGGCGTTGCGCCTTCAAGGGCTGATCGTAATGCTGAGTTGCATCCAGCATCATTTCAACCACGCCCTCAACGTTCCGGTCCGCCGGCGTTAGGCCGCCGATGTCGATTCCAAGCCGGCGGGCGATCGAGGAGCGAACCTGGTCCCTATCGAGCTTCTCTCCTTCAATCTCGCTCGATTTGAGGACATCCTCGGTCAAGGTGTTCAATACGGCTTCCTTTCGAAGCTGGAAGCCAAGTCCCTCCATACGGCCAATCAGGCGTCCCTGCCGGTGTCGCACCTCCACCAAACGCTTGGAAGTCCGCTCGGAATCCCAACGAAAGTCCGGCCAATTCGGCCGCTTGTGAATGTAGGCACCGCGCTTTATTCTCCGCACCATGTGCAGAGAATATAACGCGTATTCACCGCAATTTCAAGGACTAATCAACGCAGGTTGTGCGGCGATAAAGCCTCTCAATCGCCGCACAACAGTCGCCAAACCGCAGATGCGTCACGCAATAACCGTATCCCCAGAATCAGGCTATGCGCTTGCTTGCGTGAAATTTTCGAAGTCACCGTCGTGGGAGTCTGAACACATGCGGACGGTTGCTCATCCCAAATCCCCTGCCAGGAAGCGCTGCGTTGACGAAAAGGGTTTCATCGGTACTGTAGGTTCCGTACGCCCCGTGGACATGCCCGAAGACGTGCAGCATGGGCTTCACCGTTTGCACGGCGGCAAGAAGTTGGTGGCACCCTTCGTGACGGTCGGAGCCGGGAGCCTTATCGAGAATGCCATAAGGCGGTCCGTGTGTCACGAGGATGTCGGTGTCAGCAGGGATGAGCGAGTAGACCTTCGCTCGAGCCGTATCAGAGACAACACCAAAAGCCTCTCCAAGGAGTGGCGTGGCCGGCGAGCCCCAGAACTTCAACCCCATGATCTCTACGCTCTGGTTGATCAATAGCGTGGCGTTCGTGATAAGTGCGCGTCGGGAGGCGGCTTCGACGATAAAATCATGATTTCCTGGGATGACCACGCGATGGGCGTGCGGCAGCTCACCAAGCCAATCATTGAAGTCAAGGAGCTTTTCTGCGCTCTTGCTGTTCATGGTGAAATCGCCAGCATGAATCAAGATGTCGCCTGGTGGGACCTCGACCTCTCTGTGCAACTCGTGCGTGTCAGAAATCAGAACGATGGTGAGACTGTCGGTGGTTTGCCGTGCAGCAGACGGCTTCTTTCGGATGCTCAATTGTCGTCTCCTGTTTGACGTCATGACGCGGTTCCCATCGACGGAGCATGCTAGGCCTGAACCAAGTTCCGCACTGAAACCTCGCGGCGGCTATATCGTCCTGCCGCAATCGAGCCGGATCTGCGGAGTTCAAGTATCCATAGCTCGTGTCATTCTTGAGGATCAGCCGATGCAGGTTAAAACGCTGAAAGGACAAGCCAGCGAGCCTTCGCGAGCAGTGATTTCAATGTTTGGGCTCCTTCTAAAGAATCAAACTCGAATCGGGTATCTCTGTTGTTCATAAACTCGAAACATGGCGAATCGTCTTGGAAGCTGCACTTCGCAACCAGACGGAAGTCCCGCTCGCGGGCGCCATCTTCTACTCGCCACGACTGGACATCCTTGACCCGGTTTCTAGCACACTCCTTGAGGTCAACAAAGCACTGTTGTCCCGTCTCGTCAAAGTATTCCACTCGCTGTGGAGTCACGCATTTGATGCGCGCATTACCTGCGCCAATCGTAACGATTTCAGGCGATATCTGGTTCACTTGGGCTCCTCCCGATGCAGTTTGGCACCTGCAAGGCCGCATGTATTTGGTGCGCCCTTATATGGCTAAAGTGTCATCGACTCACCATCGGCCAAGCGCCTGATGGAGGGAAACCCGGTCGTGTCGCCGTCCCATGCTGCCCCGTGGATGGGAACGAATTGTTTGGCATTCATCGCGTGGGCGAACGATTGCAAGACAGAGGGAGATGCATGGCCGCTTGTATGAATATGGTCGGCGCGGCTGCCTCCATCTCTGAACCATTTGCTGACCAGTGCACCATCCTCATTTCCTAGATATCCGCGCCACATCGACCAGCACCACGCGTCGTTCGAATTCGGCGTGACGCCTTTCGGTACGTAATCGCGGATGAGCGACGGGCGCACCATCACCACCCACCTCTCCGGAGTCTCCGCGAGCTTAGCGGCGGAAATGCCATGTGGAACCATTTGCTCGACAAAGGCTTCACGGCCGGTCCGTCGATACATCCGGGCGAATGCACTGGTGACAACCACCTTCAGATTCTTCCAACCGGGCCGCGGCAGCCTTCCAAAATCGGCAAGTGCCTCCATTACTTCAGCGGTGTAGAGATCGACGACCAATGTTCGCCCTGCCTTCAGGCAGGCTCGATAAAGAGTCACAGTGCGATCGACGTTCTGAGCAGACCGGGCGACAAAAACTCGGCCGGTGGTAGATCGGAAAAGATCCACGAAATCGCCCTCCAGTTTGCGCTCAGTGATGCACGCCTTATCGCTGCCTAGATTGGTTCCCTCCATAAGCAAGACATCGATGTTTTCAGGCGGCGCAGCCATCAATCTTCTTGTCAGAATGGACTTGCGGCCGTGGGTTCTAAAATCGCCGGAATACAAGACACGTTTTCCATACACTTCGATCAGCATCATGTAAGCGTCGAAGGCTGAGTGGTCGATCAGAAAAGGAGTTACATTAAAAGGCCCAATCTGAAGTGCCATGCCGCTTTTCCATGGGTGGAATACATGGGGTAACTGCTTCCCGAAGATAGCGGAGCTCAGTCGGATGAGCCTTTCGGTGGCGGCGCCGCAATAGATTGGCCACGCGGACGGCGCTTCCTCCAGAAGACCGTAGTGATCCTGATGTGGGTGCGAGATCAGTACGCCATCGCAGGGTGCCGCTAAGTCCAGCGATGGCGGCAAGAGGTCGCACGCATCCTGAAGTGCATCGAGTGGCCGGCCCACATCGAGAATGATGCGGTGGCCATCCGATGTGCACAGTTCGATGCAATTACCGCCGATCTGATGTGTGGCGCGATGGACGGTAAGGCGGACGTCAGATATTGGATTTGCCATTACTGAATTCAAAGTCGCCACTTTCGTCCTGCGGATAACCGCTGATCGTCGCCGTTTCGAACGAGATCGGTCTATCGGAGTAAAGCCCTGTCGTCGCCGTGTTGAGTGCTGCGAACATTTGCGGCTCTGAAATCAGTGGATGAAAGTCTGGAGCCAGCAACACGGCACGGATCTTGGAACAGCGAAGGATGTCCTCAGGACCAATCGCACAGTTCTTCGCCGCGTTTTTGGATTCGAACTTGAAAATGGCGGAGGCGCCAATAGCATCACGCATGACGCTCGCATAGAAGGATAATTCTGATACGGCGCCTGCGTGTCGGTTATGGGCTTTCTTCAACTCGAATAAAAACAGAGTGTCCCCGCGTATGCCGATCAGATCTATCGCGCTCTTTCCGCGAGTGAATATTTCATGTTCACTCTTTACTGGAGAGTGCCAAGTTCTCTGCTTTTCAGGCCTGATCTTTCTTGAGCCGCAGGTTGGATAGTTCGGTGGCCAGATCGATCCAGCGATCCATGAGAGTCTTCATCTTTTCGTAGTTCTTCAAC
>Ga0255352_1000705_pt1 | contig 18191 bp, 9 predicted proteins | sample HBST0metaG_FD_189939 | JGI IMG/M metagenome (GOLD analysis project Ga0255352, IMG submission 189939) | Peat soil microbial communities from Stordalen Mire, Sweden - H.B.S.T0 | ecosystem: Environmental > Terrestrial > Soil > Wetlands > Peat | place: Sweden: Norrbotten County, Stordalen Mire...
AGGAAATCGCCGGTTGCTATCTGGGAATAATCGCTGTACGTCATTCTATTGAGGCTCTACGGTGTAGAGCTCAGCATATTTGGCTTGTTTGAAATAGTTAAATTTTTGAAATAATTGGCGTCCCCGATGGGATTCGAACCCATGTTATCGCCGTGAAAGCCGTGGCTCAACTCGCAACACTAACGAATCGCTGAGAATCGGAATGCATCGGTAGAAATCCTAGCAACTGCAACGAACAGCTTATCTGCTCCGCAGGTGTCCGCAGGCTCTGAAACCATCCCTGCGGACACCTGCGGAGCATTTAGGAAAATGGGAGTAGACTTGTCAAGTTTTATTGCAAGAAAACTTGACAACGCAATACCGTTGAAGGATACTGACACCGTGAGAACGCGATCAAAACAGCCAACGGAGTCGAGCCCTATCATGGGTCTTGTCCGCCGCCGAATCGGATGCGCGGGCGAACGGCTATGGCGGCTTGAAGATTTCTACGACCTGCCGTTTTCGGCGGTCGCACAATCGCTGTCACGCCTCACGCGCGAAGGGACTCTCGAACGCCTCAGTAAAGGCGTCTACTATAGTGCCCGGCAAACGGCGTTCGGGAAGAGTTTGCCCAGTCCAACTGCCATCCAAGAACTCGCGTCCCGCCGCAAGACGGTCTATCCAGCCGGTATCGCCGCCGCCAATCTTCTCGGCTTCACCACGCAGACCGCACGGCGCGGTGAGGTCTCGACCAGCGCCCTCAGCCTGCCCCGAAAACTCATTGGCAGCGAGACCGTGGTTCACACCCGGCGGCCGGAGGCATGGGCCAGGTTGTCCGAGGTCGATGCTGCTCTGCTTGACTTCCTGAGACGGGGCGGAAAAAACAGTGAACTGCCGCCGTCAGAAACCGTCGACCGTGCTGTGGCGCTGCTCTCTGAAAGTGGCCGCTTTGAGCGTCTTCTCAAAGTGGTGGACTCTGAACCCCCAAGGGTGCGCGCCATTTTGGGCGCTATCGGCGAACAGATCGGCAAACCACCTGATATGACGCAGCGTCTACGGGCTTCTTTGAATCCGTTTTCCAAGTTCGACTTTGGGCTTCTGACCGGCCTGCCAAACGCGAAGCACTGGCAGGCCAAGGGAATCATGGACGAGAAACGGAACCTCGGCAAGACCGGGAAAACTGAATCCGAGCGGGACGGAAACACCGCTGGAGGAGTGAAATGAAGTTGTACGAACATCCCGACTTCGAGCAGGCGATACTTCGCGCGGCGGAGCATTTTCGCGGGCGCGGGTTGCGCCCCGCAGTCATTGAGAAGGATTACTACGTCACAGAGGCGCTGCGGATCATCTCCGTCACCGCTGGCGACAAAATCATTTTCAAAGGTGGCACGAGCCTGTCGAAAGGTTGGAACCTGATTCAAAGATTTTCAGAAGACATCGACATCTTCCTCGATCCGCTCGCGTTCAAACCTCCACTGGGAAAGAACGGCATAGATCGCGAACTGAAGAAACTACGTGATGCTGTCGGAGCATACCCGGCGCTTGCGTTTGTCGAGAAGGAGAGCCAGACCATTGGTGGATTCGGTCGCAACGACCGCTTCTCCTATGCGCAGCGTTTTGGCGGACCGGGTGAAGTCGCCGGTCGCGTCTTTCTCGAAGCCGGGACGGCAAGTGGCCGCGAGCCTACAAGCGTTGTTGACCTGCGTTCCTATATTGGTCAGTTCCTGGAGGAAACCGGCGCCTCACTCGGCGCAGAGGATGAGGGAGAATTCCCATTGCGGCTGTTGCACTTCCGACGGACATTCGTCGAGAAGATGTTTGCCATCCACGCGAAGGTGGAATTGCTCAAGCGTGACCGGCAGCCGATTGGAACATACGCCAGGCACTATTACGATCTGTTTCAACTGGCCGGACAGGAAGAAGTGATCGCCATGCTGAAGACTGCCGAATACGCTGCAATCAAGGCTGACTACGATCAGATCAGCAGCAGCCATTTTGCGAGAAGCTATTTTCATCCCAACGACATGAACTTTGCGAAGAGCGATGCGCTCTTCCCGCCGGCGGAACTCGCTGCGACCATCGCCGCAGAATATGACGAACAGTGCAAGGTGCTTTGTTACGGTCGGTACCCATCGTGGGAAGAGGTCCAAGCTCGCCTGCTGGATCTGCGGCCTCTTCTATAGCAACAGACGAATCTCTGAGAATCAGAATGCATCGGAATGAATCCCAGCAATCGGCGCATGCTCGCGAGGGCAGCACGCGGAGTTGCTCAGCTGTGACACTACACAACACTGAGGAAAATACCAGTCTAAAATCAGCTTTCAAGAATAGCCGCTCGCGCCGGTATGCGCAGACGGTTCCGGTCTATACTCCGAGAGTATTTCAAGTAAACCGCGACGATCGAGCAATCCTGATGCATATGCTTCTTGGCTTTCCTGAGTCAGCAAGCATCGTAAACATGCATCACGGCAGTGACCGTCATGAGGGGAGCCGCGCCGAAGAACTCTAAGAAGAACTTCTCCAAGCTCTGCCTCCCTAGCGACCAATTCGGCAACATGCCCAGAGCCACCGGCATCGCTATCATAGAGATAGAAACGCCACGTGGTTCCCTGACGGAGATCTTCAGTCGACAGACTTACCTCACGGGCATCAATTTCAAGAAGCTCAGCCGCTGCAAGATGAACTGCATGAGCGAGTGTGATGGCCATGGCAGGCGTACATAGTGAGCTGTTGCGCTCCAAATTAACTTGTAGCAAATCTGTATTGTGCTCCGCCGCGAAGTGCAGGTGCCTAATCACCAGCTCATCCTCGCCATGTTTCCAGCAGGGATGATTGTTCCCACTCTTGCCTGTGATTGCTAGATGCTCGCGGAATGGCACGCCGTCGAGACTGGGCAGATCGTCTGTTGTGTTGCGCATGCTGTCGGCAAAACCGCAGCGGGTGCAAAGCGCGAAACCACAGTCGTATTGGCCCGCGTTCGACGCTAGTAGATCTGCGTTCTCGAACAACTGCACGTACAGCCCGGCTATCCCTGCGAAGTCTTCCACCGTGCGCGCTGGGGTCGCAGAAAGCAACATCGACGCCAGAACCTGGGTTACCCCCACACGTTCTTGGTCTGTCTCCCACGTCGGAGCATCCCATATGGCAGTGGAGTATCCGAAGCGCGGCAGCAGAAGGTCCTTCTTTGAGCACGCCAACGCCGCATGGCAGCGAGGGCAAACCTCCACTGTCAATGGCTGAAGTTCCGTCCATTGATGACCGTTCATGCATTGGTACAGGTATTTGCGCAGGCCAAAGCTCCGATTAGCGGCTTCCGACCAGAAGCTCAAAACTCCGTGCGAAGAGTAACTTTTGCCTCCTCCAAGCAATACAGAGCCAGGTACATACTCACTTAACGCCAGGGTTGAACTTCGCTGGAACTGAACGGGCTCTTCTGCGCCATCTGTTTGAACAGTGAGAGATTGTACGCTTATAGGAAAACCATAGCGGGGCAGAAATCGCTTCTCTGCCAGGGCCGCAATCGTCTCCGTCTGCCACAGAGCCTTCGCTTGGTAGTGGATCGCGTTCAATACCGAGTTTTTGGCTCCCGATGCAACCGCGGCAAGCCATGCAACTTTCAGCCCTGCATAGTCCTTCTTCCAAGTTGCACAGGCTTCAGCAAAGTTCTCATGAGCATTTGCGATAACAGCATCTGCGCATCCTTCGAGTGGAGTCCGTTCGAGTAGCTGCGCCATATCTGTTTTTATCCCCTCAGTGGCCCCTATCAGGTAATGCAAAAAATGGCCAAACTGCTCGAAGGGCGCATCTCCAGGTACAAACCATGAATGATTACCGTTGAGTATGAAGTGCTGCGAGGTTTCGAACGTCTCGATGCGCGCTTGATCCGGGATCTGCCTCGGCACCCTCGGCTCGTCGCACAACCAGCCCATTTGGTTATATGCCGTCATCGTGCCGGTCGATTTTCCAGCCGGGTAAATGCGACGAAAAAACTCCCCCAGAAGTAGTGCGTGCGAATGCTTACGTCCAAAACGCTCGCGCTCTAACCGCACTACCGGCCTCCGTAACGGCTTGCTATAGAAATCATTGAATGCGGTAAACACCGCGAGGTCGAATGGTCGATGGTGCGCATACGTGCACACCATCGATGAGCCATCTGCCCGTCGGCCAGCGCGTCCACCGCGCTGTTGGTAATTCGCGCGAGAGGGTGGAACATTCCCCAGCAAGACTGCTGAGAGCCCGCCAATGTCAATGCCTACCTCAAGTGTCGTTGTCGCCGATAGCACATTGCGAGCACCATTTGCGAACAGGTGCTGGAGGCGCCGGTTTTCTTCTGCCTTGAGTTGCGCTGAGTGCTCATCGGACCAGTTCCCCATACGAAAGATCTCAGACTTACGGAATTCATCGCGTGCCCGTGCAAAACGCGAGTCGCGGTCAGCGTCTTCGTGCGTGATCGGCTGCAAGTCGCAATCGCCATCGCCGGGCACAGTCGAAAGACCCGCTATCGAGCGCGGCCAAAGTTCCCCTGTCAGCTTGCATCGGAACAATTGCAAAGGCCGACGCACACGAAGTCCGGACAGCTTTAGCCGGAAGGCATATTGCGCACCAAACCCCGCATCGCGGTCTTCGGCTTCCACCCAAGGAGCAAAGTCACCGTGCGCACGCTCCACGATCTGCTGGAATACGGCCTCCAGTATCCGCCCTACCAACTCATCCTGATCGCCATTCAACCCCAGTCGCTGAAGCAGTCTCCGTATGAGTTGCGGCCGACGCGCCTTGCTGTCCGTGGTCGATCCCGCAAACGGCACTAGCGACGTGTTCGCCCTCGCATGCAACGCAATCCACTTGCCTAGCGGCGTCGCATACTCGTAACGGTTACGTTCATACGAACCGAGGCTAACCGCACGATCTTTGCGTACAATATCCAGCAAAGCAGCAACCAGTTGTGGCCACATGGCTGCCAGTTCCGCTGTGAACGACGCTGTAAAGCCAAGTCCATGTGGTGGCCTTAGCATTTCCGTACCTGGGTACACAATCTCTGCTAGTCCACAAGACTCCAGCGTGATGCGCTCCCACGTAGGAACGGCCAACTCGCGGGCAACAATCCGTGGCACTTCCCTCGCCATCAGGTTTCCATTCATTTCCCAGAGAGCCTGGCCCTTTTCAAGCCATTGCGTAGCCGTCTGCTTACCCGCAGTGGATCGCGCGTAGAACTCCCGGAGCATGGGCTCCCGTGCAATTCGCTCTTCCAGAGCGGTAATGGCCAAGCCTAGGCCTGCAGCCGCCAATTCATTTTGCGCGCGGCGCAGTTCAGCTTCTAGCTCCTCGCGTGCGTCGCCCGTCCACTGCGGATCGGCAAGCTGCTCTTTCAGTTGCTGCACCCTATGCTCCCGCAGCCGCACGACTTCAGAGCCGCCGCCGGCCTTGGCGAGCACAAGCTCGATCATTGCGCGCCCCATTTGGATCTCGTGGCTGCGCGTCAACATAGGCCCGAGCCGTGCGGCGCGAGAGCGGCTATCGCTGAACGTCAGTAAACGACGCCCACCCGCCGGCAGCCATCCGCGTTGAGGTATGGGCATCACTGGAAGTGCGGCAAGAAGTGTCTCCGCAACTACTGGCAGCACCAAACCATCCGACAATTGCATCGTGCGAAAGTGATCATCCTCGGCTCCGCAGTTCGGGCAAGTATCTATCAGCTGCAGCGCCACCGTCGTGCTAGAAGGATCGAACTCCAACTCACCCGTGCGCACATCAAAAAAGGCGGTGCCCTGCGTGTCGATATGGAAGAACTTTGGATCATTGGGCTGCGCGCCGCGTGCATTGTTCTGCCGTGCCCGCCTCACCTGACCAACCGGATGCAGCTCGCTCCGCCGTTTCACGCCAGCTACCAGATCCTCGCCACACCGGCTGCAGCGCGCCAATGTGAGAAGGCGACCGCCGCAGCAAGCGCACTGCTGGCCACCATCGAGTGTCAACGCACCGTATCCGGGCATCCGCGGGCCATCCCCTTTGCAGCCAGGGCTCAGACATACCGATACCTCACCAGGCGCGCGCACAAGGAGATGCAACTTGTGCGGAAGCACAGGAAGTTCCTCGAAGCGATCGCGGCCTTGTGCCCCTAGCTGCAACAGCGCTATCGTCGCGCGCATTCCCTCTGCACTCAGATGACCCCAAAGCTTTTCCACTACCTTCGCCAACGGAGTCACAGCGCGCGATGAATGGTTCTCCCAAAAGAGCTCGTCAACCTCGCGGAGCTCCGGCATCTGTCGTAACAGACCTGCTAGTAGCCGCGCTGGCTTTACCTCCTTAGCATCTAGACGTTGTGAATCCTCCACGAGCTTTGCTGCACGATCACGCACCAGCGTGCACAGATCAGCGTCTTCGAGCAATGAGCGGTGGTCTAGCATGGGCCGCAACCGCAGTGCATCCACGAATTCAGCCAACGTGTTCGGATCTAGCGGCCGCGCGCGTTCGTGCACCTGAGGCAACTCGCGCCGTGCTGTTTTACCTTCGATGTGAACTGTCAGAGTGCGGTCTTTGGAAAACAGGTCGCTAGCGAAAGTAATCAGGTCCGCATCTGATCCACCCAGGGTTGCTGAGGTTGCAATATGGAGGACGTCCTCAGAACGTACACAGCAGCGTAGCATTACGCGTCGCAGCAGAAGTGCGATCTCTGTGGCTAAGCTGCCGTTGTACAGATGTGCCTCATCAAGTACTAAAGTTCGTAGCGCATTGCCGAACAGAGGTGCATCTTGGGGGCGGCACAGCAGGTACTCCAACATCGAGTAGTTCGTCACTAAGATGTCAGGTGGATTGCGCTGTGCTTCCAGGCGCGTCAGAAGCCGACATGGATCCCGCTGTGCTTCCAACTCCCCCGGACTCTCGCGAGGGGTCTCACCCGTATAGTGCACAAAGGTCACTTTGTTTTGACCATGCAGCCACGCGACCAACCTTTCAACTTGATCGTTCACGAGCGCGTTCAGGGGGTACAACAATATTGCTCGTACACCCTTTTCGTCCTGCTTTCGAGGATGCGAAAACAGATCGTTCAGCATCGGCAGCAGGAACGCTTCAGTTTTACCCGCCCCGGTAGGTGCAGTAACGATCAGTGCTGGTCGTGAACCAGAAGATCGTGATTCAAGCTCTGCGCTCAGGGCCTCGGCTTGGTGGCGATATAGCTTGCGATCAAGCGGCATTGCGCTTGTGCGACGAAGCTGGTCCACCAATAAAGAGGAAATCCCTGCCATGTTAGCCAGCGTGTAGTTCGACGATTCTGCGGGAAACAATGGTTCGACCCACAGTTCGCTCATCAGGCCTTGCGAGTTGCTGTCTGCCAACCATAGTGCCTCACATGCGCGTCGCAGTTCCGGACGTCGCAAATACGCTTCGTCCCGCGCCAGTCCAGTAAGCCGCTCTCGCAATTTAGTTTGCGCTTCCAGTGCATCAAGATGAAGAGTCTCTCGTATTGGCATTCTCAGCTCTCAGTTCCTTCCCGCCATCGATCCAAAACATCACGCAGCAGAGCAACACTGATCAATTCCCGTAGTCCTGCCTGATGAAATGCGAGCCGAAGGTTATGTGACTCCTGTGCCTCTCCGCGCAACCAGGCTCGTGCCGCACCAATCAAACTGGTCATAATAAAGCGCGCGTCAAGTCTACTCTCGGCTTTTGCATAGCGCTCGCACAACTCGTCCAATCGAAATCCACTATCAGTGGCATTGGGATTAATCGTTCCCAGCACCATTCCCAAGAGCACGGCTAACTGTTGTCTCGGAAACTCATATAACTCGGGAAGTGCCCTTGTGATTGCATCAGCCAGCAGAATTGGACTCATTCTCGCCAGTAGCCCCACGGCTTCGAGAGACGGCGGCTTCTGGCTGTCGTGTTCGATAACGCCCGTCCAGATACCCAGTGCCTTTACAAGTTCCACTGCTTGCTTCGGATCCGGCCGCCAGCCCCACAAAAATTCTCGCGCTGCGGCACTCCACGCCTCCTCCCGAAGCTCGTCAAACATTATTCCTGAACTTGGGTGCGCAGGCAGGAGCCAAGATTTTATAGTGTCCACCGGGTAAGCACGCACCTGTTTGGCCACAATGTCTCGCACCTCTGCGTGAAGTACAGGAACATACCACCAACGCAACCACATCGCCGCTTCGCACCAAGGTATGCCCATCAAATTCTGCAGCAACTCTCCCAATATCTCCGGACGGACTATCGACCCGATCCGTGCGCCATCAACCGACAATGCCCAGCCAAACACACGTGCTTTTGTGGCACTACACCACCTTAGCGTGAAGCCGCTCTTCTCCATCTGCTCTCTTGGCAACTTGCGAGGAAGGGGCGAATCATCTGCCCATATCCACAACGAGTGCCCCTCTTCGAGTGGTCCCTCGAAGGGCACGTGTGCGCACCATCTCCCGTCAGCCTCGATTTGAACGGATCTCAAGAAACCGCCGTCCATCACAGCGCGCGCAGCCGCTACTTCGATTTCTGTGCTATTGTAGGTTCCGTCCACCAAGTTAAGGCTCTCGCCGAGTCCGTGCACGTCGGCCAGAAATGTTCCGATACTGCGCACGCCGGTTAGCGTCCGACTGCCTTCCATCCAACACAAATCTTTGTCTGTGCTGCCCCGGCCCTTCACTTTTGCAAGCAAGCGATGGGTTCGCAGCGCTGAAGCATCCAGAGTCGCGGATCCATCCAGAGGCTGCCAATTCCCCTCCGCTTCAAGCGCAGCTCCATAATCCGCGCCGAGGTGGTTCAACTTCACCCTCGCTGAGCGCGTACATCCGCCCGATAGTCCCAATAGGCGCCCCATCTGCGCCCGTCCCAGGCCCGGAGATTCCGGCAACCATGCGCGGCCGTTAGTGCGGGAGATCTGAATCACTTCTCCACTGTTTAGCCGTAAACGTTCCGCAATAAATGGCAATTCCGGAAGTGTCACATCCACTGCTGTGCCCCACCTCCCGCTGCGCACTGCTAACAGCGGCATTACTTCGCCGACATGGGCGGCTTCTGGCACAGGGAAACTCCAAAGAATTGTGCCGTCAGTATCCAGCAATCGAACCCGCGTGATCGCACCCGCTGGAAGGCGCGTCAACCGGCACGTGCCACGTAATACCATACGGAAAACAGGCGGAGCGTCGAGCCCGTCTACATGGATCGCCGCACTATGCAGCAGAACAACTTCCTGGCCCTGCGGTACGTCGTCCGCAGATGGAACCATTGCACCAGACGCACGAAAAAACGTAAAAGGCATTTCTTGCTGCAGACCGATGTGCTTCCAATCCGCAAACATTTCTTCTTTGCCCTGCATTAACTTAAAGCGGAAGCCAGCCTCCTCCCGCCGCGTGAGGGGCACAAGCACCGGGCCGCCTGGCAATTGCCAGTGATCGTTTTCGATCGGGACACGTTCTCTCCGGAAAGGATCCTCGCACAGAAGAATCAACGCGGCGCTTTCGCGCCATTGCGGAGCCGACTCATTCAAGCGGTACTCCAGATAAGCCTCGTCACTTTCCCACCTGAGCACTGGCGCTTGGAAATACCGGTAAGCATCTTCCGTCACAGCGAATTGAGGTTCGATCGAATTGCGCGGACGCACCTGCCTTGACGTCAGGCACTGTGTGAGTAGCTCTTCCACCGGGAAGGGCGACAGCCAAGAATCAGCGCCAAAGCGTTCCACTGCTGCCTGCGTGCTCACTACCCCTATGCGAACATCCTGTAGAAGCTTCCACGACGCCTGGAACGATGTCGAGGCATTCGATCCCTCCATGTCCAGCAAGAGTTGGATCGCCAACGGTAGAAAATACACAGGCTCTGCCAGCATCGCGCCGAGCCCGGCTATGTGCGAGCACAAAAGACCGGACTGCAACCATATGGTCCGCACCCAGACCTGCTGGCCTACGTCTTCAAACCCGTGCCGCAAACCGAATGTTCGACAAGCAGTTTCCACTGCCTCCCGTAGTGCGGGCTTAGGGAGGGCCGTACGAAACATGAACGAGTTCTGCTGACGTTCACCCAAGGCACGTTCGATTGCTGGCCATACAGAACCGGAATCGCCAAATCGCCTGACCGCCTCCGATGCGAAAAGCAGAAAGGCTAGGCCCAACGCCGCTCGTTTTCGCACTTTTTCGCCACTCTTAGTCTGGTAGTAACCAAAGTCGTCGCGAAAGTCCCATTCCGCTAATTGTCCCCAAGCGAGCAACCGATCACGGTCATGCTGGCTAAATCGGAGTTCGCTCACTGACCAAGGCGACGTCAACTCAAGCTCGGCAACTCGCGCCCCCACGGCCAACATCAAGAGCACGGGGAAATCGGTTGTATTCTCATCGGGTACGAGTTGGTTTTCCTCCGGCCCCCTCGGAGCGACCAAGTTCTCCACCAGTGCGGTCGCCTCGCTATCCCCATACTCCTCCAACCTTGGATCACCAATAACAGCAAAGTATCCGTTTTTCGAGGTGATGACGTTGCTATACGTTAGGGCGAACGTCACCGTTTCTGGACCGATCCCTTGCTCCTCGGCCCGTTTAGCCAGCTCACGCCGGCGAATCGGATGGCCGATTTCGCGTATCAGTAAAACCAAGAGATCGTCTCCTGAAGCCTCTGAGGGGGGTAGCCCCGCCTTTGCCACGACCTTATCACCTTCAACAAAACACCACGGCCATACACAACAAAAGGCCGAAAACATCGCCTCCGGCAGACGCTCCTGTTCCATGCGCGCGTCACGAAATACACCTCGGTATGCGTCTGCGAGCTTCAGCCTCGGCGTCACCATAAGGATGCGTGCCAACCGGTTGGCAAGGCTATTCTCCCGGCCAGGCAGCACAAAATAGCGCAGCTCCGCATCAAGCCAGACCACATCTCGGAGTTGATCCTTTATCGACGACAGCCCATCTTCTGAAACGAGTAGTTCTATTTCTCGCCAATCTGCGACGCCCCAATGCGACGAAAGCTTGGTTGCAGCGCGCATCACCGTGTTTATCAACGCGGTCGTATCCGCGTTTAGCAGAGAATCGCCTTCCAGAGTCAGGTTGTGTTCCAAATTGGAGCGCTCCGCTAAGCCAAAGATTGCTGCTACGGTGATCGGTGCATCTAGTATCCTTTCGTCAATCAACACCTGTTCTGCGTACTGGAGGCTGCAGGGAGCAATCCTGTTCAGGAGGGCAATTGCTTTCAACAGCCACGGTAGCTCGCGGCCCCGCTTGCTCAACGCATCAGTTACGGACCGCGCGATCTGCCGCACACGCTCTCGCGTGATGGACGGCGTTTGAATCTTTGCCGTCTCATCAAGAGTGAGAGGATCCCTGCCCCCCAAGCCAAGAAGATCCGAAATGATTTTTCGCTTGCGGTCGTTATAAGATTTTGGGATCAACAGTAGAAGATCCTCATTAAGCGAATGCGACAGGCGAGGTTCTCTCCAAAAATTGCCCTCGATGCCTCGATGTGTCATCGCGAGTTTTAAGTGTTCCAACTCGACGTGGAATGCGGCGCGCAACGCGGACGTGTTATACAGAAACCATGTTGGGAGATCAACGGGGAGCTCTAGAGCAAGTGCTGTGAGCGCCTGCTCCAACGGCTGCTTCTCGTCAATTGGCACTCCGGCCAGTCTGATTAGAGCTTCTACGCTGTGCACAGCGAGGTCAGCCACGCTGTGCCATCCTTGCGCAATAAAACGATCCGCGAGGCCCCCCTCCGAAATCAGCTCGTGAATCTCCAGGAGGCAAGCCAATGGTGAACAGCCTTCCTGAAGGGGGAGTTCTCTCTGTGACTCCACGTCGGTCCGTTCATTTACGAAGTATGGATAGCCAAGCCGGTGCACGATTTCTGTGATCTCATTCAGGCTTTTGCGGCCAAAGTGGGGCAGATCCATCAACTGAGATGGTTTCCACCTCAGCAGTTCCTCCAATGTCTCGATTGAGGCAGCCTTCAAACAGTTATACGAACGAACCGAAAGCTCCATATCCGCAATCGTCATTCGCAAAGTAGGACACAGGATGAGCCGACTATCCGTCATGTTGAAGATGCCTTCGGCACTTGTAACTGCGTCCGGAAGTTGCTGCTGGATGGTTACTGGTGCACTATCTGGCTGTAACGGTAGTTGTCGTTGGATATCTGCAACTGCCGCTTCTTCACCAAACGACTGATAGCCAAACTGATGAACGATATCGATGATCTCGTTGAGGCATTTGCTGCCAAAGCTGGGCAGTTCCATCAACTGAGATGGTTTCCACATCAACAACTCATCTAATGTTTCGATTGAGGCGGCTTTGAGACAGTTATACGAACGGACCGAAAGCTCCATCTCGGCGATCGTCACTCGGGAAGCTAGGCAAAGCGTGGGTCGACCATCCATAAGGCTGAGGACAACTTCGGCACCAATGCCTGTCTCCAGAAGGTGCTGTCGAACAGCCAGCCGCTTGATTAGGGGAAGTGTCTGAGGATTCGGCATTTCCTCGTTCGATGAGGAAATGATTTCATGGAGTACAGTGCAGGAATCTCCCGCCGAAGCGATAGACGGTTTCCCTTGTTTCCATAGAACATATCGGCTGATCATGGAGTGCCTGACGTATTGTGCGTGTGAAGTGATCAGTTTAGCGCGGTGATGCTGCGTTTGTTGCAGACTTTTCGGTGTACGCGCATCCGATATACCGTATCTGCGGCCAATTTGAGCATTGGGTATGTACGCGTCACCGAAATATCGAAAGAATTCGAGCTGCTCATGGCTTTGCCACCCTAAGCGTGCAGGCTTTACCGTGAAACGTTATTGTGGCTGAATCTGCGGAATACCAAGCCCGTTTGCTTCCATGCCATGTTGTGGGTAAAAGCCCACATTATTGATCTAATGAGACTTATGAGACGGAAAAACCGGCCCAATCGGCGGTATTTGCTACCAAAATGTCACCAAATTTTCAACCAGTGGGAAGCGGGTCAACCCGTGGGGAGCTGACCCGCAAAAACGGTTTCATTCGATGGACGTGTCACTACTACGCTGGCAAGGGCATTCGGATTTGGACCAGGGGTAGAGCATAATCACGAATAACCGCGTGGGTCGGTATGCGCAGGCAGTTATTGACATCAAGGCCGCGAGGCTGGTTTTGCAAATGGAGAAGGAGCCGGAAGAATGAATTCGGCTTATCAGATCTTCTGGGGTTGGCAGCGGTGAAGGTGATTCCCGTTTATTCTTCGTCTAGTCGTTCTTTCAACATAGGTCCGCCCTAAAAAAGGTTTTGTTTGGATAGGAAGGCTATGTCCAAAACGCGATCTTCTGAAGACAGCCAATGAGCACCCTCGCTTAACAACAGCATGGGTGCCAGCTTCGATTCCAAATCTGATCCGTTCGTTACTGGTTTCACCAAGGCTGGGGGGAGTCGGCCAAGTGTGGCTAATGCCCAATCATTAGGTAACCGTGCTGCTTCCATCAGAAGACGAACAGTCGTATCGTTAGCACTCAGGCGCAGGGCTTCAGAAGCCGCGGCAGCGCGGCGCGGATCTCCGGCAATTAAGTCTGCAACGAGTAGCCGGAGGACATTTTCTGGGGTGTCCTTGCCAAACGAGACGATAGCGTGCATTGCTACGTTTTCATTTGCGTCGGCGATCAAAGGGACGATTTGCTCATAAGCCCTGATTCCCGCTTTACCAAGACCCCAAATAGCCGCCTGACGACGCTCATCACCCTGAAGATTTTGGTTTACTGCCAGTGCCACCAACTGTTGCTTTGCGAATGTACTCCTCAGTTCTGTGAGTATAAAGACCGCCTCCATCGGAAGAAAAGGCAACAGCGGATTATCCGCGAGCGCTTGAGAAATGCGAAGTTCTCCTAGTTCCGAACCTAGTCGTGCTACCGAGCCCGCAGCTTCAAGAGCCACCCGCGGCTCCTGTTCATTTTTCAGCAGCTCTTCCAATGCGGGTACAGCTTGTGTCCTCAGCTCATCCCGGTACGGCAAAGCCTTAGCTGCTGCATACCTGTCCAATTGGTCAGTACTTCGGAGGTCCGCGAGCGGATCGTAGGTCCGGCCCAGAAAACCATTGATGTTCGACAGCTTCGCAGGAGTACCGGCTATTATCGATGCGCCGCCTTTGAACATATTGCCTGCTACAACATACGAATGCTTATTGCCTTTGAGCGAAAATGACTGCTTTCGAACGGTTCCGTCTTCGCCTGTCATTTCAGCAACTATGCGCTCGGCATCTACGGACAACACTCTCCCGTCTTTCTTAGGTATGCAGGCTGGCCATGTGCGATCCTTCTCGGCGCCCTCCGAGGCAGACTTTGCTGGTCCCAACTTGGAGGTACTGATCGAATCCCGGAGGTCTTTTGTATCGAAAAACACCGCTTCTTCCGCCGGTTCCGGTGTCCCACACTGGTCCGTCACCGTTATGTACGCAATGACATCGTTATCTCTAAGTCCCACATCCCAGCGCCGGTCCGGGTTATTTTCTGCATCGCTCATTTTTATTGTCAGTGCAGATTTAGCCTTGATTTCCAGTCGCAGTCCTGTTCGAACGCAAAGAATGTCCGGCAGCCGCAATCGCTTCACCTTGGTCGCCCAGATTTTATTAGATCCACAATAGCGTTCAAGTTCGATCGGCTGGAATCCGGCTGATCGGAGTTGGGCCATGGTCTGACGTACACCCACTGCACCCATGCTCAGAAAGCGTAGAAAACTTGTATCCGCCTTGAAACCCATCAGAGATCATCTCCTGAGACATTGTTCGTAGCCATGAGCTTCATGCCGGATCTTCCTTCACCAATTCGCTGATTTTGACTTCCAGGGCATTAGCAAGCTTGGCGATGTTGTCGATGGAGACATTTCGTTCGCTCCGCTCGATTGAACCGACATATGTGCGGTGCAGCCCTGCCAAGTCCGCCAATTTCTCCTGCGATATGCCACGTTCACCCCTCAAGCGTCTGATGTTGAGCGCTAGAATGTTACGCGGATTGGATATATCGGTTTGATATGGCACTCTTTAAGGGTTCACTTCTAGATGACTTTACGTCTACAGACGTAAAGTAGCTTTTTTGCTCGTGAACCCGTTATAGTAAGGCTATGGAACAGCAGCTTTTGGACGATGCAACTATTCCGGCTTATACCACGGCATTTGGCAATGCATATTGTGGCGATTCTCTGGAATTGCTTGCGAAGTTGCCGACAGCCAGCATCAATTTGGTGATGACCTCCCCCCCTTTTGCTCTTCAGCGACAAAAGGCATACGGGAATAAAGATCAGGCTGAATATTTGGAATGGCTGACGGCCTTTGCCCGAGAGGTACATCGGGTCCTAAAGGATGACGGTAGTTTTGTCTTGGACCTGGGCGGCGCATACGAAAAAGGCGCCCCGGCACGGAGTTTGTACAACTTCAGAGTGCTCATCAAGTTCTGTGACGAAGTTGGCTTCTTCTTGGCCGAGGATTTCTATTGGTACAATCCCTCGAAGCTCCCGAGCCCCATTGAATGGGTGAATAAGCGAAAGCTACGAGCAAAGGATTCTGTCAACACGGTCTGGTGGCTCAGCAAGACGGAGTGGCCAAAGGCTGATATCCGCAAGGTTCTTACTCCATACAGCGACCGGATGAAGAAACTGCTTGAAAACCCTTCTGCTTTTTACACTCCAAAGGTGCGCCCATCGGGCCACGATATAGGCGTGGGGTTTAGCAAGGACAATGGCGGTGCGGTGCCTTCGAATCTCCTTCAGATTGCCAATACAGAGTCAAACGGCCAGTATTTGGGTGGCTGTAAGGCAGTAGGTGAAAAGCAACACCCAGCTCGTTTCCCAGCGAAGTTGCCCGAGTTCTTTATAAACATGCTTACAGACCAAGGCGATGTGGTTCTGGACATCTTTGCAGGTTCCAACACGACTGGCCAGGTTGCAGAGTCGCTCAAGCGACGTTGGTTATCCTTCGAACTGTCCAGAGAGTACGTCAGCGCTTCATCTTTTCGCTTTATGACTAATCAAAACACAACCACAGAGATGAGGAATGTATTCGATGGAATAATGAGCGGTGCTTCAATCGACCTCACGCAACTCGCAGTCCAGGGAGTGCTAACAAGCGTTTAGATAATGACAGGCAGACCAAACGAGGGAAAGAGTCCATCGAATCACGAGATCATCTTTTGCTCCACGCCAAATGGAACCGTGCGCGTCAAGGTTCTGTATGAGGACGAGAGCTTTTGGCTGATCCAGAAAATGATGCGGAACTGTTTGGCGTAAACCTGAGCACCTCAAGAATATCTATGCCGCCAGCAAACTAGAGGAATCGGCAACTATCCGGAAGAGTCGGGTAGTTCGTTTTCCTGAGCTACTCGAAAAATTCGAGCAGTTCAGCAAAATACATGGTTTTACTCGTTCGTTCAAAAGCGGCTGCGCATAGTTTCGCAGCGCTCGCGTATCTGCCCATCCAAGGCATCGGCGACAGGATGGTTGATCGCGATTTTGTCCAGATTCGAGAGGACTGCTTTAACCAGCTCTGGTATACGGCGGCGAACAAGCGGCTTGGCAAGCCCGGCGTCTTCGGCCAGTTGCTCGAAATTCGCCTTCGACACCTTATCCGATGAATACTCGCCGCCGATCTTCATGGCCAGTTCGCGTGTCAACTCTGGGTAATATCGGGTACTCACGACATCATAGAGTGGCGCAAGCCGCGTCTCCATACTTGCTGTTCCCACGCCGCGATAGAGCAGCGAAAAGTTCTTGCCATGCGCGTCATTGTTGCCGACCAGGTAATTGAAGATCACGGCATCCAGCAGACGTGCCAAGTCGAGGACCGGCGCGCTGGAGACCTCGCGCAGCAGGGCAAAACACTGCTTGAGCGACGGGCCGCCTTCCTTCTGATACTTGTTCTCCGAGACGATACCCAGTGCTTGGCAAAAGTCTTCCTGGTGCAAGCGTTCCAGCACTGGTACGCCCTCTGAATTCTGGCGGTGCGTCCGGTCATAACGCTCAACCAGCAGGTATTCAACGTCTTCCACGCGCCGGATTTCCGTCTTGGCCACGGGCAGGCCCGCTGCCGCCGCAAGCTTCATGCAGTAGGCTTCATTGAAGACAACCCCGGCAAATCGCTCCACGGCTGGCTTCAAGATGTGCGTGCTGGGCGCGCCGTCCAAGGGGAGAGAGACAGCATCCCCCTCGACGCGCACGGCGATCTTGTCCTGAGCGCCGGCCAGCGAGAGCCGTATTCCGGTTTCGCCGGCCAATAGCGGACGGCGCGGCAGTTCCCGGAGAATCCCTGCCAGTTCAGGCGAGGAAAGCGCCCGATAATGGTCGTCGAGGGCGGGCAGGGCTTCGCCAGCCGGGAGGAACGTGACAGCACCTGCGCACTCCCCGCCGATCCGCTCCAGCATGGAGTAGTCGTTGCGTTCGCTGATTCCAAGATTACGGGCAATGATCGCGCGCTTGCTTTCTTCGGGCAGAACACCGGCAAAGTACCCCCGGCATTCTTTGCGCGTGAAGCGCTTCTCCCGCAGCGGCAGCGAGTGGGACAAGGGCGTAGCTTCTGGCTTTTGTAGCCAGCTTGCCGCATAGTCAAAGACCATCTGGCCGCCATCATTTTGGATGAGGTGGCCGACCAATTCTCGGTGCAAGTAGACATCCAGGATTTTCGCCATGCGCTACTCCTCGCTCCCTGAAACCGTAGGCGCAGTTAGCGCGATTTGGATTCCCAGCGTTTGCAGGACCGTCAGAACCTTGCCAATCTGACAGGTTTCCTTGCCCTTTTCGAGATCGATGACAAAGCGCAGCCCCGTGCCGGAGGTCAGCGCCAAATCCTTTTGCGTGACGCCCAACCGCTTCCGGCTTTCCCGGATGATTTGGCCAATTGCCTGTGTCGTGTACTTCATGAGCCTCGTATATGTTACCGTACGGGAATTCTAATCTTTGGTTTCGCCCACGTCAAGAATATTATTCCCGTTCGGGAATAACGCCGTAATAAAAGATATACAAGAGATAGATGTTCCCGACCGGTAACATGGAATGTATTGCCAAGAGGAAGCTCGAAACGCTATCGGCTTTCTACTCTTCCTGCTCTCCCATCCATTCCGTGAGTTTCTGTTGCAGTTCTTCCTTGCTGGGCAGGTAGAGCTGGTATTCGCGGGCGTGAATGTTGGCATCTTTGGGAAGGGTAATCTCGACCAGAGCGGAATTCTTTTTCTTGCAGAGCACGATGCCGATGGTGTGGTTCTCTGCCTCGGTCTTAACGTGGCGGTCAAAGTAGTTGACGTACAT
>Ga0255352_1000706_pt1 | contig 18172 bp, 14 predicted proteins | sample HBST0metaG_FD_189939 | JGI IMG/M metagenome (GOLD analysis project Ga0255352, IMG submission 189939) | Peat soil microbial communities from Stordalen Mire, Sweden - H.B.S.T0 | ecosystem: Environmental > Terrestrial > Soil > Wetlands > Peat | place: Sweden: Norrbotten County, Stordalen Mire...
GACAGGCGAGTTTCGTGTTGTTGAATTGAGTGCCAAGCAGCGCGGCCAAAAACACGACGGCCCGCGCTACACGACCGAGGCGATGCTGCGCATGGAGCGCGAGACCATCGGCCGAATGCAGGACGGCAACCGGCGCGGCGCGGACGATCCGATGCTGGTTGCGCCCAGGCTCCGCATCGAGATCGAAGACCGGCATCCGGAGTTGAACGCCGGACAGCGCCAGGCGGTCGACGAGATTTTTCTCTCACGCGAAAAGATCGTTGGTTTGGATGGCGTTGCCGGAGCGGGCAAGACGACGACGTTGGCCGTGGTGCGTGAGGGGGCGAAGCTGGCCGGCTACACGGTGGAAGGTTTTGCGCCGACCAGCCGCGCGGCGCAGAAGCTGGCCGAGGCAGGCATCGAGACCAAGACTCTGCAGGCGCATCTTGCCCGAGGTCAGCGCGTGGACACAGGCGAGCACCGGCTCTATGTGATCGACGAGAGTTCGCTCGCTTCGACCAAACAGATGCACGAGTTTGTGCAGCGCCTGCATCCGAAGGACCGCGTTTTGCTGGTTGGCGACACGCGTCAACATGAATCGGTCGAGGCGGGCCGCATCTTCGCGCAGCTTCAGGAAGCGGGCATGAAGACGGCGCGGCTTGAGGAGATCGTTCGGCAGCGCGACCCGGAGCTGAAGCGGACCGTTGAGCAGTTGGCGCGTGGCGATGTGGTGGAGGCCATCGACGGACTCGAGCGGCAGGGGCGCATCCACGAGGTCTCTGGCCACAAAGAGCGCATCGCGGTGATAGCCCGTGAATACGCGCGGGCGCCCGAAAACACGCTGGTCGTCTCGCCCGACAACCGCTCTCGCGCGGAGATCAACCAGGCCATCCACGCCGAGTTGCAGGCGAAGGGCCTTGTCAGCAGGGAAGAGCATCGGGTTCAGGTGCTCGTGCCGCGTCAGGATCTCACCGGTGCGGACCGCATGTGGGCGGCTCGCTACAATCCCGGCGAGGTGTTGCTCTACAGTCGCGGCTCCAAGGAGACTGGCATCGGCAAAGGCGAGTATGTGCGCGTGGTGCGCGTGGATGCAGAGCACAACCGTCTCACCGTTGTGCGGCAGGATGGCACGGAGGTCAACTACGATCCTCGTCGTCAGCAAGGCGTCTCTGTTTATCGCGAGCAGGAGCGGAACTTTTCCGTGGGAGACCGCGTGCAGCTCACCGCGCCCGTGCCGGACTTGAAGTTGGCCAACCGCGAGCTGGCGACCGTCGAGACCATCGGACAGGATGGGCGGCTGAGTCTCAAGTTGGACGGCGGCCGCGCGGTCGAACTCGATCCGCGCCAGCATCCGCATCTCGATCATGGCTATGCGGTCACGAGTCACGCCAGCCAGGGACAGACCGCCGACCGCGTGCTGATCCACGTTGATACTGAACTGGGGGCCAAGGACCTGCTCAACAACCGCATGGCCTACGTTGCCGTTTCACGAGGTGCGCACGATGCGCAGATCTTCACCAACGATCGCGAGAAGCTGGGGGCGGCGCTGGGACGTGATGTATCGCACGAAAGCGCTTATGTGCCGGAGATGGAGTTGCAACGAGAAATCCAGCCCAAACAGCAAAGCCAGAAGACGTGGGATTTCGGTTTAGGGCTTTAGAGCATTTTTCCAATACACGTGCAGTGTTGAGTGGCGTGCAAGGTGGCTTTTTCTTAAGGAAAAAGCCACTCGGCATCCTGCTTTCGCTCTACACCAATTGGAAAAATGCTTTAGTAGATAGGTTCCATATTTTAATAAGGAGGAAGCGTACTTGCTAAAATGAATGTTGACAGTGGGTTTGCCTCATCTCAGGTAGTTTGCGTTCGTGATACCTATGATGAGCGATAAGCTGTTTCATCTGCCTATAAAATATAGGCAGAAACGTTGTCGCATTCCAGCTTTGGTAGGAATCATGCCCTCAGATGTTTCATTTACTGAAGAACAAGAACACGTCATTGCTCTAGGAATTGCGCCCATAGTCGAGCCAATTTCGGGGAGGTGGTAGATCTCTACTCAATGAAATCACCGTTCTTGCAAATTGGAAGCGAACAGAGCGACTGTCGTAGCGATTCACCATTGGAATTTTCGTAGTAGTATTTCGAATTGGACTTCAGACACCTGAAGGACGTCCCGGAGTTTGCCTAAAGGCCGAGAATTTTACGCTGGGATCTCTTAACCTAATAGTCTAAGGACAATGAGGAGCAAGGATTAACGTGGCAAAGATTGCTTTGATTACTGGTATCACCGGGCAGGATGGGTCCTATTTGGCAGAACTTCTTCTCCAAAAAGGATATGAGGTTCATGGCATCAAGCGGCGCAGCTCCTTGTTCAACACGGATCGCATCGACCATCTCTATCAGGATCCGCATCTGGGTGGCAGAAGATTCTTTCTGCACTATGGAGATCTGTCCGATTCAAGCAGTCTGGTGCGTATTATCCAAAAGGTCCACCCGGACGAAGTCTATAATCTTGGCGCGCAGAGCCATGTTGCGGTGTCGTTCGAGCAGCCGGAGTATACGGGGAACGTGGATGGGTTGGGGACGCTAAGGATACTCGAGGCTATACGCATCCTCGGCGCAGAAAAAACGACGCGATTCTATCAGGCCTCGACCTCGGAACTCTACGGCTTGGTGCAGCAGATTCCGCAGACGGAGAAGACGCCGTTTCATCCCCGGTCGCCCTACGCGGTGGCAAAGATGTATGCCTACTGGATCACGGTCAATTACCGTGAGGCCTACGGCATGTATGCCTGCAATGGCATCCTGTTCAACCATGAATCGCCGGTGCGCGGCGAGACCTTTGTGACACGCAAGATCACCCGTGCGCTTGCGCGCATCCAGCTTGGACTGCAGGACAAGTTGTACTTGGGGAATATGGATTCACTCAGGGATTGGGGCCATGCGCGCGACTACGTCGAGATGCAGTGGCGGATGTTGCAGCAGGACAAGCCCGAGGATTTCGTGATTGCCACCGGAGTCCAGCATACTGTGCGCGAATTTGTGACTCTAGCCGCTGAAGTGCTCGGTATGAAGCTCACATGGCAAGGCCACGGAGTGGATGAAACGGCCGTGGACCAGAACGGTGCCACGGTGGTCGCCGTGGACCCGGCGTACTTCCGTCCGGCAGAGGTGGAAACCCTTCTGGGCGATCCTAGTTATGCTCATGAACGGTTGGGATGGAAGCCGACGGTGACCTTTGAAAACCTTGTGAAGGAAATGGTCGAGGCCGATCTGCTATCGGCGAAGAGAGACCAGTTGGTCAAGAAGCACGGATATGAGGCGTATGACTACAATGAGTAACTCTCGTCTAGTAGACGCGAAAATTTATGTGGCGGGCCACCGCGGACTCGTCGGTTCCGCGATCCTGCGCAGGTTGGAGCGCGAGGGGTGCAAGAATATCGTGACTCGCACCCATGCGGAGTTGGATCTGACCGACCAGGCGGCGGTGAATCGCTTCTTTTCCGAAGAGCGTCCGGAGTATGTTTTTCTCGCGGCGGCGAAGGTGGGCGGCATCCTTGCTAACAGCACGCGGCCGGCGGAGTTCATCAGCGAAAATCTTGCACTCCAGACCAATGTCATTCGCGCCGCGCACGCCACTGGCGTCCAGCGGTTGCTCTTCCTCGGCTCCAGTTGCATTTATCCGCGGGATTGTCCTCAGCCCATCCGGGAAGAGTATTTGCTGACCGGACCGCTTGAGCCCACGAACCGTCCGTATGCGATGGCCAAGATCGCCGGTATTGAGATGTGCTGGGCCTTCAACCGCCAGTATGGAACGCAGTACACAGCCTTGATGCCGACCAATCTTTACGGCCCCAACGATAACTATGATCTGACCAGTTCCCATGTGCTGCCTGCTCTTCTGAGGAAGATGCACGAGGCCAAGGTGGCCCATGCGGCGGAAGTCTCCGTGTGGGGAACCGGATCTGTTCTGCGGGAGTTTCTGCACAGCGATGATATGGCGGATGCCAGTGTTTTCCTGATGAATCTTCCAGAGGAGATTTACGCGCCCATTACGCGCTCGGAAGCACAGGCGCCGCTGTTCAATGTAGGCTGCGGCAAGGAACTGACCATTCGTGAACTGGCGGAGCTTATCCGCGATGTGGTGGGTTTTGAGGGGAAGTTGACCTTCGACACCTCCAAACCCGATGGCACGCCTCGCAAGCTGCTGGACGTTTCCAGGATGAAAGAGCTGGGTTGGCAGGCGAGCATCCCGCTGCGCGAAGGGATTGCGGCGGTCTATCGGGAGTATGCGGCCAATAATGCTTCAAGCCAAAGACGTCGATCCGCCGAGAATGTTATCAGATGAAGAAGGTCTTTCGCATTTTCCTCCCCAAGGAGGACGCTACAGCTGCAGACAGTAGAAACCGTTCCCTTCTCTTTGCCACTGTGACTTCAGGCTTGGCGAAGGTCGTTTCAGTCGTTCTGAACATGATTACCATACCCATCGTTGCCCGAGTTCTCGGAGCCGATGGGTATGGGCTATGGACAACCATCACGAGCATCGCCTTGTTCCTGGTTTTTGCTGATCTAGGCTTGAGCAATGGCTTGGTCACCGTCATCTCTGAAGCCAAAGGGCGGAATGACCGCGCCGCCGTGGTTCGCGCCGTCTCAACAGCATTCTTTGTGCTGCTGACCTTTGCGTTGGTGCTCATTGCACTCGTCATTGTTATTTCACCGTACATTCCTTGGGCAAGCCTTCTTAACCTTACAAAATCCAGGCTCGCTCCTGAATTGAGCGCGGCTGTCGTTTGGTTTCTTGTCTTCCAGATTGCAAATATCCCCGCGCTTATATCGCAGAAGGTTCAGATAGGCTACCAGGAGATGCACTGGACAAATTCATGGCAGATACTAGGGAGCATTCTGTCTTTTCTCGGAGTTTTGATGGCGGCTTGGCGGGGCCTTGGACTTGTGCAGTTCATCATTCTGTTCAGCCTCGGGCCGTTGCTCGCGCAGGTGATCGGTAGCTATGTTCTGTTCGTGAGACTTCGACCGTGGCTTGCTCCAAGATTCAGCGCATTCCATTGGGACAGCACGAAGGACCTGGGCGGTACCGGCGGCATATTCGTTTTGATGCAGCTTCTTACAGTGCTTGGAACGTACAGTGATCCAATCGTTCTGACGCGTTACCTTGGCCTGGCAGCCGTTGCTGAATACTCTTTGGCTCAGCGTCTTTTTTCAGGAGCGTCTCTCGTTCAGTTCTTCCTGGTACCACTGTGGCCTGCTTTTGGAGAAGCCGTGGCGGCTGGAGATCATGTTTGGGCACGAAAGATGCTGCGGCGGACGGTGTGGATTTCCGTAGCTCTATCCACGGCCTCAGCGCTTCTAATCGCGACCTTTGCGCGTGCGATATCTGCCGTATGGGTGCCTCAAATTCACACTGCTTCACCGCTTTTGTTAACGGCATTTGTGGGTGGGGCCGTGGTCGGCGCCTTCGGGGGTGCAATGTCTGTTTTTCTGAATAATCGCCGAACATTAAGAGCGCAGCTGCTTTTTTACGCGATAGCCTCTTTGGTTGCACTCATTGCAAAATTCTGGATGGTGAAAACGCTGGGAATCAGTGGCGTATTGTGGGCAACCATCTTTGGGTATGGAGTTTTCTACATGTATCCAGCATGGCACCTAGCGCAGAAAACAATCGACGGAATTCAACAAAACTCCGCCGAGATCTAGGGCGCATGAACATGTGACATCACTGGGTGGGCGGTGGGTTGATCAATAGCCGCCAGTATCCTTGTATAATTGCTCGTGCTGTGAACATGCGTGCGGTGAGTCATTTCGACGTCGAGACACAGTGTGCGGAGGGAAGTTAATGGCAGAGATTCTTGTTTTTATTACGGCTACTATCCATTGCGGCGATACGCCATTTGTCAAACGGTGTAATCCTGAAGACAGGAAGAATGATTATCTAACCGCCTTTAAGGGGTGGTTGACCATGAAGCGCTACGCTGACATTTTATTTTGTGAAAATTCTAACGCTGACTTGTCTCCATTTCACGAAGCAAACAAAGCTCCTGCAGGTGACAAATCGGTGCAAATTATTACATTTCAGGGAAATACCGAAGCACAAAAGAGAGGAAAGGGGTACGGAGAAATTGAGATGCTGCGATACGCCTTCGACTCAATCCCTGGACTACGAGACTATCGCTACATTCTTAAAGTTACCGGGCGTTATCAATTAAAAAATGCCATTGACATAATTCAAAAAATATCGCAGATGAAAGTCGATTTTATCTGTGATATACGTGCCAATCTGACTTACGGTGGAGCGCGAACGGTAGCATTTACGCCGAAAGTCGCATTGGATTATCTGATTCCCTACCAGAATGAACTTGATGATCGTCAGGGGGCAGAAATAGAAAATCTGATGGCAAGGTGCCTTCATCGTGTGCTTATAGATGGCGGCAGTTGGGCCCCCTTACCTGCTACGCCATTTTGCCGTGGGCTTTCTGGGACCACTAATTCAATGGAACCAGATACTGTTATCTATCGTGCTAAGCAGGTGGTAAAGAGAAAAATCGCAAGATGGATTTACAGTTAAATCTGGTTAAGTCTGTCGAACGCAAAATGGCGCAAGGTCCAGCGACAGGCATTGCGATCAATGCGGAGTAAACCTGACGGTCTTCGCTTGGGCCCTTTGAATTGGCACACATGATGATTGTGCAGGCCGCAAGTCGCCAAAGAAATTGCTACTAAATTCGAGTGGAGGAATTCAAAATCCATGACAGAGCCTTTTTTCAACTACATCATTACGATTCACAACAAGCAAGACTTGATCCACGATGTACTTGTATCAACTTTGCTCTGTTGTGGACCACAGAGCAAGATATACGCAGTGTTGGACGGCTGCACTGACAAGACAGAGCGCATTCTCGATCAGTTTGCCGAGCAATATCAGGGTGTACCCCTCGCCAAGTTGTATGCGCCGGACGTTCATGAAATCCTGTCTATCAACACAGGGCTGCGAGCTGCTTCACAAGAAGGCGACGGTTATAATATCATTCTGCAGGATGATGTTATGCTTGCCGACTTGAATTTCGAATCAAAAGTGAAGCAACTCTACGCTTGGGGTGGGTCTACTCTCGGATTTATCTCGTTTCGTATGGGGGCGAACTTTGCCCACGATGCGCAGAGTTCGGCAGCATTCAGTCCGACGACCGATCTCATTGAAAATGCATACGGCCACGGAATTCCAGATGCCGAGGTTTTGCTGCCTGGAAGATTTGCATACCGAACAGTGCCGATCAAGAGCCCAGTTTGCATTCCTACGAAAGTAGTGCGAGAAGTTGGATTGATGAATGAGGATCTGGCACCCTATATGCACGACGATACAGACTTGGCCATTCGGACAACAAGTGCGGGTTATATAAATGGAGTTTATGCCATTCGCTTCTACTCCGATGTAAAGTGGGGAGGAACCCGCACAAATCCTCATCCTGAACTGAATCAGATGGCGCTCCGCAATATCAGTAGAATTCGGCAGCGCTATGGTTCTGAGCTGGAAAGGATCACACAGGCTATTCAAAGAAAAGATATAGTAACTTTTCCTGAAATGTGCAGTGAAGACCTTGACAAGATCGCTTTACTTCAGCATGAAAAGGCAAAGGAGGTGTTAGATCAAATAAGTCCATCGATTGGGCGCAAAGTGCAAAGCGGCTTGCGACGGATTTTTGGAAAATTAAGCGGAGCAAAATAGCAGGTAGTGCTTGCTCAGCGCGAGTAGGTGTAGGATTTACCCTATCAAAGGATAGGGCTTTGCGGGCAGCACATACTGGTTGTTCCTCCCAGGGCTTAAATTAGAAGCAGACTTCATATTTGGTGGGACGAGGAGAACAATGGATTTTCAACCAGTGGTACGTGTGGTTCCGCTCCAGCCGCACTGCTTTGCTTTTGGAGGATTCGAAGTGCAGATGCTCGCGGCGATGGAGTCTGCAAAAGCTGTTGGGGCCAATGTTGGGCCATTGGACTTTTGGAGGCGCGAGCCGGATTTTGACATATTGCATTTGTGGGGCATGGAATTGCAACACAGCAATACGGTGAAATGGGCCCACGCAGCAGGCAAAAAAGTTGTATTGAGCGCCCTGACGAACTATCCCAGTTTTTATACATGGTTGCGACATACGGCTTCTCTTGCTGTAGGTCCAGCACGATTCTATAAAAAGATGTTGGCAAAGATTGACTGCGTCACGGTCGTGAATAGGGCCCAGGCTCGGTATCTGGTTGACATCCTTAGGGTTCCTGCGGAAAAGGTAACGGTGGTTCCCAATCTAGTAGACGACATCTTCTTTGAAACCATGGACGGTTCAGAAGAGGAAGATTTTGAAATTAAAGACTATGTCCTCTGCACGGGCAATATTTGCCCGCGCAAGAACCAGTTGGCCCTGGTAGGTGCCTGTCGCAAATTGGGCGTTCCCTTGTTGTTAGTGGGATGCGTGCTGACAGGAGAGGAGGAGTATGGGCAAGCTGTGGCGAAGGCAGTTGTCGACGGTGAGGGGTGTCGCTGGGTGCAAGGGATGATTCCAGGATCGGCCAAGCTAGCTGGGGCGTACAGGTGTGCGTCTGTTTTCGCACTGCCTAGCTACTCGGAGCAGCAGCCGATCTCTGCGCTAGAGGCTGCTGCGAGCAGAAAACCTCTTGTACTGGCTGACCGACCCTACGCGAAGCAGGAGTTTTATGAACATGCGGTTCTTTCGAATCCGAACTCTGTTGATTCAATCGCGAAAGCGCTCCGCAAAGCCATCGATCAGCCAGACAAACACTGTCCTCCAGCCTTCGTGGTTGAGAAATGCCGCAGGCAAAAAATAGGTGAGGCTTACATGGAAATTTATCTACGTCTGGTTCGGGACTTGTCTTAAGGGAAAATTCTTGAACCGCAGAGTGTAAAATCCCCATAGTGAGATACGTTATGCGCAATTCACAAGAACCGTTGAAGCCGGCGAAAAAAGAACCTCTGTTTGGAGGAAAACGGCTCAAAGGGGATGCCGCAGAGGGTAATGCAGATCAACCGCTTGTCACCGTGATTACGGCTGTTTACAATGGACAGCCCTACGTGGCTGGATGCCTGGAAAGTGTACTGCACCAAGATTACCCCAACATCGAGCATATCGTGCTGGATGGGGGATCGAGTGACGGAACGGTGGACGTTCTGCGGAAATACGAGGACCGGCTTGCCTTGTGGAAGAGCGAACCAGACCACGGTATATATGACGCATGGAATAAGGGCCTCGCAGAGGCACGCGGCGAATGGATATGTTTTCTAGGTGCCGACGATGAGTTACTCCCCGATGCTATCAATGCCTATATGGTACTCGCAGCGAGAAACCCCAATGCAGAATACCTATGCTCAAGAGTGAAGTTGGTAGATCCCTCTGGTTATCAGAAAATAATAGGGGGACCATGGAAGTGGCGAGAGTTTTCAAAGTTGATGTGCACAGCCCACGTGGGAAGCATGCATCGTCGTAGTCTATTCGACCGGCTAGGGACATACGACGTATCGTATCGTATTGTTGCGGATTATGAGTTTTTATTGCGGGCGCAACGACGACTCAATACCGCATTCATGCCTGTTGAAACAGCAATGATGAGAGGCGGGGGGGTTAGCGGTAGCAGCAGGGCACTCAAGGAAGCAGAGCGTGCAAAGATAGCTTCTGGCGGGCGGAGCAAGGTGCTAGCGGCTATGGAACTACAAATGTCGCGCATTAAATACACGCTGCGTTTTGTTGTCCATCGGGCAAGAATTTAATTGAACGACAGCGAAATCTGGAGTGTGGCAACGAAACATACATCTCGAAACACGAACTGGATCTGCCTAGCATTGGGGTGCAGCATTCGATTGAGGCGCTAATACGCATTTGGTTCATAGTCAGAGATAAGCATTTGGGGGAATCAAAACTATGTTGCAGTTATGGCTTGTAGCAAACACCATATTATGGCCCTTGAGTGCTACCTTGGGTGGTATGACCCTAGGTCTGAATGTTGTTGTGCTTATTCTGGTAGGGATAGTGTGGCTTGGAATAAACTGGAAAATAGCAATAGGGTCTGCGGAATTAATCCTTGCTTTTTTTGCATATGCAATTTATTCCTCTATCGTAGTCTTGGCTGGTCCCTGTAGGGCCGACTTCAGTAAGTCAATATTATCAATTCCAATTCTGATGTTTCTGTTTCTTCTTGGACTGGAGGTAGGGCGCAGAGCGAACAACAGGGATTGGCTTAAACTGCAAACAACATCACAATGGATCCTTGTTGTGGTGTATATCTCATTTGCCATAGAAAAGCTAGTACCGGCCCTGTTTCCGCTTCACGCTGGAGCCCAAGCATCAGGCCAACTTTCAGGACTATTTTCAGAGCCAAGTCACGTTGCCTTCTCCCTGTTTCCTTGCGTTGCAATCCTTCAAGTGTCGGCGTGCAAGAAAACGCGCCGAAAAGGGATATTAGCGCACATTGGCCTCCTTGTGTTCTCACGGTCCTCAACTTTAGTTGTGCTCACTGCTGCTTGGATCGCATACCGTCATCTGGTCCAGAGGAAGATCCGTCAAGCTGTACTGGTCGTTCTAGGTACAGCATTGCTTGTTGCACTGGTGTCTATAATTAATTTTGATCAATTTGTTCTGCCAACAGTGACAAGGGCTACTGGAGTAGCTGCGTCGAGTGAGACGACCAATGTTTCCAGTTTAGTGTATGTTCAAGGTTGGCAAGATGCTTGGTTCAACCTTCAGCGAACACGGGGCATAGGGTTGGGCCTAAACATGATGGGACATGGTACGCTCCCCGACGTACCTGCGCGCAATGTACTCTCATTGCTTGGGCTGGAAAATTTGAATGCCCAAGATGGTTCCTTCCTGTTTGCGAAAATCATCTCAGAGACAGGTGTGCTCGGTATGGCGCTCTATGTCATGATTATTTGGCGCTGGATCCGACTTGAGAAGAGTCTTCGCCGCCACAGCGAGAATCCGGTTCACTCTGTTGCTGTAGCGCAAACGGCGTTGATATTTTGTTTTATTGTGTCGAGCATTCTCCGAGGGGCAGGCTATTTTAGCGGAGGGCTTTTGCTTTTGGTCGTTGCACTCAGCGGCACGTCCAAATGGCGGAGAAATTCTTTGGCACAGTCAGATAGCGCATCATATCAGTAATCAGTATCATCGGGGACCGAGCCCTCGCTGGGACTATGCGATTTTCCATGCGATACAGACGCGTGACTGAAGCATACAGTCTTACCATATTGCCGTGGTAGTCCAGCGTGTATAATAAAAACTTATCTTTCTAGCGGAGAATAGAAACAAATTTGAAAAAGATAATTGTGCTGTCGGGTGTTAATTTAACGGAGATGGGTCCTTTGATGGTTTTCAAGGATGCTCTTGCATCACTTGCTGGGGAATATGCACGCCAGTATGACATTATTGCGCTTGTTCACCGTGAGTCATTGTTTGATATTTCGGGTGTTACCTTTCTTGAATATCCAGAGATCAAGTCTTCCTGGTGGAAGAGAATGCGCTTTGAGTATCATGATTGTCTCGCTATTAGCAAAAGATACAAGCCATATCTGTGGTTTTCTATGCATGACATGACGCCGAACGTGAGAGCGGAGGTGAGAGCTGTTTACTGTCATAATGCAAGTCCATTTTACCCTTTCAGTTGTCATGAAGCACTGTTTGACTGGAAGTTTGGCCTTTTTAACCTGCTTTACCGCTTTCTATATCGCATTAATATAAAGTCGAATGACTTTGTCGTAGTACAGCAAGACTGGCTTCGCCGCGAGTTTCTGTCTCACTATGGAGTGAGTAAGGTTGTAGTGGCGCATCCATCGGTGGACCAACTCCCCATAAAAGGAATAGCAATCAAGAAAGATTTGAGCAGGTCCTATCGATTTTTCTACCCCTCTTATCCTCGGGTCTTCAAGAACATGGAGCAGATCTTGCAGGCCGCGCGCCGGCTGGAGGAAAGCGGCTTCGACCGTTTTGAGGTTTGGTTAACGATGAACGGAACTGAAACACCTTATGCCGCAGAGGTGAGAAAAAAATATGAGGATCTATCCGTTGTTCGCTGGATGGGGCTTCAACCCAGGGCTGAGGTGTTTCGACTTTATAAAGAGGCTGATTGCCTTCTCTTTTCCTCCAAACTCGAGAGTTGGGGCATGCCTATTACCGAATTCAAAACCACGGGGAAACCGGTGCTTGTAGCGGATCTTCCCTATGCGCATGAAACCGTCGGCGAATATGAGAAGGCTGCGTTCTTCGACATAGGAGACGATACCAAACTTGCTGACATGATGAAGCAGGCGGCAAATGGTCGTGAAATTTTTAGTTCGCAGCAGATGCAGCCGATAGCCGAGCCGTTTTCTCGCAATTGGGAAGAGTTGTGGCAAATTCTACTGGGAAGGTGAAGCCAGCATAGGTTCTCAGTCAAGCAGAAACCTGCTGGACCGAGGAGAAAGACTACGATTCTAGCGAGGTATGAGCTCAATGTAAGGCACGCTTATTCCTGAAAAGGTATCCCGTATTGCAGGGTTGGCAAACGGAGGCGCGTGGTCGCCAACAATGATAAAAGCTGTGGGCCGCGCAAGCTTTGTCATCGCGAGCTGAGATACTGACTCGTGAACATTGGCAACGAGTTGATACCATGAGCAAAGTGCGGGGTGCTGCATGAGGGGTGGGCTGATTGAGCAAGAATCTGCTTTCGGTAGAGAAGAAGGGACAGATACTGGTAGGTGGGATCCTAGAGTCATCCAGTACACAAACTCGGGATATGTCTTTTCCGCTTCGAGCAGGGCTCCAATTTGATTTGCAATGGCCGCATCGCAGGTTCCGATCAAGGCTCCATTGCAGGTAGGTAATCCCTCCTGCTGAAGTTCATCTCGAAATAATACTTTCTCAAATCCAATTTTTCTGTACCATGTTCCCCGATCGAACATGTGTTCGCTCATCCCATGCAATGCGGCACTGCGATAGCCTAGCGCTGCTAGCTTGTCAGGGAGGCATCCTTGTAGCTCCTGTGCAGAGGCATCTATGATATGAAAGCCCATGGTGTTACCACATAGCTCCCGTGCCTCTCCTACTACAGTGGATCCAATAAATGGCACGGTTCCCTGTACAAGCTTGTACCGAGAAAGCAGCTCCCGTTGAAAATATGATTGTACTAACGCATTGCGAACTGACGGATCCGCATTAACTCCCCACGATTCCACCACAACGACGACTAGGTTTGGCAGATCTTTAGAGTTCCTACCTGGGGCAATGTTGGCTGAACGGATAGCTACAGAGGTAGCGGCAGGCATGGAAGGATAGACTTCAGCGGAAGAGTGGGATACACGGCGCTCCCTGCCAAACATCTGCTGGTCACGTCTTAATCGAATCGCAGGATAGCGACCTACCCACAGACTGTTGAAGCTACTGAATTTATTCGTGTCACTTGGTCGAATTACCCGGAAGGGATTTGTCAATTTCCCGACTTCTCGAGATATTGCAACACAGTCCACAGAAACAGCGGTCGCTACAAGCCCAATTAGGCACAATGCAACCCACAAGCGAATAGGACCGCGAATTGACTCCGTTGGCAAGAATGCTGCGATTAAGACGATAATAAGAACAAGTAAGATAACAGACGCCAGGGAAACAATCCTGACGCCGGAAAGTTCGTATAAGGAACGCACATTTGCAAAACAGACCGTCGGGGCCATGTAATAGGTCTTACTCACAGCATTGGTCAGATCTGCTGCAATAGCCAACAACAATAAAGCTGCAGTAAGAATTCGAGGCACAACAAGCGCGAGCAGGCCAACTACGGCATATTCAAGACAAAACCAACCGATAGGCAGTAGCGCAAGCCAACGACTAGCAGCCCAAAAAGGAATATTTGCGAGTAGTGCATAAAAAGCAATAAAGATAATGCCAGACACTACTCCTGACCGCTGCCAGCAGTTTAGTAACCGCCCCAACAGTGTCAATGGGGGTGAAATAAAATCTCGACTCAATTGTCTGCTCACTAAATCTATTTTATTCATAATCTTTGGGATTTACCATAGAGTATGAATCTGCTACATCCGCGCTAGAGCGCGAAGGAGAATTGCTAATGTCCCAGGAAGCTACCGCCAGCATCGTTCTTTACAATCATGCTGTCCAAGATGTTGCGCCTCTATTCGAAGAACTTGCCAAGGACACGGCGCTGGCGGAGTGGCTGGTTGTGGACAATGGGGGATCCGAGGCTGCCTGTGCGCTAGCCGAGTCGCTCGGTGCTCGCTGTCTGCATCCTGGTCGCAACCTCGGTTATGGAGCTGGCCATAATCTTGCTCTGCGTTCGCTCGCCGCGACTTCTGCCTCGTACCACGTCATCCTGAATCCGGATATCCAATTGCAGGGTGGAAAACTCGGGGAACTTGCGGCAGTAATGGATGAGGTGCCGCAAGCAGGCCTTCTCATGCCGCGTGTGCTCTATCCCGATGGATCTACACAATATCTCTGTAAATTGTTGCCTACACCGCTCGATCTCATTTTGAGACGATTCGCAGGTGGGCCACTACAGCGAATCTTTACCAGTCGCATGGCCGACTACGACATGAAAAATTTTGATTATTCCCGGCCAGCATACGTCCCGGTTCTATCGGGTTGCTTTATGTTTGCTCGGCGATCCGTACTGGAGTCTATCGGCGGATTCGACGAACGTTTCTTCCTCTACATGGAAGATACAGATCTTTGTCGGCGTATCGGCGATGTTTCTCAACTTTTATTCTGGCCAGAGACCACGGTAGAGCATAGTCACGCCCAAGGATCATACAAGAACTTCTACATGCTGTGCCTTCATGTGAAAGCCGCAATTACCTATTTCAACAAGTGGGGTTGGTTGTACGACCCCGTTCGTAAAGCCAGAAATATTGCAGGTATCGTAGATGCTGACGTTGATTGTGTGTACCGCCAAGGAGCGTCCCTGAAGTCGCGAAAGGGATACTGAAAAGCCTCTAAATCCGTTCCGGTTCGAACACGCCGGCCGGTCCACTATCGGAACGGCTACGACGTGCGAAGTCTATGTGTTTCTGCCTTTTCATACAAGTGTGGCTTTTCATCTGAACAAAAATCTTACTCATTCTGGGCGAATCAATAATGAAAGTTTTTCTGCTCGGCCAGGGTTTCAAGTGTAAGGTCGAGCGCCGCTTCCCAGTGAGGTAGCGTGACGCCGAAGATTTTTTCCAGTTTTTCGCCGCTGAGGCGCGAGTTGAGCGGGCGCCGCGCGGGGCGCGGGAAGGCGCTGGTCGGAATCGGCGTCAGTGTTGGTTGCGAGGCGTCCCAGAGCATGTGGCTTTTGGCGAAGATGGTCTTGGCGAAGTCGAACCACGAGGCTTCGCCGCCATTGGTCAGGTTGTAGACGCCGCTGCGGCCGTCGATGCCTTTGCCCGGCGCAAGCACCTGGGCAAGCACGGCCGCGGTGGCCTGCGCGATGGAGACCGAGGTGGTGGGCGCGCCAACCTGGTCGCTGACGATGCTCAGGCTCTCGCGTTCCTTGGCCAGTTTGAGCATCGTCAGCAGGAAGTTTGCGCCGCGTGCACCGTAGACCCAGCTTGTGCGGAAGATCAGATGATCGCAACCGGAGGCGGCAATCGCTTGATCGCCAGCAAGCTTGGTTTTGCCGTAAACATTCAGCGGGCCGGTGGGGCTGGTTTCAGTGCGCTCGTCATTGCCCGCGCCGTCGAAGACATAGTCGGTCGAATAATGCACGAGCAGCGCGCCGATTTTTTTCGCCTCCTCGGCCAGCACGGCCGGGCCGGTGGCGTTGATGGCCTCGGCGAGAGCGGTCTCGGTCTCGGCCTTGTCGACGGCGGTGTAAGCCGCGGCGTTGGCGATGACTGTGGGCTTGACGCCGGCAACGACCGTACGCAGGCTCTCGGGATTGGTGAGGTCAATCTCGGGATACTCGACGGCGACGATCTGGCCGAGGCAGCTCAGGGTGCGGCGCAGCTCCCAGCCCACCTGCCCGTTGCGACCGATGATGAGAATCTTATTCGGCATGAGCCTCCTTGGCGAACTGCGCATAGTCGAAGACGTCGGCTTCGGCGAAGGGCTTGGCGGCCTTGTCCTTGGCGGAAAGCAGCAGCTTGCCGGTGTGCGGCCATTCGACGCCGATGGCGGGATCATTCCAAAGGATCGAACGCTCGAACTGCGGCGCGTAGTAATCGGTGGCCTTGTAGAGAAAGTCCGCAGTTTCGCTAAGTACGACGAAGCCGTGAGCGAAGCCCGCAGGAATCCAGAACATGCGTTTGTTTTCGGCGGTCAGTTCAACGCCTGCCCATTTGCCGAAGGTCGGCGAGCCGCGCCGAATGTCGACGGCCACATCGAAGACGCTGCCGGAGACCACGCGCACGAGCTTACCCTGCGGCTGCTGAATCTGATAGTGCAAGCCGCGCAGCACATTGCGCGTCGAGCGCGAATGGTTGTCCTGCACGAACTGCGCATCGATGCCGATTTCGCGCATGGCGCGCTCGTTGAAGCTTTCCATGAAGAAGCCGCGCTCGTCGCCAAAGACGGCGGGTTCGACAATGAGCACCTCGGGAATTGAGGTTTCAATCACCTTCATTTACAAGGTTCCTTTCGCGGTGCTGACGATCTCACGCAGATAGCTTCCATATTCATTGCGCAATCCAGCGGCGAGTTTTTCCAGTTGATCGAGATCAATAAATTTCATGCGGAAGGCGATCTCTTCCGGGCTGGCAACCAGCAATCCCTGGCGCTTTTCGATGGTCTGCACAAAGGTGCTGGCCTCGAGCAGTGAATCGTGCGTGCCGGTGTCGAGCCAGGCTGTGCCACGGCCAAGGCTGCGCACGTTGAGCTGGCCACGTTCAAGATAGGCGCGATTGACATCGGTAATTTCATACTCGCCACGCGGCGAAGGCTTCATGTTGGCCGCGATGTCGAGAACCTGATTGTCGTAGAAATAAAGTCCTGTGACGGCGAGGCGCGACTTCGGCTTGGCGGGCTTCTCTTCGAGGCTGATCGCCTTGCCGTCCGTGCCCATCTCGACGACGCCGTAGCGCTCGGGGTCCTTCACGGTGTAAGCGAAGACGGTCGCGCCGGATGTTTCCGCGGCGGCTTGCTTGACGAGTCCGGCGAGTTGATGGCCGAAGAAGATGTTGTCGCCGAGAACCAGCGCGCAACCATCGTTGCCGACGAACTCGCGGCCGAGAATGAATGCCTGCGCAAGGCCTTCTGGCGCGGGCTGCACGATGTATTCGAAGTGCATGCCCCAGTCCGAGCCGTCGCCGAGCAACTGCTCGAAGCGCGGCGTGTCCTGCGGCGTGGAGATGATCAGCACCTCGCGAACCCCCGCCAGCATCAGCACGCTGAGCGGGTAATAGATCATCGGCTTGTCATAGACCGGCAGCAACTGCTTCGATACGCCGCGCGTGATCGGATAGAGCCGCGTGCCGGAGCCTCCGGCGAGAATGATTCCCTTGCGCGCCATTACTTGTCTCCCTGTCGATCCGCATACTGCGTGTCGATCCACGTGCGGTACGCGCCACTGGTAATGTGCTCGATCCATGCCGTGTTGGCCAGATACCACTCGACGGTCTTGCGCAGGCCGGTCGTGAAGGTTTCGGCGGGCTTCCAGCCGAGTTCGCGCTGAATCTTGGTGATATCCATCGCGTAGCGGCGGTCGTGGCCCGGGCGATCCTTCACGTAGGTGACGAGATCGGCGTAGGGCTTGGCCGCCGGCGCCAGTTCGTCGAGAATCGCGCAAAGCTCGCGGACGAGGGCGATGTTCGACATCTCCTGCTGGCCGCCGATGTTATAGGTCTCGCCGAGCCGGCCGCGTTCAAGCACCGCGCGGATGCCCGAGCAGTGGTCGCCAACATACAGCCAGTCGCGGACGTTGAGCCCGTCGCCATAGATAGGCAGCGCCTTGCCCGCACGCGCATTGAGGATCGTCAGAGGGATGAGCTTTTCCGGGAACTGGCGCGGACCATAGTTGTTCGAGCAGTTAGTGGTCAGCGTCGGCAGGCCGTAGGTGTGATGATAGGCGCGGACCAGGTGATCGCTGGCCGCCTTCGAGGCCGAGTACGGGCTGTTCGGCGCATACGGCGTGGTCTCGGTGAAGGCCGGATCGGTCGGCGAGAGCGTGCCGTACACCTCGTCGGTCGACACATGCAGAAAGCGAAACTTTTTTTGCTCGTCCTGGT
>Ga0255352_1000712_pt1 | contig 18081 bp, 7 predicted proteins | sample HBST0metaG_FD_189939 | JGI IMG/M metagenome (GOLD analysis project Ga0255352, IMG submission 189939) | Peat soil microbial communities from Stordalen Mire, Sweden - H.B.S.T0 | ecosystem: Environmental > Terrestrial > Soil > Wetlands > Peat | place: Sweden: Norrbotten County, Stordalen Mire...
CATGGGGGAGCCAAAACAGCGTCATTGACGGCAAGCGGCGGCGGCTAAAGTGACCTCCGCCCGCCGTTCATTGGGTCGCAGAAAAGAGGTATGTCTGAACACAGCAATCAATTCGAGTTCGGAGCCTGAAAGTGGCATCGCCTGACCAAACTCCGAACGTCGCACTGGCATCTATCACGTCGTGCGGAATCAGCGCATTGTGCCAAGGCTTGTCGCTTACCGAGGTCGCGTGCTGGCACCAATGAAAAACTTGTCGGCCAGTTCGCAGATTTTCCGGACAGATGACGAGCAACTTACGGCTTCGTTCCGCTCATCGCTACGCGAGCAAGATAACGCTGGCCTCGATATGGTTTGCAGGGTGGTGAAGTACGAAATAGAAAAAGGCACCCCAACGAACGGAGTGCCTTCTGTAAAGTTCGATTCGCCTATTGGACCTGGTGCATAAGGCTGGCAAATGTTCGATTGATCTGGATCACATCATGAGGCAAGAGCACATACTTCCAAGGGCGGTCACTCACGGCTGATGCTCGCTCGCACCATTGAATCGCTGCTTTCGCCTTCTTCAATACATTCGTTGTCTCCATGTCGGTCGCCCGCTTGATTTCGCACAGATAACGCCCGCCGTGTGTCTCGACGATGAAATCTGGATTGTAGTTATCCTCTTCGGCGTACTGAATTTTCAGGAGGTCCTTCGGCGGCTTCAGCCATTTGAGCACATCCACATCGTCTTCGAGAATCGTAGCGAAACGGCGCTCCGGGTCCGAATCGAATTTTTGAGCTGGATACAAGCATTTTCTGAAGCCACCAAAGACCATGCCCCGAATGAGCAGCTTCTCTTCAACTGGCTGGCGGAAATCTCTTGCACTCTTCCCAAGTTCAACCTCGGCACTGCTGGAACTGAGCCGCTGAAACCCCTTCGGCACAGATACCTGATACTCCGTAGCCTTCTCGATGTAGTGCTGGTTCATCTGCGTGTGGACGAGACGCACAAGCTCGCTCTGGTTGTACTGGAGAACATTCCGTACATCGTCTTCCGTGGGCAGGTAGGACTCAAGATGCCGAACGAGTTGCCCTGCCAGCTTGTAGAGCAACACTGCATGATCGTCATAGCTGACATCATCCTTGTCGATGAGACCACGGACGATGTAATCCTCCAGCCGCGCTTCCTGGACCACACCATCGCCACTGATGATTCTGAATCGTTGGTTATCGGTCAACCGTTGGATGAGCAGGTCTTTGGCAACCGGCGGAAAACGAACGCTGGCGCAATCGAGGTCAAAGTCGTGATAGCCGACTGTCACCTCGCCAGACGGGACGACCGTAATGCGCGGAATATCGATGGTGTTCTCGATATACGCATCCGTCGTCTTGTTTACGATTCCTGCCACATCGACAGGTTCAACCACGGCTGTCAATTCGCCTTGAACCGGGCGAATCTCCTCCATCACTTTAGCAATGATCTTCTGCTGTACATCGGGTGCCTTCAGGTCCGCAGAGCGGCTGAGTCGCTCAAACTCCCGATGAATCACTTGAAGCGTTGCCTCCGCCACCTTACGTTCCGGCGCGGTCTTGAAGAGCGGTTCTTGCACGGCGCGAACTGGCTGGGTGCTATCCCCCGGCTCTGGTTGTGGCGCGATGCCCAACACGGAGAGGATCGTCGGCGCAATCGTCATGGCCTGCGTCGGCGTGTCTGGGATGTCACGGCCAATCACCACGCCGGTCCGAATGATTGAATTCGGATCGTTCGCGTGATCGACAATCTCCTGAAAGCGGTCGTGCGAGACGATGGTCAGCCGGTCCACATCCGCCACGCCTGTACGCTTGCCATACGGCAGGCGGAGTCCGCGTCCAATCGACTGCTCGACCAGAGTCTTTGAGTTTGCGGCGCGCAACGGAACAATAGTGTAGAGGTTGGTCACATCCCAACCCTCTTTCAGCATATTGACGTGGATGACGATCTCGGTTGGGTTCGCCGGGTCCTCCACGCTCAACAATTGCTGCACCGTTTCGTCTTTCTCTTCGCTGCCCTGATTGGAGTGGACTGTGATAACGCGGCCTTTGTATCTTCCTTCAAAGAAGCCTGCATCTTCAATCTTCTTCCGCAGGTCTTCCGCGTGGGTCGTGTCTTTCGCCACAACCAGCATGAAGGGCTTGACCAATGGCCGACCTGTCTCCCGCGCATAGATGTCGAGTTGCACCTTGGTATGCTCGTGGACACGAATGCCGTCTTGCAGCTTGATCGTTTCCAAACCGGCTTCGTCGTAGTTTTCTGCGCGGAAGTTCTCGCGCGTCGCCACGGCTGGCTCTTTCACAAAGCCATCTTTCAGGGCAGAGGCCAACGGATAGCTGTAGATCACGTTCTTGAAGTCGGCGGTCTTGCTGCCCATCTCGATCTGCGGCGTTGCGGTCAGTTCCAGTCCAAGGATCGGCTTCAGCTCATTGATGGCGCGCATTCCGGCCTTGCCCCGGTAGCGGTGCGACTCGTCCATCAAGATCACCAGGTCATCGAGCTTCGAGAGGTAATCGAAGTAGCTCTCGCCAATGTACTCGCTCAGGCGCTTGATGCGCGGGCTGGCTCCGCCGCGCACCTCGGCGTTGATCTTCGAGATGTTGAAGATGTTGATGTGGATGGCGCTCTCGCCGAAGAGGTCGGCGGCGCGTATGCCACGCCCGCTCTCGTAGTTGTCGCCTGTGATGATCTCCGGGGGGTGAAGAGCAAAGTCGGAAAGCCCTTGGAAGACGTACTTCGGTGTTCCTGGAGTAAAGTCGTCCCGGAGCTTGTTGTAGATAGTCAGATTCGGGGCCAGCACAAAGAAGTGCCGTATTCCCCAAGCCTGATTCAGGTAGGCGATGAACGCGCCCATCAGGCGCGTCTTGCCGACGCCGGTAGCGAGAGCAAAGCACAGAGATGCGAACTCACGCTCAAAGTCCGTGACCGAAGGAAACGCGCTTTGAATCGCCTGTAACGCCTGGACTGCATCCGAATCTTTGCTCAGAGGGAGAAGTTCGCAAACCGTGTCGAGAATCTCCAGCGAATCCCGCTGCGGTTGGCGCAGGCTCAAACGGTTGGCAATCGCCCAAAGTTGCTGCTTTGCATTCACACTCATTCCGCACCTCCATCAAAGAGGCTCGGCATCGATTCCGTTCGTGCTCGCCGCTTTCGTGCTTGCTTCGGTTCAAGGGATGCTTCGCCTGCAAGCTGGGCGGAGACTGGCTCCGGCGCTTGGGGAAGATTGGCGACATTCAGGCTGTAGTCGTCATGACCCCACTCGCACTTTTGCAGCACGGCAAGCGGAATTTTCTTGAGCGTCAGGTTCGGAAAGGCGTCTGGTTTGCCGCGAAAAGCCGCGCAGCAAACCAGCAAGGAACGATTCTTGCCCACTTCATCGCTCAATGCGGCCAGATGATCGCGGGTGAGCGTCTGTGTCGTTACATAGATGTAGTCAGTCTCGGTTGAGCGGCCCTGCTGCCAGTAAAGATCGCCAGGGGCGTATTCGAAGCCCATGATCTTGCACATGGCCTCGGCCAGCATGGCCGGATTGTATTGCTTGCTGATGACGAGGTTGTCGAAGGCATCCTTTTCGAGAAGTGTTGGGGCGATGTGGTAGTAGCGGAAGCCACCGCCGCCTTTCCAGTCAACGGCCTTGGTAATGCCGCCCTCGTCTTCACCGTCAATAACCTTCTTCAATCTCGGGATGATGTGCGTATGGCAGTGCTCGCCAAGTTCAACCATGATCCAACGGCGGCCCATCTTGTGGGCGACTGCGCCGGTCGTACCAGACCCAGCGAAGGAATCGAGGACAATGTCGCCTGCGCGTGTGGCGAGCGTTACGATCCTTTCCAATAGCCTTTCAGGTTTTGGTGTCGCGAACAGATCATCCTCAAAAAGTGCGCGACTTTCCTTTTTAGATTCGTCATTATGACCAACCTCGTCATAAGTCCAGATCGTAGTTGCCGGTATTGTCTCAGTAACTTCTGAGATAAACCGCTTGACAGCAGGTCTCGAATCTCCGTCAATGCCAAACCAGATTCTATTGTCGTCTATCATCTCTGCAAATTTGTCAATGGTATATCTCCAGCTCGTTCCAGAAGGGGGCCATACCTCCCTTCCCGATGGTAGCTTCACCGGAAATATCGCGTAGTCCCTAGCTTCGTTTCGTAACACGTCACCAGCCTTCCACGGGCCTCTCGGATCATTGTCTCTATTTGTGTAGCGTGAAGTCTGCTTCTCTGTTTTCGCCAGGCGGTTTAGAGTAAAATTTCCTTTTTGCTTCGCATAAATCAACACATGGTCGTGCGATTCAGAAAGGTATTTTGAATCACTCTTTGCGCCATACTTCTTCTGCCATATGGCATTTGCAACGAAGTTCATTCTGCCAAATATCTCGTCGCACATGACCTTCAAGTAGTGTGCCTCGTTATCGTCGATGGTTATCCAGAGAGAGCCGTCATCGGATAGCAAGCGGCGAATCAACTCCAGACGATCCTGCATGAGCGAGAGCCAGATTGAATGCTCAATGCCATCGTCATATTGTGTGAAGGCAGACCCGGTATTATACGGCGGATCAATGAAGACGCACTTCACTTTGCCAGCGAACTCCTGCTCAAGCGACTTGAGCGCGAGCAGGTTGTCGCCAAAGATTAGCCGGTTGTCGAAGATGTCTTTGTCGCTGACACGCTGCTTGGCGTGGTAGCTTTTCTCCGGGTCTTCCAGCAAGATGCGCGGCTCCAGCCGCGGCCGGTTCTCCTTGCCAATCCACGTCAATTCCAGTCGTTGCTTATTTGCCATTTTCAATCCAATCAGTATTCAGAAGAAACTTTTGATTTTGTCCTTGGCTCAAGGCAAGCCTATGCTGGAGCGCCCTTGTGAACCACGCAGAGAGCACGATCCACATAGGTCTTCAGCTCGGTGGCCGTAACGGCGCCTGCGCCGCCGCCCGCATTCGCATCGTGATGAAATCCTCCTGCATAGTCGTTAATCTGATTCAATTCATCCACAAGGTTCTTTGCATAACACAAGGGGCTTGGTTGAACCGAATCTCGGATCAGCGTTACGACTGGTCCAAACATAGCGTCTTTCGGAAGGAGACCAGGGAATCGACGATGCAGGTATCCCTCCAACATCGGGCGAATCGCGTCGGCAACTGTTTTTGCGTCGCCGCCGTTACCGGCCGAGTAATCCGTTAGAATCCGGTGGTTTCGGACATAAACAGATTCACATTCCTTGTCGATGTCGAGTGCTGCAAAGGTTGTGTAGTTGTTTTGCGTTGCGACCAACTGGAACTGTGAAACGGGGACAGTGGGGTCAGCCTTATGCAGTGCATCCCGTAGATCGCGGAGAAAGAAAGGATCGTGCGCTAGAACGATGAGTTGCTGCGCGTTTGCGTGAATCTTTTTTAGTACCGTTCGAGTGTGGTGTCTACGATTGGCGTCCAGGCTGCACATTGGATCATCCACGACAACAACTCGCGTTGCCAGCTTCGGGTCTTCAAGCGTGCTGGCGAGAAAGAATGCAAACGCCAATGTCCGCTTGTCCCCTTCACTCAACGCTGTCGAAAAAGACGGCGGACCACCTTCGAGAGAGATGGATTTCCCCCGAAGCAGTAACCCGTAATCGCTGCGTGGCGCATTGCCCCGGAAGTTCGCGCTCATGCCTTTGATGCTGAATGATGCGCCAAAATTCTTGAGTATTGCGTTAATGGAGGTTTGGTACTTTGTCAGCGTCGCCGTCATCAGGCTGTCGAGGGAGTCGCGCGCAGTTTGTTTGGCGGTTGCTGCTTGTTGGCTCTTCAGACGCGCGGCGACAATCTTTACAAAAAGATCTACGACGGTCGTCTCATAGCGACGTTTGGTTGCTTGCAATATGAGGAGTTGCTGCTGCAACTGCGGAACACTGTCGCCGCTAAGCTGGCTCTTGTACGCATTGATTAGCTGTTCAGCCGTCTCGATTTCTGCGTTGGCAGCAAGAACTGGGGCAATGACCTGTTGCCACAATGCTCCAAGCGCGGACCTTTCCTCTGGACTGCCAATCGATTCTGCTGGAGCTGCGATTTTCCGCCGGGTCAGACTCAGAACGCGCTCACGGAATTCCGTTAGAGAGAATTGTGCGGCCTCCATGCCAAATGAGACCGGCTGGAATGGCACCTGTTCAACCCAGGCGGCAGCCTGCGACGCTGCAAGTTGGAAACTCCGAGCAAGGCCTTCTATGACATTAGGTGAGCTTCCGGTCAATGCTGCATTGTGCAAGTTAGAGACTTTGGATTTCAGGTCGTTGTAGGCAGCATTGAAATGGGTTTGATATGCAAGGACGAGAGAATTGGCCGAAATGTCCTGGTCGCAATACGGGCAGGTCTCCTCGTTATTGAACTGTTGGCCTTGGCTTAACCAGCTCTCCGCTCCATTCTTTCCAAGTTTGTCGATATGTTGCTTAACGACCTGCTCGGCGTTCGCGTGGACATCTGCGAGAGATAATGCAAGCCCTGCGAACAGGCCGTCAATGTCGAAAGCTGGCTCTGGGACTTTTTGGGGGACTGGCTTTGCTTGGATTGCAGCGATATTGCTCGCTGCAATAATTCGCGCTTGCAAGTCGGCGATCTTGGCGTCAGCATCTAAAACCTGGGCGAGTTGCTCAAACTGTGCAAGTGTTAAGCCCTGATGATGGCCAGAAAGTTGATTGGACAGGCTTTGGACTTCGTCATTCGCATTTTTTGCGTTGGTTGTCGCGTCATCAAGATCTTTTCGAGCCGTGACCGCGGCCTCGCCCAGTGCAAATTCGAGTAGGTTCTTCCGATGGTCAGTGTTGACGACCCCACCCGAGTGCACATTGCGGCCAACAAAGTCGGCATCGAAGACTACAAGTTCTGGCCGCTCTTCGGACCAAGATCCATTCGAAAATGAGACTTTGTGGCCGCTGTCAAATTGCAGAACTGCTTTGGGAGGTAGAGTTCCATCTACAGTCTTAAATCCGGATACCAGTATTGCGTTTCCTGTGGACGCTGATCTCAGGATAGTTGCGAGAGTGGACTTTCCACGACCATTGTCGGCATATACCAAGGTGGCCTTGTGACAGGCAAATGGTTTTCCGTTGGCATCATGAAGCAGGCCTACTCCTTGAATTTCCTCGATCCGATGGAGCATTCTTATTCCTTTCCCGGCTCCGAGCTAATAAACTTCGAAGCTGGCATTTCCAAAAAGCGTTATTCGGCAGAAGAATCTTCCCCCGTGCTCAAGGCAAATATGTCCAAGCCTTCAATCTCTTGAATAGATTTGCCGGCAATTCCTTGCAAATCACCGTGCATTCCGACTGTTGCCCCCATTACGCGTTCAATTTGCTGCTGCCGCTTCGCCCATTGCTTCATAATCACCTTGCGTTCCTTGTCAAGATCGTCCTGCATGGATGAGAAGGCCTCGACGAGGGCTTCAACACGTTGACGAAAGAGTGGGCCGGTCAAATACTGGTAGACCATTTCTGCCTTTGTTTGCTGGCCCTCGCTGATGAGCCTCGCATTGCTCACCTGAAGAAGTGTATGGCGCAGAATGGTGGCGACAGGCAAAAGGGAGCGCGGATGCGTGATCCATACCCCATCAATTACATCGAAGGTCTCAATGCCTTCCGGTAGGGTTTGGGAAACCAGTACAGAGATGTCTGCCTTGGCATTTCTTTGGTCGTCGCGCAGTTTGACTAGCCAGTTGTGATTCCAGTTCTTTGTGCGCTTCGACTCCCACAGGATTGTACCGCTCATCACGCCACCGGGGCTGACGACGCGCTGGAGGGCGTCGCCGCCGAACTCACCCTTGGCGACAGGTTCAATCGTGTCGTATGGGAATTTGACTCGGAGCAGGTTTTCCAATTCAAGCTCCTGAACCTCGCCCTGCAACTGCTGGGAACCCTGCTCGGCCTTCTGCTTCAGTTCTTCGATCTTCTGCTGCATTGAGGCGATGGTCTGATCTTTCTCCATCACCTTGAGCCTGAGTCCGTCCTCTGCCTCGCGCTTGGCCTGGGAGCGGACTTCGGAAAGTCCCTCCTGTACGCGCGTTTCAACGGTAAGTTCCAACTCGCGCTTTGCGTCATCCAACTCGCGCTGCTTCTTGATTAGCTCCGCTTGCGCCTTCTGGGCTTCGGCCAGCTTCTCATCACGCACTTTGAGGACTTCCTGAAGCTCTGATAGCTCCTGAGCTTTTATCTCAAGTTCCGCTGCGCTGGCCAGCTTGGCCTTTTTCGATTCCTCTTCGACAACTCGCGCCCGTTCGGTTTTGAGTTGCTGCGCCACCTGATCTGTAACCTGCTGTTCAAGGGCGCGCTTCTCTTCGACCATCTGCCGTTCCTTGTCGCGCACTTCCTGTTCACGCTGGGCTATCAGCTCATCCTTCAGTTTGAGTTCCTCAATGCTTTTTTGCATCGTGGCGATGGCCTGATCCTTTTCCATCACCTTGAGCTTGTGCCCTTCCTCGGCCTCCTGCTTCGCCTGGGTGCGGACTTCGGTAAGGCTCGCCTGTACGCGGGTCTCTACGGTCAATTCCAATTCGCGCTTTGCGTCGTCCAGCTCGCGCTGTTTCTTGATTAACTCCGCTTGGGCCTTCTGGGCCTCTGCAAGTTTTTCATCACGCGCTTTGAGAACCTCTTGAAGTTCTGTCAACTCCAGGGCTTTTGTTTCAAGTTCTGCCGCACTGGCGAGCTTGGCCTTTTTCGATTCCTCTTCGACCACTCGCGCTCGTTCGGTCTTGAGCTGCTGCGCAACCTGATCCGCGACTTGCTGTTCAAGTGCGCGCTTCTCTTCGTTGACCAGCTTTTCCTTGTCGCGCACGGCCTGTTCGCGCTGGGTTATCTCCTCATCCTTTTGAGACAGCTTCTGCTCAAACTGTTGGCGAGTGGCCTCAATCAACGGCGCGGCAAGAGATTCCGTTAACGGAAAGTCGGTTTTGCACTTCGGGCAGGTAATTGTGAGTTCCGTCATATCAGCCTCCAACGAATCTTGAAAATCTCTGTGCGTCGCTGGTCCTGGGCCATACGCGCTTCAATGTTGGCGATTAGCCCGTCGCGGCGGGTTTCGACTTCATCTTGGGCGACGAAGAGATCCTTGCGCTTTTGATTCCGCGTCGTCTGAAGCGTCTTGATCGTTCGTTGGTGGGCGAGTTTGTCAGCAAGCGACGCAGCGGACGATGAGGCGCGCTTTGTGTCACGAATCTCTTTGTCGAGGTCTTTGATCTCCTGCTCCAAGCCCAGCTTGAGGTCTTCACTCCAGCGGTCGAGTTTGGTGACTTCCTGGTCGAGCCAGCGGGTATTGCGCAGACCAACCTCATCAAGAATCTGGCGCTGCTGGGCCTCGATCTGATCATCCAGGGACGGTAATGGCACAGTGAGAATCGGCTGGCCAGACTCGGCAGGCAGGTCGAATAGCCGCTTACAGGTATCAGGATGGAGAGGTTCGCCGTCGTCGCGGACGCCCGCGAAAAGGATGTGGTCCTCGACTTCAAATGCCTCGACGGAAAACTTGGAGCAGAGGAGCCAGCCGGACTGGCCGGTGTGCGGCTCCAGTACGGCGAGCCGCTTGCCGCTTTCACTGAGGTCGAAACGCAACTCTACAGGCGGCGTCTCCAAGGCAAGGCATTGTTCCAACACACGCTGCGCGAGCGGGTGGCCGACGCGATAGGTGTTGGCATCCTCCACATTTCGGCCCATACGATAGGGGCCGGGATGGATGGTTTCTCCCTTGAATGGGTTCCGTTCGAGTTGAAAGCCATATCCGGCGGAATCGAATCGCGCGTAAGGAGCCAGGTAAAAGGTGGTCGCGCGCCAGAGCAGTTCCTCGAAGCGGTTGCGAGAGTTCCGAGCTTCAAGGCGCACTTTCTCGATTACTTCCTGGTCGAAGTTATTGAGGAGTTGTTCCTGAGCAACGGCCTTGGCCTCGGTTATTTCGGATTCGAGTTCCTGCTGGAGTTGGTCAAACTCGAATACGATCTGCTCGGGAGTCCTGCATCGCTGATAGATGCCGACGATGCGCTTTTCAAAATCTACGCCCGACTGGATGGCTCCAATTACTTCATCGGAGGCACCAAAGACGCCATCAAAGAGCTGAAACTTCTGGTCGAGTAGTTGATAGATGCGCACATCGGCGGCATTGGATCGATTGAGAAAGTTCACAACAACCACATCATACTTTTGTCCGTAACGATGGCAACGGCCAATCCGCTGCTCGATGCGCTGTGGATTCCAAGGCATATCGTAGTTGACTACAAGATTGCAGAATTGGAGGTTGATGCCTTCGGCAGCGGCCTCCGTGGCAATCATGATGCTGGCCTCATCGCGGAAATACTCGACGATGGCTGCGCGCTTGTCTGCGGTAGGTGAACCTGTGGCCCGGTCTGTTTTGGCGTTGCGCTTTAGCCAGTCACGATAGATTTCGGCGCTCTTGGCGTCGTTGTTGGTGCCATTGAATAGGACCACTTTCCCAGCGAAGTCGGAGGATTCCAACAGCCGGTAGAGATACTCCTGGGTGCGGCGGGACTCGGTGAAGATGATGGCTTTCTGTTGCAGGCTCCCGTTGTGCTGGTCGGCGCGGGCTTTGTTGGCGGCCTCGAATCCCTTGCGGAGGGCGGTGAGCAGCACCTCTCCCTTCGAGTTTTTGTGAATGCTCTTCGCCAGCTCGTGAAACTCACGGAGCTTTTCTTTCTCGATACCTAGTTCTTCACGCTGCTCCGGGGAAAGTTGCTGCGCAACATTAGGCGGGGCGGGGCCTTCTTCTGGTTCGTCTTCCAACCATTCGTCCTCAAGTTCCTGAAGTGCCTCGAAGTTTTCAGCAAGATCGTCTGGAGGGGAATCAAGTGCAGCTTGCGCCTTCTCGACAGCTTCGAGCTTGTTGGCAAGGCCCAGAAGGGTATCGGAGATGGCATAGGTGGAGGATGCAAGCAACTTGCGCAGAATGAGCGTCATCAATTGACGCTGGCTAGCGGGAAGTGCATAGAGCCGTGGCGATTGCAGATATTCAGAGACGAGGGCATAGAGCCGCTGTTCGTCGGCGTTCGGGATGAACTCCTGAACCAAGGCGTGGCGATTGGTGTAGCTGACGTAAGGGAGCACTTGCCTGCGGAGGGTGCGTTGGCAGATTGGCCGGATGCGCTCTCGAAGTGCTCGATAGTCATCCGGCGTGTTCATTCGTGAGAACTGGCTGCGGAAGCTCTTCAGGTCTCCGAAGGTGAATTCATCAATGATGCTGACGAGGCCGTACAACTCAAGGAGCGAATTCTGAAGCGGCGTCGCTGTGAGTAGCGTCTTCTGTCGGTCGGCGATTGCTGCCTTGATGGCGTTGGCGATCTTGTTGCTTGCCTTGTAGACGTTTCGCAGCCGGTGAGCTTCGTCAACGACAACCAAATCCCAAGGAGTTTGCCGAACGTAAGCCTCTTTGGTCCTGGCAAACTGGTAGGAGCAAAGAATAATCTTGGGTTGGTCGAATGGATTGAGGTTGCCGCTTTTGATTTCCTCGTTGAAGGTCTTGGATTCGAGAATCGCTGAGGGGAGGAAAAACTTGTCGGCCAGTTCCTGGCCCCACTGCTTGCGCAGGTTGGCGGGGCAGATGACAAGTAGACGGCGGCGGCGTTCCGCCCAGCGTTGCGAAAGCAGAATACCCGCCTCAATGGTTTTGCCGAGGCCAACCTCATCCGCCAGGATCGCTCCCCGCGAGAGAGGGGACCGGAAAGCAAAAAGCGCGGCCTCCACCTGGTGAGGATTCAGGTCCACTTGCGCGTCCGCCAAGGCAGACATAAGGCTATCAATCGAAGCCGAACTGGACCGCTTGGTCAGTTCATGGGCAAAATACCGGGCGTGGTAAGGAGTCAGGTTCATTTGTCTTGCAAATCACATGAATACAATGTGTTACCCTCTCAAATTCGCCGATTAGGCGGTGAGGGAGTCTGAATAAGACCTTAAAAATCAAAGAGTGCATGTCGTTCTCCATGATAAGGGCTTTGAGCACCAAGGCGACAGCAAGCATGGAAAAATGACGCCGAGCGAACAACGTGAGGCATTACTAACTACATCTGGTCGAAAGACGCTGTTGCTCCAGATCCCGCTGAGAGCGATCCAATTTATCGGTTATGAGCTTTTCGTCAGGCGAAACGGTCTAGTACTCGGCTTCGACCACCTTATCGGGAAGGTTGTCGAGGGTGTAGCGTGATAAAGGCTGGTCGTTGATCAAACCGTTTTCACAAGCCTATACCGAATCCTTCCAACTCAATTTCAGGCACGGAAGGCGCGGAGATATTGTTCATGCTGAGTGCTAGATCATTCTGTGATGGCGCAATTTCCGCGTTAGGGATGGCCTGCTGCACTGCAAGCTCTCGGCTATCCGACGTGTAGATGGCGAGATCACGGATATGCGGAGAGAGGCGCGTAAACGCCTCCTGCTGCTGGACGAGCTGTGCGGTATCCCCAGTAACAATAACCCGATCAACAGAGGCGTGTTGAGCGGTTGCGACGGCGTAGCCGTACTCGATATGCCGGGCTTGGTCGGTATCCAGCTCGACGGGTATTCCGGTATCAAGGCGTACGGAGAGTGCATTGTCGTCCCCGATTCGTTCCACGGTAGCGAAGTCACTGGAACGGATATGCGCATCATGATCTGAGTGAGTGAATTGAATGCGCTCGCCCACAGCAATTTCGCGTTGCTCTTCTCTGTACACAGTGCTCTGCCTGGTCTGATTGTTTAGGGCTACAGGATTGTAGGAAACCTCGTTGCCGTCACGGGTCGCCACAATAAGTGTGTTGGTGCGATCATCGACCGACAGTACGGTGGCCGTGCTGTTATCCGCGATGCCATGTTTGGCAGGACTGCCAGTCTTGTAATGGATCTCATCACCTGGAACATAGTTGGCGGCGAGTTGGGGATTGGTAAAGTCCTGCTTGACCATGATTGAAATGGAGTGGGTTTCGGTCGCAAGTCGCCCTTGTTGCCGCAGTTCATCACGGACGAGTTGGGTCAGCTCCCGTCGTTCATCAGCATCGGGGGCGACAATGACGGCTCGATCCTGCTGCGCGGTATAAGCAAGCGAAACCGCAGCGAGGCGGTGTTCGGGGCTGGCATACTCGTAGACACGGCCTTGCTCCTGTAGCTTGGTCATCCCGGTCGCTGGATCATTCGCGCGGAAGGCGGCAACCGCCTGTTGTACCTCGGTCGTTGAACTCGGATGCTGGAAATCCACAGCGGCGGTCTTCGAGATGTCTGTTGCCAGCCGTTCACCGAGAGTTTCCGCGTTGTTCGTGTACACACGAGCGTCTTCGGAGGCCCGCGAGACGGCAACATACGCAAGCCTAGTGTTAATGAGACTGCGCGAGCCGTCGGTATCAAAATGAGCGAGCACACGCCCCGCAGTTAGCCCTTGTGAGCTGTGCGAGGTCACGGCGTAGCCGTGATCGAGCTGGCGGAAGGCCGCGGCGTCGAAGGTGACGGTACGCTCGGCTTTGCCATCCATCTGCACGGACAGCTTTCCGTTCTCGATGCCGGTGATGCTGCCAAGATCACGATTGGCGACGCCAAGTTCCTTGCTGGACGCGGTGAATTGGATGCGGTCGCCGGTGGCGAACTCACGGTCTACCTCACGGAAGACGTTGACTCCCCGGAGTCGTCGCGGATCGTAGGTCACGCTCGACCCGTCTGTAATCTCCACAGTGAGCATATTGGCGCGGGCATCAACGGAACTCACTCTGGCAAAGCTGTTTCGTTCGATGCCCTCGGTTTTGCTGCCGGCGGTGTACTGGAGCACATCGCCGGCGTTATACCTTGCCGCCCATGTGCGGTCAGCACCAGTCATGTCAGAGCGGTGCGTGAGGGTGCGGAAGCGCTGGCCGTTTTCGGCCAACATGCCATTCTGCAATAGCTCTGCACGGACGGCTTCATTGATCTGCTGACGGCTGAGGTTGTCAGGGGAAACGATGATGGTGTCGGCAGGCAGCGCCGCATAGTCTCTGGCGATGGCGGCGATTCGCTCCTGCTTGTCATGGATCTCAATGACCCGGCCCTGGCTGGCGAGCATGTCGATGCCTTGCTGGGTATTGTTCCTGGCAAGATGCTCAACTGCCTTCAGCAATTCCGGGTCCTTCTGGCGCATGATCCGGTCAAGTTGGGAGGTCCGCATCCCCGCATCCTGCATCTGCTCGAAAGGCTTTCCGGCGTCCACGCCCTGGTGCTGGCTGGTATCGCCGATGACCAGAACGCGGTCATTCGGATTCAGCTTGTCGAGGAACGCCCGCATCTGGCGGGTGCTGGCGAGGCTCGATTCGTCCAGCATATAAAGGTGGCGCAACTCGGGGTTGGCGCTGGGATGCTTTTCGCCACGGGCAAGGAAGCTCTGCAAGGTATTCGCGTCGATGCCAGCCTCTCGGAGCTGTGCCGAAGCGCGGGAGGTCGGGGCAAAGCCCTCGACCGTGTACCCACTCTTTTCCGCACCTTCGCGGATGGAATCCAGCACTGTCGTTTTGCCCGATCCGGCTCGCCCTTGCAGGCCGTGGATGCGGTCAGTGGAGTTCAGCACTTCTTCGATCACACGGCGCTGCGACTCATTGTGAAAATCACGAGATTTGGCCTGCACCTGTGCATCTTCTGCGCTCATCATCGGGTTCATTGTGTTTTGCCCAGCGAGCACATGAGCAATGTTGGCGCGTTCAGCAGCGATGGTTTCGGGTGTTGTAAAGCTGCGCCCGGAGGCGTACTTCGCGGCCTCTATGGAGTGGAAATCCCCACGCTCGCGCCGCCTCTCGAAGTCAGCCCGCACCTCGCCATAGGTAGTTTCTCCCATGCCGCGCCGAAGTGCATCGCGGAAAATCATTCGCTCGTCGGCCACGGCCTCTCGTTCGAAGAGGCTCTCTCGTGCATAAGTGATGGCCTCCCTGGCGCGGGCATTCCTGTCGGGACTGTGTTCCTGCGTTCGCGCACGTTCACTCGCCTCTGCAACCACCTGCCGGGGCTGGTTGCCATACTGTGCCGCTACTTCTTTATGGGCAGCAAGAACCTGTTCCGGCGTAAGCGTGTGTTTCTTTTCGCGAGTTGAATGGGCGGCGATTTCCGCCGCTTCTGGGCCACTGAAGCCCCTTTTCTCCATCGCGTCTTTGATTCGTTGCGATCTCGGGCTGGAGGCATCCAGATACTCCTGCGAATAGCCTTTGATCTCCGGTGCTCCACTTTTGCCAGCCTCAATCTCGTATCCAAACGTGCGCAGCCGATAGGTCAGCTCCGATTGATAAATCGCGGTTGCAAACTGCTGGCTGTCAAACAGTGCCTTCTCCTGTAGAGCACGGGTCGAACCGTCGGCACGTTCCGTCACGTTGAAGATGACGGCGTGGGTATGGAGCTGCGGCGCGGCATAGCCATCGACCGGGCGGGCAGTGTCATGTTCAAACTTTGCAGCGACAAACTTGCCCGTTGTCTCGGCGGGGTTATTGCCGCCAATCCGCGCTTGCGTGTACAGCTCAAGTTCATTGAGCGCAATCGTGACAGCGGCGCTGTGCGCTTCGCGGATTCGATCATCTCCACCGACCAGGGCGGTCAACGAGATGGATTTTGGCGCAGAGAAAGTAGCATCCCACCCGGCCCGATGCTCGACAGATTTAGTCGTCGTTCCATCTGGATTCTTGTACTCCATCTGCGCCCGATGCTGAACCATTTGCTCGTCGGTGAGAGGATGCCTGCCCTCCGTAAGCCGCGAGAATTCCATTGGTGAAACTTCACCGGACAGGCCCATCGACGTGGCGAGCTTACCCTGCCATTCGCCCTTTACGGCATCACCCTGCCTGTAATAGCTCTGAGTTGGCGACGTGTATTCGAGCTTGTGATAGTTCTGTGCTTGGACGGCACCAAGGGCTTTTGATATTTTCAGCATCGCTATAGCTCCCGGACATATTCAGGACCATGCAATTCTTCCTGCTCAGTTGTGGCGTCAGTGTCGGAAACAACCGTCGCGGCAGGCTCGGGCCTGTTCCCATCTCCAGCGCGCACCTGTTCGTTCACATCCTTCCTGGGCCACTGAATTGGACTCTTTTCGAGAACAAGCGGCGCATCATTGGCCATAGTCTGTGCCGCATCTGTAGTAGCTGCTGGCTCCGGGTGCTTTTCCGGCGCGGATGCTTTCGGAGAACGCGGCTCCAGTGTGTCGGGATCGAAGCTCATCTCGCCGTCGGGGGAGTGACGGGGAAGAAATCCTGGCGTTGGCGTTGGCAGGTCCAGGTAGTCGAAGGCGAATCGGGCGACGTTGTTCCCGAGCTTCAGATAAGCGTGACGGTCGTCCAGACCAGTGATCTCGGAACCCATTACAAGCGGCTCGATCTGGCGCTCTACAGTGAAGTTCTTGCCTGACCGCGATCCATCGAACTTCGTCTCTTTGAGTCGTTCAATCTCGACCTTGCCGATGGCCTCTGAAATCCATTCAGCGGCCTTTGGCTCTGCGGTCTTCATAAATATTTTCGTCGCAGGTTGCGACAACATGACCTCGGCCAGATGGCCGTAGATGACTTCGAGCTGGGCCTTTCCCTGGAAGCCGAGGACGAGTGGGTTTTTCGATTTCCGATTCTCGGTGATGGCCGTATGGAGCTGGGGCAACTTCTGCAAACTCGCCAGTTCGTCAATTACGAACCAGACTGGTTTCTGCCCCGGCTGCGGCGCGGACAGCAGGCGCATGACGAGCAAATCAATCCACAGAGAGTGCAAAGGACGCAGGGTTTCACGCTCCGGCGGACGCGACGTAATGAAGATCCATCCCTGACGCTTTTTCGTCCATGTTCGTGCATTCCATACCGGCCGTTTCTCATCCTTCTGTGGCAACAGGCGAAAGCATTTGGCGACAAGGCCGAGAGACGATAGGACGCCCGCACGCTGCGGCCCGGCCTTCCGGTCGATGTAGAAAGCCATCTCCGTCCCTTGCACCCGCTTCATCAATTCGGTCTCGCTTGCCATCCATTCGGCAAGCTGGTGTGGGGTCGGCCCCAGCTTTAACAGGTGCGCAAAAATCTGTGCGGGAGTCTGGTGAAAGAACTCGTCCTTGTCGGCGGTCGCTGGCTGGTAGAGCGAAGCGGCGATGGCGTCAGCCTCGGCGTTCGACTCCATCTCCTGCGCTGGTCCCCAGTACGGGCAACGGTCGTCCAGTGGATTCAGAACGATGTCACCGCGTCCGGCGTCGTAAAACCTCTGGATGTACTCGCAGGCTGGATCGTAGACGATGGCCGAATCGCCACGCTGACGAATCTGCCGCAGACACTGCATAATGAGTTGGGTTTTCCCGACTCCGGTATCGCCCATGAGCTGTAGATGCTGCGCCTCTTTCCGCAACGGAATCCGCATCATCTTTTCGGATTCGGTGGTCTTGAAACCTATGCCGTCACCCTTCTGCGCTTTATTGAATTCTTTCGGCGAGAGCATGAGCGGGCCGCGCAGAACGCGTCCATACTTCATCTGCTTGAACCGCTGGATGTCCATCGGTATTGAAAACCAGAGCATTGCCAGGAGACAGACACCGCCCTCAATAAAACTGATGGTGAACACACCAAAAGGCACTTTGCCATCGAAGATCGCATAGCGAAGCCAACGATACATCGAGGCGTCTGCTAGCTTCTGTGCTGGGCCGCGAAACGGAAAGCGATAGCCCTGTGTTCGCGCCAGCTCAGACAACGCGAACGGGACGGCTCTGCCATCTGGGAGCGTCATTCTGCCTGATGCGAAGTCCACTGGCAGAGCGAGACGCGTCTTGACCTTTTCGCCGCCGAGATAAAGAAGACGGTAGGTGCCGTGCATGTGGACAGCGGCTCCGACCTCCGCTCGCATGTACTCGATAATGTAGGACTTCTGTAACGGCGGTAGTGAGAAGTGCAGCCGTTGCCAGATGAAAAGGCAAGTGCAAAGCAGAGCCACTGCAAGGGCACTGTAGCTCATGACCGGCGCGTGCGGCGGCCAGATGATCGACTCTTTTCTACCCCATTGAGTTGCCATGTTTATCGCTCCTTTCCAGCGTCCTGTGTGTACTGCTGCATCACGTCCTGCGCCGCCTTGTGCTTCTCCTTACGGACCATGGTCATGGCTTCCGTGATCCATGCTGGCGACACTT
>Ga0255352_1000717_pt1 | contig 18024 bp, 18 predicted proteins | sample HBST0metaG_FD_189939 | JGI IMG/M metagenome (GOLD analysis project Ga0255352, IMG submission 189939) | Peat soil microbial communities from Stordalen Mire, Sweden - H.B.S.T0 | ecosystem: Environmental > Terrestrial > Soil > Wetlands > Peat | place: Sweden: Norrbotten County, Stordalen Mire...
ACACCTTCCTGGAGTACGATCCAGCAATCTTCCGCGAAATCTGTGAGTGATACTGTGCTTTTACTCGCGGCGGGATGATGCTCAGGCATTACGGCGTGGAGCGGAGCTTTTGACAGGAATGTGTATAGAAGGCTCTCTGTTTGAACCGGGCGCGTAATGATCGCCATGTTTAATACGCCGTCCAGAAGCTTTTGGGTCAGAATGGGCGCAACGTCGGTTGTAGTTTCAACCTTGAGCTTTGGAAACTGCGGCAGATGAACTTGGAACAGCAGCGAGAGCAAGCGCGGGTCGATGTACGGTGAATGACCGACGAGCAGAATATGCTCCTTCCCTTCGTATGTTATCTGGCCGCGATGAATACCAAGTTTGATGTGCTGTATGGCTTGGCGAAACTCATTGACAAGTTCGGTTCCGGCGTCGGTAAACACAACTTGCTTGCTGTTGCGGTCGCAGATCGGGAAGCCGACAATTCCTTCCACCTGCTCAATCTGGCGGCTCAATGTGGATTGGACCAGATTCAACTGGATTGCCGCACGAGTAAAATTCAGTGCCTCAGCCAAAGCCAGTATGGCCTCGATATGTCGCGTCTCAATAGCAACTGGCATAACGCACTCCTGGTTTGGGGATAACCAAGACTGGAGATGACAGATGATCTCCAGAGCCGCTTACGATTCCAGTGTCCTGACGCCAGCGCGTTCAACGCCCACGGGCACATTGGACCTACCTATAAACATGGGTAGTTGCAATTGATGGACCAAATCCTACGACAGAATTTGCGCCTGTAATAGAATGAAAAATAAGCACTTGTATTACTAAGTCCGAGCTGCGAAAAGAATTACGGCTATGTAAAAATTACCCAGAGGACAAATCTTACCTGCTGCCAGGTTGATTTTCCAGACGGGGCTTTATTAGCGCCGAAGGCGACCACTTTAGTGGCCGCGCAGTTCAAACCGGCGACTTCCAACCACCACCACTGCAAGGTGGTGGTGGTTGAGATGGATGAAAAATCCTCAGCTATGCGCGGGAGGAATACCCGCATTCCCAAAAATCATTGGACGCAGGAGTGGCTTTCGATGGACCGTAGAAGCACCATGTGGCCGGAACTCTGGCGCTGGTTGCGCCGTTTTTCCGAACCGTCCAACATCGCCATCGACGGAGGAATCTTCCCCATGATTCTGGAAACCTTGCAGAAGCGCGAAACCATCATGAATATTCACGAGGTCGCCTGCTTGTTCGGTCTGAGTGAGTCGCTGGTCTACCGTATGGCCGCTGCCGGTCAAATCCCCACGGTTCGCTTTTGCGCTGCGCTGCGGTTTGATCCTTCCGAGCTGGCAGCCTGGTATGAAAATCGTCTTCATCCCTTCGCTGGCAAAATTGCGCCAGCATCGCAACGCCCTATTGTGCGCCGGATGAGAATTGCAGGTTGAGTTAGAAATCCATGCAAGCAGAAGTATCGCCTCTGCGGGTTTCTCAGCTTGAGCATGGTCGATAAATGACCGTCCTGTCATCCGCATCGCCAAGTGGAGAAGCACAAATAAAGCAGTAGAAAATTACTGCATTTGCAGTATATTATTACTGCAATGATTTCTCTCCGATCCGAGCTGCGGCGCAAGGTGCTGACCTTCTTTCTGATGAACCGGAAGGCGCGGGTTTACGTGCGCCAACTGGCCGTTGCACTTGACGTTGATTCGACCAATCTCTCCCGCGAACTGGCACGACTGGCGAGCGAGGGGTTTCTTCACGCGGAACCGGAGGGACGTCAGCTCTACTATGGCGTCAATCGCTCCTCCCCATACCTGAAGCCGGTCTTCGCACTCCTCCAGGGTTCGGTAGGCATTGAGCCAACGCTCAAGGGGGCGCTCGAACCAGTCGGAGGAATCGCGTCAGCTTGGATCTTCGGTTCCTTTGCCAAGGGGGAAGCGGACGCGACCAGCGACATTGACCTGCTGATCGTGGGACAGCCTGACCAGACACGGCTCTCGCGTGAGATACGCAAGGCCGAACGGGCTCTCCGCCGCGAGGTCAGCTATACTGTCTTCACTTCCGAAGAGTTGAAGCGAAGGCTAGCCCGGCGTGATCCCTTTGTCACCGACATTTGGACAGGAAAGCGGATTGAGGTAATTCGGAATGGCAACAACGAAGCCGCAGAAGATCGTTCCAAAGCAGGTAAAGGAATTTCTGGCTGATGCGGAAAAGAAAGCTGTAGCGGCCAGGAAAAACCTGGTGATCGATGAGGAAACCGCCTATCAGACGGCTTATCAGGCCGTACTGAAAGCATCCTTGGCGTTGATGTTAAGCCACGGACAACGTCCGCGTGTGCAACTCGGCCACCATATCGCTATTCTTGAGTTCGCTCAGAAGCACCTCGATCCAGCGCTTGCGCCGACCTTTGACCTCTTTGATCGGATGCGCCGCAAGCGCAACGTCGCTTTCTACGACATCGCGCTCATCGGTGAAGTGGAGGCGGATGAGGCGGTCGCGGCAGCGGAAGCGTATATGCCGATTGTTGCCGCTGACATCAAGAAGAGAATTCACTAAGCTGTCGCTGAGTTCCTCGGCAAATCGGAATGAATTTGCTGAAGGCGAGAGCGTTTGACCGGCTGTTTGCGCGCTCCATGGAAGCCCGTTCGCGGCATTTTTCTGGGGCGGAGGGCAACTGGCCTTCTTCAGGTTAGCCGGAGGGCAATTTCGTATCATTTTGGTGTCAGAAAGGGAAGATTTTCGTATCAAAAATGGGTGGAGGAAATACATCTCTCCTTCACCTCTCCTCCGAGAGGGGTGATACGAGTGATACGAAAAGAATTAAAAACTTGACAGCCAGGAGCATTTTTAGGGAAATCGTGAAAATTATGGAAAGCGTGTAACGTATTCAAATGTAAGGTGTTGCATGCAACTCTCGCAATCTCAAATATTTGCCAAAAACGCCCCTAGAGAATTCGAATCCCTCCGCCCCGACCAATAGAACTTACATACAGCGCTTCAGGGCGCGTGGAGTCCAGCCCTGAGCGGCGGTTTCATCCATTTTCCATACTGTGCCCTGTCAGCCCCGCACTGCTCGAACTCGACAATATGTCTGCCTATCTCCCAACAGGTCTGGACCTGAATCGCATCCACGCTGCGCAAAACCTGTTTTCGCGCGCTTTGAATCAACTCACGCAGACTACGCAGCAACGGTCGAAGATCCATCGATCTGCCAGTGATTTCGATCAGTTCGTCTGCCATACCAAAAATCCCCGGCAGTAGGACACCATACCAATAATCTGGCGTCCCACTGCCGAGGATTGCTAACGGCCTGATTCAGGCTAGCTTACCGGTGTCCGCCACCGCCGCCTTCATGTCCACCACCGCCTTGATGTCCGCCGCCAGATCCACCGCCACTGTGAGATGCCGAGGAGTGAACTGCACTGGAATGTCCGCCTCCACCACGAGATTGAGAGGCGCCGCCGCGCGCTGCTGACGGACGGCCTCCACCTGCGCTGGCATGGTATCCACCACCACCGCGCGCCGCTCCTCCACCGTTACCGCGATAGGCTACACGGCCAGGTCCGCCGTGGTAGTTTCCTCCGCCTTCACCACTGAATCGATGCCCGCCCCAGCCATGGCTATAACCCCAGCCTCCCCAAGGCCCCATGCCCAGGAAGATGCCGTTATAGAAGTAGCCGGGACCGTAATAGCCCATGGGAGCGCAGGCGTAGGGCGCATAACCATAGTATCCGTAGGAACAAACTGGTTGAACGCCAATATCGACCACAATCTGTGCGTTGGCTGCTGGTGTCAGAGCCAAGCCTGCGAGCAAAGCTGCAGTGCCAAGAAATGTATTTAGTCCGCGCATAAGTACCCCCCCTTGAAGATGTCTGCGATGGCTGGAATTGCGTTGGACGCTGTATGCAGCCGTAGAGAACAGTCCAGCGACAGCAGCTACCATAAGGGTTTTCAGGCCCGTGCGTCAGCTTTTGCGTGTGCTCGGCTGAAACTCTATCTCCCCTACGTTCATTACTATAAGTGCCCCACTCGCCGCCGTCTGAGCAATATGGAGCACTATCTCGCGAGCGCTGGAATACAAGCTTTGGCGCTATCACGAGTTGCTTCAATCCAGAGGCAGGCATGATATTTCTGCTGCGAAGTTCACGCCGTAAGGTTATATCGCCTCTATGACTTTTACTTAATCATGTTTGTTATCTAACTTATGCGACGGCACAATAGATTGAACTCTTGCAACGCTGCCGGAACAACCGCGCACGCTACTTCATGCGTGGTCTATATTGGTCAGCAATGAAATGATTCATAAAGAATACTGGTATTCAGTACACGCCACGGGATAGAAGCCTGCCGGAGTCTCCGGCCTGCAAACTCTTGTGAACCCGACAACATACAGAGGACGCATGACAATCACCGTGCGAGTGAGTCGGAGAAAGTAATGGAAAAACAATGACACTGCTCAAAGGAATAGGAACAGGACTTTGCCTCACCGTACTCTGCTTGATAGCCGCGCCGAAAGCAAAAGCCGACGATTGGGACAGAAAAACCATCATCACCTTCAGCGGGCCAGTCGAAGTTCCGGGCGTTGGCGCCCAGGTCTTGCCGGCAGGCACCTATGTTTTCAAGGTCATGGATTCAATGTCGGACCGTCACATCGTCCAGATCTTCAATCAAGATGAAACGCATGTCTACACCACAATTCTCGCTATTCCTAACTACCGCCTGAAGGCAACCGACAAGACGACGATCACCTTTCGGGAGCGGCCTGCCGGCGAGCCGGAGGCTCTAAGGGCATGGTTCTATCCGGGTCGCGAATGGGGCGAGGAATTTGTATACGAGAGGCCCAAGGCCATTCAACTGGCCAAGGAAACGAATGAGTATGTGCTTTCGACTCCTACCGTACTGACAGCCGCGCCAGTTGATACTCTGAAGACCGTACCTGTTGAGGCAGTTAATCCGAATGGCGAAACAGTGGACACTGCCCAAGTCGTTGAACCGCCTCCAGCGCCTGCCGCTGTGGCAGCACCCGTACAGGTTGCATCACTGCCGAAGACCGCCAGTAATCTTGGCTTGATCGGACTGGCCGGCATAATGTTATTGTGCGCTGGCTGTTTAGTCTCCGGCATCCTCAAGAAGTCCGTCTAATCCAGGCTCTGCCCCCGGTTAGGCAAGTTGCTTGCCAGAACAGCCCGCAAAAGAGGCGGTGCGAGAGTATCGCCTCTTTTGTCCACATAAGTAACGACTAAGATGTGACACAGGGATACATCAAGCCGCTTCCTAAGATAAGAAAGAGGAAGGTGTTGACCGCGTTCAGAATACATCTCAAGAGAGAAACCGGCTTGTCTTCCCAGTGGAACCTCTGGATCAGAAGGAGCATCGCTTCGGCATGCAAGTATTCACTTCTTGCTCTGATTGCCCTGCCTTGCTTTGTTTGGTCTCAGGATGCTGTTTCTTCACAGAGCAACTCAAGCAACGACTATACGCTCCGAATCAACACCAATCTCGTTATCTTGAGCGCAACCGTTCTCGACCGTCGCAATGCGCTTGTTTCCGGTCTTGGCAAAGACAATTTTCAGGTTTACGAGAATCACGTTCTTCAGGAGATCAAATACTTCAGTCATGAAGATCTTCCGGTTACCGTTGGTCTGGTCATCGATAACAGTGGAAGCATGAGTTCGAAGCGCACAAACGTGATTGCAGCGGCATTGTCGTTTGCTCATTCGAGCAATCCGCAAGACCAGGTCTTTGTGGTCAATTTCAATGAACATGTGTCTTATGGCTTGCCCGCGGATATACCGTTCACAGACAGGCAGGATCAGTTGCAACACGCCCTTTCATCGATCAAGGCGATTGGGCAGACCGCACTCTACGATGCGATTGCCACGGCTCTCGATCATCTCAAACAAGGCAATTTGGCCAAGAAAGTGCTCATCGTGATCAGTGACGGCGGAGACAACGCGAGTAGGCACAGCATGGCCCAGGTTCTTGAAATGGCCCGGAGCTCCGCAGCGATCATTTATACAATCGGCATCTTTGATGAGCAGGACGGCGATCAAAAGCCGGGCGTCCTCAAACGGTTTGCGAAGGAAACTGGCGGCGAGGCATTCTTCCCAGAATCGCCGAAGGAGATCAGCTCAATCTGCGAGGGGATAGCCCATGACATACGCAATCAGTACACGCTGGCCTACGTCCCAGCAATTTCAAAGCACGATGGAGAATTTCGAGTTGTAGATGTGAGAGCCAACGCACCGGGGCACGGGCGTTTGTCGGTCCGTACCCGAACTGGGTACTCTTTCCCTTTGGAGCCCCTTGCAATTGGTAGTAAAGGGAATCGACCATGACAAACACGACAGAGGAGGAGAGGTTCACAAAGCGAGGCCGCCGGTTTTTGCGCTGGATGCAAAGGCTCTTAATGATTACAGGTATCCTTGCGCTTTTCTATGTCGGGTTGACCTTGCTCAGCGCAAAGCTTTACCAGAACGCCGCTGTCCATGCGCTGGAACAACGGATACACGCGGAAGAACAGCACACTGCCAGCCAGCCTGCGCCTGCGGCAAAAGAAGGAGATGCTCTGGGCAGGATTGAAATCCCAAGGCTGGGGTTGTCCGTGGTTGTGTTGCAGGGCACCACATCAAAGACATTGCTGCTTGGAGTTGGGCATATCGAAGGGACGGCACTGCCAGGCGAAGCTGGAAACATAGGAATCGCAGGGCACCGGGACACCTACTTTAGAGTATTGAAGGACATTCGCAGAAATGACGAAATTCTACTTCAGACCGCTGCTGGGGTCGCCAGATACGAGGTAGATTGGATCCAGATCACCGCTCCGGGAGATGGTGGCATCGTGCTGCCAACAACCAAATCCGCACTAACTCTAGTCACGTGCTATCCATTTCACTATATCGGCGCTGCACCGGAACGTTTTGTTGTTCATGCGCACATACAATAGCGAGAGGTTACTCGATCTACCATCCTGTCGTCTGCTTGGTTCAATCGCAGACAAGCAGAATGCGACAAATTGTCCATAGGATCAGGTTGCCTCTTTTCAATCCTTCGTTGCGACTGCAAGTTTACGCTTGACGGCTTCGACAATCGGAATAACGGGCTTCAGAATAGTTTTGACGATTGGGATGACAGGCTCCAGAATTGTTCCGATCACAGGAAGAAGCGGCTTTTGAGCGTTGTGCTCCGGTAACTGATCGAGAAGAACTACATTGAGCAGCGACCTGTTCACCTGTATGCGTCCGTTGTAGCTGATATAGCCGAGCGTGCGAAAGCGATTCATGAAAAAACTGACACGGGACCGCGTGGTGCCGATCAGCCCTGCCAGCATTTCCTGTGAAATGGGGGGGATAAACGTATCCCTTTCACCCGGCTTGTTAAATTCCGCCATTAACAAAAGAATTCGTGCAAGACGCTTTTCGCTGGAGTTGAAAAGCTGATCGACAAGATCGGCCTGGGTTCGCATACTGCGAGTCAGCATGAACTTCAGGAAGAGGTCGGCAAATGCTGGCTCGTCATGCATCACGCGGGCCATCTCATCTCTGGTGATCTTGAGCGCCACGCACGAGTTGACAGCAGAGGCTGTCGCCAAACGCGGTCCAGGAATGGACGCCAACGACTCCTCGCCGACGAAGTCGCCAGCGGAGAGGAGTGTGATTGTAGCCTCTTTGCCGCTCTGCGAGACGACCGTGAGTTTTGCTCGGCCGCTCTGAAGATAGAAGACCGTGTCGGCCGAGTCTCCCTGGGAGAAGAAAGTCTCTTTCGTGGCTAACTCGACAATTCTACGGCCGAGCCCCGCGCTCGCAAGAAAAGCTGCGCAGTCAAAAATACTTTGGGTGTCTCTCTTTTTCAACATATAGCCTCGCTTTTAACGGTTTGCTCGGTTTTTTGGGGAAGGATATCCCGAAGACGCCTTTTGTGCTGAGAAATAGCCGGTGATCGTGGCAAGTCCATAAGGGGTTGCAGAAGAAGAGCTTCAAAGACGAACCTGAGCACAACTTGCATCCTGGCATCGACAGCGCAGTCCCAAGCACCGATATGGGAGTCTACGTCACATCGGGGCAAATTGCCGCTCTTGAGGAGGCGACACTCAAATCACTTTTATTTTTACGTTTGGCTCAAGCTTCTGTCTGTGCTGTTTTGCTCACGTTCCGTTTTTCCCAACACCACGGACGAATTGCGCTGTAATGCCATACGTCGTCCGATTGAACCATGCCGATGAGGATACTCGTTTGTATCGCGTCAGGTGGACGAAACATAAGTAACCTATTTACGAGCAAATGTGACCAGCCATCGTGTTTCCAACTCTGACATGATCTCTTTGGACATAGCTGCACGCCAGCACATGCCATGGATTTCGCTCGGTATGTTTGGTTGAAGCGAAACCTGTCGGAGGCGATTCCTTGAAGCCATTAACAAAAAAGCACGCTTTGCAGCCATCGTATTTCTGCCATGGTGATCTTGCGGAAAAACACGGCATGAGAATCGCTTCGATACTGCTTCCGTTGCTGGTCACTGCCGCTCTTGCAACTTTTGCAGTGCAGGCAAGATCGCAAGTCCCGCCCTCCTCTGATAACTCCACCGGCGCCGCAGCAGTTGCGCCCTCAGAACAACTCAACCTGACATACGTGCGCCCTACGGAGGATACAAAGCTCCATAATTATGTTTTCGACGCATATGGTCCCTATCCAATTGTCGGCGCCGCGCTCGTGGCTGGCATTAACCAGTTCAGCAATGCTCCGCCAGAATGGAACCAGGGAGTTGAAGGTTACAGCAAAAGACTCGGGTCCAATTTCGGCATTGCAATGGTAAGCACGACAACACGCTATGGCCTGTCAGAAGTCTTCAAGGAAGATGCAATGTATTACCGCTGCGACTGCCGAGGGGTGCTGCCGCGGCTAAGCCATGCCGTGATTTCGACCTTCACAGCACGCCGCGGAGAAGATGGCCACCGTGTGTTTTCTATTCCGGCGCTTGTCGGCCCATATGCAGGTTCTATGACCGCCATCTATGGTTGGTACCCAAACCGCTATGGCGCCAAAGACGCGTTTCGGACGGGCAACTACAGCATGCTGATCTATATGGGTGGGAATATATCCCTGGAGTTTCTGTATAGCGGGCCCCACTCCTTGCTTCATCGCATGCATCTGAACAATGCGCACGGCGCGCCAGACTCAGGTCCAAACCATTGAGCAACAGCGAAATCACTCCCGACACTAGCATCATCCCGTCACTTTCAAAACGACGGATTGGCCCCATGGACATTGCTGTCAATTCTGCCACGGGACAAATCGATGGCTTTTTCGAGTGGTTCGGCAACCTGGGACTTTTCTTTTGGCAGGTCTTGCGCGCAGCGGTGACGCCGCCGTATGAGTGGCGCGAGTTGATTCGCCAGCTCGACGAGGTCGGATCCAAGTCTTTTCCCTTGGTGTGCGCGGCCGGGGCAGCCATCGGCGTGATCCTCTCGCTCGAGGCGCGCTACAGCTTGACTCGATTTGGCGCCAAATCGATGTTTTCTGTCTCTCTGGTGTACTCGGTAGTTCAGGTTATGGGACCGGTTATTACCGGTCTGATGGTAAGCGGCCGTGTAGGCGCTGGCATTGGCGCTGAGTTGGCGTCGATGAAAGTAACCGAGCAAATTGACGCCATTGAGGCGTCGGCAATTAACCCTTACAGAATACTGGCAGCGCCGCGAATTATGGCGTGCATCCTGATGCTGCCTCTTCTAACTTTAGTTGCGGATGCATCCGGCCTCTTGATGGGCTGGTTTGCGCAGACGCTCGTCGAGCCACTCTCATTTCAGCAGTTCATCGAAAGCGGATTCAAAAATGCTAAGCTCAATTCCTTTCTCCCGCAGACATTCAAGACTACTGTTTACGGCCTGATCATTGGCCTCATCGCGTGCTATGAGGGAATGAGCACACGTGGTGGCGCCGAGGGCGTGGGACGCGCCGCAACCAAGTCAGTGGTGCTGGGCTCGCTCTTTCTCATTCTCTCTGACGTCGTATTGGTGAAATTCATTCTAATCGTCTTTCCTTAACCTTTAACCATTGATGCAATCACATGTGAGATGACAATGGCCACAACCTATGACATTCCAAGAGTACAAGGGCACCCTGAGAAACAAAACAGTACGCCCATAGTTGCCGTGCACAATCTGCGTAAGTCTTTTGGAAGCCACAGGGTTCTCGATGGGATCAGCTTGAACATCACCTGCGGAGAGACATTGGCTGTACTCGGACGCAGTGGAACCGGCAAAAGCGTACTACTAAGGCTTATTATTGGCCTCGAAACGCCCGATTCTGGATCGGTCTGCATCAATGGACAGGACATCGACGGACTGGCTATCGATCAGATGGGAAGGATTAGAAAGAAGATGGGCTTTTTGTTTCAGCACGCGGCACTTTACGATTCACTGACTGTCGCCCAGAACGTAGCGTTTCCGCTTACCCACCATCGCAGAGACATGTCCAGGTCAGAGCGCGACGATCGGGTGAAGCAATTGCTAATCGAAGTTGGCATGGAGGGCAATCTCGAAAAAATGCCCTCGGACATCTCAGGTGGAATGCAAAAGCGAGTGGGTCTGGCTCGTGCGCTTGCGCTGGCCCCTGACATTCTACTTCTCGACGAGCCCACAGCCGGACTCGATCCCATTAGTTCAGGGGAAATCGATGATCTGATTCTCAAACTCCAGCGGGAACGCAAGATGGCGTCCATTGTAGTGACTCACGATCTGCACAGTGCCAAAACGATTGCAAATCGTCTGGCCTTGTTGGATCAGGGCAATGTGGTAATTGAGGGCACGTTTGAAGACCTTCAGCAAAGCAACATCGCGTTTGTAAAAGAATTTCTGAAGCAATCGTAGGGGGATTTATGTCCAAAGTGGCCCGGTTGGGAGCATTCATTGTTGTGACGCTGGCAATTCTTGCCTCTGGAGTCTTCATCATAGGAAGTAAAGAGTATCTGTTTCGCCCGACTTACCAACTGAAAGCACAATTCGACAATGTGGTTGGCCTGGCAGATGGCGCCGACGTGCAGGTAGGCGGCATTCACAGCGGAACAGTAACTGACATTGAAATGCCTCACAGGCCCGGCGACAAAGTGACAGTGGTCATTAATCTCGACAAGTCAACACATGAAATTATCAAGCAGGACTCAGTAGCCTCGATCGAAACCGAGGGGGCGTTGGGAAATAAGTTCCTGGCTATTTCGTTTGGCTCTGTCGGACAAGGTGAAGTAAAAAGCGGAGATACCATCCGCAGTCTGACACCGCTGGTGATGGCGGATATGCTTAAGAAGGCAAGTGGGGTTCTGGATAACACCCAGGAAGTTACAGCACATCTGAATTCGGTTAGCGCCAGAATTGATTCCGGGCAAGGAACCGTGGGCGCGCTTGTGAACGATAAGCAACTCTACAACAATTTGGCACAGACTACGGCTACACTGCATGAAACGACGATTCGGGCGCAGGCTGGGGTAACGGACTTCCAGGAAAATATGGAAGCCTTAAAACATAATTTTCTGTTAAGAGGCTACTTCAAGAAGCGCGGATACGAAGACTCCGGCGATCTGGCAACAAATCGAATTGGAGAGATTCCGAAAGGTACGCCACTGAGGACATTTACCTACTCGGGCAAGCAACTATTCGATGCTCGCGATTCAGCCCAACTTAAGAATCAGAAGTCTCTCAATGCTGCCGGCGAGTTTTTGGCGCAAAACCAGTTTGGAATTGCGGTTGTCGTGGTCTCGGTTGGAATGGAAGGCGATACCCCGAAGGAGTTAACACTCACGGAGGCCAGGGCCATGGTTGTGCGCAAGTACTTGGTTGACAACTTTGGATTTGACGACAGCCAGCTTAAGACGATGGGAATGGGAAAGCAGACGGGCACAAACCTGGACGCAGATTGGGGCTCAATCCAGATTCTCATCTTCGCAGAAGGAACGAAGATGCCATCTGGCAACCTGGCGCCATAGGGAAGATCCTCCATGACAAATGCTGACCGGCCCGTTCAAGTCACGGCTGCAAATCTTCAAGAACCCTAGCGTACGTTCTATGAGCAGAAACAGAAACTTTACGCGCCGTCACGAATGATTTGCGGCAAGAGAGAGAAAATGACAGGAAGCAAGCACAATCTCGAAGGAAATAGCAGCGACAGCGGTAAGCCAGATCCAGGTCCTTACTGGAGGCGCATGCATCGTGACTGGCGTTTCTGGCTGGGCGCAGTCTTCATGTTTGGAGCGCTTACCATTTACATTTTAAGTGAAAACCTTGCGCGGGTTCCACGCAGCCAGCCACGACAACCGTTGCCAGCAGCATCCGAAAAGTAGTGAGGCCTTCCCCCTTCGATGAGTCAACGGTTTTGAACCGTTGTCGCTGGAGCGTGTGTATTTCTCTTATCAGCGTAGTAAGGCTCTTTGACATTGCGATTATGACAGACATGAGGACCATTGGAACCCTGGTTGATTCGACCGCCTCTTACGGCAGATTGAGCCGGTCTCGCAAATTCGGACATCGAGATAAGTGGAAGCTCTGTTCCCCAACCGCCTAAAATGGCGAAACGAGGAGAGCAGATGAGCAGACGCCCGCGTCGGAACCACACAGCGGCCTTTAAATCGAAGGTGGCCTTGGCCCCACTCAAGGGAGACAAGACCCTTGCCGAGCTTGCGCAACACTTCGATGTGCATCCCAACCAGATTACGGAATGGAAGAACCGGCTCCAGGAAGGCGCCGCAGTCGTCTTCGGCGAGGCAAAAGCCACGCCCAAGGTCGATGTAACCGTGCTGCATGCCAAGATTGGCGAATTGACCCTGGAGAATGATTTTTTAGAAAAGGCGCTCACAAAAGCGGGCTTGCTGAGCGCAAAGCGGGCTCCCCATCACGCGAACTTTGCGTGAATGGGGTGGAAAGCGATGATCGATCCCGAGCACAAATTACCGATCAGCAAGCAGACGAAGATCCTTCAGATCAACCGCAGCAGCATGTACTACAAGCCGCGTCCGGTTCCGAAGGCGGATCTGTGGCTGATGCACCGCATCGATGAGTTACATCTGAACTATCCGTTTGCGGGCAGTCGCATGTTGCGCGACATGTTGCGCCAACATGCGACTTGAAGTAGGCCGTCGCCATGTCAAAACGCTGATGAGGCGGATGTGCATCGAGGCCATCTATCGCAAGCCCAACACGTCGAAAGCCGCGCCAGGACACCGGATTTACCCCTAGCCACTTCATCAAGGCCGCCGAGAAGCTGGGCGTAGCGGAGGATGCTCGCAAGGACGTACTCTCCATGGCGGCGAACGCCAAGCAGAAATCTACCTTTGCGAACGCTCTTCGTCTCGGAATGTCATGAGGCATGTTTGCATTGACCCTGACTCCCTCCTGCATCGTTGAACTTGCATTCCGCGCGTCTCTTCTCATTGCTTGAGGGGTGGTCTGGAATCTCCCCTCATAGAGACGGGTTTTGCCTGCGAAACGCGCGGCGCAGCAGGCGCTTTTCTGGCAACCGGCCGGCTGGGCCTAGCTTTGCTGGTGACAGCACTTTTCTTTGCCGCAGGAAGGCTTTTTTGGGGGAGACGATTTCCGCCTTCTTCAGAATAGAGGGCTTCTTGCTTGCTGACTTCTTGACCGGCTTGGGCTTCGTGGGTGCGGCCACCGCTTTTTTCTTTACTACCGGCTTCGATGGCACGGAGGGCTTGGCCTTTACGGTTTTTTTCCCTAGCTTGGTTTTGGTGTCAACGGGGTTGGCTTTGGTTGCGCGCGTTTTCGAGACCCGAGCGGCCTTGGCAACCAATGCGGCTTTGGCTGGAGATGCGGTTTTCGCGCGGGTCGTGGAGCCAGCCAGCTCCAACCCAAAGAGCTTGGAGAGATCCTCGCCACCCAGCACCTTGGCGGGACTCTTCTTCGCGCGGGGCAGAGACTTTCCTGCGCTGGCAATCAGTTCCTTTTCGTTCACAGCGCGCAGCCGAAAGAGCAGCTCTGGCTGCTGGTCCAGACGGGCACCGACGCCATAGAGAACGGCCGCGACATGCTTGCACATCTCCGCCCAATCCGGGCAACTGCACGACAGCTTGATCTCCTGGGGCGACGGAAACAGGCCGGTCTGCTGCTGGCTGATGCGCTCCATCACGCCCTTTGAAAGGCGTCCTTGCAGTAGCTCGACCAACGAGTCAATCGAGCCTGCGCAGTCCTTGCAGATCGACTTCCACTGCGGCTTGGCAACCGGCAGGATCTCCACTTTGACCGCGTAAATCTCCGAGCCGCTGACCAGCGCCGTGATCTGGTTTGGGAAAATCTGCAAATCAACGACCGACCCGTTGCGCACGTAGGTCCGCCCGCGCGGCAGACGATTCTCATAGTCGCTGTACGACTCCAGATTGTCGCACCAAGCCTTCCCCCAGAAGGTCTTGGCGATGGTGCGGCCATCGACGCTGACCGGGGAGATCGTCCGGCCCTTCTTGCGCAGGGCTTCCATCTTTTTCAATGCCTTCTGGCGCCGCTGGGCCACCGATACATACGGTCTCCATCCCCAGCCGTCGTACATGCTCTATCTCTCCTTGAGCGCGGAATTCAGGTCGAGCGCGACCAATTTAAGCAGTTCGTCGTCCTTCATCTCGGTTAGCAGCATATCCGCACTGCCTTCCAGCATATCCTGCGCAATCTGGCGTTTGGATTCGATCATCGCATCGATCTTTTCCTCGACCGTTCCCTGGCAGACAAACTTGTGCACCAGCACATTCTTGTTCTGACCAATACGATAGGCGCGGTCCGTGGCCTGGTTCTCAACCGCGGGATTCCACCAGCGATCGAAATGAACCACGTGCGAGGCGGCTGTCAGATTGAGTCCCGTGCCTCCCGCCTTGAGCGAAAGCACAAAGAATCCGACCGACTCATCTTCCTGAAAGCGGCGCACCAGCTCCTTGCGGCTCTTCACCGGGGTTTCGCCATGAAGCACCAGCCCGGGACGCCCAAAGATCGAGCCAAGAAAAGACGCCAGCGGGGCCGTCATTTCGCGAAATTGCGTGAAGACCAGCACCTTCTCCTGCCGAGCCGCAATCTCCTCGGCAATGTCGCGCAGACGGGCCCACTTGCCGCTATCAGCCTCGGCCCAGGCGCTGTTGCCCAGCCATTGCGAGGGATGGTTGCAAATTTGCTTGAAGCGCATCAGGAAGGAGAGAACAAGACCCTTGCGGCGAATTCCCTCGGCTGTGCCAAGCTGCTCGGCAAGGTCATCCACTGCCTGCTGATAGAGCGCTGCCTGTTTGCGGCTGAGCTGGCAAAAAGCCTTCACTTCAGTCTTGTCGGGCAGGTCCGAGATCACTGATTTGTCGGTCTTCAGCCGCCGCAAGATGTACGGACGCACCAGCTCCCGCAGCGGCCCATAGGGATTGTGTGTTCGGCCGGCAAGGCGCTTGGTGTACTTGGTGAACTCCTTTGCCGAACCCAGCAAACCTGGATTGATGAAGTCGAAGATGGACCACAAATCTCCGAGCCGGTTCTCGACTGGAGTGCCCGTCAACGCAAAGCGGGAAGCAGCCTTCAGCCTTTTGGCGCTGCGGGTCTGCTTGGCGCTGGGATTCTTGATGGCCTGCGCTTCGTCCAGGACCGCAAGTCGCCAGGTGGTTTCCGTCAGCCAAGGAATGCGCAGCAGACTGCCGTAGCTGGTAATCACCAGATCTACGTCCGCCAGGGAATCCGCCGAGATGTTCTTGATGGTCTCGCTGGAAAGCACCGATGTATGCACGACAAGAACCTTCAGGCTAGGCGCAAAGCGCTCCAGTTCCGAGGCCCAGTTGGCCAGCAGCGAAGCCAGAGCCACCAGCAGACTGGGCTTGCCCTTATCCTGCTTCTTGGGGGCCTGTTTTTTGAGCACGAGGAGCAGCGAAAGTACTTGAATGGTCTTGCCCAACCCCATGTCATCGGCCAGACAGGCTCCCAGCCCGAGCTTCGCCAGCAGATAGAGCCAGCGCACGCCCACCTGCTGATAAGGCCGCAGCGTGCCCTTCAGCGCCTTGCCGGGATCGATCTTGTCCAATCCCTCCTGGCTGCGTAGTCCCTTCAGGGTTTCGGCAAGCCAGGGGCCGGCGGTCACCTGCGCCCAGTTGGCTTCGACCGCCTCCGTGTCTGCATCCGCGCCGTCGAGATTGGTCCCGGCCAACATGCGCATCGCTTCGCCAAAGTTAAGGCCATCGCGAGCCGCCGCGCGTTCCGCCGCGCTGAACCGGTCGATCATGCGGCTGAGCTGTTCGCGATCCACCTCTACCCAGCGTCCGCGCACCAGCGCCAGCCCTTCGGTCCCGGCCAGCAGCTTGCGAATCTCGGCAGCGGTCAGCGACTCGCCCTCCAGCGTGACGTCCATGTGGAAGTCGAGCAGCGCGTCCTGGCCAACCAGCGACGGAGCCGTGCCTCCCACCTTGGCCGTAACGCGGGGCCGCGGCGGACGATGCGCTGGCCACGTCGCCGGCATACGAACGACGATGCCAGCCTGCTCCAGTTGCGGGCAATCGCGCAAAAACTGGAAGGCTTCACCGGGAGTCCAGCGAAGCGGATGGAAGATTTCGCCACCATCGACCATGGCCTTCAGCCACGGGCAGCTCTCCGCAGCTCTTTGCACCGGCAGCAGCAGCGACAAGAGGCGGTCTCGGTTGGCTACGCCCTCGTACTCGCGCAGAGCCTGTCCCAAGGGCAGATGCTGCGCCTTGGAATGGGCCGAGAGCCGTACCGTGTAGGTGGCCAGAAAGGCAAAGGGCGACTCCGCATCATTGCGGTTTTCCGCCAGATTGAAGCAAACGCGGCCCACCAGATTCCAGGCCGGATTACGGCGCTTGAGAAACTCCTGCACCCCGCATTGCTGTTCCGACAACTCCAGCCGGAGAGCCTCGTCCGTCTGCTGCCACAAGGCGCGCAGCAAGGCGCTGGTCAGATATTCGGCCCCCGTCATGAGCGGCGCGGCCATGACCAGACCCTCCAACTCCGCATCCGCTGGCGGCGCAACTACTTTGGCAGGCTTTGAATCGGACACATCTGATGAGAGGCCGGTATGTGTGCAGAGTGCGGTTACATAGCGAGCGGCAAACTCACGCCAGTACGAGAAGACAGCGGGCAGCGCCGTTCCCACTTCGCCGGCTCCAAGTTGCAGAAGCCCATGCCCCGCACCGCGAGCGAACGACGCCTGCAAGCGCTCCGCAACCTCGGCGTCGAGCGCAAGAGCATCCTCCTCCTGTGCCAGCAAGAGGCGCCCATGCGGAGTCAGGACGGGAGCGATCTGCGCAGGATTCATAAATAAAACCTAGCAGATGCACAGGCCTGAGACAAAGCACTGCGCTCGCGGTCGCAGAGCCTTGACGCGAACCGCGTCTCGGCCAAGCTAGCTGTATACAGGTTGTGGCCAAGGTTTTGTCCAGCGATTGAACAGAGGTAGCCCTGTCCGGGAAGCTGATCGATCCAGGGGGGACTCCTCTCAGAGCGAAATCATCCGTGACGCCTTCGCGACTTGATCTACAAAGAGAAAGGCCTTCTCCGCAATATGTCTTAGAAGATCTTCCTTATCCTGAATAACTTGAGAGTGCATCAGGCCAAGGCCGTTCGCCAACGAATCGAGGAAAACGCGGACAAGATCGAGGTGTTTTTTCTGCCGAGCTACTCGCCGGAACTGAATCCCGACGAGCTATTGAGCGCCAATCCGAAACAGCGCGTCACAACCGCCGTACCGGCAAGAGCCATCATACAGCTTCTCAAAAGCACGTCAAGAATTCTGCGCAGCATCCAGAAACAGCCTGCTAGGGTCGAGCGCTATTTTCAACACCCGGCAGTAAAAGATGCCGCTTCATCGCGGTCCTTTCGTGCCGGATCAATAAGGAATCAGGCTGAACCGCCGCTTAACTTTCAACTATGGTTGGGACATTCTCCCTATGTAGGATCAAGAGGAACTCATTTAGCGCAGTATTCACAGCAGATCAATCAGATTTCTGACGGCCTTCTTTCAGCCGCGGCAAGTGAGTTTGCGCATGGAGGAAAATCTGCCGTTACGCTGCTACAGCCTACTCCGA
>Ga0255352_1000730_pt1 | contig 17770 bp, 21 predicted proteins | sample HBST0metaG_FD_189939 | JGI IMG/M metagenome (GOLD analysis project Ga0255352, IMG submission 189939) | Peat soil microbial communities from Stordalen Mire, Sweden - H.B.S.T0 | ecosystem: Environmental > Terrestrial > Soil > Wetlands > Peat | place: Sweden: Norrbotten County, Stordalen Mire...
CCCGCCGAAGAGATGGAGGCTTGGACGGTGAGTGATCATGTCGGCAATGTGCGCAACAATGCCCCGGAGCTTCTAGCTCAACAAGAGCCGGATCAAGGAATCCTGTTCGGCTAATTCTGGATTCATGTAATTCAACTATGTTGGCTGATGCCTTGGCGACATTCCGGGAGCAATCTGTATTGGCGGAAAATTTGAGCATTCCCATGTTCCAGAATCGAGACCTGGGCCACCTGCCGCAATACGATAGCTATCAAGGTCAAGAGCTGTATCAATAGGAAGCGACTACGCCAGTTTAGTGCATCTGGTGTAAGCGGAAACCGCTCTTTAGGTCGCAGTCTAAGCCCTGCTTCTCCAATCCGGGCTTCAGAGTAAGCGCGGGAATCTCATAGTCGCCTCCATTTTGCTTTCGGTATGTGATGGGCTGATCTGTCCAGAGATTATCGAGACGCTTGCCCAATTCTTCGCAGTTGTGCGAGAAGCTTTCCTCATCCATGCTGTGCACTTTGTAAAGTAGAAATGGCTGCATCACATCGAATCCGGGATAGTGCAGAATGCCATGATTGATCGGAAAGAGAAACGGCATTGCAGTTCTGTCATGATGATGCCCGTTGCAAAGTCGGTATCGACTTGGATAGTGCTCCTCTCGGCAGCGTTGTGGCCGGGGGCGTGCACCAATCCTTCACGTTTCTGCTCAACGAACATCGCGGCGAGGCGGACGCTCCGGAGGTACAAGCCAAGATTGATCACCTTTACAACCGCCTTCCATCAGATCGACGTGTAGAACTTACGATCCACGGAGCAAATCACTTTGGGTTCAGCGACGATGGTGCTCTTCTGAAGAGTCCGATGGTGATGAAGATCCTAAACGCGACTGGAGTGCTGAAGCTCGAAGGCCCCCGGCAAATCAACATTACGAGGCACTATATTGACGCGTTCTTCGATAGTTATCTGAAGGACCGACAGGCACCGCAGTTCAGAGACAACCAAGCCTTCCCTGAGGTAACAATCCGACCATGACTGCAAATGCGATATGGGAGGTGCATCCGTACCGAAATGTCGGCCGAAGGACCTGTTATGGACGGTGAGTTATATTCGCAAGCGAGGCGAGTCGGCTTCGCGTTGGTAACCTTGAACCAACGCAAAACGCGCTACCCGATACTAATTTCTCTTACGAAGCCGCCGCGCCGTCGATCCAGATATTGAGGCCGAACTTAAGACGCGCGTGCGCCTCCTCCCAAGGGAGAACGCCGGCGCCGACCAAAACGGCTAGACCGTGGATTTGCGCCCAAAGCGCATGTGCCGCCATCCGCGCTCGGTCTTCTCCGTAGACGCGCGTTACCAACGCCACGAAAAACTCAGTGTTCCTTGTGCACTGTGGAGTTTGCGAATCCGAATTCTTTAGGTACAGCGCAAAAGCGTGAGGCCGTTCGTGGGCAAAGCGGAGGTACGCCTCTGAGATGGCGCGAATTGACTCCGTTGGGCCCTTTCGGCCGATTACCTTCTGCAGACCTTCAAGCATCTGGAAGCGGACTTCTTCAGCCACGGCAAGCTCTAGAGCGGAAAGATTCTCAAAATATCGGTAGAGCGCATTAGGCGCCAATTCCAACTTTGCGGCCACGGACCGAATGGCAAGGTTCTCAAGACCCTCGCTTTCGACTTGTTCCAAGGCTGCATTCAGAATGCTTTCTCGATCTGTCTTCGCCGGATACGCCATCAATTAACACTGTACATCTTGACGCGCAGTCAATCCAAGATGTACGGTATACATAATCGTGGTGAACGGTGTACATCTTGCTAGATCACTTGCAATTAACCGCGTAGGAGGATTCATGGCAAAGGTCGTTCTGATTACAGGAGCCAACAAGGGCATCGGCTTTGAGGTAGCACGCCAATTGGGGCATGCCGGCTTTACGGTGCTACTAGGAGCGCGCGCTGCTTCGCGAGGAGAAGAAGCTGCGAGTAAACTGCGAGAAGAGGGCCTCGATGTGCGCTTCGTTGCAGCGGACCTCAACAACGCAGGCGGAAGTGCGACAGAGCTTGCCAAACAGATCGCCGCAGAGTTCGGACATCTGGATGTACTTGTGAATAACGCCGGAGTCTTCGAAAAGGGCGATGGACACGCAAGTGATGTCAGCATCCAAACGCTGCGAAGCACTTTTGAAACGAACTTCTTTGGCACGGTGGCATTCACGCAGCCGCTGTTGCCGCTGCTGCGTGCGGCAGAAAGTGCGCGCATTGTGAATGTGTCCAGCGGACTGGGTTCGATCGCCATCAACAGCGATCCGAATACTCCGTACTACGACGCCAAGGTTCTTGCCTACAACGCCTCGAAGGCAGCGCTCAATATGTTCACTGTCGACTTGGCATATGATCTGCGCGAAACTACTATCAAGGTCAACTCTGCCTGCCCCGGGTTTACCTCGACCGACTTGAACAACCATACCGGACATCAGACGGTAGAAGAGGGAGCCATCGCAATCGTTCGCTTAGCCCAACTGCCGGACGATGGGCCATCCGGTAGCTTCATCCATAAAGACGGCGTCTACTCCTGGTAGGTGGTTCCGTATCGAAAAAATCCAAAGAGAAGGCGGCCATAAGTTAGAAGATATGCGCCGCCTTTCTTTGGTCCTGTAAAGTCGGCCCACGCTCACGGTTCCAATGTGTCCATAAACGCAAGGATCTCGCTAGCGAGAGCATCGGGTTGTTCTTCTGGGATGTAATGCCCACAATCCTTGATGACACCACCCCTAAGGTTCGAACAAAGTGGCAGGAGACGTTCATATAAATCGGGAGCACTCCCGGCGTCGCCGCTAAAAGCAAGTACCGGAATGTTCAGGCGGCGAGCGGCAAGCGAGGCATTCTGCCTTATATCTTCAAGAACTGCTCGGTAGTAGCCCAGCATCCCCCGCATTCCACCGAGGCTTGCGTAAACTCGCTCATACTCATCGATGTCCTCACGAGTAAACGTTGCGGCTGGGTTCGCGGCTTTCTTGCTGAAGAACCATTCGATCAGAACGCGCTCGCGTCCTTGGAGAAGCGCCTCGGGCAGATCGGCGATCGGATTGAAGAGGAAATGCCAGTTCCTCCAGTTTTCCGGCCCCAGCGTGATCGTAGGCTGTAGCGTAACCCCAGGAATATTCCCATCCAGCAGCACGACACCTCGCAGCTCGTCAGCGTATTCGTAAGCGTAGGGATATGCCACCCACGAGCCGATGTCATGGCCCACCAAGACATACCGACGATGTCCCAGGGCACTGAGGAGTGAATGTACCCTCTGCCCGGTTGTCTGCGTGTCATAGCCATCGAGTGGCTTTTCGGAATCTCCCTGCCCCGGAAGATCGATGGCGATGGCGGTAAACCTTTCGCCGAGCAACGGCAACACGCGTCGCCAAGCGTACCAGCTTTGTGGAAAGCCAGCCAGAAACACGACAACTGGACCACTGCCGCCCTCAACGAGATGAAAGCGCAAACCCGCAGCCTGAACCTGCCGATGGGAAAATGGCGTCCCAGCTAAGATGAGCTTCGTCTCCTTCTGCTTTTCGATCATGGCTGCGAATCACTCTCCTGTACGTGTTTTCTTATCAGCGATGCTAGCGTGATTGACAGCGACCCTCCTGTCAAACGCGACGCGATGGCATTCTTGTACGCAGACGGGCTCAGTTTTGACCTTGATGCGCGCTGCATTGCGCCGGAGCTCAACGCATACGGCGGGCCATCATCTTCATGATTGCGCTCCATCCGCGCGCACCTACGAGGTTGCGTATGTTGAGGAAGGGGAACGAAAGCACAGGGTAGCGAAGACGCGTTGATCCGTCGGTGGCGGCGCGATAGATCGCCTGCACCACCTTTTCAGGGCCAGGCAATTTCGCCGACTCTTTCTCCCACATTTTGTCGAAGCCGTCGATCAGATCTTGATAGGCAGGATGCGGTGTTCGAACCATACTGGTGCTGCTGTCAAAGTTGGTCTTTGACCCGCCCGGTTCGATCAGCTTCACGCGTATCCCATGTTCCTCCAGCTCATACTGCAGGGCCTCAGTCAGACCTTCAACTGCGAATTTCGTCGCGTGATACGCCGAGAAAAGCGGAAGAGTCATCCGTCCGCCGATCGAAGACACATTGACAATCACGCCGCTCCTGGACTCGCGCATCAAGGGCAGGACGAGTTGAATCATTCCGATCACGCCCATGATATTCGTGTCGATCTCACGCCGTAGATCGTCAGGAGTTGCGCCTTCGAGCGGCCCTAACAGGCCGAAACCTGCGTTGTTGATCAGAACGTCGATCCTGCCAAACTTGGCGACGGTTTCGTCGATGGCGGTTTGCATGGATACACGATCCGTGACGTCCAGTCGCGGCGTGAACAGGCCGGCCGGGCCGGTCCACGATTTGGCCTTTTCAGGGGAACGCATGGTCGCCGCGACGTTCCAACCCTTCTTCTTGAACAACAAAGCGGTATCCCTGCCGAAGCCGCTTGACGCGCCAGTGATGAGTACGGTTTTAGCCATGGTCGTTGTCTCCTCAAGCTTGACTAGTCAGTCATGTGCTGGTTAAAAATTAGGCGATCATTCGCCAAAAGCCATCGAATGCAGCCTTGCAATGCTTGTCTGCGTTGGCCGGGTCCCGGATCATGTAGTCGATCGTCGCATCAGCAAGCGCGGTCATCAGGCCTGCGACGAAGTCTAGCGGGAGATCGCGCATCGGTCCATTTTCGCGGGCCTGTTCCAGAAGCTGAATGACGCCTGCGATCTCGTCCATCGCCTTCTGACGGCTCTCCGAGGTGATGTCGTCCGATACAGAGAGATGCGCGAGCGTCCGGCGCTTCTCGGGGCAGGAGTTCGCCCAGCGCAGCAAATGGGACCACATATGGAACATCTGTGTGCGAATGTCGCTCTCGGTCGGGAGTCCGTCGAGAGCCCCCGCAGCCATCTCCGTCTTGAGTTCTACATAAAGCCGGTTCAACAGGTCGGCCTTCGTTGCGAAGTAGGCGAAGAGTGACCCGTTGGAGACGTCTGCCTCTTTCGCTATCATCGCTGTCGGCGCGCTCAACCCATGCGTACCGATCACCCGGGTTGCCGCCTCTAGAATCGCGTTCTGCTTCTCCTCGCTTCTCGGTCTGGCCATGCTTGTCGCCTCTACTCCAAGCCCAGCATACCGTAGAGTGACTAGTCGGTCAACACCCGTGGCGCTTCGCATTTTGGCAATCATGAGGCCTGAGAATCTCGCCTCTTCGTTCCTCTGCTGCGCGAGCATCTCTATCCCCTGCGTCACTTTGCGTTAGAAAAGGGCGTTTATCTGTCCTACACCGGCGCGCCTATACCGCTGGGTCGATCGCCGGGTTCGCCGTGCTTTGAATGTGAGTGAACTTGAAAGACGCAGGGTACTTCAGGCCATACCCAAGCATCCGGTCCATGCTGATGTGGGCTGTCCAGATAAGGCTTAATTCGCCGAGCAACGTGCTGTGGAGTAGCACAGCCAGGATGCCGACAACGCACGGGAGCGCATAGCTATGCATGACGTTGTAAACGACGCTGCCCGCAACAGTCGGCCCGCGGAAGTACGTTAGCAAACTCAGGTCCGGAACCAGAAACAGACAGGCGAACAACACCCAGTGGTGCGGAAACAGAAAGTGGTATGCGCCACACGAGGCAACTAAGAAGCAGAGGGCCTCGGCGTGAAGGAGTAAAACCGGACGGGAGATCAACCGCTGCTTCATCATGACTTACAGCGTAAGCCTTCCGCAATCGGCTGTCAAAACTTACAATGATAGTCATGGCCTACAGCAAACTGCTTTCTCCACCCGACATTGTGAGAACCGCTCTCCAGATGCTTGAAGAGGAAGGTGTACAGGGAATCTCGTTGCGAGCCGTAGCGGCTACGCTTGGCGTGAAAGCCCCAAGCTTGTATCGCTACTTCCCACAAAAAGAAGTACTGGAGTTGGCTGTGGCCTACGAAGCTTTAGAAGCCATGTCAGTTGCGCTGCAGAGGGCTTCTGCATTTCAGAATGCGGAAAAGAGATTCAGGAAAACGGCGGAGGCTTATCTGCGTTTTGCACGGGATCGGTTTGCCCTTTACAGCTTCATCATGGATCGTGTACGGGAAACGCACGGTTCCGCGGAAGCGAAGCGCGTGTGGAACTTGCTCCTGGGAGCGGCAAGCGCCATCTCGGGACAACCCGATGACACCGCCGCCGCCGTTGCAACCTGGTCCTTTCTACACGGGTATGCTGTTCTTGAGCACTCCGGCGCCTTCGGGGCATCTGGGCCGAGAGGCGCGCTTGAGCGTGGATTGACGGCTTTCATGACAAGTTTTCGCTTGAACGGATATTGAGGCCACTGGGAAGACCGTTCTACGCAAGGTTCTAATATCCATGGCCCGAGTTGTTATTTCTCATCTTCCTGGTCCCACTCAATCGCCAGCAGATGCAATTGCTCCAGGAACCGACTCATTCTCAGTAGACGTGACGTTGGGGTGTAAGTAACCTCTGGTGGATTGCTCGGCTTGACGGTCCGAATCACCAACCCGCGCTCTTCAAGAGCCCTGAGACGTACCGTGAGCAGGCGGGCTGAAATCCCATCAATGCTCCGGCGCATCAAACCAAACCGCATCGGCCCATTGTTGATCAGGAGCCAAAGGATGTGTAGCGTCCATGGCCCCGTCACCAGGTCAAGAAGACTCTTCATCCCACACTCGACCGCAAGGGGTTTGGTTGGGCAAGCAGGAGCCACTTTAATTGCGGATGCCATGCGGGTTACTCCAATCGTATTGGTTACTTCTAGATGCCTACTTCCGTGAATCGCACCGCTTACTTATAGTAACTGGAGAGGGTGAACGAAGAACGGTTCAGCCAAACAAGCGGAAAAAGGGGTGGACGGGATGAGTAAGCTTGCCAACAAAGTTGCAGTGGTCACAGGAGCATCTAGAGGTATCGGTGCTGCCATCGCGAGAGCCCTCGCTGCTGAGGGGGCTTCCATTGTCGTGAACTATGCTTCGAGCCAATCGGATGCGGACGCAGTGGTCGCGTCCATCGCCGAAACTGGCCGCAAGGCGATAGCAGTGAAGGGAGACGTATCGAAGGCAGCAGAAGCACGAGAGGTTATTGCCGCCGCCATCGCAGAGTACGGTCGACTGGATATCCTCGTCAACAACGCCGGTGTTTATGCATTCGCTCCCCTGGAGGCGATCACGGAAGACCATTTTCACAGGCTGTTCAACATCAACGTTCTGGGCCTTCTTCTCATGACTCAGGCTGCAGTCGAGCATATAGGCGAGGGAGGGAGCATCATCAACATCGGGGCCTGTATCACAACCATGAAGCCACCGGCTTCATCTGTCTATTCTGCGAGCAAGAGCGCGGTAGAGACAATTACGGCTGTACTCGCAAAGGAACTGGGCAAGAGAAAGATTCGTGTCAATTCAGTTAACCCTGGTCCGACAGAAACGGAAGGGTCCGCCAAGATGGGCGGGGGCGGCAAGGAAAAGGGAGGAAACCTAGTCGCCCAGACTCCACTAGGGCGTCTGGGGAAGCCCACAGATATTGCCAAAGTCGTGGTATTTCTCGCCACTGACGATTCCGAGTGGATAACGGGCGACGTGTTAGTCGCAAGCGGTGGGCTTTCCTAAGTTCCCATACGCACTTCGTGTAGCGTGGATTGACGGCTTTCCTTACTACTTTTCACCTGACGGAATCTTGAAGCCGGTGCTTAGCGTCTTGAAGTTTTCCGTGACGGCCTTCAGATGTAGCCTGTTGCGCCTGTCAGGGCCGAGAACTGGATTATCCGCTGGATCAGGAGAAGCATCCTCAACGAGAATGGCTCCGAGAATCACGGCAGAGGTGACTGCTATGATCGGCGTTGAACGACAGGGCAAGTACGCAAGTGAGGGACGACGCCAAGTGGCGAATTACGTTGATGAGATGACGGAACAAATGCTTGCCGACGCAGGCATTCGAGCGGGTATGCGGGTCCTCGATATCGGCTGCGGGCCGGGGGCGGTTTCTCTCATGCTTTCCCAACGCGTCGGAAGTCAGGGGCACGTGTTCGCGGTCGATCGCAATCCCAGGATGCTCGATATGGCTCGGGAGCGGGCGCGCGTAGCAGGCGTTTCCAACCTTACTTTCGTTGAGGGTGGATTCGACGTAATCTTTCCGGAGCACGGCACGCTGGACGCAGCGGTTGGTCGCCGCGTCCTCATGTATCAGCCCGATGCGCCGCAATCCGTGGCATGGCTCGCTCGCGCGGTCCGCCCTGGCGGAGTGATCGCTTTTCAGGAGCACGACACAGTGGAGGTCACCGATCGTCGCACTGGGCTCCCGTTGCATGATCGTGTTCGCTCATGGCTCCGCGAGATGCTCCGCCGCGAAGGCGCAAATCTGCACATGGGTCTCGATCTGTATTCGGTGCTGACCGCCGCCGGGCTTTCTGTCGAGCGCGTACGTGCAGAAGCAAATGTAGGGACGCCTACTGCCGGCTACCCCGTGGCCGCGATTATCCGGGCTGTGCTTCCCCGTATGCTGGAGCATGAGATCGTGACCGAGAAGGAGGCCGATGTCGAGACACTCGATGACCGTCTTATGGCCGAGCGCAGAGAGGCCAACGCAATCTGTATCTGGGAGATGGTTTTCTGGGCCTGGGCTCGAAAACAATAAAGAAAGCCGATGTGCCGGTCGCCAACAGTACACCCACGCTCACGGCTTCAATGTGCCGATAAACGCAACAATCTCGCTGGCAAGAGCCTCGGGTTGTTCTTCTGGAATGTAATGCCCACAATCCTTGATGACACCACCCCTAAGGTCCGTGCAAAGTGGCAGAAGGCGTTCATGTAAATCGGGAGCGCTCCCGGCGTCGCCGCCGAAAGCAAGTACCGGAACGCTCAGGCGGCGAGCTGCAAGCGAGGCATTCTGCTTCATATCCTCGAAAACTGCTCGATAGTAGCCCAGCATCCCACGCATTCCGCCGAGGCTTGCGTAAACCCGTTCATACTCGTCGATGTCCTCACGAGTAAAGGTTGCGGCTGGGTTCGCGGTTTTCTTGCTGAAGAACCATTCGATCAGAACGCGCTCGCGTCCTTGGAGGAGAGCCTCGGGCAGATCAGCAATCGGATTGAAGAGAAAATGCCAGTTCCTCCAGTTCTCCGGCCCAAGTGTGAGCGTAGGCTGTAGCGTAACCCCAGGGATATTCCCATCCAGCAGCACCACGCCGCGCAACTCGTCAGCATATTCGTAAGCGTAGGGGTATGTCACCCACGAACCGATGTCATGCCCCACCAATACATACCGATTATGTCTCAGGGCACTGAGGAGTGAATGTACTCTCTGCCCGGTCGTCTGTGTGTCATAGCCATCGAGTGGCTTTTCAGAATCTCCCTGCCCCGGAAGATCGATGGCGATGACGGTAAACCGTTTCCCAAGCAATGGCATTACGCGCCGCCAGGCATACCAGCTTTGTGGAAAGCCCGCCAGAAGAACGACAACTGGACCACTGCCGCCCTCAACGAGATGAAAGCGCAAACCCGCAGCCTGGACCTGCCGATGGGAAAATGGCGTCCCTGCCAAGATGAGCTTTGAATTCTTCTGCTTATCAATCATGGCTGCGAATCACTCTCCTGTACGTGTTTTCTTATCAGCAATGCTAACGTGATTGACAGCGATCCTCCTGTCAGACACGACGCGATGGCATTCTTGTACGCAGACGGGCTCATTCTTGACCTTGATGCGCTCCGTATTGCGCTGGCGCTCAACGCATACGGCGGACCATCATCTTCATGATTGCGCTCCATCCGCGCGCACCTACGAGGTTGCGTATGTTGAGGAAGGGGAACGAAAGCACAGGGTAACCACCCCATGGAGCACTCCTATTGGATCGGCCGCAACGACGTGACGCGTGGGCAGTTCAAAACGTTTTGCGCCGCGACTGGCAGAGCCGAACCAGAGAAGGCCTACTTCGACGGCAAGCTGGGTGAGGACAGAGATTGTCATCCGGTGGTCATGGTTTCGTGGGACGACGCTCAAGCCTACTGCGCTTGGGCCGGGCTGGTGTTGCCGAGCGAGGCCGAATGGGAGAAGGCTGCACGAGGCGCCGACGGCCGAAAGTATCCGTGGGGATCGACTGGGCCCCTACAAAGGCGAACTACCTGGACGCATCGTGTCCAGGGGACAAAATCATGATGGGCAATGGGAAGACGTTAGACGAGCACATGGCGCAATTTGGTGGACGTGACTTGGACCATAACGATGGATTCCCTTACACCTCACCCGTGGGGAGCTTCCCGACGGGAGTGTCGCCCTACGGCACACTCGACATGGCGGGGAACGTCTTCAATTGGTGCGAGGACTGGTGGGATGAGACGGGCTTCCCGCGTACCGCCCAGGGCGACTTTTCGCCTCCCCAGGGCGGCTCGTGGCGGGTCGACCGTGGCAGCAGTTGGGGCAACCCCGGGCGCCTCGCCTGTCGGACCTCCATGCGATACGGATATGCGCCCTCCGACCGCAACGAGCACCTCGGCTTTCGTGTTCTCCTGAGGCCCTGAATCATAAAGGGATCAGAATAGAAACTCCTTTCACGAGCATCGGCGTGGTTCGAGATGAGCGACAAATTGCTGGATCTCTACAACGCTCTATTCATGGGAGTCCGGCCTGCCTGAGCTGCTGGACGGCCTGTTGGCCTCGCTCCAAGTTACGCACTCCCAGAAGCACTACGCTTCCCGCGCTCGCGAGATTGCGAGAGATTTCGAAACCAATGCCTTTATTCCCTCCGGTCACCAGTGCAATCTTTTTCCCATTTGCCCTACGACATGAACTCCCCCTGCTACGGGTATTGATCCACTAAAGCGCCATGCCGCCGGAGACTTCGATTCTCTGACCATTCACCCAGCGATTCTCGTCGGAGAGAAGCGCCGCGATCATGGGTCCGATGTCGTCGGGCACGCCCGCGCGTCCGAGGGCAGTCATGCCTGCGACCATTTTGTTCACTTCGGGATTGTCGCGCACCATGCCGCCGCTGAAGTCGGTTTGAATCGCTCCCGGCGCTACGACATTCGCGGTGATGCCGCGCGGTCCGAGTTCCTTAGCCAGGTAGCGGGTGAGCACCTCGACCGCGCCCTTGGCGGCACCGTAGACGGAGCTTCCGGGAAAGGAGGCACGTGTGAGACCGGAGGAGATGTTCACGATGCGGCCACCATCGTTGATCAGCGGTAACAACTTTTGCGTCAGGAAGAAGACACCTTTGAAGTGAACATTGACCACTGCATCGAAGTCCGCCTCGGTCACTTTGTCGATGTTGATGTGCTGCGAGTTGCCTGCGTTGTTCACGAGGTAATCGAAGCGATTCCGTCCCCAACTTTCGAGTGTTTTATGAACTTCGGCGACGAACGAGTCAAAAGCGCGCGTGTCGCCAGTGTCGAGTTGAAACGCTGCGGCTTTGTGGCCCATTCCATCGACCTCGCGGATGAGGCTCTCAGCCTCCTTCTCATTTGCGCGCCAGGTGAAGACGATATCGACGCCGCGACGCGCTAGATTGATGGCGGTGTTGCGGCCCAGGCCGCGGCTTCCACCCGTGATGATTGCAATTTTATCGGTCATCATTTGAACTCCTTTGCTTGTCTAGATGCGTTTCCCCGGCTCAAGATTGGGAATAGCGCATGTTCCCGAGATCGGTGAGAAGAGAGGGGCCGGTGGGGTTCCAGTCCAGTTCGAGTCGAGTCCGCGCACTGGAGATAGGAGCGTCCCTCCCCGCAAAGAACCCAAAGAAGCCGAAATGCTCTTGGGCCTGTTCCAGTGAGATGGAAGTGACGGGCACGTTCAGGCCGCGGCCGATGGCGGTGGCGATGTCTTTGAGTTGGACACCCTCTTCGGCCACCGCATGATACCGGGCTCCCGCCGCGCCTTTTTCCAGGGCGAGACGGTAGAGATGGGCGACATCCGTCACATGCGCGGCAGGCCAGCGGTTCTGACCATCGCCGACATACGCGGAGATGCCCTTCTCGCGGGCTACAGCGATTAGGGGGGTGACGAGGCCCTGTTTTACCGTGTCATGGACCTGCGGCAGGCGCATCACCGAGGCGTAAACTCCGCGCTCCATCAGCGCGACAGCCGTCACCTCGGATACCCGCGGAAGAGATGGAGAAGAAAGCGGAGGATCGTCTTCGGTGGCGGCGCGGCCCTGAGCTACTCCAGCGCCGGAAGTGACGATGAATGGACGGCTGGAGCCCTGGAGGACGGTGCCGATAACTTCGATTGCGCGCTTGTCTAGTTCGCAACTCTCCGCAAACCGAGACCAGTCATGCTGGAAGGCAGTGTGGATGACAGCATCGGACGCTGCTGCTCCGCTGCGCAGGCTTTCCAGGTTTTCGAGGTCGCCTTGATGCGCCTGAGCGCCGGCGGCGATCAGTGATTTTACGCCCGCATCGCTGCGAGCTAGGCCGAGCACTTGATGGCCGGCGCCGATCAGCTCGCGGACGACAGCAGAACCTATAAAGCCTGTAGCTCCTGTGACAAAAACTTTCATCTTCTGTCCCTCCTACGCATTTGTGAATTCTGTTAATAAGGAAGAAACGTTGACTCGGGTTGCAAGCCGAGTCGACGCCTTGACGGTGATCAATCGCCAGTCGCGGGTTGAGGAGAGTGGGCCATCGCTCTTCGCCAGCTCGTGCAGCCAATCTTCCGCTGAAAGCTCTGCCTGCTCTCTCCCAAACATCTGTTTGACGGCGTTGAAGAATGCTGCCAACTCTTGCTCCGCTGACTTCATCAAGCCAACGGAGCGAGGATTGGAGTTCTTCGAAGATCCATAAGAAACAATTCGATTCATATTCCTTGCCTCCCAAGCTGCAAGAATCAGAGACCGCTATTGACAAGACTTTAGATTCCAATTAAAACGGAGACATCCTCCGAATTAACAGATTACCGGAGACTGTCTCCGGTTGCAATTATTTTTACCCATGGCGAAGAAGAGTTCACAACCCGTTGCCCGAAAGCCGCGCACGGATGCGCAGCGAAACCGCGAGCGTATTTTGGAGGTGGCGAAGGAGGCGTTTACACGTTTTGGTGCGGATGCCAGCCTGGACGAGATCGCCAAACAGGCGGAAGTGGGCCCTGGAACTCTGTACCGTCACTTTCCCACCCGAGACGCCTTGATCGAAGCGGTCTATCGGAGTGAAGTGGAAAAGCTGGCTGCGGCGGAGGGCAAATTCGCCGAGACAATGCCTCCGATTGAAGCGCTGAGAACGTGGATGCTATTGTTTGTGGACCACATTGCGGCCAAGCAGATCATTGCTCCCGCATTGAATAGCGTCGCTGGTGGCCCGTCGAAACTCTTCGAGGGTTCTCGCGGTTTGGTCCAGGGCGCGATAGACGCGCAGGTAAAGCGCGCCATCAAGAGCGGCGACATACGACCCGATCTTATCCCCTTCGACCTGCTTCGAGCCCTGATCGGGGTGGCCCATGTAGCCTCTGGAGATGGCTGGCAACAAAGCGCTAGAAGGCTGGTAGACATCCTCATCACAGGCTCACGCCCGGTCGAATAGACCGCGTTTTGGAGAGCGATCTGTTCAGCAGTCAAATTCGCCCTGGAAGATCTCATTGTTGAGTGCCATCTCCCGTTGACTGCAACCAGCAGCGGGAGATGGATGTTCAGTCAAGGTGAATCAGCGATTCGATGGACGGCGCTCTCAAGCTCTTGCAGCGCTAGATTTCGCGGGACATCCTGAATTGAAGGCATCAGAGAACTTAGTGGAATTGCATGAATCCAGAATTAGCTGAACAGGGTTCCTTGGTCCGGCTCTTGTAGAGCGAGAAGTTCCGGGTCGTTATTGCGCACATTGCCGATCTGATCGCTCACCTTCCAGGCTTCCATCTCTTCGGCAGGATAGGGTTGAAGCAGATCAGGCGCTGGCGTGGACTTGCTGCCTGTGTCCAGCCAGCGTTCGTAATTCTTCGGGGCGACGATCACCGGCATGCGGTCGTGAATCGTCGCCAGCCGTTCGTTGGCAGTGGTGGTGAGGATGGTAAAGGTCTCCAGCGTATTGTTGCTGGTGTCGTGCCAACTCTCCCATAGACCGGCAAAAGCAATGGGTTTACCGCTAATGAGAGCAATGGCATACGGCTGCTTTATCTTTGCTCCGAGTTGCGCCCATTCGTAGTATGCATCCGCAGGAATAAGGCAACGGCGCCTTTTGAGCGCTTCACGGAAAGCCGGTTTCTCGGCTGCCTCCTCAGCGCGTGCGTTGATGGTGCCCAGGCCAATCCGCTCGTCCTTGGCCCAGGATGGAACCAAACCCCCAACGCATCAATGAGATGCGCCGCTGACTGGATTCAGTATCCAGCCAGACCACGGGCTGGAAGCTCTGCGGTGCGGCGTTATAGCTGGCCGTGAACCAGGGCATCAGGTTCAAGTCCAAATCAAACCATTCGGCAAGAAGCTCTTGCGCGGATTTTCGGGCGTAACGGCCACACATATCGCTCTCAGAATAGCGCTTCACTTGCGGGAAAACCGAAGAACTGTCGATGTGCTGCTCGAAGGCGGGCTTTCCGTGGGAGCTATCAGCGAGGTGGTCGGCCCGGAGTGCTCTTCTTCTCTTTCATGTGCCCTTCGGTTTCAATCCGATTCTGGGCTTGATTGATCTAGCTGAAATCTTGATATGCCATACGCTCATTGCCATAAACGGCATCAACAACATCCGCTGCGAATGATCCCGTAACACCCTCCAAGGCGGTATTGGTCAAAGCAATTACTGACAGGCGCACCGCAGGGTCCACCCAGAACGTAGTCCCGTAGATACCAGCCCATCCCCAACTCCCTACCCCCTTGGGCGTTTTGGCGACAACGGGATCACGCACTGTCCCGAAGCCGAAACCGAACCCAATTCCTGGATCTCCTGCTGTCAGCAATGGGACTTGGTCTTCGACCATGCGATGCGTCGTCTCAGCTTGCAATATCGGCGCGCCGCCTTGTCTCAGCGCCTCAAGGAAGCACAGATAGTCATGCGCGGTTCCGACCATGCCAGAGCCTGCGGACAAAAAAGCTGTCGCGTCCAACGCGCGTCCCGGTGCGTAGTGAACAATCCCACCTAACTCCTTGCGCAAGGTGTCCGCATCGGTCATGAGCCGGGCTGGTTCTCCGTGAACCAGCGAGTCTGCATACGCTGTTGCAAGACGGGATGGAGCATTCACAGAGAAGTCGGTATCCGCCATTCCGAGTGGAACCGTCACCAACGATCTGACAATTTCAGGCAACGCTGATCCCGTTGCCCGTTCAATTGCTGCGCCGAGAACGTCTATTGCGAGTGAATATCGCCATTCTGAACCGGGCACGTGGAAGAGCGGAACAGACGCCAGACGGCGCAGATTTTCTTCCAGACTGATGCCCGTATTGTCGATGCCGTCCGAGATGCCTGCGCTTGCGTACGGCTCGTTGTCAGGTGGAATATCGAAACCATAGCCCAACCCCGCCGTATGGGTGAGGAGGTGCCATAGCCGGATCTCTGGCACTCGGCCATTGGTCATTCTTGGACGGAATTCGGGAAGGTACTTTGTGATCGGATCATCAAGATGAATCTTTCCCTGCTCGCAGAGAGCGAGAGTTGCAGCGGAGACGATCGGCTTGCTCATGCTGGCAAGACGAAAGATCGTATTCGCCTGCATGGGCTGAAGTGATTCACGATTTTCCCATCCGGCAGCACTCTCATAGATGACGTTGCCATCGAGCGCGACCAACACAACAACCCCGACAATGCGTTCTTCGTTTACGGCAGCGTCGATCGCGGCATTCAACCTCTCAGTGATCTTGGATGGATTCTCTTTTTCTGGCATGACGTCTTCCCCTATTCTTTGTGAGTTGCTTCACTGCCTTCAACGTGTAGTTGCGGAAGGACATTCATCGCTCGGAGTTTTTGAAAGAACTCGGAGAACATATCCTCGGTGTCAATGCAGTCATGAAACCCGGCTCGCCGAGCCTTGATTGTGCTGGTGATGTTGTCGAACTCAGTGTGGAAGATGAAATCGCCGAACGGCCATGCAACAATCTGTTCGTATGGAATGGGTTGAAGATCGTGCTTCTTTACGATTGCATCCCAAACCTGTCCCTTGTCCGCCATGTATTCCGTGAGAGAAATCGGAATCGGATCAGCTACAGCCATCTCGAACATCTTTGCGATACGCGGCCACATGTACTGCCAGCGGAAGTAGTCCCCGTTCGTAATATTGAAGATCTCGTTCTGCGCTGCTTGACTCACGCCTGTCCACGCGGTGGCGCGAGCGAGTATCTCGGCGGAAGTGATCTGGTAGAGAGCTTGATAGGCTTTTATGGTTCCAGGAAAGCGCAACGGGAGACCCAGTTCTTTGGAAATTGAAGCATAGACGGCGATCACCATTGTCAGGTTCATTGGATTACCCAATGCAAATCCGGAAATGGCCTCTGGACGCAGAACAGTGAAGTGCCAATTTTTTCCCCTCTGACGCGCACGCAGCAAATCCTCCTGGTCGTAGTAGAAATTGGGAGGCATCAACCGGGGATCGTCCTCTCGCGCAGGTGTCTTGAATGGCCCGAGATCAGCGCCGTATGCTTTACCGCCCTGGTACAGGATGATGTGCTTCAGCGCCGGGGCGGTCTTTTCGAGAACATCCAACAGGTTCCGAAGAATCTCGACGTTCACGGCGGTCTTCTCAGCAGCCGTGGGCTTTTCGATGTAGGCTCCGAATACGAGATGCGTGGCTGCGCTTAGATGTCCGAGCTTTGCTCGAATGTCATCCGGGTTCAGCAGGTCCACTGAGATGTGATGGATTTTTCCGCTTCTTGGCGCCGACCTCCGAGAGAGTCCGTATACAACTGTTCCCGGCAACGTGGCGTAGTGTTCCAATGCCGCGCGGCCTGCAACGCCATGCGCCCCCGCGACAATTACGGTGCGGTTATTGTCCGTATTTTCTTGCTGCGCTATCATTTTTCGGCTCCTCACCTTCCGTGTCCCCACAGGTTCACATAGAGATCGTAAGGGGAATAGAATGCTGGTACCAGTGTTTGCTATTCCTGGTATTGGTTGAACCACCTTTGGGAGCATAATGGCGACTCAAACAGTAACAAGTCCATCGTCAACTGATTTCAATGCGGAGCAGCGTGCCGAGTTGGCCGACTTCCTCCGCACCCGCAGAGCGCGGTTGACCCCGCAGGAAGTCGGCTTGCCCGCCGGCGCGCGTCGCAAGGTTCCGGGGCTCAGGCGCGAAGAAGTTGCTGAACTGGCGGGCATCGGGGCGACCTGGTACACCTGGCTCGAACAAGGCCGAGAGGTGAACGTCTCGACACACACACTGGAGCAACTTGCCGATGCTTTACGTCTGGCTCCGCAGGAGCGCAGGTATCTGTTTGCGCTCGCGGGACAGCAAACATCTGCCATCAACACAGAGAGCGACGATGTGATGATGCAGGGACTGCGTGGAATGCTGCGCGACCTCGAACCCGGTCCCGCATATGTTGTGGACGAATGCTGGGACTTGGTTGCATGGAATGAAGCTGCGGTACGAGTCTTTGGCGAGTTCGACGACAAGCCTGTCCGGGAAAGAAATCTGATGTGGCTACTGTTCACCGATCCGTATTTTCGCAAGCTGTATTTGGATTGGGACGCCTTCGCATATTGCATACTGATGGGCCTCCGTGGAGAGTTAGGTTCAGTTCCGAGCAATCCCCGACTGGCCGAAGTAACCAGCGCGCTTCGGCAGTCCAGTAAAGAATTTCGCGCATGGTGGTCCACACACGATGTCATTCTTCCTGTAGAGCGCTCGAAGGTGCTC
>Ga0255352_1000733_pt1 | contig 17737 bp, 18 predicted proteins | sample HBST0metaG_FD_189939 | JGI IMG/M metagenome (GOLD analysis project Ga0255352, IMG submission 189939) | Peat soil microbial communities from Stordalen Mire, Sweden - H.B.S.T0 | ecosystem: Environmental > Terrestrial > Soil > Wetlands > Peat | place: Sweden: Norrbotten County, Stordalen Mire...
AACAAATCTTCAGCCCTCGTGCTTTGAGCCGTTGCAGCATGCCCTTTGGATCGGGAAAGACCTGCGGATCCCAGGTAAAATCGCACCACTGGAAGGCTTTCATCCAGAAACAGTCGAAATGGAACACATGCAGCGGCAAACGCCGTTCCGCCATGCCGTCGATAAAACGATTCACCGTTTGCTCATCATAATCGGTGGTAAAGGAGGTGGTGAGCCATAAGCCGAAGGACCAGGCCGGCGGCAGGGCGGGACGGCCGGTGAGACGGGTGTAGCCGTCCAGCACCTGTTTGGGTAGCGGACCGTCTATCACCAGGTATTCCAAATACTCTCCTTCGACGCTGAACTGCACTTTGGAGACCTTTTCCGAAGCCACTTCGAAGGAGACGCACTCCGGATGGTTCACCAGTACGCCGTAACCGCGATTGGTGAGATAAAACGGAATATTTTTATAGGATTGTTCGGTGCTGGTGCCGCCGTCCCGGTTCCATGTCTCAATGGCCTGGCCATTTTTCACCAGTGCCCCGAAGCGTTCACCCAGGCCGTATACCGTTTCCCCCACGGCTAAATCCAGGCGTTCAAAGACGTAGCTTTTGCCCTGCCGCTCGTTCTGGATATAGCCGCTGGACCGGGCGCCGCTGCCGGTAATGCGCCGGCCATCATGGAGAAAGTCCAGGGCCCAGTTTTCGCCTTTGCCCACCCGCACCGACAGGCCGCCGCTGCTTAAGGACGCATAGTCAGGGGTATCCTCGATGCGGGCGACGGCTGCGGGATCGCGGTTCAGCGGATAACAGGGGTGTTGCGCGGAAAGTCCCTGGAAATGTTCAATGCGTACGCCGATAACGCCGGTTTGCGGCGAGAAAAAACGCAAGGTAAGCAGAGGAATGTCCAATTGATCCCCCCGCGAGCTGATGTCGCGGGGGGCGGCGAATACCACCAGATCCCGGTCTTCCCGCCGGACTTCGAACACCCGCAGCGGATGGGTGAGTTGTAAATCAGGCTGAATCAGCCAGTTGCCGTCGCTTATTTTCATGCGTCTGTCTCCGGCAGGTGCCGGCCATCGCGCCGGATACCCTGCGTTAGCTCGCTTAAAATGCGGTCCATCATCGGGGTGCGCAGGGTATAAAACCACCGGGCCACAATGGCGCTCAGCAGGTAACAGATTCCCGGCGCCAGGGTGAACAGGGCTATCACGCTCGACAGTGTAGCGCTGTTCTGGGTCGCGCCGCCCGCATGGTAGCCTGCGCCGGCCAACACCCAGCCTATCACTGCACCCCCTAGCGCCAGCCCCAGTTTAAGGACAAATAGCGTGCCGGCGAAGCTGATGCCGGTTAGCCGCTTACCGTTAGTCCATTCGCCGTAATCCACGGTATCCGACATCATGACCCACTGGATGGGCGTGACCATTTGATGCAGTACGCCGATGATGAAAATAAAGCCGAACATGGTGATGTTCGCCCCCATAGGCACCATGAACATGGCAAAGCTCAACACCGCCAGCGCGGCATTGGTCCACCAGAATACCGCTACTTTGCAATACCGGTCGGTGACCGGTTTCGCCAGAGCGCTGCCGATGAGGTTACCCACCGAATAAGTGCCTAGAAAGAAGGCGAAAATCGCCGGATGACCGAGGATATAGGTGACGTAATACATCATGGCGCCGCCGCGTACCGACACCGCCAGGATATTGAGGATGGTCAGCAGGCCGACGATACGCCATTGATCGTTGTGGACAATATCCCGCAGGTCTTCGCGCATGGTGCCTTGCAGGGCGGTGCGATCACTGATTCGCTCCCGCGTGGTGGCGAAACATAATGCCAGCATGATAATCGCCACCACTGAAAGAATGGCGATGCCGCCCTGGAATCCGCGGGCCTGATCCGTGCCGCCCACCAGTTTCACCAGCGGCATCATCAGTACCGTGCTCAGCATGCCGCCGGCGGTGGCCAGCACGAAACGGTAGGACTGCAGCGAGATACGCTGGGTCGGGTCGTTGGTGATGACGCCCCCCAGGGCGCAATAGGGAATGTTCACTACCGTGTATAGCAGGGTCAGCAGGGTGTAAGTCACCGAGGCGTAGATCATTTTACCGGTTAGACCGAGATCGGGGGTGCTGTAGGTAATGACGCAAACGATCCCGAAAGGTATTGCCCCGAACAGCACATAAGGACGGAATTTGCCCCATCGGGTACGGGTGCGGTCGGCCGCCAGTCCCATGAGCGGGTCGGAAATTGCGTCCAGCGCCCGGGCGAACAGAAACATTGTGCCGGCGAAGCCCGCCGGGATGCCGAAAATATCGGTATAAAAAAACATCAGGTACAGCATGACGTTATCAAACACGATATGGCTGGCGGCATCCCCCAGCCCATAGCCGATCTTTTCTTTAACAGAGAGTATTGATTGAGAAATAACAGAGGTATCTGCCATCGTTTTTATCCTCAACGACTGTCGTGGTTGGAAAGACAAAAAACTTAGATGACTGATAAATTAGGCGGTTACAAATTCCATTGCCATTACGTTATTTGATTAACTAATTATGTTTATTGATTTATGTGATATTAAACGTACTATCGAGCGCCGGGTTTAATCAGCCAGCCTGATACCAGGAATAGTTAGCTTCAACCACTAAACGTTCTATCCAGCGCCGCCATCAATACTTCGAGCTGTCTAACGCTCGCCTCCGTTTGTTCCTTAGATACGGCGATAATAATTCCGTAGCCGGCCTTGCTATCGATGACATGCACCACATAATTCATATTCTGATCGCCTTGACTGGTGGCAATGCCGGTCCAGGTTGATTGTCCTCGTATCTGGCCGTAAGTGCCCAAATTGATGAAGTGCAGGTCGGGTTCATGGCTCTTCACATAATCAACTAACTGCACCAATGGCTGGTATTGCGCCTGGGCGACACTGAGATTGACGACGATATTGTCGCTTATAAATGAACAAGCAATACCGGTGCTATCCGCGTTCAGTGGTTTAATCGTCCAACTGCTATCAAAATCAGCGCTTTTTAACGTTAACGGGTTTTGCCAGCGATGCGGCGTCATATCGGGTTTGGTCGCTGGTGTCGGGGGCATTGGTAGAATCGAGCTAAGTACAGTCTCTTGTCTGGCATACTTAAACCAGTCAGCCAGGGAATGTAGGTGGCTGGTATAGGCCATTATTCCCATCACCACGGCTAGGCATAATAATACCCACCGCGTGGTATTGTGGCGTATAGGCAAATCCAAGATCTTAACGGCTGCTTTTTCTTGATGTGTGTGACCAGGTAGCGGCGGGAGGTCTAAGTGTATCAACGGCCTTAATTCATCAATGGAAGCTGCCGGTACCCACTGTTGCAACCCCTCATGCCAAACAAAACTCTCCGCATGTAAAACACGGTCTCTCAACAGCCCTTTTATCACCGGTAACGTCACCGGGCCATGCCGCTGATTATCAGCGATGTACCACCATCTGGCCATTCTCGATGTTTTCGTAGGTCAACGCGAATAGGATGATGACAAATGTGCCGTAAAAATATGTGATCGCATACGCAATAATCATTAGTGAGTGTGTTTTTAGATTTTCCTTAGGTTGGTTTTTAATGTTGTTTAAATAGAAATATGCGTAAAAATAGATGGTTTTCCGCTCATTATCCCTGCAATTTTCAGTCAAGGGCAGAGTTTTTTTGCACGAGAAACCCTACACCGGTTAAGATGGATATAAGATTAGGGAATGATGGTTAACCATTAGATGAAAATTTTAGTCACAGGCGGTGCTGGTTTTATCGGTTCGGCTGTTGTGCGGCATATCATAAAGGAAACTCAAGATCAGGTTCTGGTAGTCGATGCCTTGACGTATGCCGGTAATCTTGAATCTCTTGCTGGAGTCAGCCAGAGCGCACGTTACCAGTTTGAACATCTCAACATTTGTCATCGTGCCGGCTTAGAGCAAATTTTCGACGCATATCAACCTGACGTTGTCATGCATCTGGCGGCGGAGAGCCATGTTGATCGTTCTATTGACAGCCCTGCGGCATTTATTGAGACCAATATCGTCGGTACTTTTACTCTATTGGAAGTTGCCCGTCGTTATTGGCTGAAACTAGCCGAACCGAGGAAGTCTGCTTTTCGTTTTCAGCATATTTCAACTGATGAAGTTTATGGCGATTTACAGACAACAGCTGATCCTTTCACCGAAACAACGCCTTATGCCCCCAGTAGTCCCTATTCAGCCTCAAAAGCCTCTAGTGATCATCTTGTGCGCGCCTGGCATCGGACCTATGGATTGCCAACCTTGATTTCCAATTGTTCAAATAACTATGGGCCGTATCAATTCCCGGAAAAATTGATCCCATTGACTATTCTAAATGGGATAGGAGGTAAGCCATTGCCAGTTTATGGCGACGGTGCGCAAATACGGGATTGGCTCTATGTCGAAGATCATGCCAGCGCGCTTTATACTGTTATCACCACAGGCGTCGTGGGAGAAACCTATAATATCGGCGGCAATAATGAACGCAAAAATAGTGATGTGGTGAAAATGATCTGTCAGCTTTTGGAGGAATTCATACCAGTCAAACCCAACAAAGTTGATCATTATGAAGACCTGATCAACTTTGTTGCCGATCGCCCCGGGCATGATTCACGTTATGCCATCGATAGCGCGAAAATCATAAGGGAATTGCATTGGCGGCCGCGTGAAACGTTTGAAAGCGGGCTGCGTAAAACTGTTGAATGGTATCTAACCCATCCGATATGGTGGCAACGCGTTCTTGATGGTTCATATGGCGGTGAACGCCTCGGGTTGATGCAGCAAGTGGATAAATCGTGAAACTCATGAAAGGTATCGTATTGGCTGGCGGCACGGGCACACGTTTGTATCCGATCACGCGCGGAGTATCGAAGCAATTGTTGCCTGTCTACGACAAGCCGATGATTTACTATCCCATCTCGGTGCTAATGCTGGCGGGAATTCGCGATATCTTGATTATCACCACACCGGAGGATTTGCCGTCTTTCCAACGCTTACTGGGTGATGGCAATCGTTTCGGCGTTAATTTTAGCTATGAGATCCAGCCAAGCCCTGAAGGCCTGGTGCAGGCATTTATCATCGGCGAAAAGTTTATCAATAACGAACGCTGTGCCCTGGTGCTTGGCGATAATGTTTATTTCGGGCAGAGCTTTAGCCCTAAGTTGGAACATGCCGCGGCGCGAACGACCGGAGCAACAATATTTTCATACCGTGTTAGTGATCCTGAACGTTTCGGTGTGGTCGAGTTCGATGATAGGTTTCACGTCTTATCCCTGGAAGAGAAACCCCTTGAACCGAAATCAAAATGGGCAGTTACAGGGCTTTATTTTTATGATGAGCAGGTCGTTGAGCTGGCAAAACACGTGAAGCCATCCATGCGTGGCGAATTGGAAATTACCGCACTTAATGGGCTTTATCTGCAACAAGGGCAACTCAATGTCGAGTTGCTGGGCCGCGGTTTCGCCTGGCTGGATACTGGTACCCATGAAAGCCTGATGGAAGCTTCATTGTTCATTCACACCATAGAAAAACGCCAAGGGTTCAAAGTCGCTTGTCTGGAGGAAATTGGCTTCAATAAGGGATGGTTGAGTAAGCAGCAGTTGCTGGCAGAAGCAGAACTTATGGCTAAAACCGCGTATGGGCAGTATTTGGTGGAAATTGTGGGCGAAACGATTCCAAAAGAGTTTGCGCAAATGCCATAACTCTTTCAGTGTTGAGATTTTCTAATGAATAATATTCTTTTGTTTGCAACGCTATATCTTAAGCTTTGATGATTAGTGAGTGAACTATTTTCTTTGTAAAAAAATATCCGCCAGCATTATCGTGTTGCCATTTTCAATATGTTGGAAGATCTCTTAAAGCCACTTGATCCTACCCAGATTTGACGGACACGCTGTTAAGTGAGGTAAACTCATTTACGGAGGTGATCCATGACGAAATCGACCGCTGTTAAAAATAAGCCGCGTAATCAATACACGCCCGAGTTTCGCGAGCAAGCGTTGGCCCTGGCCGACACCGTCGGTGTGGCTCAAGCTGCCCGAGAATTTAATCTCTATGAATCACAACTTTATACGTGGCGTTCTAAAACGCGCCAGCAGAACGACAGCGGTGAGCGGGAACAGTAGCAGCTCGCCGAGATCCCCCTGTGTCAGGGTAGTTGAGAAGAGCCCTTTTTGTAAGACTGTATGACTTTCCGTGAGACAGATGCTGGCCTGGCGTGAAGTATTTAACGCGGGTTAACATCACTGCCAGAGCCGCATGGGTGGGCTTGAGCCGCACCCCGGCATTTCCCTCACGGAGGCCAGCATGAACAACAATAGCACGTTGTATGTCGGATTAGATGTCCACAAAGAATCGATTACTGTTGCCTATGCCATCAACTCAGAACCGGTTGAACTAATGGGCAAAATCGGTACCACCCCGACGGACATTGAGCGCCTGTGCAAACGGCTGACATCAAAAGCAGGACAAGTTCAGGTTGTTTATGAAGCCGGCCCCTGTGGTTACGGCCTTTATCGCCGACTGATGAAGAAAGGTTTTGACTGCATGGTCTGTGCACCTTCCCTGATCCCAAAAAAGCCGGGTGAGCGTGTAAAAACTGACCGACGCGATGCCGCCAGGCTGGTGCGTTCATTACGAGCCGGAGACCTATCGGCGGTCTATGTACCCGATGTTAAAGACGAAGCTTTCAGGGACCTGGCCCGTGCCTGGGCTTCTGCCCGGGATGATTTGCGACATGCACGGCAGCGTTTGAAATCCTTTCTGTTGACTCACGGTATTCACTATGTCGGACGGGCAGACTGGAGGGCGGCACATCGACGCTGGTTAAGCAAATATTCGTTCGAAGACGCCTGGCGGCAACTGGCATTTGATGAACACCGGCGCACAATAGAAGATCGCTTGGCTCAGTGTGAACGCCTAGAGGCCGCGCTACGGGAAGCGGTTACTGAGTGGAGGCTGTATCCGGTAGTCCTCGCACTACAGGCCATGCGGGGTATCCAGTTTATCACCGCGGTGGGGTTAATTTCTGAACTCGGCGACCTGTCCCGTTTTGAACACCCTCGCCAGCTGATGGCATGGTTTGGCGTCACGCCTTCGGAGCACTCATCAGGGGGAACACGGCGTCAGGGAAGCATAACCAAAACAGGTAATAGCTATGCAAGAAAATTGCTGGTCGAGGCAGCATGGAGTTACCGGCATACTGCACGCATAAGTCCCCAGCTACAAATTCGGCAGGAGAATTTACCAAAGCCCATTATCGATCGGGCATGGGATGCGCAGGTAAGGTTATGCCGGAGATGCCACAGGCTCGTTGCAAAAGGGAAGAATGCTAATATTGCCATTGTGGCCGTCGCCCGGGAGCTGGCCGGCTTTATCTGGGATATTGGCCGGCTGGCGATGTCGCTATCGTTGGAACCCCATAACACACGGATGGCATAGGAGAATAAGAAACGAGAGAACCTGTATTATCGAAGAGAGTTTCCTGAAGGCGGCGTAGCCCGGTACAAGAGCAACCCACGGCTACGCTTCGCGACAGCAGAGCAACGCTAATTCGCGTCGTAAGAAAGTGGCAGGCTCAAATGACGGACCTCTGTAATGCGGTATCCAACCCGCGAATATCAGCGTGATTCACCGTCGGATTTACTGCTACGTCGCCCTCAGGAAATTTAGCCTATTAATAAAGAAAACAGCCAAACCAGCGATTTTGGTTTGACACGGAAAGTCATATCAGCGTACAGCCAGCGCCGTCTGTTATCTATGTCCCAAGGTGGGTAGGTTAGAGCTCCGTCTCATTTAGAAAGAGCTCTATTTGTGGAAAAGCCCACCAACTGGCGTAACGGATCACGTAACGTCTATTCCAATGAATTCAAACTGCACATGGTTGAATTAGCATCCCGGCCTGGTGCCAATGTCTCCCAAATCGCCCGTGAGAATAGTGTTGGCAGTAACCTTATCTTTAAATGGTTACGGCTTTGGCAGCATGAAGGCCGCGTATCCCGCCGCCTGCCTGCCGTAACGACGCCAACATCCTCCCCGGCACTGTTGCCGGTTGACGTCATCGCTGAATTGCCGTTACCGGACACTGCCGGTGATAAAAACCGATATTCCCCGGCGGCATTATCCGCGGGACTTATTCGCTTTTTTGCAACAGCGCACGCAAAACCGTAACCAGCTCGGTTTCGCCAATCACTCTTTTGGTTCTTGGTTCTTCAAAGCAGATCCAGCCTTCGTTAAATCCATCCAGCATCTGCATACGCGGTAACGGATGGTGATGCCCCTGGGCGCGAAACACCGCTTCCCAGGTATCGCGAGCCATCCCTTCAGCCACTACAGGGCGACCTAAAATCTGGGTAAAGGTATCGGCGATGTCATTTGGCGCAACAGGGTGCGGACCCTCCAGTTCAACGATGTGCTTACCTTTCCAGCTACCCTGCAATAACACAGCGGCAAGCTTGCCGATGTCAGCTGTCGCGATCATCGGAACGGCTTTATCAAGCGGTTGTAAATAACTTTGGATAACACCGGTATCACGGGCGGCAGCAACATCGAGTGCGCAGTTTTCCATAAACCAGGCCGGACGCAAGAAGGTCACCGGGACATCGAGTGCATTCAATTCCTCTTCCATTAAGGTCCGTTGCGTCAGCAAATTGGTTTGCTTAGCTTGCGCACCAATGGTCGAAATACAAACGACTTTATCTGGCGATGCCGCTGTTATGGCGTCTGATACGGCGCGGATCACTTTACGTGCGGCGGGGAAACCTGGAGCCGGATCGAAATCGGAAGGCGGAAGAATAAATACTGCGGTCGCACCTTTGAAAGCTTCCGTCAGTGCGCCCGCATCATCCATATTGGCAACGGCAATTTCGCATCCGAGATCTTCCCAAACCGCAGCTTTATTCACGTCACGAAGAACAGCGCGAACAGGAAGATTTTTGCTAAGCAATGCGTGCGCAACAACACCGCCGACTTTTCCGGTAATACCTGTAATTACGTACATTTGATGGGTTCCTGTTGGATGATAAATAAAAGCAGAACGTGAAGATATGGCGACTAGAGGTTCGTCAGGCCGCTATATAGTCATTGTTCGAACTGACCGTAAAATTTTACGATGGCGTCATCGTAAAATGGCAACGTTTGGGTAGCCGAAACGCCTTTAAGAATATTTCGGCGCGAGACTGATTGAGCCATAGCGACAGACTTCTTGGTGACGTTCAGACAGTGAGCATGAGTATAGAGAAGACATTGATTTGACAAAATGCACATCGGCTCATAACTTTGGTGACTTAAAATCACAAGTGAATGAGCATTGGGTAAACATCATGAGCTTTGATGGACGCCTGCTTTCCAATATCAGCGTTTTAGCCGCAATAGTGCATGGCGGCAGTTTCTCCCGCGCCGCTGAAGCACTGAATCTGTCACCTTCTGGCGTGAGCCGCGCGGTAACGCGCCTTGAAAGCAGCATCGGTGTCCGGCTGTTCGACAGAACTACCCGCGCGGTCACGCTGACGGATGATGGCCGACGACTGTATGAAGAGATAAGCCCGCTACTGGCGGGAATTGGTGATGCGGTAAGACTTGCATCAGGAGCTTCAACGGCAGTTCGTGGCCAGTTGCGGGTGAATGTTGACACCTTTTTCTCGCGCCGTATTCTCGCGCCTCACATCCATACTTTTATGGACCGCTATCCGGAAATCTCACTGGAATTGATGGTACGGGATCAACTGGGGGATATGGTTGCGGAAGGGTTCGACATCGCCGTTCGTTTTGGGCATCCTCCTTCATCTTCGCTGGTTGCCCGCAAGTTGCTGGAAACCAGCACCGTGACCGTGGCTTCGCCAGATTATCTGAGGAAATACGGTCGCCCACAAATACCGGCAGACCTGATTCATCACTCTTGCATTCAGGTCAGAAGTTCGATGACCGGCATTCCGCTGGAATGGGAATACTCGTCTGGCGGTCAGGTTATTCCGACCAAGATCGCCAGCCGGTTGATGGTTAATGATTCAGGGACGTTATTAGGCGCATGTCTTGCAGGGGCAGGTATCGCCAGGGTAAAAGCCAGAGGAATTAGCGATTTGATCGCCGCAGGCCGTTTGGTTGAATTACTCTCAGACTGGAAAGGCGAAAGTTTTCCGCTTTATGCGTTATACCCCTCACGCCATTTACCGCCAGCCAAGGTACGGGCATTTATCGACTTTGTGATGCAGATTTTGACAACTGAGGTTAACGGGTAATATAGGGGGATGGCGTACCTGCCCGGACCAGATGCGTGCTTTTTTACCGGAGTTTGGCATCGGTGTTCCAATCAGTCTTCTCAGCACTATACTTGAGGATAATCATTTACCAATCTAAATAGTTTTGCAAAATAGTAGATCACTTTGATGGAACTCAGCCCGAATTGAGCGATCTGATCAATCGCCAAATCTCACACATCACCAACCGGACTGAGCGATGCCGATCATAGCATTTATCCCTGATGAAGAACGATATCTCATGAGAAAAGAAGCCCAACAAACTCGTGATAAAAATCACGCTCGCCAGCTGATGGCGATGCTCATGTTGCACCAGGGAATGACCGTTACCGAGGTAGCCAAAATACTGTGTGCGGCTCGTTCCTCAGTAGGAAGGTGGATAAATTTATTTACTTTATATGGAGTTAATGGACTGAAAAGTCTCAAACCAGGACGTGAGCCTCAGTGGCCTATCGCTGATATCTTGCCCATCCTGCCGCTTCTTGTGCAACGTTCACCGCAGGATTTTGGTTGGCTGCGTTCCCGCTGTAGTACGGAGCTTCTGGCCCTGGTTGTTAATCGGATTTTTAACATCTCGCTTCATCCCACTACCTTATACCGCTACCTGAAACAGGCAGGCCTTGTCTGGCGCAGAGCTGGGCCGACACTGAAAATAAAAGACCCTCACTATGAGGAAAAACGGACGGTCATTGAGCAAGCTCTGGCGTAAAACTCCGTTGATAATCCGGTGTTTTATCAAGACGAAGTCGATATCGATTTAAACCCGAAAATCGGCTCGGACTGGTGTCTGAAAGGGCAACAAAAACGCATCGCCACGCCGGGGATAAATCAGAAGCATTACCTGGCGGGGGCGCTACATGCAGGGACAGGGCAAGTCCATTATGCCAGCGGCAGCAGTAAGAACTCAGACTTATTTATCCATCTGTTAGTAATGCTAAAGCGGACTTATCGTCGAGCCAAAACGATAACATTAATCATTGATAACTATGTCATTCATAAGAGCCATAAGGTCGAAGAATGGCTGGAGAATAACAAGAAGTTCAGGTTGATTTTTTTGCCGACCTATTCTCCGTGGCCAGAGGCTGCCTGGGTGGATTTACCTTCGCCGCCTTTAGTAGAAATTACTGGTATTCATGCATTTGCACACCTGATTATTTTGTCAGATGAGCATGTGTTACCCATAAAGCTGTTCTACATTCCAATGACCTTACTCAGGGATTGAAAATCCCCGTGTCCTTGGTTCGATTCCGAGTCCGGGCACCACAACTTCAGAGCCTGTTCGTTAAGAGATGAGAACTTAACGGGCATGAAATCGGTACCCGAGTCGCAAACATGTAGATAGTGTGTAGCTACTACATCGATTGTTGAACATACGGGACTAAGAGTCCGGAGAGTGTTGAGACCACTCTTCGGATTTCTCACGTCCCTCCAAAAGTAATTTTTACCGTTTCAGCGCCGCTATGTCAATCTTCTGTAAAGGAAAATGACCCTTTTTTGCTTTTAGTCATGGCTATTTGACTTAAGCGTCTCGAGTACGCCAAATTGCTCTTCCAGTGCTTGTTTCAGGCTGTCCATATCCCCTTCAACATACTCCAGTGTCACCGCCACCGTGGAATGCCCCAACAGCGTCTGCACAATTTTCAGGTTTCGGTCAGGGGATTTCATCAAGTTGGTCGCAATGGTATGCCGGAACCGATGCGGGCTGATGGCACACCGGCATTCCCTTGACAGCCGCCGGAAAAAAGCCCGCAGCGGGGGAGAATCCATATTCTCGGTAACGACCTCTTTTTTGCCGTCAAACCAACCCACATTAAACAGTTGATCTCCACTGCGGGCGCCCCGCTCAAGTAAACCCGTCATCAGCCGTTCCAGTCGTGGCCGCAACACACTGATAATGGGGACCCGGTGCTCTTTATGATTCTTGGCGGATTCCGATCGCAGATTAATCCATCCCTCCTCCAGATTCACATCCCCTATACGGATATGCAGCAATTGATTTTGTCGCATGCCGGTATACCGTAACGTATCGACGACGGTTTGCCAAAACCAGGCCGGACGCAGCGCAGACCGTGCCCGGCCCTCGATCCCCACTCTTTCTTGCGTCTCTCTTGCCTCCATCACCAGGTGGATTTTTTGAATTGCCGCGTCAGAAAGGGTTTTTTTACGTTTAATATCAGGCCGGGCGACCACCCCATTAAAGGGATTACTTTTTAACGTCAGGAACTCCTGGGTTATGGCGTAATTAAAAATAGCCCGCATGTGGGCGACCTTATTATTCCACGTGATGGAAGAGAGTCCCTGCTCATTAAGCACATGTTGCCGCCAGTTCAATACCGTCAGTCTGTCGACTTGCCCGGGCAATAGATTCTCACCGGTATAATTTCTGAATGAATGGAGAACTTTCCGATAACTCCATTCGGTCGCCGGCCGTAATGTTTTGCTGAAAAAATAATCTCCCATAATATCTTCATAGTTTATTAGACTCATAAGTTATATCCTCATATAAACATCTCAGGTAAAAACTCATTGACTATTTATCAGGTGACAGCCACGGACTGTCAGGGGGCAATGCCCCTTGGGTAAAAATAAGAGTAATAGGGATCATATAGCCGGATACTTTGGTATACCGGCCAGCCCTATTTTCGTTTTCAAATTTACGGTAAATAAAAATACCTTTACCGTTGCGTGTAAAATGATGGTTGAGCGCTTCAAAGCTTTTCTGAATAGTGTCCTTATGGGTTTCAGCGTTTTTTTGCACGCTTAAATAACGATAAAAACACGCCGGCGACGGGAGGAAAACATACTGCGTCATGACATGCAGCAGGCTGTCCTGAGCATTGACCGTGACCGAACCGCCGGCTACTGCGGCGATCAGCCATTGCCAGAAGAGCTCACCGGGCGTTAACGTCGCCCTCGCCTGCGCATCAATAGAGGCAGGCCCGAACGCCAGAGTTTCGGGTATCAATACATTTTCCGGCGAGTTCATCCTTTCGCTGGTTGTCAGGTGATCCAGCACAGTCAGCAAATCTCCGGGATTTTCCCCGTTCTGCTGTGTTATGACGATCTCATTTTCAGTCTCGTTGGCCAGTACATTCTGCTCGATAGCAGAGACCCGCACTGGCACGGGTGATTTCGCATCCTGGCTCTGAGAGCGAGTATAACTCTTTGAAATTGAAGTAATAGAGGATGTAACCGGTTTTGATAACGCATGTTCGGACGAAGGATCGGGGGCATTCTGTGGTAGGGTACCAACAGTTTTTACTGATTTTTTGATATCTTGCGGAATAATATCTTGCGGCAGAAGACCACACTTTTGCCGGGCTTCGGAAACGGCGGCGTGGAGTATAGCACCCGCTTTTTTATTTCCCGACAAATAAATCAACAACGTGTCGCTCACCCGCGGCCAACGGGATAACCAGCGCAGGCCGTCTTCAGGCAACAAACGGTACGCCATCATGGCGCCCCAGGTGAAAGGATCACCCTCGCCCTGACTGAACCTGACACACCAGGAAAACTCAGGTGCCGCCACTTGCGGATACCAGCGGCTGCCGTCTTCATGAAAAACCGCCATTTTATGCAGCGCGCCCACATCATGCAACAGCGCCGCCCAGAATATTGCTGAGCACCAGGCGCCACTCTGCGCGGCCTGCTCCTCCGGCGCGGCGCCGGGCGGCAACATCCGGCCCCGGGAGAGCCTGACTGCACAGACCGCCACCTCCAGGGCTTCATCCAGCATTCCGCCCTCCCTGGCATAAGGCCCTGTGGATGCCGCCGGCAGTTGCTGCAACCGAACCGCCAGCGCCCTGACCGGTGTCAGCCAGAAGGCCTCCCAGACCGGACGGGAAAACGGGCAGTGATCCCACAACTGCTGCAGGGCGCGCTGGCGGCCGGCGGCCGCCAGCAGTTCATCCGCGCTCTGCGGGGGAAACTCGCCTCGTGTGCCGGAACGAGGCGGTACCGGCGTGACCGTCCCTTTGGCCCGGTAAAGTTTGTCGGTCATCCACTTGAGCATCTCCGCCCCCGTCTCAATCGTGATGAAAGAGGCATTACGCTATGCTTATCCCCCTGCCCGGCAAGGAAAAACTCGATATCCAGTTTATTAACAAAACCCTTGACGTTTTTTCTCAATCCGGATGTTGAGTTTTTGCAGGCATTCCCCTCATCGTTATGCGTGAATACCTCTTTTCCCCAGGAGCCAGAACGATGACATCAGACCGGGGTATTGTGGTGTTTATCGTTATCAGTTGGGCGTTGATCTGTGGTGTCATTGCAACCGTCATCACCTCTTTGCCGTTGACTCCCCCGAGCCTGCTTATCCAGGCAGTTCTCTTCTTTTCCCCTCTGCTGCTCAACCCCCTGTCCGGTCTGATGCGACGGTTCAGAAAACCGGTTTTTATTCTGCTGAAAAAGCGCGGACGCACCTGGCTGCACCTCAATCCCTGGCTGTGTACCGGGCACTTGGGCCTGCGACGCCATCGTTTTTTCCGGCAGGCGCTGACTGACTTGCTCCGGGTGACATTAGCCTCGTCTCCCCTGCCCGTTTTTATGTCATCCCATCTGCTGAGGCCAAACCGCATCGCCAGGCTGCGGCGTCATTTCCCGGCCGGACATTACCTCTTTCATGTCATTGAACGACCGGTCGGTCGCGCCGAAAGGATTGGACTGCATATAGAGACATTTTTGAAAGAGTGGCGAGGGTTCACTCCGTCTCGATACGGAGCCATTGTGGTTATCTGTAAGCGAAAAAATACGGAGTATGTGCCGCTCGCTCACACCAAAAAACTGTTTGTTTATACCCACTAACGGAGTGAATAGCATGATTTCATGGAAATTTATGAAAGCGGCTGAATTGGCTTGCCGGAATGTATGCCAGCAGGAAGAAGCCGCAGTACATTACGGAGAAACTTACAACGCATGGGATCGCTGGGTATTCTGGTGGCGTGGGTTTATCGCCGGATGGTTGGGTGAAAACGACTGTTTACCGGTTATGACTCGGTTGATTCCGGCTTTATTCATGCGTTGGAGGCCCTAAATATGATTTGAACCGATTTACGAAAGGCGAAAACATTACGATAACAATAAAGAGACTCGGAAAATAATATCAATCACTATTCCTCTGTGACAGACGGGGACCCCCTTGCCTGAAAATTATAAAGAGCAGTTTTTGATCGGTGATTATAAGGAATATGTCGAATGTCGCGGAACACCAGGCCTATTATTGATTTATCTGTGTATGGATACTGAACTACGATTATATCGAGTCGGTCGTTATTTCACCGTTTTTTTGGAGAACAAATGAATACGGATAGGGGTCGTAAATCCACCCCGGATGAAATAAACGGCGTGATGTGGTGGAATAAATAATCCGCCTCTGAAAAACACGAGGCGGATTTTTATTACACGATAGTGCTTTCTGGATAACTTACGTTTCAGTTGCGATTGGAATGCTTACCAGCCGTGGACATCGAACCCACTCAACACCTCGCCATCACAGTCAAAATGGATAAGCGCGACGTCAAATCTGGTCATCATCACATGAACAAACCAGCGAGCGGACTTTGACAGGCCTCGACGCTTCAAGATGAGCAACGGATAGTTGAATGCACTCAGACGAACGACATAACCGGTGCCGGTAAAGTAGACCCATTCAGCATCGCCCCACTCGCGTTTATCGTGACAAAGACAATATAATAACTCATCATCCTGTTCAGTCAGATGTGCCGTAATACAGACCAGATACCGGTAAATTCTTTCCGGCTGCCTGTCATCCGATTTTTTGGTTGTCAGCGCAATATCAGTGTTTGCCATGACACACCTCACACGCTTGGCGACAGACTTGCCTGTCCGTTAGCCGGTGCCGGTTCTACCGGGAAAGAAATCAACCGGTCCGAAAACGGCCCGGAGCCATATTCCCCGCTGTCCACCTGATCCCCGCGGTCATAATAGTCAAAACCTCTGATGCCGTTAACCGGTTCGTTGTACCAGTGCCGAATTTCACAGTTGAAAACGGCCGAGAGTTCTCCCATCAGTTCGCCGGAAGGCGGATAGGACGGGGAATCGAACTCCAATTTCAGGCTGTTGATCCGGTCGCGGCTCCAGACAACGTTGTGAACGCAAGGCCACGGCGTACCGTGCAACTGACTGTAGAGACTGCCCGTCGTATCTATCCCGGCCAGGAGCCGGCCGTTACCGTTCAGTGCCACCGCCAGGCGCGAAGGCATGATCATCAGCATGTCGCAGTGGCAGGCACGTTCCAGCATGATCCCCAGTTTCTCCCAACACTCGCCGCCATCAATAAAATAAGACCAGCCGGCCGGACCAAACCAGTCAGCGTACTGACCGACCATCAGTTGCGTCATTATCTGGCGCGCGTCCCCGGGAATTGTCTCCCATTTCACGGACGCGATCCCAGACTGCAGGTAGAGGCGCTCAATCTGGCGGATATTGTCCTGATTGAGCGCCACATCTTTCACCAGCAGATCCAGCCAATGCTGGAATGCCAGGTTCTGCGCCACCGCAGTGCCGGTGCCGTGAGCAACCAGTCCGGGAAATGGCGGATAGTCGACACTTTTCACCGGTTTCAGTATTCCCGCGGCGCCGGCCAGAAAGAACCGGATACTCTGTTGTATCGCCTGGCGATACAGCGGCGTTTCCGCTCCAGTCACCCACTGCAGCATGATGTCGATAAACACGGAACGGCCGGTGATTTCCAGACGGTTTTTGCACCATTCGAACATGGTTGATACTCCTCTTGTAGACAAAAAAAGAGGGAGCCGCCCCACAGGGGGGCAAGACTCCCCCCCGATGGGCTAGACGTATGAGACGGGATGACCGGCACCCGGGCTACGGGTAGCTGATCATCCTTAAGGTCGCGCCAGCCTCAAGGGCGAAGATAAGCTCATCCGCCGCATTCAGATAGGGTGAATGCAGCTGATAAGGGTGGTTGTTTCTCAACCGGATTAATTGGTACTTGTCCACCAGGTCGTTGATGACTTCAAACGGCCGGATACCGGCTTTTTGCAGTTCGGCCACACAGGTCTCCTCACAAAATTGGGTATCGTTGAGCGTCAGACCAAAATGCCGGTGAAGCAGTACGGATACTGTCGACTGCCAGACCTGTTGCTCATGGGTCATTCCACACCTCCGTCAGGCCACTCGGGTGGCCGGCGATGATTGTTCAACATCGGCCGATGGGGTTAACAGGAATTCTGTCGCCTCACGGGCCTGCCGGCAGGTGCTGAACAGGACTTTTTTGTCTTCACGCAATCTTTTCAGCCAACCGCCGATGTAATTCTCATGCTGCACCTCGCCGTAAACGCCGAGCTCGGCACACAGAAACGCGCTGCCCATTTCCGCAATAAGTTCTTCCACACTGTAAATCGGGTCGCCAAACTGCCGGGTTGACGAGGTGATGCCCTCGCGGTTGAGACGCTTTTCGTGACCGCTGGCATGGATTAGCTCGTGGAGCAACG
>Ga0255352_1000745_pt1 | contig 17595 bp, 14 predicted proteins | sample HBST0metaG_FD_189939 | JGI IMG/M metagenome (GOLD analysis project Ga0255352, IMG submission 189939) | Peat soil microbial communities from Stordalen Mire, Sweden - H.B.S.T0 | ecosystem: Environmental > Terrestrial > Soil > Wetlands > Peat | place: Sweden: Norrbotten County, Stordalen Mire...
CCCTATGTCGGCGCTCTCTGGACTCCCGGATACTGGGGCTTCTGGGACGGCCGCTATGGCTTCCACCGTGGCTATTGGGGTCCACACATTGGCTTCTATGGCGGCATCAACTACGGCTTTGGCTATGTGGGCTTCGGCTACCAGGGCGGTTATTGGGGCGGCGGCCACTTCAACTACAACCGCCAGGTGAACCGTATCGACGTGACCGTTGTGCATAACGTCTACACCCACCCTGTCACCGTCTACACCAACAACCGTGTGAGCTTTAATGGCGGATCGGGCGGTCTCCAGGTGCGTCCGCGGCCGGCTGAACTGGCAGCGCTGCGCGAACCCCACGCCGCGCCGATGAGGACGCAGATCGCGGTTCAGCACGCGGCCAGCACCAACCGGGCCCAGTTTGCCAGCGTCAATCACGGCCGTCCGGCTACACTGGTCGCCAGCAAGCCCATTGCGGCCGACCGCAATGTTCACCCGGTCGCGGCCCCGCAGGTTCGCCAGGCGGCCGCCCAGCGCGGCGCTGCTCCAGGGCGCGCAGGCGCGGCGCAACCCGGCCGCGGTGCCCAGCCCTCTGCACGACCCGAGGCTTCCCGGACAGCTCCTGCTCGCCAAGCGACCCCGCAGCGGCCGGCTGCAAGGCAAGCAACACCGCAGGAGCGGACGGCTCCCCGCCAGCAAACGGCGCCTCACCAGCAAGCAGCGCCCCAGCGCCAGGCGCCCCGTCAGCAGGCAACTCCGCAGCGCTCTGCTCCCAAGCCACAGGCCGCCCAGCAGCGTTCTGCGCCCGGGCAGCAGGCCGCTCCGAGCCGGCCCACACAGCATCAGAATCCCAAACAGGAGGAAAAACCCCGCTAGGGTCAACCCGCTCACCGGGGATGGTGAGTGAGAGCTTGAGAGCAAGATGATAGGAATCCCACCCTCGCCGCCTTTGTTTTTCACGGCCCGGGTGGGATTCCTGCAAGCAGCCTAAGCGGGTGCGCAATTACTCCGCCGTCTGTACCCGGACGGCCACCAGGTTGCGCACCCAGCGGGCGGGTCGTTTTTCCCCCGTTGCAACCAACTGCAAGGGGCCACTGGTCGCAAGGGGCTTGCCGTCCATGGTGTCAGCAACAATGACTGTCGCGTCGTGCACGTCCGGCGTAACTTCAGCCACTGAGAACACGACCTTATAGCCGTCCGATCCCTCGGCCACCAGGTAAAACTGAAACTCCTTGCCATGCGGCTTGGCGGTTACCCCCAGCGGCGTCAGCAGGTCGATCAGCGGCACGCCGGAGAAAGTCTGACTGGCCTTGATGTGCTCGTTATAAACGGTCAGGGTGGTGTGCGGCAGGGCGGACAGTGTGGCCGGGGTCCATTCGGCGGACTTGCCTCCGAATGTGACTTTTAGCGGACCGGCCGGAACCATAGGCTTGCCCATCCCGTGGTCCATGCCCATCTGGCCCATTTCGCCCATAGGGCTCGCAGTTTCTGCCGGCCTTGATTGCGGCTGGCTTTGCGCCTGTCCCTCGATAGTCGCCGCCCCCGTTGCTAAAGCCAATAGAACAGCGCTCGTCCAAACCCGCATACCCATTCTGAATTCCTCCCGGAATCCATCGTATACTGGCCTCATGTCGATCGTGCGCAATCTCGCTGGCATCGCCAAGGGCATGAGCATCACCTTCGGGGAGATCTTCGAGCCCACGCAAGTAGAGAATTACCCGGACGGCAAGGGGCCCCTGCGCGGAGCCGTCTTCGAGCAGCGCTTCCGCGGCGCGCACGTCTTGCAGCGCGACGAGAATGGCCTGGAGAAGTGTGTCGCCTGCTTCCTGTGCGCCGCGGCCTGCCCTTCCAATTGCATTTATATCGAGGCCGACGAGAACACCGAAGAGAAGCGCATCTCCTCTTCCGAGCGCTACGCCAAGGTCTACAACATCGATTACAACCGCTGCATCTTCTGCGGCTATTGTGTGGAAGCCTGCCCTACCGACGCCATTACTCACGGCCATGGCTTCGAGCTGGCGACCATCAACGCCACCAATCTCGTCATGCGCAAGGAAGACATGCTGGTCCCGGTGAGCGCGCTGACGGCGGCGAAGTGATCGGGTTCAATCAGTATCAGTATCTGGATCTACGATTCACTTAAAGTTCTTACCGCGCCCTTCGCGCCAGATGCTGCTGGTCCAGCGCCTGCCGCAGCAGCGTTTTAATAACCGCTTGCCGGCTGATATTCAAGTTTCTCGCCGCCTCATCCAGTTCCTGAAGCATCGGCAGCGCAAAGTCAACATTCACGCGCTGAATCGGCGGCATCTTCTTGCCCGCATTGGTGAAAAAACGAGAGATGTTCTCGCCCTTGTCGGCAAGATCCGCGATCTCATCAGCGGTCAGCGCCTTGGGGGACTCAAGTGCTTTCGGCATATAGTTCCTCCTCTTCGCGGGTTGATTTCCAGAGCGTAACCAGGTGGTAAAATTGGCCCTCGTCGTCTTCCCGCATCTCAAAGATCAGCGAATACAATCGCTGCCCAACCCAGCCGATCGCCCGATACTGTTCAGGGAGATCCGAGCGCTGGTCAAGGTAGTACGGGCGGGCAAAAATCTCCTGCGCTTCTTCAAAGCCGATGCCCCGGTGCGGGTTTGCCCTCAACCGCTGGCTCTTGCGTGGGTCGAAGTGGAAACGCGTTTATATAACAGTTATACCACCATTTCGAAAGGGCCAGAATGCAAAAATGCCCAAACAGGGCGAGGCCAGGCCCGCCCGGCAGCTCCAATCCACGCATCTACCCTGCGGCCATTACCATGGGTCCAGCAATGAGCGGCCCTTTCGCCCTCGGCCCGCGCCAGGGTATTGCACGACCGTATATCCTGAATAGTTGAAAGCTTCCCTTGACGATTCCGAGGTCCGGTGCCCATGTCCTATCTTTCTTTCCAATCTGAAGACCCGCGTGCCGGTTCGCGACGGCGCAACGGCAGCGGCGCGGGTCGAGTCCGCAAACACCCGTTGCAGAAGGTCCTCGAAGACCGCATCGCCATTATCGATGGCGCAATGGGCACCACCATCCGCACCTATGGCATGAAGGAAGCGGACATCCGCGGCGAGCGCTTCAAAAACTCGAAGAAGGACTTGCTCAACAACGGCGACCTCTTCTCCCTGACCCAGCCGAAGATGATCTGCGACATCCATCGCCGCTTTCTTGAGGCCGGGGCGGACATCATCGAGACCAACACCTTCGGCGCCACCAGCATCACGCAGAGCGAGTTTTTCGTGGACGATCCACGCGAGCGCGGCGGTCGCAAGGATCCGGCGTTCTACCAGAAAATCGTCGACGATCCCTTCCTCAACGACCTCGCCTGGGAGATCAATGAGAAATCGGCTATCCAGTGCCGCGAATGGGCCAATCGCGTCGCCGAGGAAACTTCTCGGCCACGGTTTGTAGCCGGGTCCATCGGACCCTTGACGGTCTCGCTTTCCAACTCTCCCGACGCCGACGACGCAGGCTTCCGCGTGGTCACATTTGACCAGGTCAAGGCCGCCTACGCGCTGCAGGTGCGTGCTCTCATCGCCGGAGGCGTCGACGTGCTCCTGGTGGAGACAATCTTCGACTCGCTCAATGCCAAGGCGGCTCTGGTTGCCATCCGTGAAGTCTTCGATCAGGACGGTCTTACAGTGAACCATCGCGAACTCCCCGTCATGATTTCGGCCGCTGTCGGCCGCGGCGGCGAGACCATGATCTCCGCGCAGACCACGGAGGCGTTCTGGAACGCTGTGAAGCACGTAAAGCCGCTGTCCATCGGGCTCAACTGTTCTCTCGGTCCTGACCTGATGTATCCGTTTCTCTCCGAGTTGTCGGAGAAGGCGGATGTGGCCATCTCCTGCTATCCGAACGCCGGTTTGCCGAATCCATTGTCAGAAACGGGATTCGACCTGGGACCGGCTGATATGGCAAATTATCTGGGCGACTTTGCCCGTGCCGGGCTGATTAACATTGCCGGCGGCTGCTGCGGCAACACGCCCGAGCACATCGCGGCCATCTCGCTGGCCCTCGATGGCCTGCCTCCGCGGCCGTTTGGGGATGCACGCGATGAAGAATCCTACGCCGCCAAGATCGAGAACCGAGCATGAGCGAGCAAGAGAACGAAATGACGCGCGAGGCGCCCAAGCCCCTTCGCCTGTCCGGGTCGCAGCCCTTCACCCAGCAGCCCGGCATCTTCATCATGATCGGGGAGCGGACCAATGTGGCCGGTTCGCCCAAGTTCGCCCGCCTGGTCAAGGAAGGCAAATTCGAAGAAGCGGTCAGTGTGGCCCGCCAGCAGGTCGAAAACGGCGCCAACATCATCGACATCTGCATGGACGAGGGCATGATCGACGGCGTCGCGGCCATGACGCGCTTTCTGCAATTGCTGGCCAGCGAACCTGAAGTCGCCAAGGTCCCCTTCATGGTGGACTCGTCCAAATGGGAAGTGATCGAGGCCGGCCTCAAATGCCTGCAGGGCAAGGGCATTGTCAACTCCATCTCGCTCAAGGAAGGCGAAGACAAGTTCCGCCGGCACGCCGCCGCGGTGCTCAAATATGGCGCGGCCGCCGTCGTCATGGCCTTTGACGAGCAGGGCCAGGCGGCCACCTATGAAGACAAGATCCGCGTCTGCGAGCGCGCCTACCGGATTCTCGTCGATCAGGTCGGTTTCCCGCCCGAGGACATCATCTTCGACCCCAACATCCTCACCGTTGCGACAGGGATGGAGGAGCACAACAACTACGCGGTCGACTTCATCAATGCCACGCGCTGGATCAAGGCCAATCTGCCCCACGCCAAGGTTTCGGGCGGCGTCTCCAATATTTCTTTCAGCTTTCGCGGCAACAATAAGGTGCGCGAAGCCATGCACTCCGCGTTTCTTTATCACGCCATCGCGGCGGGCATGGACATGGGCATCGTCAACGCGGGCATGCTTGAGGTGTACGAAGAAATCGACCCGGAACTGAAAGTCCTGGTCGAAGACGTGCTGCTGAACCGCCGTCCCGATGCGACCGAGCGCCTTGTCGATTTCGGCGAGTCGCTGAAAAGCGTCTCCGGCACGGTGGTCAGCGAGAAGAAGTCCGAAGAATGGCGCAACGGCACGGTCGAGGAGCGGCTTTCCCACGCCCTGGTCAAGGGAATCGACGCCTACATCGAGATCGACGCAGAAGAAGCGCGCGTGAAGCTCGGGCGTCCGCTGCTGGTGATTGAAGGCCCGCTGATGGCCGGCATGAGCGTGGTCGGCGACCTGTTCGGAGCGGGCAAAATGTTCCTGCCCCAGGTGGTCAAATCGGCCCGCGTGATGAAGAAGGCCGTCGCCCATCTTACGCCATTCATGGAAGCCGAGAAGGCCGCGATGATTGCGGCCGGCGAGGTGGTCAAGGCGCAAGGGAAGATCATTCTCGCAACCGTCAAAGGCGACGTGCACGACATTGGCAAGAACATCGTCGGCGTCGTACTCGCCTGCAACAACTACGAGGTCATCGACATGGGCGTGATGGTCTCGTGCGAAAAAATCCTCGAGCGCGCCAAGGCCGAGAAGGCTGACCTGATCGGCCTCAGCGGCCTCATCACGCCTTCGCTCGACGAGATGGTGCACGTGGCCAAAGAGATGGAGCGGCAGGGCTTCAAAGTCCCTTTGATGATTGGCGGAGCAACCACCAGCCGCGCCCACACCGCCGTCAAAATCGCGCCGCACTATAGCGAGCCCGTCGTGCACGTGCTCGATGCCAGCCGCGCAGTGCCCGTCACCACCAGCCTTTTGAGTGAAGATGGAAAGGCGGCATTCGTCGCCGAGCATCGCGCCGAGTACGAGGCGCTGCGCAAGGCTCACACCGCACTACGCCCGAATCTTGTCTCGCTTCAGACTGCGCGCCGTCGTCGCACTCCCATTGAGTGGCGATTTGAAGACTTGGCCGTCCCGGAGTTCACCGGCGTTCGCGTCCTCGACAACTTTCCCTTGCTCAAGCTGCGCGCATACATTGACTGGACGCCGTTCTTTCACGCCTGGCAGTTGAAGGGCGTTTTTCCGCGCATTTTTGACCACCCGGAACAGGGCGCGCAGGCGCGACAGATCTTCAACGAGGCCAATGCGCTCCTCGACAGAATCATCAAAGAGAAACTCATCTCCGCGCGCGGGGTCTACGGCTTCTTCCGCTCCAACGCCGTGGGCGATGATGTTGAACTCTATGCCGATGATTCCCACGCCACGGTGCTCAACCGATTCCACTTCCTTCGCCAGCAGGCAGAGAGGAAAGACAATCAACCCTGCCGGTCGCTCTCGGATTTCATCGCGCCCGTCGAGACCGGGCTCAAAGACCACATCGGCGCCTTCGCCGTAACCAGCGGCATCGGACTCAAGGAACTCTGCGACGGCTTCCGCGCCCAAAATGACGACTACAACGCTCTCATGGCCGAGGCCATCGCCGACCGCCTCGCCGAGGCCTTCGCAGAATGCCTGCACAAGCGGGTGCGCGATGAATGGGGCTACGGGCGTGCGGAAGGCCTCAGCATCGACGAGATCATTCATGAAAAATATCGCGGCATCCGTCCGGCCGCAGGTTATCCGGCTTGCCCCGATCACACGGAGAAGGGAAGTCTCTGGCGCTTGCTGGATGTGGAGGCGAACACCGGAATGCAGATTACCGAGTCGTTTGCCATGTGGCCCGGTTCGAGTGTCAGCGGTCTCTATTTTGCGCACCCCGAGTCGCGCTACTTCAGCCTGGGAAAAATCGACCGCGACCAGGTCGCCGACTACGCAAGCCGCAAGGGCATGAGTATTAACGAAGTCGAGCGCTGGCTCGGTCCGAATCTGAACTACGACCCAGCGCAATAGCATTTATTCATCAACATTGGGGGGTCTCCGAATGTGGGGGCTCCGAGGTGTCAGGGCACGACTTCAACGGAGCAGGCAGTCTCATCGCAATGCGCCGCTCACCGCTAACTTGCTAACTTCCTCACCACCGAAGAACACCATGACTGCAAAGCAGCCTTCTCGCGGCTTCGACAAAGATCTGGCCGAAATCGAATCGCTCTCCGGGCAGTTCAGGGCCGGGTCTCCCCCCACTCCGGAAAACATCGACTATCTTCGCAGAGCGCTTACTCACCGCAACAACTTCCTCGTCTCCAAAGTCGCCCGGTTGGTCGCCGATGCGGAACTCTTCGCCCTGCTCCCCGACACCCTTACCGCCTACGACCGATTCTTTCTCGATGCCGTCAAAACCGACCCGCAATGCTGGGCGAAAAACGCATTGGTCAAGACGCTGGTGAAGCTGGAGCACCGGCAGAAAGATGCTTACCTGCGCGGTCTGCGCCATCATCAGATGGAAGCCGTCTGGGGCGGCGTGTCCGACACCGCCGGAGCTCTGCGGGCCACCTGTACTCATGCCCTGGTCGGTTGCCCCGGCGTCTCCGATGCAGATCTGCTCACCATCCTTCTCGATCCGCTGGTCGATACAGACAAGACCGTCCGCATTGAAGCGGCGCGCGCCATCGGCCAGATAGGTGGCGTGAGCGCGGCGCTCCTCCTGCGCCTCCGCGCTCTGCTGGGCAAAGCCGAACCGGAGCCGGAAGTCCTGGGAGCCGTCTATTCTGCACTGCTTTTTGTTGAGGGCGAACGCGCCATCCCTTTGGTTGCCGGGGTCCTGAAAGAGGGAGACGACTTGGCTGCCGAGGCCGCCTTTGCGCTTGCTGATCTGCGCACGCCGGAAGCCCTTGCCGCCCTCCTCGCCCGCTTTCATGAGGGCGCGGATTCGTGGTTTGGTTCCGTCCTGTTGAGCGCCGTCGCCCTCACGCGCCTGCCTGAAGCCATGGACTCCCTCCTCGCGCTCATTGCGCAGGACGCGCGCGAAGCGCCCGCGGCCATCGAAGCCATCGGCCGCATTGCGCCCAACCCGGAGCAGCGCGCCCGCGTCCAGCAAGCTGTCGTGCAAGCCGGCAGCCCGCGGCTCGATCAAGCTTTCCGCGAGCACCTTCCCCCATCGGCCGAATAACAGAGTTTCGAGGACCTGCCCGTTCATGAGATGCATCAGGCCACTCTTCCAACGCTTTTGCATAGAATTACCGCCGATTGTGCCATCGTAGAAATACGGCAATCACAGAGCAGATGGTGTGTGGCCTCCTCGAACGGCCGGGGCGCAGTTGCTTCACGGCAACAGCGTTCCCGGCCGTTCGTTTTTTGTCCCTCCAAGAGACAAGTACCCACGAGGTCTGATTCACGTGTGCGTCTTTTCGATTACCGACGAGTTACAAACCCAACAAAAATTATTCGCGCCATCTTTGCAGCAGCTTGACCGTCCCTTTACAATTCCCGGCGGATACTACTCCCGTGATCGCGCAAGCTGGGCAGAAGGTTCCGCTGAAGTTGGCCGTCGGTTCCACCCCCCTGGTGGAACTCGCTTTCCCCACCTATCTCCGCTCCCTGCCGGTCCCGCCGGAAAAGCCGCCCATCTTTGCCGAGATCGGCCGCTACCGGTTGCGTCTGGCGGAAAGCGTTGAAGACCGCGATGCGGCCTGCCGGCTGCGTTTTCGCGTCTTCAACATCGAACTGGGCGAGGGACTGGCCAGCTCCTACCAGACCGGCCTGGACACCGACCAGTTCGACCTGTTTTGTGAACACCTGCTTGTCGAGGACAAACTGGAAAGCAACCCAACCCGGCGCATCGTCGGCACATATCGCATGCAGTCCGGCGCCACCGCCGCGCGCAACCTGGGCTACTACTCCGAGCAGGAATTCAACTTCGCAGCCTATGAGCCGCTGCGCTCCGGCATTCTCGAACTGGGCCGCGCCTCGGTCGACCGCGAGCACCGCACGCCCGAGGTGCTGACGTTGTTGTGGAGAGGGATTGCGCAGTATGCTTGTGACATGGGGCTGCGTTATTTGATCGGCTGCTCATCGTTGAACACCAAGGATCCGGCCGATGGCTGGCAGATGTATCGCCACCTCGAGCAATACCGGGTTTCATCGGAGTTCCAGACCCAGCCGACCGCCGCGTACGCCTGCCCCACCGAGCACGAGGGCGCAGACGCACAGCCGTCGCCCTGCCAGCAAGACCAATCGTTGCCAACCCCTACCCAGGTCAAAGCGCCCAAGTTGCTGAAGACCTACCTGGCCATCGGCGCGCGCATCTGCGCCCCGCCGGCATGGGACCGGGAGTTCGGGTCCATCGATTTCCTTACGCTGCTCGATCTTCGGATGATTGCGCCTTCCGCGCGCAATCGCTTCCTGGCGCCGCTCACTCCATGAGTTTTCGTGCCGTCCGGCGTGCTGTGGCGCTGGCCTTCGTTCTCGCCTCGGTTGTTCTTCGCTACTGGATCCTCCGCGTGCGCGGCCCTCTCTCCATGGAGCGGCGCGCCCTGTGGGTTCAGGCCTCCGCGCGGTCCATTCTCTCCGGCCTCGGCATTCACTACACCGTCGAAGGCCGGCCGCCTATGCACGGCCTGGTGGTCGCCAACCACCTCAGCTACCTCGATATCCTCATCATCTCGGCCGCCATGCCTTGCTTCTTTGTCGCCAAGGCCGAAATTGACCGCTGGCCCTACTTTGGCAAGGCAGCGCGGGTCGGAGGAACCATGTTTATCGACCGCGGCAACCTGGCCAGCGCTCAGAAGGTTTCGGCCATGATCGCCGAGCGGCTTGCACTACCGATTCCCGTCCTGTTCTTCCCCGAGGGTACCAGCACCGACGGCGCCTCGCTTCTCCGTTTCCACTCCCGCCTGTTTGAGCCGGCCATTGTGGCTGGAGCGCAGGTAACGGCCGCCGCCGTGAGCTATACCATTGAGGACGGCACCCCGGAGCGCGAGCTCTGCTGGTTTGGCGACGACGCGTTCCTGCCCCATCTCTGGAAGGCTCTCGGCACCGCCGGCTTCTCTGCCGAAGTCCGTTTCGGCGAGCCGCAGGTCTACCCGCATCGCCGCGTGGCCGCCGACGAAACGCAGGCCGCAATCGCCGCCATGCGCGAAGAAAACTCGCTCGTTCTGCAGTAAGGCTCCCTGCTCCGGGAAACGCAGAATCTCCAAATGATCGACACCCGCCCCGCACCTGGAACCGAGGAAATCCGCGGAATAATCCGCTGTCCGTACACGGGAAGGCTGCGGCTCTAGTAGAATTATGGTATTAGCTGTGGTGTGGCAACCAGCCACCGGGCGGGAGCGGGCATATCGGCCCCCATCGCCTGGACGGGGATGAGCCATGCGAGGCAGCTGCGAATCGAACTCAGGAGTCCTGCCGTTTGCCTCTGCCTCTCGCCACTTCCGTTCGTCGCCTCGCGTCTATTCGCCAAATCTGCACGGTTCTTGCCCTTGCTGTGCTCGTCGCTGCGGGTCCCATGGCCAGCGCGCGCGGCACAGGGCGCCACAAGCACTCACATCTCCATGTGGTAAGGCACATCCTGGCGGATGTTGGCCTGCCTGGTATGGGTTTCATTTCTGACGACGACCTGCCTGAGGATGGCCCGCAATACGAGCTCAAACTCGCGCGGCAGGGTGGGGAGATCCTCGACGTCATCTACCGGGTGGGCGATACCTATATCCCCCAGGCTCTCGACAAGCTCAGCCAGTTTCTGCGCGATACCCACAACGACGAGGTCAAGAGCTACAATCCGCGCACCTTCGACGTGCTCCACACGATGCTAAGCAAGCTGAATCGATCGAGCAGCGTCATCCAGATCCTTTCCGGTTACCGGACGCAGGAGACGAACGATGCTCTCCGTGAAAGTGGAACCACCAACGCCGCGGAGCACTCCCAGCATATTGAAGGAAACGCACTCGATATCCGGGTTCCGGGCATTCCCGCGGCAGAGTTGCGGGACGCAGCGCTTTCGCTCGGCGCGGGCGGCGTGGGGTACTATCCCAAAAGCCAATTCATTCACGTCGATACGGGTCCCGTCCGCGAGTGGACTTATGCGCCCCGCCGCGCCGCCGCACACAGTCGCCATCATCGTCGCCACGCTTAGCGCCGCGGCTTCTTCTCTCGAAAGCGTGTGTGGAATCAGCGCCTGAAACGGCCCTGTTTCCATCGCCGCGAAAGGTCTACACCCCCGCCGGCGGCGCACCCGTCGATCCCCGCACAACCAGGCTGGTCGAAACCAGGAACTCGCGCTGAATTTTTGCCGCGACTGGTTCCTCGGCTTGTTGCCGAAGAGCCTCAAAGGCGGCCTGCGCCAGGTCGTGGCGGGACAGCCGAATGGTGGTCAGCGGCGGCAGTGTGAACTCGGCGAAATCAATGTCATCGAGGCCAATGACGGACAGGTCCTGGGGTACGCGCAGGTTGGCATTGTAGGCAGCGCGCAGCACGCCGATGGCGGTCATATCGTTCGAGCACAAAATGGCCGTCGGAGGCGTGGCGAGAGCGCGCAATTTTCCGAAACCCGTCACGCCGCCCTTGAGCGTGTGGTCGCACTCGATGATCCACTTTTTCTGGATTCCCAACCCGACCGCTTCCATCGCGGTGCGGTAATCGTTTTCGCGCGTAATCGCCGAGTGGAGCTTGTATGGTCCGGCCAGAAACGCGATCTTGCGATGGCCCAACTCCACAAGATGGTTCACCGCTTCGCGAATGCCGGTGTTGTAATCCATCAGAATGGTGCTGACTTTGGGGTCTCCGAGGCGAAACTCGGCCAGCACCATGGGAATGTCGCGGTGCACCAACTGGTCCAGAACAGGCTCTTCCGCGCCGAAGCTGAGCACGGCCACGCCATCGACCTTGCGCTCCAGCATGCGGCGGACGCAGTTGGCCAGTAGCGCCGGATCACTGTTCGATGAGCTGACCAGGATCTCGTACCCGTGGGCCACCGCGATCTCTTCAAAGCTCTGGATCAATTCCGGAAAAAATGGATTGGTAATGTTTTCAACAATGATCCCGAAAAGCCGGCTGCGGCCCGAAACCAGGGTGCGCGCGTGCGTGTTGGGAAAGTAATTCAGCTGCTCGATCGCCTGCCAAACTCGCTTGGAGAGCTTGTCGCTGACCGCCGGTGAACCGTTGACCGTGCGGGAGACAGTAGCGATGGAAACCTTCGCCAGTGCGGCGACGGTGCGAATATCGGGAGTCTTGGCGACTGTCTTGCGCGTTCCTTTTCGAGCCACGAACCAATCCTAATGCAGAGGAAAATGAATTACAGCAATGTTATTGCATCGCAGGCGCTTTGCGTCAGGAATCCGTTCCCGTTTCAGAATGCGGGGCTTTCAGCGGGCCAAGAGAACCCTAGAGGGCCCGCTTTTCAGGGTCCCAGGGAAAGGCCGTTGCAGTTCTATCCCTCGGCCAGCAGCAGGCGCAGGTCGCGCAGATTCTGGCCAGTGGGGCCGGTTACCACGGAATCGCCCAGTGCCGTGAACATCGGGCAGCGTTGAAGGCGGCCAGCGACGATTTCAAATGAAAGCCGAACGTATGGGCGCGCGTCACGGTGGTAGGGTCAGCGATGGCCCCGGCAGACCGCGTGTTGCCGTCGATGCCATCGGAGCCGGCGCTGAGCACGGTCAGTCGCTCGCCGGCGTGACTCTCCAGTTCGAGCGCGCAGGCCATGGCAAACTGCTGATTGCGCCCGCCCGCGCCGGGGATCCGGTCCAGCTTCACCGTCACCTCGCCCACCGAGATCAGGCAAAGGCGCGGATGAACGGCGCGCAGGGCATGGAAACGCTCCAGCAGGTAGCGGGCGGCGTCGGCATAATCCCAGTCGTCGCAACTGTTATCTACCACCACATGGAAGCCGGCCTTCTGCGCCAGCGCGCGCGCGTTTTCCGCCAGATCGTGGCTTGAGAGCAGAATCTCGAAGACTGAATCGCTGAAGGACTCTTCCTCTCCCGACATGGCCGCCGCCGCGGTCACTCGCCGCGCCAGAGCCGCTCCGGTCCACGGCATACGGGGAAAGAAAGGTGGACGCCAGCCTTTGTTGCCCGGCGATTCGGGCAGATCCACGCGATCGAAGAAGGCGCGAATCGAAGCCGGCAGCTTGGGCGCCAGATCGTATTTGGCCAGGATGGCGCGCACGTCGGCCACGGTCGAGTGATCGGGCGATGTGGGGCCGGAAGACAACGCATCGAGCGAGCGCAGCGGCACGTCCGGCACCAGCAGGGAAACCTTGGCAGCCTCCGGCGCTGCGATCGCCAGCCGCCCGCCCTTCACCGCGGAGAAGTGTTTGCGCAGGGTATTGATTTCGCCAATGGGCGCGCCCGAGGCCAGCAGCAACTGGTGAAAGGCGATGGTGTCGTCGAGCGAAATATGCGTGTCCAGCGGCAGGTCGAACATGGCCGATCCGCCGCCGGAGATGAGGAAGAAGATGAGCGTGCTTTTGTTGGCCTTTTTCAACAAAGCCAGCGTGGCGCGCGCCGCGTCGAAGGACTCCTCGTTGGGCAGCGGGTGCCCACCTTCAAAATAGCGGAAACGCCAGTCGCGGCTCTTGGGCAACTGGTTGGAGCAGCAGATGCCGCGTAGGCCCTGGCGGCGGCTCATGCGGGCCATCAGAGTGTCGAGCATGGGGCCGGCTACCTTGCCGAGCGCGATCACAAAGATCTTCTTGTAGGTGGAAAGATCGATGGTCGACGGCCCGCTGCCGTCGGGCAGAAGGCGATGCATCGTATTGCCGTCAAAGCGAATGCGACGGTCGAAGGCGGAGGCGATGCTACAGGCCGCCACGGCGCCGGTAAAGATCTCGTTGGCCGTGGTGTGCAGAGTGTCAAGGGCGGATTCGCCGACCGGGGTCATCGTAGTTGCTCCTTCAGCCAACCGGAGAGCGCCGACTGCAGCGGCTCGAGTTGACCTGTAAAGAAGTGATCGGCGCGGGGAAGGAGCACCAGTTGTTTCGGTTCGGCTGCGGAGGCGACCACTTGCTTCAACTGCTTGGCTGGCGCATATTGGTCGCTGTCACCGCTTAAAAAGAGCTTGGGAATGGTGCAATCGTGCAGGAAGGGATAGCTATAGTCGCGGCCCTCAGCCTGGGTGGGCAGCCCAAGCGCGGCCAGGGCGCGGAGTTTTTCCTGAATGGGGGACGGTCGACAACAAGCACTCAGCGCCATGGCCGCGCCGAAGCTGAAACCGACCACAACCAACGGCCGTTTGTATTCGTTTTCAAGCCAATCCAGCGCGGCTTCCACATCTCCGGCTTCCGCCTCGCCGTCGTGCTCCCCCTGGCTCAATCCCGTGCCGCGGAAGTTGAAGCGAAGAACCGGCCAGCCCAATCCCCACTCCGGATCATTGAGGGCCTTCATGGCGTGGTAAACGACCTTGTTGTGCATTGAACCGCCGCCCAGCGGATGGGGATGACAGACCAGCGCGGCAAATGGCGCATCCGGCGCGCCCTCATTCACCAGCGCCTCCAGGCGCCCAGCCGGACCGGTCAGGCTCACGCTGCGCAGTATGGCAGGCGAGGGACTCGAATTCGTTCGGGCTGGTGAGACTTGCGTGATCATCCCACCCACCATTCTACGCGCTGCTGGATTTTTCTACTTCTGATCTTTTGCTGTTTCTGGGCCGGAGTGCGAATGCCTGCGCGCTGGCCCAATGCGCGATAGACTGTGCCATCAAATGGGATAATGCCCCCTATAGCGTATTCTGGCTGCATCATGTCCGATCCTCAGGCTGCCGATTCCCGCGTCGATTCTCCCATTGATCCCATCCAGTTTACCCGCCAGCTATGCGAAATCGAGTCCACCACCTATCACGAGGGTGCGGTGGGCGATTTTCTCGCCGATTATCTTGCCAGCCGTGGATGGGCGGTCGAGAAGACCCCCGTGCCCCAGCCGAGTGAAAATGCCGACGGCGGGCCGCGCTGGAACGTCTATGCAGGCATTGCTGGTCAGACGCCGGACCTTGTGTTTTCCACACACATGGACACCGTGCCGCCTTACATTCCCTTCAGTGAAGACGCCGACTTCCTCTACGGCCGCGGAGTTTCCGACGCCAAGGGCATCATCGCCGCCCAGGTAGCCGCCGCCGAAGCTTTGCGCGCAGCCGGTTTCCGCATTGGCATTTTGATTGTGAGCGGTGAGGAGCGCGATTCGGCCGGCGCCGGCGTTGCCAACCTCGCGCCCAAGGGCAGCCGTTTCCTCATTAACGGTGAACCTACCGACAACCGCCTGGCGCTGGCCTCCAAGGGGGCCCTCCGCGCATCGTTCAGGGCCACCGGCAAAATGGCGCATTCCGCCTATCCGGAACTGGGCGAAAGTGCGGTTCACAAATTGATCGAGGTGTTGGCGAAGGTGCTGGCTCTCCCCATGCCCGAGCTTGAGGGCATCGGTCCCAGCACACTGAACGTCGGACAGATTAATGGCGGCCATGCCCCCAACGTGGTGGCCGACAAGGCCGAAGCTCAGGTGCTGGTGCGGCTGGTGGGAGACTCGGCCCCGATGAAAGCCGCACTGCGGGAAGCCGCAGCAGGCCTGGCTGAGGTCGATTTCACTCTCGACGTTCCTTTTGTTCGCATGAGGGCCATTGAAGGCCTTCCCATCATGGTCGCCAAGTTCTCCACCGACATTCCGCAGTTGACCAACTGGGGCGAACCGCTGCTCCTAGGCCCCGGCTCCATTCATGTGGCGCACACGCCCTTTGAGAAGCTGGCCAAGAAAGAACTGTTGGAAGCTGTCGAGATCTATATCCGGGTGGCGAAACAACTGCTGGCTTAATACGGCAGTTGCACTTGCCTCCGATCGCATAACTCCGGGCCTGAAGGCCTCGAAATTTGTACCGCTTTTTCAGGGGGATGAATCCCCCTGCTCCCTCCGGGAATCGCGCTTTACAACTGTAGTGTTTGAGGGCTCGCTCCGCAACATCGCAAGTCAAGGGAACCATCCGCCCTGTGCCGCCGTAATTCCCTGCAAGGGCGGCAAAAATGACAAGCGATTTGAGAATTGCGTTGCGGCAATTGAGGAAGTCGCCGGGATTTGCTGTGACAGCAATCCTGACGCTGGCATTGGGGATTGGGGCGAACGCGGTGGTGTTCAGCGTGCTGAACGCCGTGGTGCTGCGGCCAGTTAACGTGCCACGAGCGCAGAACCTCTACCTCGTGCAGCGCTTTCAGTACGCATCGCAGTCCTATCTCGATTATGTCGATCTGCGCGACCGGAATCGGACGTTCGAAAGCCTGGCCACGTTCAACATCATGGGTCCGGTCGGCGTCGATACGGGCGGAAACCCGTCGACTGCATGGCCCTACCTGGCTAGTGGAAACTACTTCGATGCGCTGGACATTCAGCCGTACCTGGGGCGGTTTTTTCACGCATCCGATGAGCACGGGCCAAACAGCGCTCCCTATGTGGTGCTGAGCTATGCGTACTGGCATGGTCACTTTCATGGCGACCCCGGCATCGTGGGCCGTGTGGCCCAGATCAACAAGCATCCGCTGACGATTATTGGTGTCGCGCCGCCGGCGTTTCGAGGCACAGAACTGTTCTTTGCTCCGGCCATGTGGATTCCGATGGTTGAGCAACCCACTGTCCAGGGAGTGAGTTCGCTGCTGTATCGCGGCGATCACTCCGCGTTGGTGGTGGGCCGGCTGAAACCCGGCGTGACGCCGGCTCAGGCCACCACGGACATGAATACGATCGGCGCATGGCTGTCCAAGACCTATCCGGGAGACGACGATGGCGTGAAGTTCACGCTGGCCCGTCCCGGGTTGATGGGGGACATGCTGGGCGGTCCGGCGCGGGCTTTCCTGGCAGGTCTCATGCTGCTGGCGGGGCTGATTCTGCTGGCGGCATGCGCCAACCTGGGCAGCCTGTTTGCGGCCCGCGCTGCGGATCGCGCCAAGGAGACGGCGCTGCGCCTGGCCCTGGGTTCACGGCGCGGAACGATTCTGCGCCAGATGTTGACGGAAGCGGTGCTGGTTTCGCTGGCCGGCGGAACTCTCGGTCTGGCTGGAGGCGTGGTGCTGCTGCACTTGATGAGCGCCTGGCAGCCGATTCCCAATATTCCCATCAACGTGCCGGTGAATCCGGATGCAAGCACTTACTTCGTGGCTCTGGTTCTGGCGCTGGCCAGCGGTCTGCTCTTCGGCTTGGTGCCGGTGCGGCAAGTGCTGCGTTCCGATCCATGGCAGGTGATTCGCACTGGCGCGACCGGCGTGGGCGGCGTGCGGCGACTCACAATGCGCGATGTTCTCCTCGTGGTCCAGATCGCTATTTGCGCCGTGTTGGTGACGTCTTCGCTGGTCGCCGTGCGCGGACTGGCTCGATCCATGCGCAGCAGCTTCGGTTTTGTGCCGCAGAACGTGATGCTGGTGGAAACGGACCTGCATATGGCGGGCTATACGGACGACCGCAGGCCGCAGATGCAGAGGCGCATGCTCGACGCGGCCGCGGGGATTCCGGGCGTCACGGCGGCGGGCTACATCAGCAATTTACCTTTGAGCCTGGGCGGCGGCGACTCGTTTGTTTACACCGACAGCGCGACTGATTTTCGGCCGACCAATATGGCAGCGGACGCCATGAACTACAACGTTTCGCCGGGCTACCTCGAAGCCGCGGGCACCAAGCTGTTGGCAGGAAGAAACCTGACGCTGAACGATGACAGCAAGGCGCCGAAGGTGGCTCTGGTGAACCGCGAGTTTGCGGTCAAGGTCTTCGGATCGGTAGACAAGGCCATTGGCGGGCACTTCAAGTTTTGGGGCGGAACGCGGGCTGAAGT
>Ga0255352_1000747_pt1 | contig 17574 bp, 14 predicted proteins | sample HBST0metaG_FD_189939 | JGI IMG/M metagenome (GOLD analysis project Ga0255352, IMG submission 189939) | Peat soil microbial communities from Stordalen Mire, Sweden - H.B.S.T0 | ecosystem: Environmental > Terrestrial > Soil > Wetlands > Peat | place: Sweden: Norrbotten County, Stordalen Mire...
GATCCAACCCGCGCCCATACAAGCCCATTCCGGCTGCGACCCTTCCCGCATTTCAGCCCTCAATTTCGTGGTGCACAGGGGAGGATTCGAACCTCCGTAGCTCCAAAGAGCGGCAGATTTACAGTCTGCTGCCATTAACCGCTCGGCCACCTGTGCCCATTCCACCCCAGCAAGCATAACCCACTTGCCGGAAACACCGCCCAACCCCTTGCATTCCAGCGGTCGATCCACTCCAGCACGCGATCTGCATCGCACCAAACCGGCGCATCAACCCCCGCCCGGTAAACCTCCGGTTCGCAAGCTGCATGCACCTCAGTGGAATCACCGCAGAGGACAGGCCCGGCAACAAACCACACCGCCGGTTCAACTCGTTTGCCGCTTTTCGGGTCCTTTTCAGCTTCCCTTGTGTGGAGCTGGCGAAGGGATTTGAACCCCCGACCCTCTGATTACAAATCAGATGCTCTACCAGCTGAGCTACGCCAGCCCATTCCACCCGGAAACCGCACCGGACGCCTGATGGTGCGCACGGACACACTGAATTCCCGCACGTACCACGGCACAGAAGTCAAGGTTAGCACACGACCGCCAGGGGAGCAAACTGCACTCGTTTCCTACACAAAATGAGCCTGAATGAGAGATCGATTCAAATCCAAGCGGGCTGCCGCTGCGAGGGCTGCTGCTGCATTATTTCGCAAAGAAGACCGGAAGAAGCCGCTCGCAGGAAACGCAGCTGATTGCCCGCTCCACGAACACCGGACGGGGCGAGGCGAGAGTCCATCTGTGGCGACGTTTTCCGCAGAGTTATTCACAGGCCGACATCGAATCAATGACCTCGGTCGAACAGATGCGGGAACCACGTCAAGGCGCGACCCCATGTCCGTGTCCGATGGCGAACGGCGCAAGTCTGACCGGCAAAGCCGGCTTGGCTCTCTACGCCTGGACTCCGCGCATCCGGGCGATCTGGCCGACGCCAAGGGCGCAGCACGTTAATTGCTTCCGCCAGGCGCGCGCAGCGCTTTGTAGAACACCTTCCAATCTGCCCGGAACACGATGGCGTGGCGACTATCACTTGAGGGGCATTTAACGACCTCAAAGTATCTCATCCGTGCTGCAGTGGCGCTCAATTCAACAGACAGCTCCCTTCTCGCGCTGGCAGTTTTCGCTGTGGTGTCTGCCGTCTGGTGGCGGCAGAGAAGCCGGCCTCGCTTGGTCGTTTCTGCGAAGGAGATCACGTTGCCGGCGGACGGCGGCCTGCATCGTGCGATGGAAATACACATGTCGGGTGTCGGAGGAGCGCTTGCTCCGGAGAACGTCAAAGCGGAGGGAGCGCGGTCGCAGGTCATCGCCGGAACCAGTGGCTCAGATGTAGTTACCGCGTTTTCGCCGGTGAACCCAGGAGTGAGCCAGCTCGTTCTGGGGTATCGCAATACTCGATACTCGCACCACGGTTCTTATCCATTTTGCTGACGACGCGAACGACCGCTTCGGAGATGGCACACCGAACTTTTTGCGCTTGCATACATCAGCAGTCCGTGCGGCTTTCCGAAGCTGGTTTACCGCGCTGGCGGATACTGCTGCTGCAGTCGCCCCAGAGCGTCCGCCGAAGGAGGTCAACGACTGTGCGGCTCTTTTGCGCTGGTGTTATCGCAGCGCGCTCCACGCGCATGACGAGAGTTGGCCTGCGACGATGCCGCGGGACTCGCTGCCTCCGCTGCCTTCCATCGAACAGTATGCCTATCCACTTACGCCGCTGGGCGCAAACCTCTTTCGCGCACGTTCCGGGAGTTATAGGTCTGGAGACGCCGCAAACGGGAGTTTTGCGCAGTGGGTAGTAGCCGGGAAAGGCAAGGAGTTTGCTGCCTCTACGCCAGGAGGCTGGGCTTCGAGTCTGTCCAGCGGCGGAAAGTACGCGGGCTATGTCTTTACGGAGCGTCCGGTATACCGCCCAACGCATACAGTGCATTGGAAGGCGACTGTGCGGTTGCGAGAAGGCACCTTGCTGGTTTCGCCGAAAGGGGGATTCGTTCGCGTAGAGATCTCGGATGGAAGCGACAAGTCAGTCTTCGATCGAACGATGCCACTCTCCGCGGCAGGCGAGGTCTCGGGCGACCTGGTCCTATCGAAGGACGCCGCGCTGGGGTGTTACTCGCTGGCCGTGAGCGACCCCTCCCGCAGTCAGGAGAATCAATATGGAGGCAGCGCGCGCGGCTTCCATGTTGAGGACTACCGCAAGCCTGAGTATCGCGTGATGGTGAAGGCAGCGCAGAAGCGCGTGCTGCAAGGGACAACGATGGCGGTCACAATCGACTCACGCTACTTCTTCGGCGAGCCGGTCGCGAATGGCAAGGTAAAGTACCGGGTTTACCACCAGCGCCACTCTTGGTGGGGAGAAGACAGCGACGACGATGCACCGCCAGACATGTTCGCCGACGCCGGAGACGACCAATCAAACTACGCCGGGGATGAAGAAGCCGAACAAACTGGCGAGATGAAGAGGTTGCGCAAGCGCCCTGCGTACGCACTACGGGCACGAGGCCATCCAGGCATTCGTGCCAACAGGAGTCATCGTCAAGGAGCGAACTATCCGTGCAGAAAACAGCGCAACGGAGACGTCGCGACCACCGGCTTCGGGTGCGGACGCCACGAGCGATGGGGGCACAAGGACGAGCAAGATCGCGGCGAACAGCGGGGCCCGGGCGCTCTTCATCGGACTGCCTTTCCGGGGCCACAGTTCGCGAGGAATCTCTGCGCCAATTCAGCCGCGGTGCCTCCATCGCCATGCGGCACATAGACAACGATGACCAGCCGGTTGGGAATCGCCCCGGCAAACCAACCGTGCGTCCAAGCTTCGCCCGGATCGCTCGCCGTACCTGTCTTTCCCGGGATGGCTACTCCCGACACCGCCGCAGAGCGGGCCATTCGATAACTCACCGAACCGCGCAGCCCCGCGGCACCACTCCATCTGTGGGTGCGCGTGTAAACCACTCGCGGTAGGCGCGGGCGAGTTGCAGTGGAGATGCAGTGCCCCCCCGCAGTCCGAGAACGGAGAGTTGTCGCTCCTCCGAACTGGCACCGATCATCGGCTTGTGAGGCAGATCCTGCTGTCGCAACGCGGCATCAAGTTGCTCTCCTGAAAACCGCCACCCCATCTCTGCGAACCAGGTATTCCACGGCTCGGCCAAGGCGCGTTCAACCATGAAGACAGGTTGGTCAGCCGGGTGCGTGCACGGCAATGCATGACCGGCGATATTCAGTTTGCGCTGGCAGTAGACCTCCGTGTCCGCACCAACGACACCCTTCTCAAGCGCATACTCCAGCAGCAGAGGCTTAATGGCAGAGCCCGGCAGAGATGAGCGTTGTTTCCCCGCCTCGGCCAGCATCGCACCTGTCGCCTGGTCCAGCACTACGGCCGAGGCGTAGGTGCCGTTGAGCGCCCGCGCCAACGCATCGGCCAGTGGAAATTGTTGTGTGTGCAGGCACGGTGCGAGGAAGATCGGCAGGTTGAATGAAAGCCAGAATCTTCGCCTGACTAAGCTCGTTTGCACTTCTGCATTATCAATCAGGACCACGTGGCTCTTTGCGAGATTGTCGGACCGCTGAGGTGGTCTTTAATATCGGCGAATCCACCCATGAACCTCTGATCACTTCTCTGGCAGGCCCGTCAACCCTCGCGGAGTTCAGCCTGTTTGGAACGGCTCAATTCGATGATCCGAGTTTACTGGGAAGGGGTGTCTTGAGCAGAATTGGTATTGATAGGCGCCGAATTGCCCTGCAGGATGCCCATAGCAGCGCCCGCTGTCCCCAGAAGTCAACGGACAGTCCGGAATGCTAAACCTTTCTAAAGGCTATGGTTACTTCCTATATGCGAGAAAACCGCTGGACGTCCTTGGGAGGTGTTGGTGGAGGCGGAAGTCGATCGATTTCTCCACTGCCTAAAATCAATAACCTGCATATTTTCAATTGCTTACAAAACTGCCAAAAGGCCCAAAATGCCGGTTTCTTGGTACAGTTTTCAAGTGTTTTTTCACGCCAATCTTCGCATTTTCTTCTAGTACCACTGTGTTATAAATGTCGACGCAGGCAGCACGGACAGCGGGGCAGCGAGCGGGCGAGGTGAGTTGCGACCTGTCGTCGCAAAGTTGCAATGGATTGAGGATTATGCCGTTCCGCGCGTACGGATAGCGCCTCGGGGCTGGTAGTTGGTGTGCATACGGGGTACGCGAATTTGGATGTTGGATGCCTTGAGTTGTCCCGAGTCACCAGAGGGGTGAAAAAGGCATCGTTCCAGTACCAGGAACCCATAGGCAGCGATCGATAGGGTTGCATGATGGTGAAATCCTCGCCAATTCCGGCCTTCGAAATGTCCCAGGCCAAGTTCCTGCTTCAATTCTTCGTAGTCGCGTTCGATGCGCCAGCGTAGTTTGGCGATAGCAACAAGCCTGCGTAGAGCGATCGATGAAGGTAGATTCGACAGCCAATATTTGGTTGGCTCCTTTTCGGTTTTCGGCCACTCGATCAACAGCCATTGCTCAGGATGCGGTTCCTTGCGCCAGTAATCACGATGGGCCGCACGAACACGCAGGGCGGCAAACCGTGAGTGCATCATGCCGTTTGTTCCCTCGCGCCAACTCACTCTGCGCAAGTCCGCCGCGCTCAGGCACAAGGCTAGTTCTTTGGCCGTCAGCGGCTGATGTTGTTTGTCTCTGCGAAGCAACCGTGGAGGACGGCCCATTTTGCCCTTCGGCCGAGGCGGCAGAAGTGCGATCCCCGGAGGCCAAAGCGTGGTCGTAGACTTGATGCCAACCACATAGCTAAGATTCAGCGATACAAGTCCCTCCCTGAACTCACCATCATCGCCGTAGGCCGCGTCGGCCAACACCACACCGCGCGGGACATCCTCACTGACCAGTGATCGGATCTGGGCGAGCGCAATATTAGGCTTGGTCAGGAAGCTGATTTCCTGGGGAACGCCAGCCTGCTTGCGCCGCTCCTTATCGTTGGCCCACGTCTCGGGAAGATAGAGTTGGTAGGCCGCGGGAATACTTGCATCTTCGGTGGCCAGCGATACGCTCACTGCCACTCGGCAGTTGTCCTGCTTGCCCAACTGCCCGCAGTACTGCCGGGCGACTCCAACCGAATGTGTCCCTTTCTTGGGAAACCCCGTGTCGTCCACAATCCAGGCCGCCAGAGAGTGCTTCCGCATCATGCCTGACAGAACTTGTCTGCGAACCTGCTTCAGAAGCGCATCATCGCTCCATGCTGCATCGGCAACGACGTGATGCAGCGACTGGTGCATCTGGCGCACGTTGCCGGCGTCCAGACGCGCTGCCATCGGCTCGATGCTCTTGCGCTCGATCGGCAGCATGAGTCCCTTGGTGTAGTTTTCCATGGGAACCCTGCGATCAGCATGTCCGGCGGCTGCTGTGAGGCCATCCAGATAAGCCCGGAGCCGTTCCGCCTGTCGGAAGAAATCCAGTTGGCGAAGTCTCATCCCATCAACGTACTACGCCCCATTATGTCCGGCTAGTTCAATCACATCAGAGGTATCTACTTTATAACATAGTAGTACTAGCCGACCGTGGCTATGATGCCGACCCATTTCGCGAGTAATTCAAGAAGCGCGGCATTAAATTGATTGCGCCGAACCGGAAAAACAACAAACAACGCCGCTACCATGACAGACGTAAACAGGCGGTACAAGCGCCGGTGGATCGTCGAGCGAATCAATGCGTGGCTGGGACAGTCTCGACGCCTGATGGTCAGACATGAACACCTTCTCAGCACCTACCGCGCCTTCTTCCACCTCGCCTGCCTCTGAATCACGCTCCGCAGGTGTTTATGAAACAGCTTCTAATCCGCGATTAGCTTGGATAACATTGAAGCTCCCTATGAAAGATTCGCATCTTCCAACAGTTCGTATACCGCGAGGTCTGAATCATGCCGAAGGATAAGCAAATAGTTCTTACCTGCGAATGAAGACAGTAGCATTTCAAAACTATCGAACATCAGGTCGATCTCTCCGATCTCGGACCGTGTCCGTGTTGAAAACGCTACAACGGCGCGACCTCTCCATACCCAGTCACCCAATATGCTAAAGTGGCTTTCTGCTCTTATCCCTATTCCGAATCGCTGATTCTGGGTAAAATGGTCAGGCTGAGGACAAAATCTTTCCGGGACCTTGTCGCAGGAAAATCCTGAAAGCGCCAGCGGCGGAACAGGCAAGAAAACCTGTTCAAGCGATGAAGGGTTCAGCGCCTGCGCGCAGCTTTCGATTGTAACGGGGATCGGTTCCGTGTTTTCATCTGGTTTCGAATCTGCCAATTTGTATTCACATCTGCGGCCTACCTGAAGCGAGGGAAGATCGAACGGAATGAGCGCTCTCTCGGCCTGCGACGAGCGCGCCATGCTATCGACAAAGAGGCGTCCGCCGCTTGTCATCCCGAAACGTTGCTGTTCGAACAGTCCCAGATCGCCGGTTTGCCTGCTTTGCTCGATCTTGAAGTTCTGCGCATGAACCACTGTGATAACACTCTCTGATAGGGATTTGTCAGCGTGTTTGCTGCGGATCGTCTTGGCCCATTCGGCACTGCCAATGCAAATCGCGTACCGTCCATCAGGCGTTAGCAGCAGTTGTACGTCGAATTTTACGAACTTGTGGTGGTCGTGTCGCGTAAAATAGCCGGGTAATTGCAGATGTGAAATATCAGGTACGGCGCCTGACCAATTTCGAATTCGAGATAATTCCCAGTTTCCATTAGGTGTCGAGGAAAAGACGAACAAGTCGCCCGAGGTGGATAAGGCCATCGCACTCCTCTCGGAATAGCCGGTTCGATCGTAAAGCGTCTATCGAGAGACATGCAGACCAAGCGAAAACGTCTTCAGTTCTCGCAGTTCCGCGAACACGGAGGCGGGAGAACAAGTTAGAGAAACAGTGGCAACAATGGCAATCAAGAACTTTGAAGACCATTGAGTCCAAAACTGATTGTGTTTTCGGTTTTGATCTTGAGGTGTCGACATTTTCTTCTCCTCCTTCTTGCTGCTTATGTCCACACAGAGTTCTCGGTTTTACCCGTTCATTCTTGAAGACTCGCGCTTGGCGACATGAACAGTCCATCCCAAAACGTCTTTTGTGAACGGACAATATATGCACCGTCCATGACGACCGTATGAGATTGTTTATTGAATTTTGGTGATTCAAGAAATGGTGAACCTCCTCTACATGGGATAACGTACAATATTTTTCGCACATTCGATTTCGGTTTTATTCTTTGGATGTTGGTACAAGCAGGAGGAGCGAGACCTCTGAGGCAGGAACGATGGAGCCAACCATGGAAGCGGGATTGGAGCCGGCTGGCGGGATGAAGGCGGTGCCGGGTCCGGTAGTGCAGATCGACGAAGGGCGCATTCAGGCGCACTTGGACGAAGTGGTTCGGGCAACGGTAGAGGAGACGCTGAACGGGCTCCTTGACGCCGAGGCAGACCGACTGTGCCGTGCGCGCAAGTACGAGCGCACGGAAGGCCGGAAGGACACGCGGGTAGGCAGCTACGACCGACATTTGCAGACCAAGGCAGGCGATGTGACGCTGACGGTGCCGAAGCTTCGCTCGCTGCCCTTTGAGACGGCGATCATCGAGCGTTATCGGCGGCGCGAGTCGTCGGTGGAAGAGGCTCTGATCGAGATGCATCTGGCGGGAGTGAGCGTGCGACGCGTGGAAGACATCACGCAAGCGCTGTGGGGCACGCGGGTGTCGGCCTCGACAGTGAGCGACTTGAACCAGAAGATCTACGGCAAGATCAACGAGTGGCGCGAGCGGCCCCTGGTGGGCGATTTTCCGTATGTCTTTCTCGACGGCATCTGGTTGAAGCGCAGCTGGGGCGGCGAGGTGAAGAACGTCTCGGTGCTGGTGGCCATTGGCGTGGCGCAGAGCGGCTATCGTGAGATTCTGGCAGTGAGCGAAGGCGCCAAGGAAGACACAGCGAGCTGGACGACTTTTCTGCGCGAGATGAAGCAGCGTGGTCTCAAGGGCGTTGAGCTATTTGTCTCCGACAAGTGCCTGGGCCTGGTGGAGAACCTGGCGGACTTCTTTCCCGAGGCCAAGTGGCAGCGTTGCGTGGTGCACTTTTATCGCAACGTGTGGACCGCAGTGCCGACCGGCAAGGTGAAGGAAGTGGCAGCCACGCTGAAGGCCATTCACGCCCAGGAAGACGCCAAGGCAGCTAAAGAAAAAGCTGCCCAGGTGGTGCAGAAGCTGCGGCTCATGAAACTGGCCAAGGCGGCGGAGATCGTCGCGAACGGCATCGACGAAACGCTCAGCTACTACGCCATGCCATCGGAACACTGGCGCTGCCTGAGGACCAACAACCCGCTGGAACGGCTCAACCGGGAGATTCGCCGACGAACACGCGTGGTCGGAGCGTTCCCCGATGGCCAGTCCGCGCTGATGCTGGTTGCTGCGCGGCTACGGCATGTCGCCGCGACCAAGTGGGGAACCAAACGCTATCTGCAGATGGACCGGCTGGCCGAGATCGTAGCTATCGCATGACTGCTTTGCTTCTGGCCCCCATGGGGGCCAGAAGCAAAACAACCCCGACCCAACAACCTTCCTGAGTAAGACGGAAGATCGAAAGTGCGAAAAACCCTGGACACTACCCAGGCGAACGGCCTAGCCAACCCGTGGACCGGTCGATCAACGGCTGACAGCCGAGATCGAGGGCTTTCGCAGGACGCTGAGCATGTGATTTTCGACGGTGCAAAAATATCGTACGTTATCGAATCTGCCGCTTGATCTGGAAAGTGTTGCACGAAGGAGTTCGCTATGTGCACAGAGGTCTCGGCCTAGGTCCTAAAGCCGTTCAACAGAAACGTCGGCGGCTGGTCGCAGAACTGCGACTGCTCGGCTAAGCGATCGACCTTGCACTACTCGATCCCAGGACGGCCCGGGCATGAGCATCTGATTTTCGACGATGCGAAAAATTTTGTACATTATTCATTGCCTGCAACGAACTATTCTCGGAAGTACGCACGCATCAATAAGCACGCAAGTCGAACGCGTAGCCCCACCGCATTGCTGCGGTGGGGCTACCTATGTTCGCTAGAAGGTCAATCGAAATGCGAATTCGATCTGACGTTCGCTGTGCAGTCGCACACCGTTAATCTGCGAGGCAAATCCAGTGTCTTTGCTCGGGTCGGGAATATTGTATTCAGCGGATATTTGCCCATTCGGATTCTGGAACTCCGGTGTGTTGGCCAGGTTATAGGCTTGGGCGCGGAACTGGGCTGTGACCTTTTCCACGATGGGAAAATCCTTGAATAGTGAGGCGTCCAAACTACGATAGGACGGGCCATACAGCTGGTTTCGCCCAAGTGTACCCTCACGATCCATGACCGGGTAGCCGTTCCCGACTCCGTTGACCCAGGTCGCAGGTGGAGAGGTGAACTGCGTGTAATCAAACCACTCGTAGATGCTCTTCTTGTACTTGATCTTTCCAGTGAGGTCGGGCCGCTCGTTGGGAACTGTCCACTCGCAGCTACAAGCGTTACTCGTGTCGCCAGGAATTAGGCCCTTTCCTGTATAGGCGTCGAAAGGAGTACCGGTCTGCAGATGGACAATAGTGTTCAGTTGCCACCCACCAATCGCGTAATCGAGCGGACGAGAAAGATGTTGGCCAAACGCTCTGCCGCGCCCAAATGGGAGTTTCCCGAGAGCGCTAAACGAGAGATTCTGGCGGATGTCCTCGTCGGAATTGCCGTAGTCTCCCGACGATCCACTCATTGCAGGAACACCGTTGACGATCTGGATTCCCTGGTCGGATGTTCCGGTAGAGACTGCTCCGTCGCCATCGTCCAAGGCATGGGACCATGTGTAGGCTGCCGTGAGCTGCAGCCCTTTGTACATATTACGTTGGAGCATTACCTCCAAAGCATGATCGTTCGACGTTCCCTCGTTGACGAGGCGGGTGATCGGCCCAAAGGCGGGGTACAGAAATTGGTTGTAAGCGACGTGCTTCCCGTTTACGTAACCAATTTCCTGCTCATTCAGATTGAAGGCGGTGAGCAAGTGGTCGGACTTGGTACCAATATAGCCGACAGTGAGGGATGTCGCGTGGTCGATTTGCCTTTGGAGTTGCAGATTCCATTCCTGAACCTGGGCGGTAGGGGAATGAGGATCCTGTGAGATCAGCGACGCGCCGGTTGGGTTCGAGGGATCGACCAAGGTTCCGGATTTCGGAAAGGGGAGAGGATCGGTCGCATCGGCCTCGTTATTGTCGTAGTCAGGGGATGACTGGCAATGTGTCGTCACCGCTGCGGAGCACGCTGGAATCTCGCCGTCGAGATTGATCCTGCGCTGGCTACCAAGCCAAGCGTCAACTACCTCCTTTCCGTTAAAGTCCGGGTTGCTCCAAAGTCCATTGCCACCACCGCCGCGCTCTTGGAAGTAGAAGACGCCATAGCCGCCGCGGATCGAGGTTGTTCCCTTGCCCGACAAATCGTAAGCGAACCCGATGTGAGGGCCGACGTTGTTGTGATTGTTGTTGACCAAGGCGCTCGAGTAGCCGTTCTTGCCAGCTTCGTGCAAGGTCAGATCAGTCAGATCGAAGTTCGATTGGTTGTTGTGCGCCTCGGTTGGATGGGTAAAGACTTCATAGCGCAAGCCTAGGTTCAGAGTCAAGCGGCGGGAGATCTTCCAGTCGTCCTGTACAAAGAAACCCGAATACCAATCATGCGAATCAACAAATCCCTGTGGCACCCCAACGCCAGCTGCAAAATCGTTCACAAATCCCGCTAAAGGCTCCGAACCGGAATAACCTGTGAAGTCATTTGACAGATTCCAGTACCCCTTGGCGTCCGGAATCTGAAAGTACTTGACTTGATGATGCATGATGTCTGCGCCGAACTTGAAGCTGTGATCTCCCCTTGTCCATGAGGCGCTGTCGGCAACTTGGAATGTTTTTTGTGGAACCTCGTAAGGGCCGGCGTCGCCAACTCCCGCAAAGGAGCTGCCGATGATCCCAAGTCCGCCTTCCATGGACGTATTGACGCCAGGAATGCCAAGTTGAGTGGCAAGCGCAACATTGTTGAAAGGGTTGATGTAAGCGTAATAGGGCCGGATAAAGCCAAACCGCGCCTCATTGACGAGTGTCGTAGAAAAAAGATGCGTTTCACCAACTGCCACTCCACGAGGATGAGTGGGGTTATATCCCGCGCCAGATCCCGACGGCAGATTCGGGAGCAGGCTGGCAATGTTGAGGATATCTTGTCCGTAGCTGAACCTTGCAAATGCGCTGTCTTTCGACGTGATATTCGCATCGAGGCGCACGTCGAAGTCATCCATGTGCTGGGTGTTGACTGGGTTCGTTTGGTAGTTATTTACGACTGTTTTGGTGGCCAGCGAGGGAGTTGGCAACGGGTACGCATTGAGAAAGTTCTTCCCGACTTTGCTTATCTGGCTAGCAGGGATCTTGTTAGCGATGCCGTTGTCGGTAAACTGCAGGCAGGTCAAAGGGTTGTAAATCCCCCCGACAATATTCGGAGACTGACCGCCATATTGACTGCAAGTTGGGATCCAATAGCTGTTGATTCGATCCGTTTGATTATCGTTCTGCGTAAGGTTGGTGTCCAGCAATTCGGAGAAATCGCCATCGCGCATGAGTTGCGTAGGCACGCTCGTGAAGGTTTCTCCCTGCGGTTCCCTCTGGCGAAGGCCCTGGTAATCGCCGAAGAGGAAGAGGCGATTGCGCCAGATCGGTCCACCCAATGTGCCGCCCGTCTGAATGCGGTGAAAGGTTGGAGCCGGAACACCGCCCGTAATGTTCTCAAAGTTGTAGTTGGGGTTTGCGTCAAAGATCTGATCGCGGTAAAAGAAGAACGCCGATCCGTGAAACTGGTTGGTGCCCGATTTGATGGAACTCTGGATGATCGCGCCGCCGGCGCCGCCGTATTCGGCTGGTGCCATCGAAGTTGTTACGCGGAATTCCTGTGTTCCTTCCACGGGTGGAAAAAAGACGATGGTGCCGAAAAGCATCTCATTGTTGTCAACGCCGTCCAACTCGAAGTTGTTGGCTTGCTGACGCAAGCCATTGACAGAGAGGGCCGCCCCACCTGTCTGGCTGTAACGCCAGGTCTCTGCGTTCGATTGAGATGCTCCACCGCTGGCTTGGCTTCCGTAGGCTCCTCGCGTTACGCCAGGGGTTAACAGCGCCAATGAAGTGAAGTTTCTGCCATTCAACGGCAAATCTGACATTTGAGGGGCTTCAACGACAAGCCCGACCGTAGAAGTTGAAACATCTACGATTGGAGCCGCGCCCGTGACGGTAATCGTCGTGTTTGCGGCCCCCGGTCTCAGCGAGAAATTCAGGGACTGCGTTTGAGAAACCTGAAGCTCGAACAATTGTTCCTGTGTCTGAAATCCTTGGGCCTCGACGTTGGCCTTGTACTGTCCGCGGGAAACAGATTCAAAGTCGAACGCACCGGCGGAATCCGTTTTGGTAGAACGTACTTGTCCGGTTTGTGTATTGGCCAGTGTGATCACCGCTCCGGAAACGACGGCCCCGGTTGCATCGGTGACTGTGCCTCTGACGGTTCCTGAGTCAGTTTGCGCGTAGAGCGGCGAAATCAGGGTTGTCATGGCCAATACAATGGCCCAGAGCCCTAAAGGAATTCTCTTCAAATGAATCACATGCGTTTTCATCCTGCCTCCAAATGGACTCACGCCAGGCTTCGGAATCGCCATAGTTGAGTATTTGAACTTCGTTGAAGACCATCCGCCTACAGGTTAAATAACCGCAATACTCATGTTCTGTTTTTTGAGCCATTTTTTGTTGATCAATTAGGTGTCGTATTATCAACAACTTGCCGCCGTCGATCATCTGACCCCAATTGACTGACCGCGAATTTTTGCGGATGAATGACGACCCGAACTCCAGTGCTATGGACTTGCCGGGATGCAATCCCGAGGTCCTGCGGAATATGGGTTCGCGCTGCCCAATGAATCGACATGGTACTTGGTTCGTCCGCAGCGCTCGGATTTCACATGTAGAAAGTTCCCGTTGACCGGATTGCCGGCATCGGAAAGCGCAAAGAGTAACTTGCTGTCATATGGCGGTTCCAGAATTGCTCTACCTGTGATGTCGTTCGAGAGGTAGTAGTCAGGCGTGATATCCCTAAATACCTCCTCGTCCGTCGTGTGGTTGTAAACCACGTCCATTGATGACGCAGATGCCTTGCTTGTGTAAGTTGTCGATCATCTGTTTGACTTCAAGAATTCGGTTCGTGTAATTGGTGGGAGTTTCGGAGTAGTTCGAAGTCGGCACGTTGAAATTGAACGGATCATATCCCCAGTTGAAACAAGTATTCTCCGCTGTCGAACTGACGCAGTCGTTATAGTCGAAGAGCGGCATGATTTGAATGTGGGTCACGCCCATATCGACCAAATGGTCGATGCCGGTGCTGGGAGCGCCTGCCGCTCCGCTCACGGTGGCGCCTGTGTCGGTCATCCCCTCGAGGTACCCGCGATCTACCAACGGAATGCCGGAACCGGAGTCGTTGGAGAATTCCCGCACATCGGCTTCGTAGACGATCGAGTCAACCCGGTCGGTCAGGTGTATTACCCCCTGTGGCCGCATAGGTTGGAACTGCCGCAACCGCCCCGACTACTAGGTCGAGGCGGCCGTGGTGGAGAGTGCGTGAAGTGCGCAATCTCTACTGCTCGAGAATCGCGCCGTAGTGCCCTTCGACGTTCACGGTGAGAGTGCCGCTGGTGACCTGATAGGTGGTGTTCGTGAGCAGATCCGTCACCGACGATCCATTGACCATGCTCAACTGCCACGCGGGAATCGTCACGGATTCTGTATTGGAAGTGTTGTTGAGCACCACCGCGATCCGGTGGTTGGCGTCCCATCGTCCGAACGCGTAGATGTGGTTGGTGGTGTCAACCAATAGAGTCTTGATTGAGCCCGTCCGCAGTTGAGGATACTGGTTGCGGATCGAGATCAGCTTCTGTGTGAGCGCTACGGCTGTGTTGCCGGTATTCGCCTGCGTCCAGTCGAAGGTGCGGCGGCTGTCCGGGTCGTTACCGCCCTGCTCGCCGTACTCGTCCCCGTAGTAAATGGTCGGCGTGCCGATGTAGGTGAACTGGAAGATGAGCCCGAGATAGGTATCCCATATATTGGCACCACAGCGTGTCGCAAACCGCTCCGTGTCGTGCGAACCAAGCTCATTGGTCCAGGTCTCCTGCACGTTGACTGGAACGTCCGCGCGGGTACCGAGCAGCCAGCTATCGAGCGAGCTCTCGTTGATCGAGGCGCTGTTGCCGTGGTAGTCCACACCGCACATCCACTCCGACACCGGCTGAGTGAAGCCGTTGTAGTTCATGACGTTGTCCCACTCCGTGCCGTCGTCGAGCCAGGGCGAGGCGTCACCCCAGAACTCGCCGAGGATGTCGGCACTGGAGTTGATGGATTTCGCCGCCGAGCGCAGCTCCTGCGTAATCTGGTGGTTGGTGGCGTCGCTTCCGCCGTTGCCGCCCGCATCGAGCGCCTGCGGAAAATCCAGCCGCCAGCCGTCGATGTTGTAAGGAGAAGAGAGGTAGGTCTTCACGACCGAAGAGGAGCTGCCGTAGACCTGGTTGCGCACCGCCGAGCCGCTCGCACCGTAATCGAGCTTCGGCATGCCGCCGAAGCCGAAGAAGTCGGAGTACGAGTTCGGCCACGTCTGGAAAGTGTAGTAGCCGTAATAGGGGCTCGACTGCGACTGGTAGGCGCCCTGGTACGAGCAGGTGATGTTGTCGTAGAGCTGCTTTTGAAACCAGCAGTTACTGTCGCCGCTGTGGTTGAATACGCCGTCGAGGATGATGTAGCCCTTCGGACCGTTGGTGCTGCTGTGAATGTCGCTGACTAGCTGCTCCAGGGTCGAGCTGGTGCCGAATGCGGGATCGATCTCGTAGTAATTCTGTGTGTCGTACTTGTGGACGGTGGGGGAGTTGAAGATGGGATTGAGGTAAAGGATGTCCGCGCCCAGCGTCTGCTTGATGTAACTCAGCTTCTGGTCGATGCCTGCCAGATCCCCGCCAAAGAATACCTCGCTGTTGCAGTTGGTGGGGTCGGCGGTGGACAAGACGCTCGCGCCCCACGCGTGCTGCTCGGTCGCGCAACCGCCGTACGTGTACTCGGCGTTGGTGACGTCGTTGGACGTGTTTCCGTTATAGAACCGATCGGGAAAGATCTGGTAAACCACCCCGTTCTTCATCCAGTCCGGCGTCTTGAAGCCCGGGATGACGAAGAAGTCACCAGAGGAGGGTTCACTCGATGTGATGCCGGCGGCGTTGAGCCACGCGGTGGCCGTGCCGTCGTTGATCTGGAAGCGGTAGTACTTTTCGGAACTGCTGGCGGGAATGGTCCCCTGCCAGTAATCGAACGTGCCTGTAGGATCGTTGGATACCCAGACCATCGATACCCAATGGTAGGAGCTGTTCGCGGTATCGTAGTACTTGACGTTCGCACTGGTGATGTCTCCCTTGCAGGTGCGCAGCGTCACGGTTACCGGAGTCGTTGCGGTAGGCTCCGGGTTGCTGTCGAACATCGGTCCCTGATCCGAGAACAGGTAGCTCCACTGCACGTTATTGTCGTTTGAGCAAGAAGCGTGCGCACGGCGGGCGCCGCACAGCAGCGCCCCGCTCAGCAGGATGCATAGGAGCAAAGGCGCTTGGTGCAGCCACCGGCTGCGGTGAAGTCGGTATTCCTGATTACTCGGTCCATCGGCGGCCGCGCCCTCGCTATTGCTGCGGCCGCGCCGACGCACATCATAAATTGTTCCTGACAACTGGTTCATCGGTCAATTCCTCCTGTTCGCCGTTCCCCGGCTCTTGTGGGAACTACGCGCGCTAGAGACCATAACCGGCAATGCACAGCAAGCCTTTGTTGTTTGAAATATTGGTCACCAGATAAGCCTTTGATTTTCAGCGATATACGTTGATACTTCATCAGGGTTACCGGTACAGAAGGACGTCACCCCCGAGGTTTCTCGGGGGACGATACAAACTCCAATACGCATTGCCTCCACTGGCTGCCCTCGGCGGAGTGTCAGAAAAACACGTCGACACGTTATCGCTTCGATCTATTTGAGGCTGACTCCGGGTCAGGAGAGCTGCGTTATTCGATGGTCGGCTCCGGCTGCCGGCGAAACCGTTCCGTGCGCCGCTCGGTCTGCCGGAGCAGCTGGAGAACATCCGGCCCTTAAGGAGTGTTGCGCCTCCCCACCCATTTTCGCCACAAAAAAACTGCGAAACAGATGGGAACGGTGCTTGCGTTTGGCGCCGAATCACAAGAGGAACATCCCGCACGAAGCGGGATGAACGCAAAGGCTGAGCCATCCATTTCCGTTAATTCAATATGACCTCATTAGCCACTCATTTTCAATAACTTACAAGATTATTTGATCTGAGAAGCGTCAAGATGGATAATGCTCCCTGGTATCCTAATTCCGATTCGAGCAGAAGGGCGGTACATGAATTCCGCTGCTATTCTTTCCTCCCGGGTAAGTTTCGGCCTTTTTGAGGCCGACCTGAAGTCCGGTGAGTTGTGGAAAGCGGGCCGCCAAGTCAAGCTGCAGAGCCAGCCCTTCAAAATTCTCACAGTCCTGTTAGAAAATGCCGGAGAAGTTGTATCCAGGGAAGAACTCCAGTTGCGTGTGTGGGGTCCCGATGTTGTCGTCGATTTCGAACATTCGCTCGGAAGCGCAATCAAGAAAGTCCGCGAGGCACTGGACGACTCGGCTGATAATCCACGGTTTATCCAGACGCTTTCGAGGCGGGGATACAGATTCATCGCTCCAGTATCGCCTCTGAATACGCCTGTCGAGGTTGTTTCCCAATCGGCTTCCGTTGCGCCTGCGGAGCCAGGGCAGCAAGGCGAATCTCCTCGATTGGATGTGGTCTTTTCGGCCCATGTTGGTTCCACTGCTCCAACGTGGCCAAAATATAGGCTCGCCTTACTCTCGTTCGGACTCGGCGTAGCGGTTGCGGCCACGACCTGCAGCGTGTGGTTCCTGCGATCCAGGTCCACACCCCCACTACGCATGTCGCAGATTACGCAGGAGGGACGCGTCTATTCATCGGTAGATACTTCTTTCGAATCCTTTCCTGCCACAGTCACCGATGGAACACGTCTTTTTACCTCCTCGATCGAGCGGGGATACGATGTGTTGTCAGAGGTGACTATTTCCACCGGCGAAATCCGGATACTGCCGCTGCCCAATGAAATCGCGTCGCCTGAAATCAACGATATTTCTCCCGACGGCACTCAGTTACTGGTGCGTAGCCACTTGTCGCCAGCGCCGGAGAAGCCCCTGTGGATTGTCCCAATTGACGGAGGTTCGGCATTCAGGGTGTCCAGCATATTGGCTCATGATGCAACCTGGATGCCGGACGGGAAAAACGTCCTCTACGCATCCGGCAATCAACTCGCCACGGTTTCGTTGGAAACGGGAAAGTCCACCCACTTTGCCACAATTCCGGGCCGTGCTTTCTGGCTTCGCTGGTCGCCGAATGGCAAACTGCTCCGTTTCACGCTCATCGATTC
>Ga0255352_1000748_pt1 | contig 17568 bp, 14 predicted proteins | sample HBST0metaG_FD_189939 | JGI IMG/M metagenome (GOLD analysis project Ga0255352, IMG submission 189939) | Peat soil microbial communities from Stordalen Mire, Sweden - H.B.S.T0 | ecosystem: Environmental > Terrestrial > Soil > Wetlands > Peat | place: Sweden: Norrbotten County, Stordalen Mire...
ACTGGAGCCGGGGACCTTCAGCCAGGTGAATTACCGAGAGGCGGACAGGATTTATTCCGAGTGGAAATCGCTCACCGAGAGAGCCGAGTGGGTTTATCAGAAACTTCCAGAAGACAAACGCGATGCATTCTTCGAACTGGTGCTTTATCCAGCGAAGGCTTCTGCCATCGTGAATGAGTTATACATCACGGCCGGCAAGAATCACTTATATGCCACACAGGGCAGGACTGAGACAAACGATTTGGCACAAGAGGCACGGGCTCTTTTTGCGGCGGACGCAGCGCTTTCCGATGAGTACAACCACACGCTAGCGCATGGCAAATGGAACCACATGATGGACCAGACCCACATCGGATACACCTTCTGGAACGAGCCTCCGCTCAATGCCATGCCGGCCGTCACGGAGGTGCAACCGCTTTCCGGGCCGAGGATGGCAGTGGCTGTTGAAGGATCGCCGTTTTCTACTTCGCGCGATTCCGGGCTCCTGGCACTGCCCGCTTTCGATGTCTTTAGCCGGCAGACTCGGTACATCGATGCGTTCAATCGCGGGACTCAGCCGTTTGAGTTTTCCGTGAGCGCGGATCGACCATGGATCAAGCTAAGTGAAGGGCAGGGAAGCATCTTAAAAGAAAGGAGGCTGCTTGTCAGCATCGACTGGACCGCAGTCTCCGAGGGTGAAAATGACGGCACGGTTACGCTTACTCAGAAAGGCGGCACGGCGCTTCATGTTCGAGTGAAGGCACTGAATCCATCTAAGCCTGTGAGAGATTCCTTGCAGGGTTTTGTAGAAGCCAACCACTACGTTTCAATTGAGGCGGAGCACTTTACCGGAGAAACAAGCACAGGCAGCGTTCACTGGGATAAGATTCCAGGCTTTGGCGAGACACTCTCCGGGATGACTGTTTTTCCGGTAACTGCGCCGAGCGTGGAACCGCCTCAACCCGCGCCGGTTCTCGAATACAAGATGTACTTATTTGAGGGAGGTACTTTCAATGTGGAAGCCATTTTGGCGCCTACGTTAAACTTCGTGCCCGGCCGCGGATTGAGGTACGCTATCTCCTTCGACGATCAACAGCCGCAAATCGTCGATGCTTTGGAGCATAACTCAGATAAGGAATGGGCGCAGGCGGTCAGCGACGGAGTCCGGAAGATTGCATCCACGCTCAAAGTGGACGGACCAGGTTATCATACGCTAAAATTCCGCATGGTCGATCCGGGCGTGGTACTGGAGAAACTGGTAATCAGTCCCGGTTCTCTGCCGCCTAGTTATCTTGGACCTCCTGAGAGTTATCGCAATGCCGCACAGGCTAAGCCTTAAGGCATTTCCCGGATTGCTGTAACCATTTGGACAGTTATACCGGCCAGAGGATGCGATAAGGTTCACAGTCTCACAGTTTCACAGGAAATAGGGGGGAGGGGGTAGGGCTTTTCCTTTCACTCTGCGCCTCATTCGACCCATCAGCTGTGAGCGCTATTCTGCCCATCTCGAATCTCCAATTGGCATTGTGCGCCAGCCGGTGATAATTCTCTGCAAACCGAACGCGGCTTCCGCAACAGTCAGGAAAAGGGCTGTATCCGTTGAGGTTCCAGGGCAAAGCAATTGTGGAATCGCATTAGAGCGTTTTCGATTCATATGTTGCCATTTGAAGATCGTGTAAGGTGGCTTTTTCTTGAGGAAAAAGCCACTCGGCATCGTTGTTTCTGTATGCACCAGAATCGAAAACGCTGTAGCACGCGGTTATCGCCACTGTCAGCTACATCAAGATAGGAGCGGCAAACGATGCAACCGATTCGTACGGGCCTTTCCAGCGTGCGCCTTGCGGCAAAGTTCCATAGAGCGGGAATGCCCGGCAACTATTCCCTGAGTACAATATGAAATGTTCTCAGTTGCGCTAACTGCTCGCTGGATGCGGAGTTTTGTCCTTGGCTGCTTTTAGCCTTGAACGCTGGTAGCCCGAATGGCGTTGCAAGACAACCGCCGCCGCGCCACGCAGCCTGGCGAATTCACCGTCGTTGGTGATTCCCAACTGGGGTGCATCCCCGGCCAGCATGGTGGCTTCCACCTCGGCCTGAATTATGGGGCCGAAGCGAGCCCACGACGTGGTAATGTCGCCTGCAATCAGAATCACTTCCGGAGAGAGCGCGGAGGTGACCAGCCGCAGGCCCCGGCCCAGGCAGGTGGCCTGACGAGTCAACGCTGCCAGCGCAGCAGGGTCTTCTTCTTCGGCCAAGTGGAGCAGCTCATGGATGTTGACTGACGCCCTTTCAGGGCGGAGCTCGGTGTAGTACCGAAGCGCCGCATTCGAAGACGCAAAGACCTCCCAGCATCCGTGCTGTCCGCAGCCGCAAAGGGGTCCGGTCGGGTCAATCGGACTGTGTCCAAACTCGCCGGCCAAGCCGCTGCGGCTGGTGACAATCTGACCATTGGCAAGAATCGCTCCCCCAACCCCCTCCGAAACCGTGATTAGCACCGCATTGCGGATGCCGTCGAGCCTTCCTGACCATAGCTCCGCTAGAAGGGCCGCATTGGCTGCGTTGGTCAACTCAACCTGTAGCCGCATTTCTTTTTCGAAGGCGCCCTTGATATCGTAGTTGCCCCATTTCAGATTGGGAGCAAGAATCAGACGCTGCGACTCCGAATCAACACGGCCCGGCATACTAATGCCGATTCCCTCAAAGGAACTATTGGAATGGCCCGCGCGCATCGCTTTCATGCACAAGATGATTTTGTTGATCGCACTCTCGGGCTCGGAGACAAGAGGCACCACCTCGCGCGCAAGAAATCGCCCATTCAGATCGAGAAGCGCGACAATGGCCTGCTTTGGCCGTATATCGGCTGTCAAAATGACCAACCCGTCGTTGAGCGCAAGCTGCGTAGGATGCCTGCCGCGAGGCCGCCGTTCAATGGCGCCTTCCTTCACCCATTTTTCGGCGATCAACTGCTCAACAATCGAGGAGACTGTGCTGGGTTGCAAGCCGGAGGCCCGGGCCAGGTCCGCACGGGATACAGGCTGCTGGGAACGGATGATCTCCAGAACCACATCGCGATTGATATCCCGCGCGCTTTCGCTGGTTGCCAGCTGAACATAAGCAAGGTCTATGCGCTTGATGCCGCGTGTTGTAGGTGCCGACCGTGTGCTTGATTTCATTCTTACCGGTTGACTCCATCCGTAGAAATTCCACATTCCAGAATAGCAGGTTGTCCGGCGGCCCTATCTCGCCAAATTTTACTGGTTCATTACGAAGGGAAAACTCTGCGGCCGCGACAATATACTGTTTGCCTCATCATCGTTGTGGAAACGCTCTCTAACGGGGTGCCAGTGTAGCCTGCGCCCGGCCTTCATAGCAATTGGCGCAAGGCAAGTTGAGCGCGCGAAGTGGCCAGTCTCGGCGGGCGCAATAGGAGCCTCTCGGCTGCGAATGCAATCCAGTTCGGTGTTTGGGAGCATTCCAAAGCGCAACTCCCGAAACGTCCCCCTACTGTATCAGCAGTTCTTAAGTCCGTCGATATTCTTATAGTCAACCAGGTGAGTCGTGTTATCCGCCAGCGTGATCTCCGCTCCGAGGACGGAACCAGAAGAAGTCACCTCCACGATCCGGATAGCATTTACCGGATCCAATTCCTCGGGCGTCCATGGGGTGTCGTCGGTCTTGTGCAGCATCGCCGTAATCATCAATTCCATCGCCGGGTTCTTGGCGTCGCGCTTGCGGTGGACGAACAACACAGTGCTCTCCTCCGCTTCGGCATTGAAGCCGCGGTGAACCTGACTCTGAATCGTGTCCCAACCGCGGTAAGCTATCATCGCCACCGATCTGCCCGGGATCGATGCCGTGATTCCGCGCTTCATCTTGTCTTCGAAAGTATGCAACACGGCCTTCTTCCCGCTGAAATGCGGCAGGCCGAAATGGCCGAGCGTGAGCTCGTGCTCGAAGGCCAACCGGCAGCGGTCGACACGGATGACGCCTCCGGGAATCGTAATCTCCGCGAGGTCGATAATGTATCCAACTCCGTTGTTTGGCGGTTTTCGCATGATCAACTGGCGATAGAGCACGCCGTCGCGCACGCCGTTGAAGAGAATGCTTTGCGAAGTTACATAGGTGGCGCTCTTTGATGCGGCGTTATCAACCGCGCGTCCTGTGAGGTAGAAATTGATGTCCACGCCACGCAGATCGCGAGGATCCAAGCTCCGGAAACTATACTCCTGCGACGTGCCGCCGTTTGGGTTGTGGTCTTCCCATGGGAAATGGGTGTTGAAAACCAGCTTGGAGTAGTTGTGATCGTCGTCGTACACTTTGCCGGAGACGATCTCGGAAGCTCCGCTGCTGCCGTGGTTGACCAGAACGATACCCGGCCGTTCGAGCACGGTCCGTTTTGAGCGCTTTCCCAGGCCTTCCCACATTCCGTCGTTCTCTTTCGCGGTCCAGAACGGAGAATCCTCCGGCAGCGCCAGGCTGATGAACGGAAGAAACATGATGAATGGGCTGGCCGAGCAACTGTAGTTTTGAATTGCGAATTCCCGGTGTGGGTAGAAGCCGAGGCTGGGAATGTCGTTCTCGTAAAAGTCTTCCCGCCCAGTGAATTGCAGAATCGATCCGGAACAGAGCCGCCTCGCCCAACCGGGATCGATCGGTGGTTCGGAGGCGAGCAGGAATGACACCGGGAAACCGCCCGAAATCCATAGGCGGTAGCAGATGCTTCTGGCCCACATGTTGATATAACCGTTCTGGCCGAAGAAGCTGGTATATGTTTTGAACAACTCCCGGAAACTATTCTCGAGCACGCTGGCGATTTCCGGATAGTGCTCGCGGCCAAAGGCGCGGCTCCAGATCGTGCCATAAACCACGAACAGGCTGATTGTGTAGTAGTTGTAGCTCTGCTCCAGGTACCAGCCGTTGCCCGCGTGATACGATGCCACCCACTGCAGGTGGCTTTTCAGCAGATCGTCGTCGATGTCATATCCGCGTTTCTTGAGGAGCGAGAGCGCGCAGATATTGAATAGCCGCCAATTATTCTGCGTCGTGCGGTGATGGGCCCACTTGGAAATCGTGACAGCCATTTCATCGCGCTGCTTTTGGGTCAGGTACGGCCACAAAACATCAGGCATCAGTAAGAGCGTCTTCGCCAGGCCACCGAATTCGCAGGTGAACTGATATATAGCATCGGGCAGGTCCTCCGGCATGGGCAAGCTGTTCACATGACCCGGCGTCATCGCATTGTAGAACTGATTGGCGTAGTAATCGCGTAGCTTGATGTTGCCAATACTGATCTCGGGGTCAACGTGGATCAGCGGGGCCGCAAGATTGAAGGTCCTCTCCAGCGCTTCGAACTCGTTGGAGCGATGACGCCATTCCGGCGCATTCGGCTGCGGATACGACTTGCCCGGTACCGATGGAAACACGATTGGCGAGTCAAACGACTTCACGTGCCGGAATGCCCGTTCGAGCACATACTTTGCGCATTCGATGTAGTGCTTCCTGCTCATCCCGGTCAAGGGGCTCAGGTTCGAATCGGGATTGCTAACCTCAAAAGCGTTCTTCATAATGGTCACGATTGGTTACCATTCTTTGTTTCCTGGCATCCTGTTACAATGTCATACGATTTTGAGACTCCACTTCGGCTGGTGCGAAACATCAAAGCCTGCCGGAATATTGCTCGTCCGCTCATCGCCCGGATATGGGCAGCCAAAGATCGGCAGGCGCTCGAGGTGCCCGCCAAGTTGGTCTCCATCGCCCGCGACCAGTTTGCCTCGTACAGTTCGAGCGTTGATCCCTTGCAAGTAATTCCGGTTGCGTTCACCAGAATAGCCACCCTTCGGACTCCTTTATCTCGGCGTCGTGCGATCTTTGCACAGAGGCTCGGTTCTACACATTGCAAGCCGCGACGCTTCCACTCAAGTCGAATAAACTTCGACCCATGAATGATACAGCATGACCGGCGAGGAACCCTTGCCATCTCCATCTGAAAACCACCGGTGCGCCCGACTGAGAAATAATTCTAGCACTCGCCACATGTCCAGTAAAATATATCATCTAACGCGATAATATGCTCGGTGGGCCGCCTGTCTTAGCCGTCTAAAGAAAAGAGAAATATTTATATTTGACATGCGAATAATATTTACCTTTGCCATAGCGCGGCGGCAGTAGTAAGGTTATTCAGGCGGGCTCAGCAAGGCGGTGGTGGCAAAGCCGGGTTCGGATGGTGTCCTGCGGTTGGACGGCTTCTCGTTGCGGCTTTGACTACTGTATGGGGTTCAGCGCAAATCGGTTCTTATGAAAGATATACGGAAATTCTTTGCGATTATCAGCTTTGTGGTCTTTGCGAGCTGCGCGTGGGCGCAGGCTAGGCCAACCCCTGCAACCAGGACGCAAGTTTGGGTAGCCAGTTGGGGAGCCTCGCAGCAGGTTCCCGAGCCACAGAATGCGTTGCTGGCCGACGATATGCGCGATGCAACAGTGCGGCAGATTTTTCGCCTGTCAGTGGGAGGATCGGCGCTACGGGTGCATCTCTCGAATGCGTTCGGAACCGAGGCACTGCATTTCGCATCTGTGCATATCGCAAGACCGCTTTCGCCGTCGGCCTCGGCGATCGACGTCGCCAGTGACCGGCGTCTGACCTTCGCAGGCAGCGCCGAGGTAACTGTTCCTCCAGGGGCGGAGTTCATATCTGACCCGGTGAACTCTGCCGTGGCGCCGTTGTCGGATCTGGCAGTGACGTATCACTTGGACTTGCCGCCGGATGGAGAAACAGGGCATCCGGGAGCCAGAGCGACTTCCTATTATGTACACGGAGACTTTGCCGGCGCTGCGGACCTGCCGGAAGCCAAACATGTGGACCACTGGTACCAGGTTGCAGAAATCGACGTCCAGGCCGCGGCTAGGGCGGCAGCGGTCGTGGTGCTTGGCGACTCCATCACAGACGGACACGGAGCCACCACAAACGGGAATGACCGCTGGACGGATGTGCTGGCGCAACGTATGCAGGGCGCTCCCAATACACGCAACATTGGTGTGTCCAACCAAGGTATCGGAGGAAATCATCTGCTGACCGATGGCTTGGGGCCAAATGCGCTGGCTCGATTTGATCGCGATGTGCTTGCGCCTGCGGGTGTGAGATGGCTTATCGTGTTTGAGGGCGTTAACGATCTCGGCGGGCTGACTCGCGATGGCGAAGTGTCTCCAGCAGAACACGCAGCTCTCGTACAGCGAGTATTGGCTGCTTATCAACAAATCATCGCGCGCGCCTATGCTCACGGGCTGCGTGTTTATGGCGCTACGATTACTCCGTTCGCTGGCTCAACCCACTACCACCCTGGCGCTCTCACTGAATCAGACAGGCAGGCGGTTAATCAATGGATTCGCGCTGCAGGGCACTTCGATGCCGTAATAGATTTCGACAGCGTTGTGCGTGACCCGGCGCATCCCGATCGGCTGTTGCCCGCTTACGATTGCAGCGACCATCTGCACCCGTCGCCCGCTGGCTACAGGGCGATGGGCAACGCCGTTCCGTTGACCCTGTTCACGCCGTAATTATCGTTGCTATTGATCGGGCTCTGAAGATATACATCGTGGTCTCCCATCCTTTCCGCAAAGAACGCGGAAAGGATGGGGCACCCTGTTCAATTTCTTTTGGGCCGGATCAGTATGATCCGAACCAACACTGTTTCAGAGGCCGGCTGCTGCTGCTCGAACTACTGTCTCGAAGGCTGGCTTCGGCTGACCGTTGCGATCGAAAAGCAGCGGGTAACTGGTGCGGCCTTTCACCGGCCAGTCGTTCCGCCAGGAATCTCCGTCCGTCACGCCCCAGAGCGTTACACGGGTGATAACATCGCGGTGCTTCAGATAGATCGCGAATAAGGCGGCATATCGCTTCGCAAGTTTCCGCTGCACCGATTGTGGCAAGCCGCCGGCATACGGGTTCAGCTTCGGGTCCTGTTGAACGTCCAAGGAGACCTCGGCGCTTTGCTGCTGCGTAGCGCGAGGCAACACATCGATATCCAACTCCGATATCACCACCTTGACTCCGAGTTTTGCAAAGGCGGAGATGGTGGCGTCTTCTTCTTTATCCGAAGGCCACTTGAGACTGTTATGCCCTTGCAGCCCGACGGATGTGACAGGGATTCCCTGAGCCTTCAGCTTCGCGATCAGCGCCAGCGCGCCTTTGCGCTTTGACTCATTCTCCAGCGAGTAATCGTTGTAGGTCAGTTGCGCTTGCGGGTCGGCTTCGTGCGCGTACTGAAAGGCCTTCGCAATATAGTCCTCGCCGATGATCTTCAGCCAGGGAGACTGACGTAAGGTACCGTCTTCGTTCAGTGCTTCGTTGACCACGTCCCAACTTTGAATGTGTCCCTTGTAGCGGCCGACTACCGTTTGAATGTGATCGTGCAGGCGCCTCAACAAGGTTTCGCGGTCTACAAAGTTCCCCTTGTCATCGCGGAAGACCCACGCCGGAACCTGGTTATGCCAAACCAGGCAATGGCCGACGATGAACATGTGGTGTTTCTCCCCAAACGTCACATATTGGTCGGGAATATCGAATGCGTAAATGCCCGGCTCAGGATGGACGTTCTCCCACTTGAGAGCGTTTTCCGGCGAGATGGAGTTGAACTGCGCCTCGGTGATCGCGTCGCCGCGGGCATCCTGGCCGGTGATCTGGGCGGTGTTGATTGCCGCGCCCACTACGAAGGCGCCTCTGTAGGCATCTTTCAGAGAAGTGGGCGCTTGCGCTGATGCCGTTGCAAATGTGGCGAAGAGTGCCATTGACGCCGCCAGGCATGTTTTTGTCCGTGTGTACCTTAACATGGCATTTCCTTGTTCGAGCTTCTTCTCACTCGATGTTGAAGCTACGAGGCTGCGTTGGGAGCAAACTTCTTGCGCCGTTCGGCCAGTTCGTCCGCGATCTTTTGATTCCCTTCTCGCGAGATAGGATAAAAAAACAGGCAAACAGCCACTGCGAAGAACGCCAGTCCCGCGTAGATGCTTGCGGTCGAGAGGATACCCATCTGCGCCTGCGCTGTCTGTACCTTAGCCTCAGACACAAAGCCATACAGAGCGAAGAGCCAGCCGGCAATGGCGCCGCCGAGAGCGAGCCCTGCCCACAGGGCGAACACTACGGCGGACGTGACGGTACCGCTCGCGCGGCGGCCTGTTTTCCATTCGCCGTAGTCGGCCACATCGCCCATCATCGCCCAGATAATGGGGCCCGACAATCCATAGGAAAATTGGCGAAACACTTCGGTTACGATGATCACCGCAGTGGAACTGGGCGGAATGACGAACAGCGCCATATTGAAGACGCCCGACAGCAACATGCTGGCGATAAAGAGCTGGCGCTTGCCCACGCGGATGGACACCGCCGTGGAGCAGGCAACGCCCGCAAGCAGCGCAGCAAGCCCGAATCCATTGAACCACGAGAAGAGATCCACGTTGCCGGCAACGTACCGGAAGTAGGGCAGCATGACGTTGCCGCGTATCACGATGGCCGTGAAATAAAACAAAGTGGCCAGGAAAAGCACTATCCATGGACGGTTCTTGAAGAGGTCGGCAAGATCCTGGCCGAGAGAGGTCTTCTGCTGCGGGTTGGGCTGGATGCGCTCTTTTGTGGCAAAGAAGGCAATGATGAAAAAGATCACGCTCAGGGCCGACAGCAGACCCATGGTGTACTGGTAACCGCGCGCGTCATCGCCGCGACCGAAAAACCTGACCATCGGGATCGCGAGGCTGGCGACAATAAAGCCGGCGGAGTTGGCGGCGATCTGGCGGTACGACGCGATGCTGGTACGTTCGTCGGGGTCCGAGGTCATGACTGCCGTAAGCGAGGCATACGGCACGTTGTTGACCGTGTAGATGATCCTGAGCAGGATATAAGTGGTCCAGGCATAGATGAGCTTCCCAGCGGGACTGATGTTGGGCGTAGTGAAGGTGAGAACGCCGATGATGCCGAAGGGCAGTGCTGTCCACAACAGCCACGGACGGAACTTGCCCCATTTGGTACTGGTACGATCGGCGATCATACCCATGATCGGATTGAGGCAGGCCACACTGAGGCCTACTACCAGGAAGAGCGTTCCCGCCTGCGCCGCAGTGAGGCCAAAGGTGTGAGTGTAGAAGTCCAATTGCAGCGCCAACATGGCCTGGAACACAAAATTGGCAGCCATGTCGCCCAGGGCATAACCGGACTTCTCTGAGAAGGATAGTTTCTCGACCATTACAGCCTCGTCTTTCGCCAGTATTCCCGGCCGTGCCTACTTCGTTACCTGCAAGGTCAATTTTTGAAGATCCGCATCGCGTGAAGAGTTGCCGACCATGATCTCAAAGTCTCCCGGCTCCACGACATAGTTCATGTTTACGTCGAAGAAGGAAAGCAGCGCTGGAGTGATGTCGAGCGTGACCGTGGTGCGCTCGCCGGGCTCGAGCCAAACCTTTCGGAAGCCCTTTAGCTCCTTCACCGGCCGCGTCACCGAACTTACCAGATCGCGGATGTAAAGCTGCACCACTTCAGCGCCCGCGCGCTTGCCCGTGTTGGTCACATCCACCACCACCTGCGTTGACCCATCCGGGCGAATCCTTTTCTTAGTCAGCCTCGGGTTCTCGATTGCGAAGCTTGTGTAGCTCAGCCCAAACCCGAAGGCATACAGCGGCGAGACATCGTCGAAGAGATATCCGCGCCGCGCCGACGGCTTGTAGTTGTAGAACACAGGCAAGTGGCCCACCGACCGAGGCACAGAAATCGGAAGCTTGCCGCCCGGGTTGTAATCGCCGAACAGCACATCGGCAACCGCGCGCCCGGTTTCCTGGCCCAGATACCAGCATTCGTAAATCACCGGCACATTCTCGGCGACATAATTGATAGAAAGCGGCCGCCCGTTGAACAGGAAGACGATGACCGGCTTACCCAGCGCGAGCATCGCTTTCACCAGCTCTTCCTGGCGTCCAATCAGGTCCAGACTAGTGCGATCGCCCATATGGTTGAGGGCCCATGCCTCGCGCGAGGTCTGCTCGTTTCCGCCGATCGCAAGTACGATGACATCGGCCTTTTGCGCCACCTTCACTGCTTTGGCAATCGCTTTGCGGTCCTCTTTGGGATCGCTCGGCACCACCTCATCCTGGTTCCACGAGCCGCCGATGGTGATCTTGCAGCCCTCGCTGTAGAGGACTTTCACCTTTTCCCCGGCCTTTTCCCTGATGCCGTCGAGTACCGTCACATTGTGTTTCGGCACGCCGCTGTATCCGCCCAGCAAGCCACGATTCGCATTGGGTCCGATCACCGCGATGGTCTTGATCGCGTTCAGGTCAAGAGGCGCAAGGTTGTTTTCGTTCTTGAGCAGGGTGATCGCTTCATGCGCTGCCTTCAGCGCAAGGTCGCGATGCTCGTCACAGCCCACCACGTGTTCCGCTTCTTCGGGATCGACGTATGGGTCGTCGAATAATCCCATCTCGAATTTCCAGAAGAGCATCGGCGCAACCAGATCGTCGAGCTCGGATTCCTTCAACACGCCTTTCTTCACCAGTTCCACCAGGTGCAGGTAGCAGTCTGGATCGGGCAACTCGATGTTGACGCCCGCCTTCACTGCCAGCGCGCACGATTCCTTCTTGTCCTTGGCGACGTTGTGACCATGCGTGTCTGGCCGGTAACCCAGCTCCCAGATCGCATAGTAATCCGAGACGACAAATCCCTTGAAGCCCCACTCCTTGCGCAGCAGGTCCCGCAGCAGCCACTTGTTCGCGTGCGAGGGAACGCCATCGATCTCGTTGTAGGATGCCATCAGCGTCACGGCTCCCGCCTCGCGCAGAGCTTCTTTGAAGGTGTAGAGGAACGTCTCCTGCAGCACTCGCATGGAAACATTCGACGGAGCACAATTCATGCCCGATTCCGGCTGTCCGTGTCCTACAAAGTGCTTCAGCGTCGCCAGCAGACGCCGCTTGTCTTTGAATGTCGCGTCTCCCTGGAAGCCGCGCACCGCCGCGATTCCCATTCGCGAAACCAGGTAAGGGTCTTCACCGTAGGTCTCTTCCACGCGGCCCCACCGAGGCTCGCGCGCCACATCTACCACCGGCGTCAGCGCTTGATGCGCGCCGCGCAGGCGGGCTTCGAGAGCGGTCATCGTGAAGAGCGACTCCACTAATTCGGGATTGAACGTTGCGCCCAGGGCGATAGGCTGCGGGAAACTGGTTCCATCAGGGGCGGCGTGTCCGTGCAGACACTCCTCGTGGAACATCACCGGGATGCCCAGACGGCTGTTCTCCAGAAAGAACTTCTGGATCGCATTCGTCAACTCGGCCATGCCGCGAGCGTTTTTGCCGCCGCCGGCATCACTCGGCCGGCCCACCTGGCCCAGTCCGCGGCCGTCGCGAAACGACTTCTTCGCCTTTTGGAAATCGAAGTTGCCGTCACTATCCACCAGCGTCTCGGCCTTCTTCTGCCAAATGCACATCATCTGTGCGGCCTTTTCCTCCAGCGTCATCCGCGAGAGCAGGTCCCTGACGCGTCTGGTGGATGGCTGTCTGGCGTCTTTATAAATGGGAACGGCTTTGCGGGAGGTTACTGCGACTGCGGATTTCTGCTTCTTCATGCGATCCATTCCTTGAGGTTGCTGTTTGTGGCGATGCACGGCAATTGAATGGGGAAAGTGAATCTGGCTCGGGGCACTGTTTCTTTATGGTGACATACGGACTAATATACTCCCGACCACCTTCACTTGTGACATTTTTTGCACCCGCTCCAAGGCCTGAAACCTGTCCTTCGAGAAAACATCTATCTGATTTAAAATAAACTATTTGAGCATCATGCGCAGTTCAAATGCATGCGCGCAGAACTGGATCATCTCTTTCGGCTGCAAGAATTTAATTCGACTGTAGTATTAAAATGGATAGCGATGCACATGGGGGAGCGAGAATTCCACTTGCTTGTTTCAGGAGACTGACGAATATGTGCCGCTCTTTGTCTTGGCGTACTTCGTATACCCTGTCGCTCCAATCATCATCCATGCCATCTTCCTCACGGCTGGCGCCGGTGCGCATTGATTAGCGCATTTTGCCATCATCGGATGACGTGATGTGAGGGTAGCTAAAACCAGCGGCGTCGCCGCCGTGAGATTACCACCATCGTTACCACAGCCAGCAACACCCCGATCAGCAACCAGAAGAAGTCGCGACTGTTGAAATCCTGTAAATACCGGAAACCTTGCCACCAAATCAGCGCTAGCGCGCTGCTCAATGCAATTTGCATCTCTTTCCTCCGTACACCCACTCCTTTGCATGCGATGCGCGCATGAATGGTGATTTCCGGCTCGCTGCCAATCTCCGGCAAGCGAGCCGAGGTTGCCGAAAGACGCTCTATCTGAAAACTCCCAGCAAATAGCAAATCAGCAGAATCACCAGCACCGTGCCAAGCCCAATGCCTGCACCTCCGCCGGTGCCCCATCGGCCGTAGCCGTAGTATCCGCCGCCACCGCCGAAGACAAGCAGCAGCACGATAATAATAATGATGAGCATTTCAGATCCCCTTTTCTCTGGATAGCAACTCCAGGATGATGCCGCGATTGGGTTGGACCGCTGGTGCGCGCTGGTGAGTTCATCAAAGTGCGCGAAGAGTTAAGGCTCGCAGGCTCCGGAAGTTCTCGGTAATTGTGGCCCGCTTCGAGGTTTCACTTAGCGCCCCCTGGAAAAATACCTGCAGCGGGGATCATCCATCTCACTCGCCGACTGCCTGCAGCGAGGATCTTCCATCTCCATCGAGGCGCTATAACGCAGGCTCTCGCAACGGTAATCCTCCACCTCAATTGCCATGCCATTCAGCAGACCATTGCATCGAGCGTCTTCCGCCTCGATCGCCGCGACCTTGCGCCGGGGGTCATCCATCACAATCACCTCATTGGGCAGGCTCTTGCACCTGATCGTTCCTTTCAACAAACTGAGAGCATATTGACGCGGTCCGCCGGGCGCGGTCTGCTCAATACCGGACACTTTGTTTCGGCTTGAACCCAATTCCAGCAGCCACAATCTGACTGAATGCCTGGCTCGGTCACGCGGCGCATAGCCGCCAGCCAGCCAAATAACCGCATTGAGCAAAATTGAACAGCTTTCCCCGCGTGGCATCAGCACGATACTTGCAGGCGCTAACAACGAAACGGCGGCAGTGATGCCAGATCATACGGTCGCGTTCCCCTGGAGTAGGCGTCCCTTCAGCACTGCCGCCGCCATTTAACCTAAAAAACACATTTAGCCTTTCAAACATGTACCGGTCTTTCATGATCGTCTTGCACCGTGCAAAACGGTACATTCATCCGAATCTCGCGGGGAATACATTCAAGCCATGATGAGTCTATTTGTCAGCCGCATTCTTAGGTTCGGATCGCTTTTGAGTTTCCTGTTGATGTCCGCCGCGGGATGGCTCGTTTTCATACGCTCCTCTCGCCTGGGCGCAGTGGAAAGAGAAGGATCGGACGCGGAGGCAACTATCAGCGGCGGCGGCAGATCGAGTAAGCGGTTGGTAGGTATCAGCGCCGCACTATTCCTTATGGCATTCGTCACGAGTGAAGCACTGGTTATGATTCGGGCGTTTTGTCGTTGATTTAGATCTAGTATCCCGCCAACTCTATGGCGCTCAATGGTTGCACTTAAGGAGGCTGCAATGGCGGCACAGAATGGTTTTGTGAATTCGCAGCAAGCCCCACTGATGCGCCGCGGGGCGCCACTTCCGATATTCGGAAATTCGGCGTCTTTGCAAGCGTCCCCCCGCCAGCCGCAGCCAATGCGGATAGCCGTTGTCGGGAATCATCTTCCCCGACAGTGCGGGATTGCAACCTTCACAACCGATTTGTGCGACGCAATCACGGCTGAGTACGGAGCGGCAGGATTGCTGGTGGCAGCCGTTAACGACCCTCAATCCTCGTACCTCTACCCTCCGCGTGTGCGATTCGAGATTGTCGAAAGCGACATATCCTCCTATCGCGAGATCGCTCATTCTCTCAATGCCGCTGGAGTCGATTTAGTGTTATTGCAGCATGAGTATGGGATTTATGGAGGGAAGGCCGGAAGCCATATCCTGGAGTTGCTCAAGCACCTCACCATGCCCGTGGTAACAACGCTCCATACGGTTCTTCGCCAACCGGATCCCGACCAGCGAATGGTCATGCAACAAATCGCCACGCGCTCTGATCGCCTCATTGTTATGAGCGAATACTCCTCTCGCGTTCTGCAGGATGTATTTGGAGCCCCGGGCGAGAAGATCGACCTGATTCCTCATGGCATTCCTGACTTACCCTTCGTTGAGCCCGATGTTTACAAGGATTCACTTTCGCTAACGGGGAAGGCTGTGTTGCTCACCTTCGGCTTGCTGTCGCCCAACAAGGGATTCGAGAGTGTGATTCGGGCCTTGCCGCAGATACTGTCACAGTGCAGCAATATTGTTTATGTGATTGCAGGCGCCACTCATCCGCAGGTCAGGGCTCGCGAGGGCGATCGATATCGGGATCAGTTGCAGGCGCTCGCCAAGGAACTGGGAGTCGAGAGAGAAGTGATCTTTCACAACCGGTTCGTCAGCCCTCAGGAAATGGCGGCGCTGGTTGGCTCGGCTGACATATACATCACGCCCTATTGCCATGAAGCGCAGGCTGTATCGGGAACCCTGGCGTATGCGCTGGGCGCAGGTAAAGCGATTATCTCCACGCCGTACTGGCATGCGGCCGAGCTTCTGGACGATGGACGCGGAACACTGGTTCCTTTTGAAAACCCGGTTGCCATCGCTGCCGCGGCAATTGAGCTCCTGAACAACGATGCGAAACGCCAATCCATGCGCCGGCGCGCTTACCTCTATTCACGCCGGATGGTCTGGAATCGCGCGGCGCAATCCTATATGCGTTCCTTCATGTGCGCTCGCGCCAATCGCACGCAACCTGTTTATTCGAAGTTTTCCGTTCAGACTGGCGAGAGGGACGCTGCGAGCCAGCTCTTAAGCGCCTAGGCACTCCGTCTTCGCTGACTAAATGTGGACTGCCTTCTTCCGTACTGATCTACGGAATGTCAATTTCTGTCTTCTCGGAATCTTGCTCGGGAAACTGATCGAGAAGGACCACATTGAGCAGCGACTTATGCACTTGGATGCGGCCGTTATAACTAATGAAGCCGAGCTTTCGAAAGCGATTCATGAAGAAGCTGACGCGGGATCTTGTGGTGCCGATCATCTCCGCCAAGGTTTCCTGAGAGATCGGCGGAATGAAAGTCTCTGGCTCCCCCGGCTTACCAAACTCAGCCATCAACAGAAGAATCCTTGCCAGGCGTTTTTCGCTGGAGTTAAAAAGTTGATCGACAAGATCGGCCTGGGAGCGCATGCTGCGGGCAAGGAGGCGCTTCAAGAAAAAGTCGGCGAATGCAGGTTCGTCATGCATTGCGCGGATCATCTCGTTCCTGCTGATTCTGAGCGCCGTGGAGGTGTTTATAGCGGTCGCGGTGGCCAGGCGCAACCCGGGAATTGCCGCAAGGGCTGGCTCTCCAACAAATTCGCCGGCGGAGATGATCGCTATAGTAGCTTCCTTGCCGATTGAAGAAACGACGGTGAGCTTGGCGCGGCCCTTTTGAAGATAGAAAACGGAGTCTGCCTTGTCTCCCTGAGTGAAAAAAGCCTGCTTCGGCTTCAACTCGATAGTCCTTCGGCCGAGGCCGGATTTTGCGAGAAAAGCAGCAATATCAAACTCTGATCCTTCTGTTTCTTTCACGAACATATGACCTCGTTCTATACGGCGTGAATGTGGGCGGTTCTCCAGGAGCAAGGGGAGCTTGCTTTGAGGATCGGAGTTAAGCAATCCTCGCGGCCTGGCCTCCGCAAAGGTGGTCCGAACTTCTCTCTGCGGAGCAGGCGCAATATTGGAGCCAGTTCTCAATACACAAATGCATCAACAAATATTTGCAAAATAAGTTTGCGCTTAGCCAAACCGAAATTCTGTTCTATTTTGCTCACATTCAGGATTTATTTGGTGTTCCCTGCCGCGGCAAATGCTCGCCGTTTCCCATTCCACTCCTGAGATACGGGGCACCACATCATTTCAACTTCAATTTTCGCAAATAGTTACATGCCGTCCGCACAGAACAGCATCACAAGTCCAGAGCTGGGCCAACCGGCAACTCGCATAATGCCTGATTCTTATTGCTCAGACCGGGGAGAGGCCCGCGGCTAGAGTGAAGCTTGTAAGGGTAGGGAGAAGACGGGCTCCGATAATGCTACGGGAATCCATGAACGCACTAAACCCCTTATGGTGGCTGATCGAGCCGGGCTGATCTTTACGGCCGCACACACCATCCAACGCAAGACAAGTAACCGCAGACACCTTAAAGGGGGGCACATATGCGCGGACTCAAAACTCTAATTGGCACAACAGCATTGCTCGCGGGTCTGGCCCTGGCGCCAGCAGCCAACGCCCAGATTATGGTCGGCATCGGCGTTCAACCGGTTTGCTCTTACGGCTACTACGATTACGCGCCTTACGACTGTGCGCCCATGGGCTTTTACGGGCCAGGGTACTTCTACAACGGCATATTCCTCGGTATGGGCCCATGGGCCAACTGGGGCTATGG
>Ga0255352_1000753_pt1 | contig 17474 bp, 11 predicted proteins | sample HBST0metaG_FD_189939 | JGI IMG/M metagenome (GOLD analysis project Ga0255352, IMG submission 189939) | Peat soil microbial communities from Stordalen Mire, Sweden - H.B.S.T0 | ecosystem: Environmental > Terrestrial > Soil > Wetlands > Peat | place: Sweden: Norrbotten County, Stordalen Mire...
CTTCCACTGTGATGAATGCCAGGTCTTGCCCACCTGCGTTGAGAACCGTTCTATCGGCGCTGAGCTTTAACTTGACTGGAGCTCCGACGGTCTGCAGTATGCTCTCCGCCACGACCCGATCATCCCGGATGCCTTCGACTTTCAAAGAGCCCGGCGCATACGGAATTTCGAACTCAGCCTTGAATTGCTGGTCGCGGCCCGTTGGCTTTTCAGCGATGAGTTTGTCGTTGAGATAAAGGCGAACCCGCTGAGCGCCCGAATAGACTTCGACCGTCATCGGCTTTCCGTCCTCTCCCGGCCAAGTCCAGCTTGGCAAGGTGGGATACACGGCCCAACCAGCGGCGAGGATCTTCTTGCCTTCGGGTTCAGGCAATCGAACTGTAGCAAAGACACGATCTCCGCCATTCCAGAGAATGTCGCGGTAAAAAGACGATGGCTTGCGAAATCCTGTGAGATCCAGGTCACCGCAATACGCCGCGTGCCAGGGGAATCCAGGAGAGAGCGGGCTTGGTGGCTGCCCGTTCTGAAATGAGGCGATTGGGTTTTTGCCGTCGGCGCCGAAGTTGGCCATGTATTTTCTCAGATACGCTGTCATCTGAGAAATTTGAGAAGCCTGCCTTGCGGGACTGTAGCTCCAGGCGCCTATGCCGGACTCTCCGAGATAGTCCATGGCCGTCCATACAAATTCGCCGACAATATACGGATGATCGTGGACCAAAGCCCATTGCTCGAAGGCATCCGCCGGAAAGGATTCGGTCGTCATCATGATGCGGCTGGGCACTCGCCGATGGTCCTCACTCAGGTTTTGAGCCAGGTTGTAGTTATAGCCCGCAATATCAACCTGAGCAATCGCTGCATCTGGATTTGGGCCATAAGTAGCACCAGGATATGCCTGGGTAAGCGGTCGGGTCGGGTCCAGCAAACGAACACGAGCGGCTAGTTCTTTGGCGATGGAAGCACCCTCTGGCGCATACACTTCCGGAATTTCATTGCCAATCCCCCAGATAATAACGGAAGGGTGATTACGGTTCCGGTTAACCATCGCATCAACGTCTTGCTGCCACCAATCGTGAAAGAAGCGAGCGTAATCGTATTTGCGTTTGCTGATTGTCCAAACGTCGAATGGCTCATCTAAAACCAGCAGTCCTAGTCGGTCGCAGGCATCAAGAAAGGCCGGGGAAGGCGGGTTGTGCGCAGTGCGCACGGCGTTGAACCCTGCTGCTTTAAGCAGTTCCACCTTTCTCTCTTCAGCTCGATCAAATGCGGCTGCACCGAGCGGGCCGTTGTCATGGTGCACGCTGCCGCCGGCCAGTTTGATGGACTCTCCATTCAGCAACAGCCCCTGTTCTACAGACCACGCAAGACTCCGGACGCCGAAGGGTGTCTCAACTTCATCGAGCACCTTTCCGTCCTTGGTGATCTTCGTGATTGCGCGGTACATTTTGGGATTCTTAGGCGACCAAAGTGCTGGCTTGCCAACTGTGACCTCTTGAATCACCTCCGCCGATCCACCTGCCTGGAGTTCGACTTTTTGAACAGGCTCATTGGATTTCGAGCCATCAGGACCCGCAAGCGTTGTCTCGACAATCACCGCGATTGCGTCTGTTGTGTCGTTCTGCACTTGCGCCTTGATCGCGACTTTTGCACACGTGGCGGAAACGGCGGGCGTGCTAACGAACACTCCCCATGGAGAAATGTGAACTGGCTCGGTGACTACGACGCGAACATGCCGATAGATGCCCGAGCCGCTGTACCAACGGCTGTTTGGCTGCATCGAATTGTCCACTCGAACGGCTAAGACGTTCTTCGCAGCAGGACTCAACTGAGATGTGATGTCGTAGCGAAAGCTTGTATAGGCGTAGGGATGAACGCCGAGTTTTTGTCCATTCAGATAGACGGTCGTATCACCCGATACACCATCAAACTCCAAACAGACGCGTTTCCCCTTCCAACTTGGCAGGGCCGTGAACGTCTTTCTGTACCAGCCAATGCCGGCGGGAAAGTATCCTCCACCGGCCCCTGTCGGATTCTTCTCGTTAGGAGGCCCTTCGATGCTCCAGTCGTGCGGCACCGTCAGCGTTCGCCATGATTTGTCGTCGAATGCGGGAGATCCGGCATCAGCAGGATCTCCAAGTACGAATTTCCAGTCTGCATCGGCTGAGAAAACCATCCGGGGATTCGAGGCAGTCCTGGCTGAGAGATGCGTTGCCGAAAACAACAGCAATGCCGCCATCAAAGGCCGTAAAGTCTTCGCGAGATCCACTCTGGAACAGAACATAGTCAACTCCTGCCTCGTCACAATGCAGCCAATCCGGCTGGCCATTCAAAGATTGGCTTCCCTATTTCGCCGGGGTGGCAGTGAAATCACCCTCAGCACCAAACTGCTCAACATTCACGCTTCCCGCAATATTGCCTGTCGAATCCAATGTTCCGGCATATTTCACAGTGAGCGGCGATCCGTTGTACTCGGTCTCATAGGTCCACGAAACCTTGTTCCCGTCGACCTTACCTGTGAACTTTCCCGTCCCCTGGTCAGCGGTGCATATGCCGGTCAGGTCATTGTCTTTCTGGGTGAACGTGCATATGGAGTCGCTGTCATTGCCCATGACAGACTGGTGGATCTTCCATTTGCCCGTGAGGGACACATTGTCTGCCGCTATGCAAGTAACGGTTGCAGACAGAAGGAGTGCTGAGAGAAGCAGTTTTCTCATTTGTTCGTCCTCGTGTGAGTTGATTGGCACCGAAATGCCATTGCCAGAAGACTAAACGAGACTTAGTCTCATTGTCAATACGCAATCTCTTAATAAACATGTAGAATCTAGAACTAGACGCCACCTTCTCCGTCGGAGGAGCGAAATTCACAAAGAGGTTGGGCATGACCAAATCCAGTCTTCAAAGCCGCAAGCAGCAACTTGTTAGGGATGCGATCTTTGACGCTGCAATCGAAACATTTGCCGCAAAGGGCTTCGACGATACGACGGTTGAAGACGTGGCCCGGGCCGCAGGGGTATCCCGCGCGACATTCTTCCGGTATTTCTCAAGCAAGGATGATCTGCTCGCACAGAACGTAATGAACTATGGGATTGCGCTGACCGAAGCCATCAAGGCATGCCCGCCTGCATTCACTCCTTTCCAGATCATGCGCGAGACCGTTCTTTCAATCGCCCGGCAAAAGGTCACGCACCCACGTACGCGACAAGTCATCGACATCTCATTGCGGAGTGCCTCAGCCATGCAGGCTCACTGGTCCCGCATGATCGAAGTAGAAGCGAGTGTTGCAATCGCGTTCGCCGAACGAATCAAGGGCCTGTCGAAGGACGATCTTGAGACGCGCCTGCTTGCATCGATGACCGTATCCGCCATGAATGTTGCAATCATGTCTTGGTACCGCGACGATTACACGGATCTGTCCGCCGCGGTAGAGCAGGTTTTCTCTCGCCTCACTGGAATCGTCTGCGGGCAGTCGCGATCAAACGCGACGTAGATTGTTGATCGGTTTCCGCGCGACCGCTCTTCGCTGAAGCTCTATCGAACCACAGCAAACGTGGAGTGCAATTCCGCTGTGGAATCTCCGCCAGCCCAAACGTCGAAAGTGGATGCATCCTGAATCCAGGACTTTGTCGCGCTGCTCCAGTAGGTCAGGTCGTCCTTTGTCAGCAACATCCTTACGGTTCTTTTCTCATGAGCATGCAAAGAGACGCGGCTGAACCCCTTCAACTCGCGAACCGGTCGCGAACTGCTTCCGTACTGCTGATGAATGTAAAGCTGCACAACTTCATCACCAGGGACGTTGCTTGTGTTCTCGACATCGACAGTGATCTCGCTATTGTCGCCTTTGTAGATTTGCGGCTTACTGACCTGCAGATTTGAGAACTGAAAGGTTGAGTAGCTTAAGCCGAAGCCAAAAGGAAACAGCGGCGTGCTTTCCTCATTCCAGTAACGCGTGCCTTGCCGTTGCGGCGCATGGCTGAGCGTATGCGCATAGAAGAGAGGAACCTGCCCAACATTGCGCGGCCAGGTGAAGGGAAGCTTGCCTCCCGGGACGGATTTCCCAAACACCAGGTTTGCGATTGCATTTCCCGCCTGTGTGCCGGGATACCACGCTTCGAGGATCGCAGGCACGTGTTCCGCTGCCCACGTGATGTTCAAGGGACGGCCATTCAGAAGAATGAGAACAACCGGTTTCCCGGTTGCTACAACTGCTTCGAGCAGTTGCTGTTGCTGGCCGGGCAGATCAAGAGACGAACGCGACGCAACCTCGCCCGTCATATCTTGGGTTTCGCCAAGAGCCATCAAAACCAAATCAGAGTTCCGCGCTGTCTGAACCGCTTTGGAAAACTGCTCCTTCGCCTGTTCCTCATTCCACGGCTCCGGCCGCTTTCCCCGCAACAACGCTGCGAATGGTGATGGGAATTTCCGGCTGATCTGTACGCCTTGGGCGTATTCAACATCAGTATCCCGTCCGGCCTGATCGCGAATCCCATTCAGTACCGTCACATTCTCGTTCGCATCATTGGCGAAAGTCCACGGCCCTTGCATGTCCCACTTGGAGTCTGCAAGTGGCCCAATGACCGCGATATTCTTATAAGCCGACAGCTTCAACGGTAGTATCCCGCCTTCATTTCGCAGCAACACAGCGGAGCGTTCCGCCGCCTTCCGAGCCTCGGTCCGATGATCTGGACTCTCGATGATTTGCTTCGCAGATGCCTCGTCTACGTAGGGATGTTCAAACAACCCGAGACGAATTTTCGTCTCTAGAATTGGACGAACCGCATCATCAAGCTGTGCCACCGTGATTCGTCCCTCTTTCAAGGCCAAGGGAAGATACGCCCCAAAGTCGCCGCTTCCGACAGCCATTTCCATGTTCACGCCAGCATGGAAGGCACGGACCGCTGCGTCGGCCGCATCCATTGCAAAACCATGGGTCTTCAGATCTTTTACGGCGTCAGCATCGCTGACAACAAACCCTTTGAAGTGCCACTGGTCCCGCAACACATCGTGTAATAGCCATCTGTTGCCTGTAGCTGGAACCCCGTTCAGATCCATGTAGGCACTCATGAATGTTCCTACATTCGCATCCAAAGCACTGCGAAACGGCGGAAAATAGACGTTTTGCAGTTGCTCATCGGAAACACTGGCAGCCTCATAATCGCGACCACCCTCGGCAGCTCCATATCCCGCAAAGTGTTTCGCGCAGGCGATGATATGATTTGGAGCTCCAAGATACTCTCCTTGAAAACCCCTCACCTGCGCAGCAGCCATGGCTGATCCCAGATAGGGATCTTCGCCGGCACCCTCGACGATTCTCCCCCAGCGGGGATCCCGCGCGATGTCGACCATTGGAGCAAATGTCCAATGGATTCCGACAGCACGAGCCTCTTCCGCTGCGACCGCCTGAGCCTTCTCCACAGTGGAAGGATCCCATGACGCCGCCATGGCGATAGGCACCGGGAATACTGTTCGGAAGCCGTGGATCACATCCAGCCCAAACAGGAGTGGAATGTGAAGCCTCGAACCCTCGACGGCAGCGCGTTGCAACTTATTGATCTGCGCGGGATCCGTAAGGAAGAGCACAGAGCCTATTTGACCGTCACGGATGCGCTTCTCCAGGGTGGCACCGGGCGCAAATGCAAATGTTTGGCTGAGTTGTCCGATCTTCTCGTCAGCAGTCATTTGCTTCAGAAGAGTCTCTGCCCTAACCTCTACGGCTTTATCCCTCTGCCGCACGGATGTCTGTCCCGTGGTAAACGAGGGATTCAGAAATAGCGCTAACGCAACACTGATGGCCAGAATCAGCACGTGTTTTGAATCTGGAATACGAATTGTGGTCATGAAAGTAGTCCTGATTGGAAGTACCTTTTGCATTTCATGTGGCATTCTGTCTGTTGCCTGAAGAGTCACGACTTATTCCTTTCTCTCAAAGACCAGCCGTTGCTCGGTGTCCAGGAAGGTGGAATGCCCTTCTATCAGCACGATGAGCTGTCTTCCATCCTCGGACAGAAACAGACGCTGTTTTGTGGAACTGCCGAAAGCTGCGATCACCTGATGAACCTCCAAGGTGCAGCCTTCCCAGACCGCGCTTGTCTTTCCTGTCATCTGAGGGATTCCAGGAAACACTGACGGCAGCTTGATGTCATGTTCCTTTCCATCGGGGACCAATTCTGTGGTTGTCACCGAATCCGGCAGTTGCATTCCAGCGATCGTGGCATGAACTGAAGAGTCGGTGATCGACAATAGCCCATTCTTCTGTTCGATCTTCTTCGTCAACTGGTAATCCCGCTGTGGGTGCTCACTACCCATAAAGCTCTTCGCTACATTCAGATTCCACGTACCGTTCAGGTTCGTGTTTTGCGCCACTGCATGTGATCCAGCCATTCCCGCCATGAGTATCAGGGCGGAGAGTGTATTCATCCTCATAAGATCTCCGATTCGATCAGTTACTGCCTGTTGATTTCCAGCAATGCCAGGCCATTGGGTGGCAGTTCAACCGAAATCTCTGCGGTCGATCGGCCACCCGTCAAGGGACGGACTTCCGGCTTAGGGAGTTCTGCAGCGGACTTGAGCTGAGCAATTTGGTCAGTAGTTGGATACCTCGGGCTTCCCATCTCCTGCCACTTCGGAATCGCGGAGCCAACCTGCCCGTTCACATGACTGATAGTGATGAAGCGACCTTCTACTCCATTCAGCTTTAAACGCAAGAGCTTGGATTGTCCCTTCGACTCGCTGGAGCCTCCAGTCGCAGCCAAGGGGTTGCCGTTTGCTACGCTTCCTTCGGTGGCTGGAATTAGATTCCAAATCAGAATGGCCGCACTGCCATCGGTACGACGTGTCGCCAAGATCGGCCCAGAATCGGATTGCACAAGAGTGTCACCCAATTTATGGAGCATAGCGAATGCATGCAGTGACGGCCGGGCGATTCCCCATTGATCAGTCATGCCAAAGGTCTGGTTGAAAATGCCGCTGGGCACACCGCCTTCTTCAAAGACGTTGCTGAAGGTCCAGTACGACATGGCCTCAGCGAGTCCGATACAGCTCTTGATCGTGTCGCCAATAAATGCAGGATTTTGCGAACTCCATTCCGTCAACCAGACGGGCAGCTGTGGCATCTTGGACGATTCCACCTGATGCTTCACAAGTTCCAGACCGCGTGGAATCACCTGTTCAAATGTGTAGAGGTGATCCCGGCCGAAGATGTGTTTCTGAGGATCATCGGGATACACGTGGCTGCTGACAAAATCAAGCGGAACGCCTTGCTGGACGCAATACTGGATCAGGTCGGGAATCCAATCCAATTGAGCCGTCGATGGACCACCGATTGGAATGCGATTGCTCACACTTTTCACAGCCAATGCGGACTGTTTATACAGCTCAAAATACTCATCTTGCGACCCGGCCCAGAAGGAGATGTTGGGTTCATTCCATACCTCGAATTTCCACCCCTCCACCTCTGCAATTCCATACCGCTTTACGCAATGGTCGGTGAAGGCGTAGACCATATCATGCCAGTCCTGCCACTTTTGAGGTGGAGAGACATTTCCCTTATAGGCGAATATCCGATTGGCGCTGCTTGCAAACGCTTCCGGCATGAAGCTGAGTTCGACGAAGGGGCGCACACGATGGTCAAGCATGAAATCGTAGATCTGGTCGACATAGAGAAAATTGAAGTTGCCTGCTCCGTGTGCGGCGATGCCCATTTCATCATCAAAAAGGCCGTGACAACGAACTGACTGAATTCCTGCTTCCCTCTGCACACGGAGGAGATCCTGACGCCACTGGTCTCGAAGACCTACAACAGTCCTATCTGAACCAGCGCAGTTCTCCCAATAATGAGGAAGCGGACCAACCTCCCTTTGAAGATCAATTGCAATCTCAGCCGAAACGGCTTGTTTCCCTATTAGTTCATCGGCATGGAGGCGCCGGGCCATCGTGCCGACAGCTGCTACGCCTACTCCGGTAAGAAATTCTCGACGATTGAACACTCTTGGCTCCTGGCCGGCCCGACCCGTGGCCGACTCCGGCTGTCATTTCAGATTTTTGGATATTGGGACCGATAAAGTTGGGGAGACGAAGACCCTTCGTCTCCCCATGAAAATGGTGGAGTTGGTTTCCACCACACAACAGGCCAACTTAGAAAAGCAGTTTCATGGCGAACTGGAACTGCCTGGGATTTACGCCAGAGCTGGTGGAGTTAATAACTCCGAAACCACCAGCGGATGTTGGAACATCACCAGGCAACAAGCCAACGACGGAAATCGGCGTTGACGCGGTGTGTTCCGGACCTTCTTTCCAGGAACTGATGGCGTGACCCGGAACATAGAAGTTTGGCGTGTTGGAAATGTTGTAAGCCTCGGCGCGGAACTGGGCGGAGATCTTTTCTGTCACATTGAAGTTCTTGAAGACAGACATATCCGCACGCCGTGTGTGCGGACCGTAGAGAGCTCCGCTCCGTTCGTTGCCCGCCGTGCCGGCAGGCTGCGGCGTAAAGGCGGCTAAATTCAACCAGTTGTTGTTGCCACCGCCGGATGCCCTGTAGGATTTTGACACCTGGTCCGGACGATCGCCACCATATGCACCGGTTACGTAAGGAAGGTTGATCTGCGTGAGGCCGTTCTTGTTGGAAAAGTTATCGGTCACTCCAAAGGGATTGCCGCTCTGCCAGAAGATAATGAAGTTCGACTCCCATCCCTTGAGCAGCAGGGCCTTCGCGCCGGAGGCATGCTCGCCGAAAGGAAGCTTGTAGTTCCAGTTGGCGGAGAAGCGATGGCGGATATCGACTCCGGAGTTGCCGTAGTCGTAACGAGGATTGGTTGCAATCTGCCCGATGTCCGTGCCTCCCGTGCTGCCGCTGACGGCATCGCTGAGGCCATGCGCCAAGGTGTAGTTGGCGTTGAGTGAGAGTCCCTTGGTAAATCGCCGCGCAAACACTGCCTGCAGAGCGTAGTAATTGCTGGTCGCCCACGGTGCGTCCAACGTGATTTCCTGAACATTCGGAAGCGTGGAGGCGGTCAGCAGGGCTGGCGCTGCCGATGGCCCTTGCGTGGCGACATTCGGATAAGGACCATTGGGCTTGGGAATGTTGATGTAAGGCTGGAAGAGTTGGTGCCGTCCCAGTTCCCCAACGCCCCCTACTGTGATTACATTGGCGCCAATTTGCCGCTGTACCGTCAAGTTGAACTGCTGCACATAGGCGGTGTTAAAGTCCTTGGTCAGATAGGTCAGGTTTCCGGACAGATTGGTCGTAGAGGAGGCCGTCGGAATCGGCAGCGTCGGCCAACCACCGTAGGCAGATGGGTAGTAAGTGAAAGAATAGCAGCTGGGAAGGGCGCAGGTGGCGGAATAGTCATAGGGCGGATTGGCGGCCTGGATTTGGTTCTGAATCGCCAATGGATAGTAACTGATGCCGAAGCCGCCGCGCACCACGGTTTTATTGCCGATCGACTGCGAGAAACCGACGCGGGGAGCAAAGTCCTTGTAATTGGTATTGACCCCAATATGCGGATCCTGACTGCCTAGGATGATGGCGCCGTTATTCGTCGCTGTATCGTACTCAAAGTTCGCATACCGGTTATGGGCTTCGCTGAGGGGCCCATATACGTCGTAGCGCAAGCCGAGGTTTAACGTCAGCGAGTGAGTCACGCGCCAGTCGTCCTGCACATAGCCTGCGTACTCCGAGGCGCGATAGCCAGGCTCGATGAGCGTGTTACCGCGTGTATAGCCGAACGGCAGGCCGGTCAGCAGATCTTCCACCGCGTTGCCGGTCAAACCGTAGAATCCGACAAAGCCAAGCGGGTTCGAGCTTTGGAAGTAGTTCAGTTGGCGGCGCGTGAATTGGGCTCCGGCCTTGATGTTGTGGGCGCCGTGCGTCCAGGTCAACGAACCCATGTATTGAAAGGTGTTATTCCTGTCGAGAATGGGCAGGTAGGACGAGTCGCCGAGACTGGCATAGCCGCCGGTGATGAAGCTGATCGGCATAAGTCCACTAGTTTGCGGAGCAGCGGGAGTATTGGCGTTCACGAGTCCGATAGCCGACGAAACATCTTTGCCTTGGTTGAGATTGCTTGAATTGATATCGATTCGCGTATAGCCGGTCTTGAGTTCCAGAACCAGGTTTGGCTTAAGCAGGTGGACATAGTTGAACTGAACATTATGCGCTTTTGCGATCGAGGAACCGGGGTAAGAGTACAAGCTGCCGCCCGGCTGAATCGTCATCCCCGCCTCAGAAACGGCAGGAAAGGGCCCCGGCACAGAAGTGTTGGTGTTGTTGTAGGAATACCGGCCGAAGAGCAAGTCGCCATTCTTGAAATTCTGATCGATGCGGCCGTCCATTGAGAAGGCGTACTGCGGCTTCTTGGGAGCGGCAATGTAGTTGTTGACAATTGCCCCTGTACCGCCGGTGTTCGGCTTCGGATACATCTTCAGATAGGCCAGCCCAACTGAATTGGCATTCGCTGCGGTCACTGCAGAGCCGCCGTTGTCGCTGAAGTCGTAGATGCCGGTTCCGTTCAGGTCGCCTCTTTCCTGAAGGGTTGGCACTGTCAGCAGTCCAAACGACTGCCCCTGGATGTTGCGGTTGTCTTCCGCATCGGCGAAGAAGAAGGTTTTGTTCTTGACGATGGGCCCGCCCACGCTGCCGCCGAACTGATTCTGCCGGTATTCAGGCTTGGCGACTCCGCTGGACGCGGTCGTGAAGAAGTCTCGCGCATCGAAAATGTCGTTGCGGAAGAACTCATAAGCAGTACCGTGATATGCGTTGGTGCCCGACTTGGTGATGATATTGACGACCGCACCGGCGCTGCGTCCGATTTCAGCATTGAAGGCGTTGGTATCCACCTTCACTTCTGCGATAGCATCGATTGACGGACGAACGCCGGGAAATCCCTCTTCCCGCTCGTTGTTGTCCATGCCTTCGATCATTTCATTGTTGAACAAGTCGGACTGGCCGTTGGCCGATATGACCGATCCTGCACGCCGGTCGTCGGGACGATTGCCAGAGCCGATCGCACCGGGTTGTCCCGCGTTGACGCCTGGCTGAATTTGCACCAGGTTGATGAAGTTTCGCCCATTCAGAGGCAAGTCCTGCACCGACTGCTCCGTTACCACGCTTGTTACCGAGGAGCTGTCAGTCTGCAACAGTGGAGGCGCGGACGTAACCGTCACCGTTTCCTCAGCACTGCCTGCTTGCAACACGCCGTTCTCGCGCACTCGATCGCCTGCTGCGAGGGTAATGTCCGCGAATTCCACCTTTTTGAAGCTCGGCGCGTCAATTACCACCGAATAGTGCCCCGGCGGTAGCAGATTGAAGATGTAGTCGCCTGTTCCGTTGGACTTCGTGTTTGCGGTGACGCCGGTGCCCAGATTCTTGATGGTAACCTTGGCCCCAGGTACAACCGCTCCTGTGGAGTCGGTGACCGTGCCCAGCACATCAGCGGTTGTCAATTGTGCAGAGACAACGCTGACGGCTAGGATTCCGAAGAGCAAGGCTCCGAAAAGCGTAGTTGCGATCTTCACATGGTTCGATAGCATCCACTGGCGAAGAAAAGATTGTTTCAATATTGCCTTCATACAGACCTGCCTCTCATTCTGGTGAATCAAAGAGCTCCAACTTCGAGCGACACTCACTCTAGTTGCGTAAAAATTAGGCTGTTTAGGTCTTGTACGGTACCGTCATGTTATTCCTTTTGTATTCAATTACTTACAATGCTACAGACTACTATCTCACGTGTGTACAGTACGCCCCGGATCAACCTTCCGGCAAAAGACCGCATTCGGCGCAACCGGGAAGGGACTGAACTCGAATGCAATCTAGGTGTGGTGGGATGGACGAAGCAGTTCGTAGGAAGGTGTTTACTGTTTGTAGGCAACAATAATTTACGGCTCACCGTTTGCTCATCGATGAGAACCGTTTTATTGAACAACCTGGAGGTTCTTTTGGATGGAGCGGAGGATCGGAAGCAGAGCTCCCGCGGACGCGGGATAGGCCCGCAGCTCTCCGACAACCTCAGTGGCATGCATCCCCAGCCCTCTGGAAGCAAGAATGCAGGGCATGCCAAGACTGCCCACGGATCGAATTGAAATGTTGCAAGGTCGCGTATCGTCGTGGCTAAGCTTAGCCCGTTCAGAGATTTGGCCCCCGAAATATGTATGTAGCGTACGCCTACAATTGACATTCACACACCCCCGATGTTTTCATGGCTATCAGTCTGAAATGGAAAGTTGTGTGCTGCCCGAGCACCGTCCGTCAGGATCGAGTCCGATTTCAAGGAAATGCGCAGCTAAAGCGCTGAACGTAGAAACTGAGCATCCATGCATCAGACCGAGACACGCCTTCAAGACCGAATGCAAGAAAACCCGTGGAGTCCGAAGCAACGCTCCGCTGTCTCGATGGGGGTCGACCGGATCCTCGCAGACCCGTTCTTCAAAAAGAGCCAGCGATGCGTGATGTTGTTTCGCAGGCTGATTGAGCATGCACTGGAGGGCGGCGACGAGAACGGCATCAAGGAACGCACGCTGGGGATCGAAGTATTTGGGCGTGAAACAGGCTACGATACGAACACCGATCCGATCGTTCGGATGACCGCAAATGAGATCCGTAAGCGGCTCGCGCAATACTATCAATCCACCAACAGGCATCACGAGGTTTACATCAGACTAGAGCCCGGCAGCTATATACCTCTGTTCGATTTCGAATCGCGGATGGTTTCGCCGGGGACGGCATCTGAGTCACCGGTGGAAACCGCCCCCTTGCCGGATGGAATGGCGGAGGAGCCCGCCCCCGAGCACGTTATACCTGAAACTGAGCCGACCAGTCTCACGCGAGGCAAGAACCGTTGGCGAATCATTGCGGCGGCACTGACCCTTTTATGTGTTGTGGGAATTGTTGGCGTCGTGGCACTGAATTGGACCAACTGGACCGTCTCTTTTCGCTCCAACCAATACCTGCTATGGTCTCCTCTCCTGAAAACTCAAGGGCCGGTTACCATTTGCGTCGCCGATCTTTTGCCGATCGAATTCAAGGATCAAGATTGGGCGCATATAGTCGCCTCCATGATCGCCGGCCATCCGCCGCCTACCCTTCGAGAGGACGAGACGGCGACTCCTTCGACCCCTTTTGTCGATGTGGAAGCTGCTGCGCGGTTGTCTGGATGGATCAATGCACATGGAAAGCCGTTTAGGGTCGCGCGAAGTTCTGCTTTAACCCTGGATGATTTCCGTCACGAGCCAGTGGTACTAGTTGGCGCATTCGACAACTTCTGGAATATCACTTTGCTTTCCAACCTGCGTTACCACATACAGATTGACCCGACAACCAAGGAAGAATGGATTGAAGATCGGCAAAATCCCGCGATGCACGATTGGAAAGGAAGCGGAAAGCTACTTTATACCGAATCATCGACCGACTTCGCACTAATCACAAGGGTCTTCGATCGAGACACAGGGAACTGGATCCTGGCGGCTGGCGGATTGGGAATGCACGGCACCGAAGCCGCGGGCGACCTTCTTAGCGATCCCGAGTTGTCGCGGGCTCTCCCTGATGCCGTTCGTTCAGACAAGAAGAACATCCAAATTGTCTTGAAAACGACGGTGATCTCTGGACATACCGGTGCACCACAAATTATCACCGTTCACGCCTGGTAAAGACCGAATGCAGAGACGGCGCGATCATATCTCGCAATCCAAACTGTCCAGATCAATAACAAGACCTATCAGAGCTTCTTTGGACATACGGCAATCGCCAGGCGATAAAATGGCCTTCTGAATGCCCTTCAAAATAGTGCGACCTATTCGCGTTTCACTATTGCCCTTTTTACAGCTCGCGTATTGAAATGTGCGACTGCTCGTGCAGCGGCCAGCGGTATCGTATTAGACGCACGATTCAGCAATTGGGGATATGCAGTACCGGTGGGAAGCCCCATAGCCCTCTATTCAATCCGATATTGCAGTGAATTTGCGCGGACAACCGTAATGCTCTCCGTAGAGCGACAACGCAAGTTGCCGCTCTGGCCCGCTGGGCGGGAAGAGAGTGACCTCCCGCATACGGCGGGAGCGCGAGCGAGGGTGGGAAGAGCGGGCCAAAAATATGCGGAGCCTGATCGCTCAAGCTCCGCGATGGGTTTGATTCAGGTGATTATGCCGCTGCCTTCTTGATTGGCTTGCTTGGCGCTTTCGTCGGCGGCTTGGGAGCAGCTTTCTTTTCCGTCTGGGCCTTCTCCTTGGCGGCGAACTCCTGCTTGACCTTGTTCGTGATCGCAGCCACGTCCACCTTGTAGAACTCGGCGGCTTCGCGCAGGGCTTTCGCGGATTCGTTGGAACTGTGCGCCGTTTGCAGGACGGTGATTGCCACCAATACCCGGCCAAGGGTGCTCTCGTCGGCCTTGCGAAGAAAGGACTCGAGCAACTTGGCCGGGGAGTCTCCGGCTCCGTTGGCCTTCCCGATGCCGTGAAGGCGAAAGATGATCGCCAGACGGCGTTCGTCCAATGTGGCTGCAAGGCGTTCGGTGACAAAAAGCAGATCGCGCTTCATCAGGCGGACGGGGACCGCGTCGCTGGTTGCTTTCAAGACGCGGAGGCCGGTGGCCTGAGCGATGGCCTCCTCGCGGCGGCGCTTCTCCTGTTCTGCCTTGAATGCCGCATCCGTCGCTGGCTTTTGCTTGCGGGCGTGGTGAATGGGGCAATCAGGATTCGCGCACACCTTGTGAATGGTGCCGATTTCGCTGCCTTCGGTAATGATGGCGTCGGCGGCATACTTGCACACCTTGAACTCCGGGCGCTGCGCGTCGTCTTTCGACTTCGGTTTGTCGTCGCGGATCGCCGTGTATTTGTTGCGCGGCAAAACTGGACTGCCTTCCTTTTGCCCGCCGTATGCCGTGCTGATCTGCACAAGGTTGGGTTTGGCGGCTACGGCCTTCGCCACGTACGCCGCGAGTTTTGCGTTGTAGCAGCGGGGATCAGTACATTGGTCGCCCTGCTTGCCGAGGTCGTCGCCGAAAAGCAGTTTGTTGTGGCCGGTGCGCTTGGGGCAATCGGCGCAACTGCCAGAAGTGGAGACAAGCTGCGCGTCGCGCTTGTCGAAGGGCGCATCTTTCAGGATGAGGAGAACGTTCGTCTCAATCCAGAATTGCAGATTGCGCACGGGCAGGAGAATGCGCGTAGGTGTTGCTCCCCCGCTGTTGTATGCTTCCTTGAAGCAAGCCGAAAGAGCTTGTTGCTGCTGGTCGGCTGGCAGCTTCGCCAGTAGCAGCGCATGGCTCACGCCGATTTCGTTGGCGTAGAAGGCATCGACCGCAGCGGGTACGAGTTCAACCAATTTCAGGCGCGAAGCGACGAAAGTCGCGGATTTTCCCAAACGTGCGCCTATCTGCTCGATGCTGTACTTCGGCTCCTCAAGCGCCAAAAGCCGGGCGAAGCCTTCGGCCTCTTCCATCGGGTGAATTTCAGCGCGAATCAGATTCTCGACGAGCTGCGCCTCCAATACTTCGGCGTCGCTCATCTGCTTGATGCGCACCGGCACGGTGGCAACTTCGGCCATCTGTGCGGCACGATACCGCCGCGCACCGGTCACGATCTCGAATCCGTTTTCGGTCAGTGGCCGGACAAGCAAGGGCGACAGAACGCCCTGGCTCCGAATGCTGGCGGCTAGTTCTCGAAGACTAACCTCGTCAAAGACGCGGCGGGGATTGGTCTTCGATTCGTTGAGCAGAGCGAGCGGAAGCTCGCGGTATTGGGTGGCATTGATAACGGTCGTTTCCATGATTCATGGCTCCTTTCGAGCGGTTGAAGGGTGAGGGCGCGCGGAGCGGGGACACGTCGGGCGTCGGTCCGCTCCGCAGGGGCGGACTAACCACGAATCGACTTGTCCATAAAGGCTTCGATAAAACCCTGAGCGCGAAGATTGCGGTCCCACTGCCGCGCAAAGGTTTCATGCTGACGGTGGAGGTCGGGCACGAAAACATAGTTCTCGCCGTCCCGATAGCGCGAATACTGCTCGACTCCGAGATAGTCATTCCGAAAATAGAAACTCGATAATGACATCTCGCAGAGCGGCGGCTTTGCCAACTCGAAACACATCTCCGGGTCGCGCATCAGGTCGCCGTTCTGTTCGCCGTAGTGCGCAATGGAGATTGCGGGCAGTCCGGTCGGCCCTGGCTCCGGCGTGGCTTCGATGACAATCGCCATGTAAGGCGGATTCTCAATCTTGAGGTAGAGCGTGGGCCGGTATCCTCCGGCCCGCTCCAAAATGCGAAGGATGGTTTTCATTAGGCCACCTCCGCGAAGTCATCCCGCGATTCTGGCGTTGTGACAGAAGAGGCGGTCAGTTTGCCGGACGGTTCGCCGGTGATGGCGTCCAGAATGACCGCTGAGGTCCGCTGGATGACTTCAAGGCTTTCAGCCAGAAGCGCGGCATTTCCTGCGTACATCTGGATGTAGTCCGAAGAGGCTTTTCCCATCTCAAGGCCGATTGATTGGCCAACGATGAAAGCGACCGCCTCGGCTTCCGTCTCGCGCACGGTGGCGGTGGTCATGGTGCGGCGGTCACTTTTATGCAAAAGTTCATGCGCCGTTTCATGGACCAAACAAACCAGAGTTTCAGCGGGCGATTGGCCGGGAAGGATGGCAATCTTTCCGCCGTAGCTGACGCCAAGAGCGGGCGCGATGTTCTCCGTGTATTCGAGGGCGATATTCTGCGAATCGAGAAAGGCAATCAGGCGGTCGTGGTGCTCGCCCACTTCGCCGGTGATGTTGTGCTCGAACTCTGGCAGGTCCGCGCCTTCGGTCTGCTCCACATCGAAAACGTAGACGGCGCGAAAGCCGATCAATACAGGCGCGTGCTTGCCGCTGTCGTCCTGCGTGCGGTTGCGGTCGGCGTCGTCTCTCTTGCGCCGGTGTCCAACCATCGGCGCGAGAATCTGAATGCCATTTTCGCCGCGCTTCACAAACCGGCCCAACTCCTTCCACGCGTGAAACCCGGCGACGCGGGTCGCCGTTGGCCGTTGTCTCGCAATGCTCAAAATATTCCCGAAAGAATAGGTATGGAAACGGGCCATCGCTGCGAGATAAGCAGTCAATGTCTCGCTCTTGCCCGCTTCAAGTTGCTGTAGCAGGTAATCCACGGCTTGCTTGATGAGTTGCTGCGTGGGGTTGTCGCGCTGCGTGGTGCGCTGCTGGTAAGGGGATTGACTGCGGAGCGCCGCATTGTTGCTGTGCGGCGCTGTGGTGGCGGTGTTGTTGGCAAAAGTCATGATGTTCTGCTCCTTCGGAGTGGGATTTGCCGTTTTTAAGCCCTGGGAGGGCTAAAAAAAGACATTCATTTCATGACTGGCGAATTGGGCGCAGAGAGGCGCTGTCAACTCCCGAAGCCCGCAAGGGGCGCGGAAGCGAGCACGGCGGTTTTTATGCCGCGCGGAGCTGCACAAGCGGAGTTGACAGAAGGAGCCGAACGGAGCCTAGAGTTCGCCGGGAAATGAATGTCGAACCGG
>Ga0255352_1000760_pt1 | contig 17430 bp, 14 predicted proteins | sample HBST0metaG_FD_189939 | JGI IMG/M metagenome (GOLD analysis project Ga0255352, IMG submission 189939) | Peat soil microbial communities from Stordalen Mire, Sweden - H.B.S.T0 | ecosystem: Environmental > Terrestrial > Soil > Wetlands > Peat | place: Sweden: Norrbotten County, Stordalen Mire...
GCGGATTCGGATTCGGTGTCGGGGCAGGCGGATTCGGGTTCGGTGTCGGCGGATTGGGAGCAGGAGGTTTGGGCGCCGGGCATGGGGGCTGTCCATTGCCGCCGCAGTCTCCGTGACCATCTGGATCTAATCGCGTGAGTGGGTTATTTCTCACATAGCTGTACAAATTCAGCGTCTGGGGATCGTCAAGCTTCGCGTACGGTACAGGTTCTTCCCTGGCGCTCCAGTCAGGCGACATAAAGCGCCCCATCGCAGAAGCGTAGTACCTTGCCCCGAAATAGTCGTTGCCTGATTCGGTATCTCTTTCTTTGGCGGTGAAGAGGTGTTCGGTCGGCGTAGGGGCACAGCTCTCGCCATCGCCGAAAGGAAGGCTGGAACAGGTGGTTTCCACGACGCTGGCATAGTTGGTCTGGACGCGCCGTGTGCCAAGCGGATCGTCGAGATAGAAGTGCAGCGCACCGGTCTGATCGTAGGTGGCCAACAACCTGCCCGCGGCCCAGACATTGCTGTGTTGCCATGTCATGGTGTTGGTACTGCCCGATGACGTCATGGTGTATTCACTCAGCTGTTCGCCCGATGGACCGGAAATGTAATCGCTGGTAGTAGTGAAGAGGCTGATGCCGGGGTCGCAACTCAAGGTTGTGATGTTGCCTTTGGCCACGCGAGTACCGCCAGCATCGTACACGTAGCCGGTCATCGAACCGTTGAGCAGACTCTTGACTGCGCAGATGCGCCCATCTCCGTCGTAGAGATACTGATTCCGGCCGTCATTGGTGATATTGCCGGCATTCGCGTGCCCGTTATCGTACTGATAGATTCCGGCTGGGGACCCCGTTATCTGGTTCTTACCGTTGTCGGCAGTATTTGTGGTGCCATCGATGGTGAATTCCGCCCACTCATTTTCCACAAGCGAAGCGCCCGAGTCTGCCTGGCAGGCATAGCCGGGCGCATTGGCGAACCCGGCATTCGTTGTCACCCGCTGATCGGTGCGATTACCGAAACTGTCGTAGTTCCAGCAGTAATACTGCGTAGCACCGGTGGTTGGCGTCTGCGTAGCAGCGGACAACCGATTCAGATGGTCGTAGTTGATGGCCCACGCGCCTGTCACCGAATCCGTATAGCCTGCCACATTGCCGAGGCCATCGTAGACAGCGGAATATTGATAAACTGACTTGCCGCCGTCATAAGTGGCCGAATAGACCGTCTGACTGATAGCGATCGAGCTGGCGGTAGCGTAATTGGCGCTTCCTGCCAGAGTGGCGACGACGCTGTGTGTGCCAATGTTCAGAGTCTTTGTGGTAAAGGCCGCAGTGGCCCCGCTCATTGTGCTGGTGCCGATCGGAACGCCATAATCATAAAACGTCACTTGCGCACCCGACAAACTGCTGGAAGCCGTGGCTGTAAAGGTTATTGATTGCCCATAGATAGACGGCGTACCGGATGTGGCAACGCTCAGTGTCGGAGCTGCTTCGACGATCGCCAAAGTGCCGTTGACGTAGGAAAGACTATAGCTCGTTGCGGCAAGCGTTCCGGTTGCTGCCGTGATTGCGTAGGTTCCAACTGCTGAGGTTGAGCTAGCAGCTGTAGTCAGACTGGGCAAGCCGCTCAGAACGCTGGATGTATCGCCATTGACGAAACCGGAATAAGTGGCTGTGAAGGCCGGATTGGCTGCGCCGTACGCACGAGTGACACTGTTAGCGGTCACCTTAAGTGGGGCTTTGCTGACCGTCAAGGACACGCTTCCGGTAGCGGTGGTGTAGTCGGTCGCGTCGGTCGGGGTGAAGGTCACAGAAAGTGTGTTCGTGCCTGCCGCTGGTACGCTTCCTGCTGCTGGTTTGTAAGCCATAGTTCCCAACGCGTTTGCGGTAGCATCAAGCTGGGTTGAACTCAGAGCGGTGCCATAGGTGATCGCCGTAGGCGCCGCCCAAGTGATCGTTGGCGTAATAGGCATAACCCTCACGGTCACAGCGTTGGATGTAGCTCCTGAGGGCATGTATTTCGCGGTAATCGTGTGAGTCCCGGATGAGGACGACGACGACAGTCCAGAACTGTATGTATCCTGGACGACTAACTGCGCGCTATTGTTCGTGAGAGATGCCGTTCCCAGAATCTTGGATCCCCCATCGAGAAATTCTACCTGAGCGCCGCTTGTGCCCTGCATTATCATCGTAAAGGTTACGGATCCGCCATAGTACAAAACGCTGGTGCTGGCAGTCAGACCCTGAGCATGGACAGAGAGCAATCCGCAAAAGAGCAGCAGGCCCGCAACGAGGACGGTATGAAGGCGTCGTGCATTCACTATCGAGATCATTCGAATCTCCATTACAATTCACTCGAACTCAGGGAAGACAACCTTTCCGGGATGGCACTGCGGAGGCTTTTTCATTCACGCTCCATGGAGGCATCACCGCGAATTCCACGACCGTGTCGAATCGCGGAGGAACCGCCAAATGGCTCCTCCGGCCAACAAAGGGTTTTCATTTGGTGCCTATATCGCCTTCACAGGTAATCCGTAGCTGGCTATCGTAGGCCCGATTCAATGTAAGCGCATTGCCATACGCGGCATTCATCAAGCCTCCGAAGGCCGCATAAGGAAGCGAGGAAGATGTCGGGCATGGAAGGGAAGCTGGGCCCGTCTGCGCAGAAAAGATGTCGGCTGGATGCGTCGTGACGTCACTCCAGTTGCTCGTCACCGCCTGCAGGCGCCCTGCGCCGTCGACGGTGTAGGTGAATTGAAGAGGACTTCCCCCGGATGTTGGCGAGGGGGTAGTCCCGTCCGTAGAGGTGAACAAGTTGCCCGCAAAATCGTATGTGTATTGCGGCGCATAGGTTTTGTTTGAGGGAGTTTTCTGCTGTTCACTCTGGACGCGTCCCATCGAATCGTACGCAAGAACCGAGCGCTTTGTCCAAAAGCCGCTTGTGGGTGCGGTTGCCGCGCACTGTCCCGCGGAAGCGCTCTGGGTCCAGGCATTCGAAAGCCGGCCAACTCCATTCGTAACCGAAGCCAGACTATATTGGTAGCATGACCAAGGCGTACTTCCGGCGTCTCCGGAATAGGACTTGCTCAGTAGACGATTCCGGAGATCGTAGGTATAGGAAGTTATCACGGAACGAGCATCGGTCTTGGTTATTACGTTGCCGTTGGCATCGTACGTATAGCCCATCGTCCCGGTTTCGGGGTTCGTCGCCGTAAGAAGGCGGGACAGGCTGTCATATGCAAATGACCGAGTTCGCACGATATCCGATCCGATCAAGCCATTCTGCTTAACTGAGAGAAGGTTGCTCACTGCATCATACGTATAGTCTGTCTCCATTGTTGGACTCTGGCTGATTGCGCTCGGCTCTAGAACGGTGAGCAGCCGGCCAAAGGCATCGCTCGTGCGTTTCCTCTGGTTCTGGTCTTCATCCGTATAACTTACGACATTTCCACTGTAACTCCATTGCTGCGTACTGACCCCGTCGGAGTCTATCATCTGCGTCTTCCGTCCAATTGCATCGTAGGCGTAAGTTACGGTGCCGTCAGTCGCAGCTGCGGACGCGCGATGCGGATTCGTAACGGTATAAATCTGTCCATCGCCGTCATATGTTGTCTCCGTGGAGATTGTGTCAGCGGGGCAAGTGGAGGTGAGTTGTGAACGGACAGCATGCCCGATTCCATCCATTGAGGTGACAGTGGTCTTCCATAGCGGGGCTGATGTACAGGCAGGTAACGGGTTCGATGCGTAGATCAGTTGCGATTCAGTGACACTTGGGCTGGTTCCGTCGGTATAGCTATAGACCGTCTGGCCTCCGTCGGGGTAGTCGACCTCTGTGGGCCGCAACAACGCCTCGTAGGAGGATCCCTTACATCCACCGGCCGTATAACAATAGACTGTCGCTTGTCCATTTTCATCGATTGCCTGTGTGAGGGAACCGATCGAATAGTCGTACTTGAAGCTTCTGGATTCGTTTAAAGGGTATGTGATGTTGGTCAGATAGGCATTTGTTCCCCCTGCCCAGCCGCTGTTTGTCGGACTGTCGGTATAACTATATGTCGTTGTATTCTTTCTTGGATCGGTTACAGATGTGATCTGTCCGCTGCTGTTATAAGCATAGGTCGTCACGGAGTTACCCGGGCAATTGGTCTGCAGGCAGAGCGCCGTCACGGTCTGCGCATCACCCGCGCTGTTGAAGTTGCTGAAGTCTGTCTCCGCCATCAGCGTAGCGCCATTTGCGACGGTGCCGCCGGTTGTTACTTTCGACGTTGCCACTCGATCGATGATGGGGGCGGTATAGCTGTACGCCACGCCATTGACCGTAAAGGGCATCGAGGGCCCAGCGAGCGACGTTTGGTAGGAAGTCAACGTGCTGCGCGTGGTGGCCGGCGTCGTGCTTGAATCATTCTCATCCTTCTCGGTGACGAGTTGCGAACCAAGAACGGAAGAGGTGAACCCTGGAGCATACTGATAGGTTGTGGTGGAAGTATTTCCGCTGGAGCTCCCCAACTGTACAGATTTGCTTTTGACTTCATATTGGTTGTACCATGTGGTCGTTTCAGTTCTCAGCAAAGAGCCGTCAGTTCCGTACTCTGCTCTGGACTGTTCGACTGGAACCCCGCTGGTGTCTGTGCTCATATAGTTTGGGAGCACACCGCTGCATGCACTTTGCGGCACTGGACATGCCTGCGCCCGTCCATCGGCATATCCGTTTGACCCCGACGGAAAGCTGGTGTAGTTGTAAACGGTCTTGAAGCTGGTTCCTCTTACCATATCGTTGGTAACGACGGTTGTCTGTGGAAGGGATATCAAGGCATTGGAAGGATAGACATAGCTAAAATCCTGCTCCTCCGCTATATTCGCGCCATCATAGCTGACATAACGATGCCGAAGCATGACACGGTCATATTTATCTTGGCAGAGGTGGTAAGCACCATTGGGCGTTGATGCAAGACCGCCCCCGATGTTTGTAAGGGCCAGCCATACAAAGTACCCTACCGAGACTCCCGATTGAATGCCCCACTCATAGCTGATATAGCCGCCGTTCGGATAGATAAGTTTCGTAATCATTCCATTGGTCGTGTCGTACTGAAAGGTGTACTGATCGCCATTAGGAAGCACGATGCTGGTGACTTCTCCAGCGCTAGGCATGGCATGAACCAGTGTGCCATCGGTTCCTTCCAATGGACCACAAAAGTAGGTGCCGTTAGATGGCGTTGGATACATCGCGGTAAAGTTCAGTATGAGTGGATTGGTCTCGTAATTCACAAGGTTGCCCGTGACGTTCACCTTATAAGGCTCTTGCATTCCGTATGTGTAGAGGATGTCGGCATTGGCAGACCTGGTCATGCTGACGGCTGCTCTTCCTTGTGAATCGGTGTATTGGAGGGCAGTGGAATACGTTCCATCCGGACTGGTGAATGAGAATGTATTGCCATGCCTGTCGATTATCTGAGACGGCATCATTGTCAAGCTGCATGATGAACCGCAATCGCCGCCATCAGAGCTTCCAAAGCTCTGACCCGTCATAGGAAACACATATGCCAGGCCGTCGTAATCCGAGACCACTACCGGATTGCGACCATATGAATTGGCGGGGTTTACACCAAGCATTTGCACCTGATATTCAGAGTCAGAGCCCTGTTCCTGCATCCAATCACCATTTATCCCTCTCTCTCCGTAGATATTTAGTGGGTGAGGTGTGCCATTCGGATCGTAGAATGTGTATCCGGTGGCAAGCGACAGAGAGTTTCCCGATGCAGCGCTCGAAGTGAAGGAGTAACTAAAACTCAAATTGGGAAATGTGTATTGCCAAGCGCCGCGGCTGCCAAAAGGGGACACCGTAGGAGTACTCACAACGGGACCGACTTCTCCGACACACCCGGCTTCCCCGTAAGTAGCGGCTTGACCCGAAGTGATGCAGGGATTGAAGTTCGATCCTATGGGGTTCATGTTTGTTACTTGATAAGTTGAGTTCGAATTATAAACAAGCGAAAGCGGAAGATCGATGCCTCTTCCGCCGGGATGCGGAAAGTCGACGCGGATACTCACGCTACCGTTCTCAGGATTGACTGTCTCATTCAATAATCCGACATAGTTGTTTCCCTTGCCTGGAATGGGGACCGTCGTCGTATCGTCGATGCCTGCAGGTAAGGATTGCCCGTGAGCGCAAGCCGGTATTATCAATAAAACCAGCAAAGTCCTAATCACGGTCGCGGGAAGGCGCTCGATTTGCGTGCCGGATCGCCGCAGCCGAGTTCTCTGGCGATCGGCAGGGACCTGTTTTAATGAACACCTACCCGATGACTCCATAAAGAAAAGCCGGCGGGGAAACAGGTATTTGCTTTGAGGGTCTGCGCTAGTGCGTCGGAATAGGTCGAAAGCAATCATTGTCTCACCTTATCGGTTGCCTCTGCGTAAGCATTATGGGTTGTTTCGCACATTCAAAAGCCGCCCCTTAAGCGCTCTGGCCGATAGCAGGGAAGCATTGCATCTGACGGCACAACCTTGTTCAACTTCGGTTGGTAACCAAGCATTTCGCGCGCAATCGCTAGCGGATCGCCTGGCGGGGCGCGTAATTGCATGGCCGAATACGGGATATCGCATCGCGGGTCTCGTCTGACCTTTAAGACCGAGCCTGTCGGCGAAGTCAAAGTGTCATGGGACAGGGGAAGCTGGTAGGTGGCATAGTCGTCGAAAAGACGTGCAAGAACCGGTTCGCTTGTGGGATTCTCGGTTACTTCGATGAGATATTGATCTTGGTTACTACCCCAGGTACCCCGTATCAAGGATCCGGTTGCAAGGAAGCGCACCCTTGCTTTCAGCACACGATGCGTCTTTGCCTCTGCCGGATAGGGAAAGACAGCGAGAATCAGAGGCGCCGCCATGCAAACAACGACCAGGCCGAGCACGACACGCTCCTGCGATCTGCGTTGTTTGGTAGTGTGTGGTGTGTCGAATCTTGGGCGAAGACGGCCGTCGGCGGACGGTGACTGCGCGCGAGCGTGATTTAGAAGGAAGCGCAGCGTGTGGGCAGTACGAACGGCGTTCATAGTGAAATGCTGCCTTTCAAGATTCACAACGAGGGCAGAACGCGCCGCGTTGATTCGACGTATGTTAGGGGCGTTTATTGTGTAGTGCAAGATTACTTTAGGCGGTTTACTTTAAAGGACATTTGGAGTAATTTACGTTGACATGTCCCACATGTCTGCACTTCCTGAACTTTGTAGCGTGAAGCTCTTCGCGCTATTCTGCTCAAACCGGGCCCTGCTGCCGATCCCTATCTGTAGCGGCTTGCAGACATAAGCGTGTCGGAGACTGTACCGAAGTACGGAGCTTGGCGCAACGCAGCGCTGTAGCGGCGAAGGAGATCAAGGTCGCTCGGGCGAGACGCTGCAGGGCATCGTCGGATCGGTCAAGCGGGTAACGGATATCGTTAGCGAAATCGCTGCCCGCGGTGAACAGAGCTCCGGTATCGAGCAGGTGAGTGACGATACGGCTGACTTCCTCCACTGCTTCGGCGTCCGTGTCCTTGTTGGCGGACCGCAGCCGTACAAATCCAAACCAACGTTTAGAACTTGTACGGAGTTGGGGATGAGAAAGAGCGCGCAGGTTGCCCCCGGTGACAGCAGTGTTGGGACCGCTGCATTTTGTAGATGGCGTGAAAACCTACTCCTTGGTCTTCAGTTTCGCTTCATTCTCGCGGATGAACGCCTCGATCAGAGGAGCGCTGGCGAGAATGCGCAGCCATTGCTCCTTGTAAAGCGTCACCGGGAAGCGGCCCATGCCATACAGGGAGACCGCGCCCTTTTCGCTTACCTTGAGGCTCAACCCGGCTTTGTCCTTGTTTTTGAGCTGCTCATTCTCCGCCCGCAGCCGCTCCAGTTCCGCCTTCATATCCAAATCGCTCATTCGTTCCTTCCCCCTTTACCAACCATTCCAAGTTTATGTCCTCGGTCGCAGGCAGCCAGTTCTGGCCTCGTTTGTTGGATGGCCGGCCGCCGGCCGGCATCGGCATCCCGCCAGCTCTGGCGGCGCGGTCGAGCCCCAGCGCGTCGTTGACCGCGAAGTCCAGGTTCTGTTCCGTGCCGAGGTAGCGTTCCGTGGTCTGGATCGAGGCGTGGCCGAGCAGCAATTGGATCTGCTCAATATCCCCGCCGGCCTTGCGGCATAATTTCGCGCAGGAGCGCCGGAGATCGTGCGGGGAGAGTTTGCCGAGCGAGGTCGCCTGGGCGTACTTCAGGACCAGCTGCCAGACGGCCTTCTCGTCGGCGATCTTGACGCCGGTGATGCGTCCGCCTTTGTTGACCGGCCGGAAGAGTTTGCCCTCGCTTATAGCGGCGGCCCGTAGCTGTAGCGTTGCCTTCTGCAGCCGCTTGGCGAAATCGATCTGGCAAGCCTGATGACGCGCCTCATGACGTGTCCTACGGGATCATAGAGCTAATGACAAGCCGTAGGAAGGCAACAATGTTTGCAGGACCTCATCGCGGTGGCAAATGAGGGCATCATGGAATAGTTTCCAGTTGCTCTCTTCAAAATGAGATTTATATGGAAATCTTGTTCCTGGAATGTCCCAGTCGCGCTTTGTACCCAAGGCATCGAATTTCCAGGAACCCTGACCTTTCGGGATATATTCAAGCGATGCCGCCTCTTCCGGATTTAGGCCGCCGAACGAAAATCCTCCATCGCGAATGAGATCTAACCATTTGCGATGACGCACGGCCCCATCGCGATCGGCGAAGCCTCGAAAACTTTCAAGGATCAGCTGCCGATCATGATCTGGGATTAGTCGATCGGAAACGTCATCCCTGTAGATGAGGTAGTTGTAGAAGATCCTGTCACAACCATCCGCGAACCTGGACGCGTTATCGCGTTCGCAACGATTGCCGTCGTAATCACTGTAACTCCATTTCAAATAGGGAGCATCAGGGCACTTAAGCGCTGAACCGTGTCCGAGGTTTTCAACTTCAGAGATTACCTGAGACAACCAGTCCGCCATGTTGTCGAGCAGACCTTCCCCTGTAAACCTGATAGCGCTGATCTTATTGATGTCGTTAATGACTCCGGCGAATGCATAGTGCGCAAACGTATCCGCGTATACGTGCGTGGTGATGCCGAGGCGTTGACGCCACGTTGCTTCGTTCTTGGCGGCTTTACACGCGCCCCACATGTCACGAGAAAGAGGACTGTCTGTACAGCACACGAGCCTTTTGATCATCGGCTCATGCGATGCTCCGCCTTGTTCCGCGCCATTATTTCCGGGAAGAAAATGGAACGGAACCCACACTTCTTCATCCTCAGTTGGACGAAAGTTTCCTTTGTCCCAGAGTACATGTGAAGAGGCGATATGGTAGAAGGGCTGACGGCTGTCGGAAAACTCGATAGAACCACTGTTGGTAGCGTCGTCTACATATTGAGACGCGTAAGCGATGATTAGGGCGTCATCATGGCCGTAGCCGGCTAGACGGGACAGTACGTATGTGACTGCATGATGGAAATCAATTTGCATTTGCCTATCCTCAGCGATCTCTAGGAAGTTCATTTGCTTGAAGGGACGACATGACGCGGCATTGATTCACGAGCGCCGTGAACCCCCATTCAAGAAAAGCCCCGGGCCGATGCAAAAGCGTCAGCCCAGGGCGTTGGCACATCAAGATGTGATTGTGTATTTGGGGGCGAATTCCGGCACTCCCGCCGCTCTTCCAGCGATCCAGCGAAGCACGTAGACATCGACTGGATTAGAGAGAGAGTGAGTGAATGCGTTTGGAACAACCTCGAAAATGGCGTGCGCGCCGAGGTCTCGGAAGTAGTCAATATCTGGCTCCACCATCACGCAATCGATTCCGCCGATGTCCATCTTGTCTTTTTCGTGAAATGTAAGCTGGACATTGGCTTCGCCGAATTGAATCTGCTTCCAACTGGAAGTTGCGCCGTTGTGGAAGAGTCCGGGGTTGATCTCGGGAGAGAACATTCGAGCGTCGGCGGCTATCTTGATCTGGTCAATGAGGCGGCGATCGCACCAGGCGAAAAAGCGGTCCTGCGCCGGGGAATATTGGGCATCCCACCGGAGTTGTTTAATATAATCCAACGGTGTTCCCTGCGCGAGATGAATCTGGCTCATGGCGTCGCAGAGGTTGAGTAATGAGGCAAGAGACTGCTCTCGTTTATCTAGGAGGTCATCGTACCTGGCTGCGCCCGATGCGTTATCTACATCGCTGCCAATGAACGGATAAAGAGAGCGTATATTGTCCCAGCGGGCATTGACAAAGCTGAAGCCTGGAGTTTCGGAGATAAGCATGATGTCAAGTGTTCTCACATACTTTTCGGAGAGACTGACAGGGGCAAAGCCCGCCTGCTTGAACCCTTTTGCCCAGACGACAACGGTATAGTTGTCACCCAGATTATCGAAGAAGGGAAGATCGAAATCGATCTCATTATTTTGGCAATAATTGCGGAAGCGTTGGATTCTGTTACCGTCGGTGATGGTCACCAAGAATGGTACCGGTGCAGAAAATAACTTTCGTGTTCCGTCATAAATACGAAGTTGCAACTTGCTCATAGTGCCGCCTCGAATGAAGGAGAATCATAGCACTGTTCTCCGACGGTGCAGGGGTAATAGGTATTATGCGGAAATCTGGGAAGGGGAGAGACGGCGGTGGCTCAGGCAGTTGTGGATGCCGCTATGACGGTATAAAAATATCCGCGCAGCACTTTTCCTCTCCGTTCAGCTCATTTCCAAACCCATCGCATCGTTCACGGCTACGATCAGGTTCTGTTCCGTTCCGAGATAACGTTCCGTGGTCTGGATCGAAGCGTGGCCAAGCAATATCTGAATCTGCTCGATATCCCCGCCCGCCTTGCGGCATAATTTCGCGCACGTCCTGCGAAGATCGTGCGGGGAGAGCTTGCCGAGCTGAGTTAGGCGCGCGTATTTCAAGACCAGCTGCCAGACCGCCTTCTCGTCAGAGATCGCTACGCCGGTGATGCGTCCGCCCTTGTTGACCGGCCGGAAGATCTTTTTCTCGGTTATGCCTGCAGCCTGCAACCATTCGTCGACGCGTGCCTTGACCGCAGCCGGCACCGGAACGGTGCGCCGCCGTTTCCCCTTGCCGACCAGGTCCGGAATCACCCAGCGTCCTTCTCTTTGCTGAATGTGGCCGACTTCGAGCGCCAGCAGCTCCGCCCGGCGCAGGCCGCAGCCGACCATCAGCGCCAGCATGGCCCGGTCGCGTTTGCCCTTGAGAGTCTTGGCGGAGGGCGCATTGAGGAGATCGCTGGCCTGCTCGCGCAAGAGCCAGTTCCCTGCCCTGACGCCCTCCTGCTTTACCCCTTTAGCTTTCCCGATGGCCGCAGCCGTCGCCGGCGCGAGCATCCCGTTGTCGGCCATCTCAGCAGCCAGCTTCCTTAATGGCGACAAACGCAGGTTCACGGTCGAGGGGGCCAGATGCTGCGCGAGCAGCCAGTCTCGGTACTCCTGAACCAGGGCCTTCGAGAAGCTCTGCGGGGGGCGAGTCTTCAGCCAGGCGAAAAACAGGGCCAAGCCTTTCGCGTAGGCGCGCTTGGAGTGTTCAGAGGTCAGAGCATGGAGGACCAGGTCGGTCAGCTTTTCCTCGGCGCTTCCCTGCCCCCAGACAACCAGATCGGCGTCAGGCAGGACGGGCCTCTTCCCACAGCCAGTGGGCTGTCGTCGGATGTTCTTCCGGCGGAGCTGTGAAGCCAAGCAAAAGCTGCTCGGTGGCGCCCGCATGGAGCTCGCGCCAGAGTTCCACGGCCAGCGGCGACATGGCGCGGTCGAGGACCTGGAAGCGATGGATCTGGGCGTGATGGGCCGGGCAGAGCGAGATGAGCAGCCTTTCCCGGGAGACCCCCGGCTTTCTGTGATGCACGTGCAGGCGGCGCTCCGCGCTCTTGCGATCGCAGCAGACCCGGCAGCAATATCCGTCTCGCTCAAGGATTCTCTGGCGAAGTCCGGCAAAGTAGCGGAAATTCCGCCGTTCGGCCCGGTAGCAGCGGGCGCACGAGCCCCGCAGCAGCGTTCCCGAGGCGCCGCAGACCCGGACCATGGTTTTATGCCTCCGGATGCGAAAAAGTCGCTGGAAACACTTTAGCATGGATGGCCCCTGATAACAGGCATTGGACTAAACCGCTACGCGGTACTCGGTGTGCCAGCAGGCCATGCCGAGGGCGGCGCGAGGTTAGGCTTCCCTGTGCCCGGTTCTTTTCACCTGAGTTCCTTTGCGTAAGGATGAAAACCGCTGCTTGCAGCGTATTTCATCTCGCAAAGGAGCCGCCATGACACCTCTTCGTCAACGGATGATCGAGGACATGCAGGTGCGGAATCTCGCACTGAACACGCAACGTGCATACCTGGAACAGGTATCCCGGTTTTCGCGCTATTTCAAAAAGTCTCCTGAACAGTTAGGTCCTGATGATATTCGCGCCTACCAGGTCTACCTGACTCACGAAAAGAAGTTGGCGCCCAGCTCCATCGTGATCGCGGTTGCAGCATTGCGCTTTGTCTACAAGGTATCCCTGAAGAAGAACTGGCAGTTTGAGGAAGTCATTCCCGCACCCAAATTGCCGCAGAAACTGCCAGTGGTGTTGAGTCCGGAGGAGGTCACGCGATTCCTCAGCTGCATCAACAGTATCAAGCACCGTGCGATTCTCACCACCTGTTACGCGGCTGGCTTGCGTATCTCGGAAGCAGTTCGGCTGAAGACCGACGACATTGATAGCCAGCGGATGGTCATCCGTGTCGATCAGGGAAAGGGGCACAAGGATCGTTACGTAATGCTCTCACCTGTGCTGCTGGAGATCCTGCGCGCATGGTGGCGTGTGAATAAGCCCCGACACTGGCTCTTTCCCGGCGACACCCCGGGCCAGCCCATCAGCCCATACGCGGTAGGAGATGCTTGCCAGAAGGCTCGCAAAATCTCCGGCATCCGTAAGGTAATTACACCTCATTCGCTGCGACATGGATTCGCGGTCCATCTGCTTGAATCGGGCACCGATGTTCGAAGTATCCAACTGCTTCTCGGACACCGCAGTCTCGCGACGACCGCACGATACCTGAGGATCGCCACCAGCAAAGTCTGCTCGACATCAAGTCCACTCGACCTGCTGCCTCGTACGATCTGCGCTGATCCCAAGCCTTCGACTCCTCAGTCTTTCTGAGCTCTGGGGCATGGATCGCCCGAAGCTGGAAGTGGCGGACATCTTCCGCCGCTACGGCCAAGCCTATCGAGACAAGCACGGTGCGTCGATGTCCACAGCGCAGCGACGCGTCATGACCGCCATTGAGATATGCCGGACGGCGGCTCTCGGAGGACAGATCGAACAGTGTGATGCATGCGGTGAGCAACGTATCTGCTACCGGTCATGCAGAAATCGTCATTGCCCCAAGTGTCAATCGCTCGCCCGCGCAGGCTGGATAGAACACCGACAGGCGGAGCTTCTCAACTGCGAGTATTTCCATGTCGTCTTCACCGTCCCGGATAAGATTGCCGCGATCGCCTACCAGAATAAGGAGGTGGTATACAACATTCTCTTCCAGGCCACAGCCGAGACTTTGCGCACTATAGCTGCCGATCCCAAACACCTGGGCGCAGAGATCGGTTTCTTCGCTGTGCTGCATAGTTGGGGGTCGGCCTTGCTGCATCACCCCCATTTGCATTGTGTGGTTCCAGGAGGCGGTCCCTCGCCCGATGGCACCCGTTGGGTTCATTGCAAGCCCGGCTTCTTCCTGCACGTGCGCGTGTTGTCGCTACTGTTTCGCCGCCTGTTTCTCGAGCAACTCCAGTTCGCCTTTGATTCAGGCAGATTGCAGTTCTTCAGCTCTCTGGAAAGCATCCGGGATCGGCGCGCATTTGTCCGTTACCTTGAGCCTCTGAAAAAGACGAAGTGGGTTGTCTATGCCAAGCGACCCTTTTCCGGCCCCAAACAGGTCCTCGAATACGTCGGCCGGTACACCCATCGCGTCGCCATTTCAAACAGTCGACTGTTAGAGATCGAGGCCGGTCACGTGAGCTTCGGTTACAAGGATTATCGGAACCATGGCCAGCAGAAAACAATGAAACTTTCTGCAGAGGAGTTCATTCGTCGCTTCCTCCTCCACGCCCTGCCGCACAGATTCCACCGCATCCGCTACTACGGCTTCTGTGGCAACCGCAACCGTCACGAGAAACTTACCCTATGCCGGCAGCTACTGGGCATGGCGGTTCCGGAGATTTCTCCAAAGCCATCAGAAGTCCAGGACTACCGCGACAGAACCGAATTACTCAGCGGTACTTCGTTTCGCGTGTGCCCAGTTTGCCGCCGTGGTCGGATGGTACTGTTCGAGACCCTGGCAACTCGAAGGTCTCCGACACTCAAGGACACTTCATGAGTTGCGTCATCAGACTTGCCAGATCGATTTCGCCAATGGGTTGGATCCGCCAGCGTTACAGGGAACCCCTGTCGCTTGCGGCACAAGATCTCTCCTTTTCAAATCGATCCGGCCGGATAGCAGCCTTGCGACCGGGCGAGATACCGACATCAGGCGGAGCCAATTGCAAGCCATCACCGCCTGCGGGACTTGCTCCTTGTACTTTGGGGGCGATGCCACCGATTCAATGCCCATAGGCCAGGCATCTTCCGGCGGTTCAGTCCAATCCGTTTTTAGCGCACCGGCGCGGCGTCCGGCATCTATCACAACTTAAGGAATCTCTGCGTCGCGCCGCTACGCTAAAAACGCTCTGCATTATCGGGTGCTATTTGAGTATCTGAACTGCTGCCGCGCCTCGCAAAATTCCAGCGTTTTTGCGACTCTAGCCCGCCTGCAATCTCCCCGGCCGCGTGTCCGATTGAACCTTCAGTGAATAGCTGGTGCTACGGCCCCCGGCCGGGTTGCGGACCAGGATCTTCTGCTCGACCAGACGTGCGATATCGCGTGCGGCGGTGTCCTGAGAAGACTTGGTCAGCTTGGCCCACTTGGAAGTCGTCAGTTTTCCTTCGAACCCGTCCAAGAGGCGGCTGAGCACGGTGCGGTGACGTTCGTTCAGCGTGGCATTCGAAAGGGACTCCCAGAATCGCGCCTTGAACAGCACCGTTTCGAGCGCCCCCTGAGCACCCTCAATCGCCCGGCCCAGACAGACGAGGAACCACTCCATCCAATACGTAACGTTGAGCGTGCCCTTCTGCGTGTTTTCGAGGATTTCGTAGTAACTCTCCCTCTCCCGCTGAATCTGCGTCGACATACTGTAGAAGCGTTGCGGCGAACGCTCCGAGCGCGCCAAAGCCATGTCCGCTATGGCGCGTGCGATGCGTCCGTTTCCATCCTCAAAGGGGTGAATGGTGACGAGGCGAAGATGCGCCAGAGCGGCGTCAACAACCCAGTCCCTCTCCTGCGGACCATTGAACCACTCAAGAAACAGCCGCATCTCGTCGGGTATGCGCAGAGCAGCGGGCGCTTCGTAGTGAATCTTTTGTCTTCCGATCGGCCCTGAGACCACCTGCATAGGACCGCTGTTGTCGTCCCGCCACGCACCCACCCGAATGCGCCTCATACCACTGCGCGCCGTCGGAAAGAGTGCGGCGTGCCAGTCAAAGAGGCGCTCCACGGTGAGAGGACGCTCGTAGCCGCGAGTCGCGTCGAGCATCATTTCGACGATGCCCTCCACGTTGCGATCCCTATCTGGCAAGTGTCCTACCTCCAGGCCCAGTCTGCGCGCTACGGATGATCGCACCTGCGCGGCGTCCAACTGCTCGCCCTCGATCTCGCTGCTTTTGAGCACATCGGCGGTGACCGTCTGCAGATCCGCGTCTTGACGTATCTGGAAGCCCAGTCCTTCCATGCTTCCGATGAGCCGCCCCTGCTCATGACGCACTGCCGCCAGTTTTTGCGCCAGTGCCTCGCGTTGCCAGGAAAGTTCCGGCCAACCGGGAAGCTCGTGGATGTATTTCATTCTCCGCATATCTTACGGAGATTATGGACTGTATTCTCCGCACGGTCAATGTTAAACAACGCGTTTTATGCGGAGATTAGGCCTGCCATTCTCCGCATTATGTGCCTCTGAGCTCTCAGGTGAGTTCCCTCGAACGTTGCAAATCGAACTGCGAGAATCCGCCATATCCTCCCTACTCCACCGCGCTGCCGGGCGCGCCCGCGTAAACCGGAGCGAAGACCTCTTCCATTCGCCCCTGCTGGTAGAGTTCGTCGAGCGAGGCCAGTCCATAGGCGTCCAAAAACAGCTGCGTCGTCCGCCAGATTCTCTCGCGGCGCGGCCCGAGGCGCGCCGAGCGGGCGATCAGCTTGCGATCAAGCAGCGTCTGGATGGTTGAGGCGCTCTCGATGCCGCGGATGGCGTTGATGTCGCCGGTTGAGACCGGCTGTTTGAGGGCCACGATGGCCAGGGTCTCGAGAGCCTGCGCGGTGATCGGTTTCGGCCGGCGCTCGGGCAGGAGGCGCCCGATCAGATCGGCGTATTGCGCTTTCGTCTCGATGCGTACGCCATGCGGCCGCCGCCGCACCTCGATGCCGCGGTCGGCTCCAAGCAGGTCCGCCTCAAACTCGCGCAGCGCTTCGTCGGCCTGGTCCTCGCTTACTCCCAGGCACTCAGCCAGCGCGGCGAGCGAGACCGGACGGTCCGAGGCCATCAGCAGCGCTTCGATTTTGGGCTTCAGTTCCCAGCTCTCTTCCACCGGCGCCTCCCTTTCTGTGGTCCTTTTATAGTCCCAGCTTGCCGACCGCCGTTTGCCGGTCCTTCTGGTCCTCGCGCGCATAGCGGTGGACCATGGCGATCGACTTGTGCCCGGTCTGCTTCATGATCTCGCGGTCAGTGGCCCCGTTGGCCGAGGCCTCAGTCACAAAACCCGCCCTCAAAGAATGCCCCCCATAATCGTTGGGGTTGGCGAGCTTGGCGCGCCGAACGAGGCGTTTAACGATGCGCCCGATTGAATCTTTCCCCAGCGCCGGGCCCAGGTTGCCGTACTGGCCGACCCGCCGAAAAACGTACCCGTCTTTGACCAGCGAGACTTTGAGCCAGTTCTCGAGCGCCATTACCGGGCAGGTCCGGTCGTGGAGCCCGTAGAGGATCTCAACTTCCCTGCCCCGGCCTTCCTGGTCGGTCTTCGAGCGCGGAATGCGGATGGTGACGCCTTTGCGGTGCCAGGCGAGGTCTTCGACCCGTAGCGCGGCCAGCTCCGAGCGGCGCAGGCTCCCCGAGAAGCCGATCAACAGCAGCGCCTTGTCGCGCGCGGCGGCGATGGGGCCCTGGAGCGCATCGAGCACCTTCACGATGCGATCGCGAGTGAGCGGCTTTTTTCTGGTTTGCGCGACCCCCAGAGTCCGGCGGATGCCGTGCAGGGTGTCGGCAACCAGGCGGTGATTCATGGTGGCCGGGGAATCCTCGCCAGCCTCTTTGTGGGCGGCGTTGATCGAGGTCAGACGGCGGGTGATGGTGGCGGCCTTCAACGGCTT